>JABAOD010000615.1_pt1 | contig 19049 bp, 18 predicted proteins | sample 7062151 | NCBI WGS metagenome assembly JABAOD01 (sample SAMN14538626, study PRJNA623070) | marine sediment metagenome | biome: marine biome [ENVO:00000428]; feature: marine pelagic biome [ENVO:01000023]; material: deep marine sediment [ENVO:00002113] | place: India: Gulf of Khambhat ... | reverse complement strand
TCGACACGGATGCGAAAATGCATCGCCTCATCGTCGACGTCAATGACGCAGATGCCAAATGGAAACTCGAGGGTACCGCGTTCACCCTCAATGTTTGCAGGAATCTTGTGGGCGAAATGGCGACACAGACGTTTCAGATAGGCTGCACCGTGGAGGGTTTTCACAGTCGACGTTGTAATCACTTGGCAAGAGCTCCTGAGGGGGTCGTTCTCAATGCGAAGATGCGCGAGGGCCGAGGTTTGCCCGCAGCTCCGGCCTTGCCTTGAGCAGGCGCCGTTCCCAGGGAGGGAAGTCGCCATAGCGCTGTTTCAGAAAGTTTAAGAGAATCCTGATCTTCATCGGCACAAAAGGTGTACGTCGATAACGGGCTTCCAGCTCAATGCTTCGAATACGATACTGAGGAAGTACAGGCACTAACTCGCCTGACAACAGCTTGTCTTCAACGAAGAACACCGGCATCAACGCGATGCACTCACCGCTCAACACAGCGGCTTCGAGCATCCAGATCGTGTTTGTCAGAACGACAGGACTGAATGGTACCGACCCCTCCAAAAAGGGTATCTCCGAATTTGGTTGTACGTGGTTGTTGTGGGCAAAACGGTGTTTCCCTAGCTCCTCGAAAGTCTTCGGGGTGCCATATCTGTCGAGGTACTCCTGCGTGGCCACTGCAAAACGCCTAATGGGCAAGATACTTACAGATTCGATGATCCCGCTTTGAAAGGATCCCGGCTGAATCGCTAGATCGTAGCCTTCTTGAACGGGGTCACAGATTCTATCTTGCGCCTGCAATTCGATTTGCAACTCGGGATGCTGCTGCCGGAAGGCGCACAGGTCCTTCGCGAGATAAGTGGACGTGAAGGACGATATGCAGCTTACTCGCAATACACCTGACAACGCCCATTCGATGGACTTGACCGCGGATTTTGCGTCATCGAGTTCCGAAACAATGCTCGAGCAGCGTTGGTAAAAATCGGCGCCAGTATCGGTAAGCGTCAGCTTGCGAGTTGACCGGTGTAGCAGTTCAAGTTGAAGGTGGTCTTCGAGTTGGTTCACACGCTTTGTTATGACTGACTTAACGGTGCCAATCTGGCGAGCGGCTTGCGTAAAACTCCCGGCCTCGACCACCTTTATAAATGCTCGAATGCACTGTAGCTCATTCATGCTGTCTCCGATAATTCGCGTTTCGAGAACAAATATATTCCAAAATGTGGGATTAACGCACATCTCGCCGTCGATTATAGTCACTTCCGGGTAATTAATGCTGCCATCCTGATGACGAGCCGGTTTAGCTACCGTCACGGGCTTTTAATGCAGGAGCATGTCAGGGCGGCGAAAGAGTAGAAATCCTTTCGAGGATAATCGGGGGAATCCAGATGAATACCAATCGGCGTTCGGCTCAGTACCTAGCTTTTGTAACTCTATCCGCGTCGCTGTTTTTTCATTCGACAGCAAACGCTCAGCTCGAAGAGGTCATCGTCACTGCTCAGAAGCGCGCTGAGTCACTGCAGGACGTACCTCTTGCGGTAACCGCCTTCACGGGCGAGTCCATGAAGACGCTAGGAGTCACCAACGCCAGCGACCTCGTCGACTTTACACCTGGTCTGGCTGCCGGTACTCAGCAGGGTTCTAACAGAAACTACTTTCTGCGCGGCGTCGGCACCAGTGACGTACACATTACCGCTGCTTCTGCGGTCGGCCAGTATTTTGATGGCGTGACCCTAACCAGCGGCTTCCATGCGAAGGCCGCACTTTTTGATATGGAGAGAGTCGAGGTTCTCAAAGGTCCGCAAAATACGCTGTTCGGACTGAACACGACCGGTGGGGCTGTCAAATACATTAGCAAGAAGCCGGAGATCGGTGCTGGTACTCAGGGGAACGCCAGTCTATTTGTCGGCAACAATAACCGCATTGAAGCGGAGCTGGCAGTCGGCTTCGAAATGTCGGAGACATTCGCGGCTCGCGTCGCACTACAACGCATTACCGATGACGGTGCGTTTACATCCGTGAGCAACGGCCAGAACTATGGCGACGATGACACGCTCGCCGGGCGCGCGACGTTTCTCTGGGAGCCGAATGATGTGGCCAGCGTCACATTCAACGTGCACGCACTTACGTCGGAAAACAACAGCACGTCAATAAGGGCAATTGGCAGTCGCAATCCGGATGGATCCGGAGGCTTTTGCACGGATTTCCCGGCCGGCGTGATCGACTTCGAGATTGATACTGATTGTCTCGGTCGAGATGGTGGTGGCTCCGGCGAGGCAGCATCGGATCCATCGACTGGCGACTGGGAAACGACAGCCCAGAACTTCGGTTTCGAGGAGGTCGATACCCAGGGTTTCTACCTCGATGTCGAGTATGTCCTCCCTTGGGCGACGTTCACTTCCTTAACGTCCTGGGACAATCTGGATTTCCGAAATGCGAATGACAACGACGGCAGCGCTACTCTGGGCCTGCACACCTTTCATCAGGATGACCGCGATACGTTCCAGCAGGAGTTACGCCTGGTCTCTGCTGACATGGATACGTTCCGCTGGATCGCCGGGATCTATTACCTGGACGAGAGTGCCGACTCTTACACCGGGCTCCGCGGCGCACGGCTCGCATTCCGGAACGGATTGCAGATTCCAAACATCCAGCTCGATCACACCAAAGAAAACCTTGGAATCTACTTCCAGGGCGAGTACGACATCACGGAAACTGTCACACTGACCGCGGGCGTGCGTTGGTCTGATGAAGAAATTAACGGCGACTACCGCCCATCATCGCCTGTTGTGGCGGGTACGCCTACAACAGACCTCTTCTTTGCCGAGGATGTACACGCGCTGGTCGCTGCACAAAATCCCGGCACAGCGGAGTTTGACTCTGACGGCTACGAAATCGCACGGCAGATCTCACAACAGTTGTCCAATGAAGACGTTGGTTACACGATAAAGCTCGACTGGGCGGTGACCGACTATTCAATGGTGTATTTGAGCACATCGAAAGGATTCAAGGGCTCAGCTTTGGATATCCGGCCGGTATACGCGCTGGTGCCGTTGCCCAACGTAGTCTCTTCTCTGGAAGAGACCCGTCTTGATCCTGAGTCGCTGGTTGCCTGGGAACTGGGCTATAAGGCTACTTTATGGGATGAGCGTATCCAACTGGACGCGGCCGCATTCTGGTACGTTTATGAAGACCTGCAGCAGTTCGTAACCGCTCGCGGTATCCCGGTTCTCGACAACGCGCCGGAATCCGAGATCAACGGAATCGATGCAAACCTACGATACGGCGGAGAAAATGGGCTCTTCCTGCAGGCAGGAATTTCACTGCTCGATTCGGAAGTTACGGACGCGACAGACAGCACTTTTGTCGAGGGTGCGGAGCTCGGTAACTCGCCTGAGGTGTCTTTCAACCTCCTCGCGTCACAGGAGTTCGAGCTCGCGAACGGGCTCCTGACCGTCACCGGCAACGTTTCTCACACAGGCGATCAGGTCAAAGTTACAGCGACAAATGGCAATAGCCAGGTCGTTGACCAGTTGAGTGTGGATGCCTACACCTTAATTGGCGGCAATATCAGCTACCGGTTCGGCGACGACCAGCAGTATAACTTGTCAGTTTTCGGCAGCAACCTGACCGATGAGAAATTCTGCGGCGCTGTTCTGCTGAACGACGGAAATGCGTTGCTGGGCCCTACGACCGATGCCAGGACGGCCATTCACATGAATGCGCTTTGCAGGGTAACCGACGCGTCAACGCGGACTTACGGCGTTAAGTTCGGAATCGACTTCTGATCGGCGCGCCGTTATAGCACCATACCGGGATCGTCGAATTGTTCTGTCACGGCTGCCGGCTTCAACGTGCTGTCGGTTGCAGAGAAATATGGGTTACCCTTTGACGCGAATTTATCCACTAATTATTCTTCTTTCCGCCTGCTCGCAGGTTTCTGAGCCTGGCCGCGGCGACGCCGGTCACGCGGACACTGACGAACGGCCCAATATCCTGCTGATCGTCGCCGACGACCTCGGCTATTCGGACATCGGGGCGTATGGCAGCGAGATTTCGACACCGAACCTCGACAATCTAGCAGACCAAGGTCTGATACTGACCAACTTCTACACAGGTCCAACATGTTCCGTCAGCCGCTCCATGCTGGTCAGTGGGGCGGACAACCACATCGCGGGCCTGGGCAACATGGCGGAGACTATTGCCGACAACCAGTTAGGACTTCCCGGTTATGAAGGCTATCTCAACAATCGCGTTGAGACGATTGCCGAAGTGCTGAAAGCGGCTGGCTATCGGACCTATTTGTCGGGGAAGTGGCACTTGGGAATGCGGCTTGAGCAATCACCAAGCCGGCGCGGCTTCGACCAGTCCTTCTCGCCGTTATACGGTGGCGGAAGTCATTTCGCCGATATGGCTGGTCCTGACGCGCATCGAAACCCGTTGCTGTACCGGGACAACGGCCGCTTGATTAACGATTTGCCGGACGACTTCTTCTCCACCACCTACTACACGGACCGCGTCATCTCACAGATAGAAAGCGGCATCAATGACGGAGCCCCGTTCTTTGCCTTCCTGTCCTACACAGCGCCTCATTGGCCCTTGCAGGCGCCGGACGACTACATCGACAAATACAAGGGTCGCTACGACATAGGTTACGACGTGATTCGAGAAGGCCGAATCGCGAAGCAGAAGGCACTCGGAATCATCCCGACGGAAACGCCGGAAGTGCCGAGGCCGAAGCCGGTTAAGCCCTGGGCCGACCTCGACGCTGAAGAGCGTGCGTTCCATACCCGCAACATGGAAATCTATGCGGCCATGGTCGATCACATGGACATGAGCATTGGTCGCGTACTCAACTACCTCCGCAGCAAAGGCGAGCTGGACGATACAATGGTCGTCTTCTTGTCGGATAACGGAGCCGAGGGATGGAACTACGAAACGGCTCCGCCACCCGTTGGTCGGTTCGCCGCGACATTTGATAACTCGCCTGAAAACAGCGGGCGCGAGGGGTCCTTCATCTTATATGGGGCCGAATGGGCGCATGTCAGCAATGCGCCCTTTACACGCTACAAGGGCTCTGCTTACGAGGGCGGGGTTCGGTCGCCGGCGATCGTCTATTGGTCGGGAATGGCATCAAAAGGTCGTGTCAGTAATGCGCTGAGCTTCATCACCGACTGGTACTCGACATTCGCGGAACTTGCGGGCTCGGACAAGCGCGGCGCTTCCGGCAAAACCCTGATGCCTCTGCTGGATGGCACCGCGGAACAGGTTCGCGGCGACGCGGAAATAATGGGCCTTGAAGTCTGGGGCAAGAAGGCGGTCGTCGGGCAACGCTACAAGCTAGTGAGTTCCCCGAAGAAGCCGCATGGAAAGGCCGACTGGGAGCTTTACGACCTGCTGCTGGATCCGTCTGAACAGGTCGACCTCACTGCGCAGAAACCTGAAATCGTGGCCGCCATGAAACGAGCTTGGAATGAGTATGTGGCGACAAATAACGTCGTCCTGCCGGAAGGCGAATTCAAGGTGCGGCCGGTGGGCGAGATACCGACAGAATAGCGAAGTTTATTCTCAATCAACGCTTTTTAATCGAGTGGAATCGGGTCATGAACGTACGCTTTAAATGGACTCTCCTGGTTGGTCTGTTGATCGCCGACATTAGCAGTGCGGACACGCAGGTCGACCCCGAAACGGCGCTCAAACTACTGCGCGGCCAGGGCGCGCAATTCGAAAAGCAAGTTGTGCAGGTCACCGACAACGTGTTCACAGCCGTTGGCTTCCACGGTGCCAACACGTCGATGATCGTCGGCGACGATGGCGTCATTATCGTCGATACGCTCATGGGGCCGACCAGTGCAAGCGATGCTTTGAAGTCGTTCCGTCAAATCAGCGACAAGCCCGTGAAGGCGATCATCTACACGCACAGTCACGGAGACCATACAGGTGGCGCGAGCGCTTTTGTGGGTGAAGACAACCCGGCAATCATTGCCATGCAGAATTTCGGATCTGCGCACGGAGTTGATGACGCTCTGACGCCGATAATGATCCGGCGAGGTGCTCGTCAGTTTGGTAGAGGGCTGCCGCCGGACCAGGCGACCAATCGGGGAGTTGCGCGCGCCGATACTGTTGATCACGATCGTGGCAGAGGCTACCTGCCGCCGACGACTACCGTTGATGTTGACGTTTACAAGACGGAAATAGCAGGTGTATCGATCGAACTCCACAGTTCACCGGGGGAAACAGACGACGCTTTGTTCGTTTGGCTGCCGCAAGAAAAAGTGTTGTTTTCCGGGGACAATTTCTACCAATCGTTTCCGAATCTCTACGCGATTCGCGGCACCGCCTATCGGGATGTCCTGAAATGGTCGACAAGTGTTGGAAAAATGGCGAGCTTCGAACCCGTACACCTTGTGCCGGGGCACACGATGCCGATCAACGGGCAACAGGAAGCAACATCGGCACTGTCGAAATTTAGCGACGCTATTCGAAGCGTCTATGAGCAAACGGTACAGGGAATTAATGAGGGCAAGGGGCCTGACCTGATCGCACACGAGATTGAATTACCCGAGCACTTGAAGGACGAGCCCTACCTGGTCGAATTCTACGGCTCGGTATCCCATGCCTCCCGGGCAATTTTCGCGGGGCTGCTGGGCTGGTACGACGGAAATCCGACCACGCTGAATCGACTTCACCCACGGGACGAAGCGCAACATGTAGCGAGGCTGGCCGGTGGCACCTCCAAGCTCACGAAGAAGATGCTTCGAGCGATGGATGATGGAGAGCTCCAGTGGGCGTTGCAGTTGTCGGATCACTTGCGATGGCTGGAAGACGCTGACAGGCGGTTGGTGCTCGACACCAAGATCCGGGCGCTTCGCGGCCTCGCGGCACGCGAATACAACGCCCCGAATCGCAATTATTACCTGAGCTACGCGAACGAGCTTGAATCAGGCCAACTGCAAGAGTTCGAAATCCAGACCAAAGGAGAAAAACAAGCGTCGGCCGTTCTTCCAAGTGCAGCGAATTTTCCCTTACAGTTTCCGTATCGAGAACAAATTGATTCTGTTTTGAGTGATTCTCTATCGAAGAGCAGTCAATTATATTGATTTGGCTAATTTCGACGGCCGTAGTACGTAGGGGTCGGACATCCAACCATGCGGCTCGAATGAAAAGACCGCCGTAAGGTAAGTCCGACTAACGGGGGACAAAGTCTTGAAAATCCAATCCATCTCGCGCGTGTCGCTTATCTTCGCATTCAGCACTTTAAGCGGCGCCGCAACGGCGCAGGACGTTACAGACTCAGGATAACTCCAAGCGCAATGGGGAAAACAATGGGATTCATAACACCAAAAAACAAGGAGGTTCTCGAATTCAAGGGGCTGCATCTCTATCACGCCAGCGTATCGAACTGCTCCATGCGCGTTGTGATTACGCTGGAAGAAAAGGGCGTGCCCTGGACCAGTCATCACCTGAATATCGTCAAAAAAGAGCACATCACGCCGGAGTATTTCGGGATCAACCCCAATGGACTGGTGCCGACCCTGGTGCACGATGGCAAGGTGATGATCGAGTCCGGGGACATCATTGACTATCTCGATGATCAGTTTCCGGATCCTCCACTCAAACCCCCCGAGGGTGAAGCGAGAGAACTGATGTATCGCCTGATCAAGCGGGCTACATCGATGCATCTGAGTACAGTGAAACCTTACATCTATTACAAGCGTTTGCGAGGCAAGATGGCGCATTCGCAGCAAGAAGATGAAAAGTACCGCTCACTGCAGACCAACGAAGATCTGCTCGAGTTTCATCGCAAGAGCTCCGCCGATGAGTTTACGGAAGAAGAAATCGAGATAGCTCAGGCGAATTTGGATGATGGTTTCAGCGAGCTGGATAAGTTGCTCGAGAAAAGTGACTGGCTTGTCGATGACATGTTCACGCTGGCCGATATCGCCTGGATACCGCTGCACTTTACGCTGGATATTCTAGCGGGCTTCGACTTCAGCCCATACCCCAACGTCGCCGACTGGACGAAGCGACTTAGCGAGCGTGAAAGCTACAAGAAAGGTGTGCTGCAAAACTGGCCGAAAGAAATGAAGAGGGCCTGATAGCATGCTGGAGATATATCACCACGGGTCCTCGGTTTGCGCAGCCAAGGTCCGCTTTGCGCTGGCGGAAAAGGGCGTCGTTCCGGACAAGATGCACTACATCGATATCCTCAACGGCGAGCAGTTTGATCCGGCCTACATGAAAATCAATCCAAAGGCCGTGGTCCCGGCGATGGTTCACGATGGCAATGTCATCAACGAATCAACAGTGATGTGCGAGTACATCAACGAGGCTTTCGACGGTCCTTCGCTGACGCCGAGCGACCCTTTGGCGCGGGCACGCATGCGTATATGGGAGAAGGCGGTCGATGAGCAACTCCATCCGGCCTGCGGTGAGCTGACCTTTGTCTGTTGCCATCGTCACATCGTTATGCGCCTTGGAGAAGAGAAGCTGCGCGAGTTCCTGAGCAGCACACCGGATCAGTCGGTGACTTCGACCTGGAGAGCAAGAAAACAGGAGATCGTTCGACTCGGTTTTGGTGCACCCGGGATCGATACCACGATTCTGCTCTATGACGGCTATCTCGCGAAGATGGAGGACGCGTTACAGCAATACGAGTGGCTGGCGGGAGATACCTTCTCCCTGGCTGACATCGCGCTGGCGCCGTACGTCAACCGCCTGGACATGCTGAGCATGTCCGGTATGTGGGAGGATGGTCGCCTGCCTAAGGTCGAGGCCTGGTTTAATCGCATCAAGTCAATGGAGTCCTTCAAGCCGGTGTTTCTCGACTGGTGTCCTGAAGACTTGACCAATGACCTGAAGACGTTCGGTGCACAGAGCTGGCCCGACGTGAAAAAAATAATCGGACTAGTTTGAGGTGTCCAAAATGGGACGAATGAACGGAAAAGTAGCGGTAGTAACCGGGGCGGCCCAGGGAATCGGTCGCACGTATGCGGAATCACTGGCGGCAGAAGGAGCGAAGGTCATCGTCACGGACATTCAGGATACGGACGAGGCGGTCGCTGCGATCAAATCTGCAGGCGGCGAGGCCATCGGCGTGGAGACCGACGTTACGTCGGATGAATCACTGGCGGCAATGGTCGAGAAAGCCGAATCGGAGTTCGGCCCGATCGAAGTGCTCATTAACAATGCATCGATCTTCGCCGCGCTAACGCTCAAGCCGTTCATGCAAATCACAAACGACGAATGGGACGTGGTCATGCGAGTGAATGTGCGCGGGCCATTCCAGGCGACCAAGGCTGTTTTGCCCAGCATGAAAAAGAACGGACGCGGCAAGATCATCAATATTTCGTCAGGTACTGCCCTTCGGGGCGCGCCGATGTTTCCGCATTACGTTTCGTCCAAGGGAGCAATCATCGCCCAGACGCGTGCACTAAGCCGAGAGCTGGCTGACGACAACGTTCATATGAACACGATCATCGTCGGGCTTACCGAGAGCAAGGGGGTCAAGGAGCATGCGCAGCTGCTTGGCGCGGCGAAGGCACCCACGCTGGCCATGCGTGCTATCAAGCGCGAGATGGTGCCGGAAGACCTGATCGGGACGATGCTTTTCCTGGCGAGCGAAGACAGCGACTTCATTACCGGCCAAAGTATCAACGTCGATGGCGGCGCACTTAACCAGTAATACGAATTGAGGAGAGTGCTATGAGCTCCACCGCTGAGCAGACCCGGTCAATTGAACACTGGATCGGAGGAAAAGAAACGCCGCCTCAAAACGAGAAGTATTTCTCGGTCTGTAATCCGTTGGACGATGCGGTCATTGCCAAGGCTGCTGCAGGCAGCGTCGAAGACGTCAATCGTGCGGTCGAGACAGCGCACGAGGCCTTCAAGACGTTCCGCCATACGTTGCCTAAGGAGCGCGAAAAGATCCTGTGTAAGTCGGCGGATCTGCTCGAACGTGACCGCAATGAGTTCATCGAGATCCTCGTGGACGAAATTGGCTCGCCGATCAAGAAGGCTGGATTCGAGGTTGAGAAGGGACTGGCGTTTCTTCGTGCGGCTGCGGGAATGACCCGCCAGGTGACCGGCAAGACGATCCCGTCGGACGCACCCGGAAAATTCAGTATGAGCATTCGCTCGCCGCTCGGCGTTGTTGCCGCAATCACGCCGTTCAATGTGCCGCTGATCAAGGGTACTCGCCTGAGCTGCAACCCGATCGCGGTCGGCAACACGGTCGTCATGATGCCGTCAGAGGAGTCACCGATACTCGCCAACCGACTGGCGCGGTTGTACTCGGAGGCGGGTCTACCGGAAGGTGTGTTCAACGTCGTTTCAGGAAACGGCTATGAGATCGGCGACACACTGACGACGCACCCCCACGTCAAGATGGTCACGTTCACCGGGTCCTGCCGCGTCGGTCAACATATCGGTGAACTGTGTGGAAAGCACAACAAGCGCATGACGCTGGAGCTGGGCGGGAAAAGCCCGCTCGTTGTCATGCCGGATGCCAACCTGGAAGCGGCAGTACCCGGGGCGGTGCAGAGTATTTTCATGTACCAGGGCCAGGTGTGCATGGGCGCCAGCCGAATGTATGTCCATGAAGACGTGTTAGACGCCTTCGTCCAGAAGTTCGCCGCAGTGGCCGGCAAATTACCTATGGGTGACCTAAGAGACCCCAATACCGTGATTGGTCCGATTATCAGCGAACGACAGCGAAACCGCGTTCGTTCACATATTGAGGACGCGCGGGAAAAAGGCGCAAAAGTTGTCACCGGCGGCGAGTGGGAAGGAAATCGCTGTCAACCCACGATTCTGACCGGCGTGACCCCGGAAATGACGGTCTACGCGGAGGAGACCTTCGGCCCGGTCGTGTCCATTTATCCCATAAGTTCCCTGGACGAAGCCATCGAGCGTTCGAATGATTCAAATTTCGGTCTAAGTGCGGCGATTTACACCCAGGACATCAATGACGCTATGCGTTTTGTCACCGAGGTCGAATCCGGCATGGTTCATGTTAATGGATCTTCGCTACACGACGAACCGCATGTCCCGTTTGGCGGTGTCAAAGACAGTGGCTACGGCCGAGAGGGCACGGAAGAAGATATCGAGGCAATGACGGAGTGGAAATGGGTAACGATACAGCTATAAACGGCATCGGAGTCGCCGAGTCGACGAGTGAGTTCAGCGAGGGCTGGAAGCCTTTGCTCGCCGCAACCATTGGTACTATGTGCGGCATCTTTACGCTCACCAACTATTCGCAGGGGTTCTTCGTCGGGCCGGTAACCAGCGAATTCGGCTGGACCCCGTCGCAGTTTTTTCTGAGCTACACCGTCCTGATGTGTCTCGGACTGCTAACCGGGCCAGTTGTTGGATCATTTGCCGAGAAGGTCGGGCTTCGTACCGTGGGCGTAATCGGCCTGATCGGGCATTCCGCAGCCTATGTCATGTTGTCCTTCAATACAGGTTCCTTGGCGCTTTGGTACCTGAGTTGGGCGATTCTCGCGATTCTCGGTGCAGGGTCGCTGCCAATTGTATGGACGAGTGTCCTGAACGGCTGGTTCCAGAAGCATCGGGGCAAAGCGATCGGGATTACTATGGCGGGCACCGGACTCGGTGCCTTCTTCCTGCCGCCCATCGCCGAGTTCTTTATCTCCAATTACGGCTGGCGAACGGCTTATCGTGCGATCGGCATCGGGGCACTGATCATCGCGCTGCCCATTGTATTCACGATGTTCAAGGAGGCGGCCAAAGTGGTTTCCGCAGGTGGCTTCGGGCCGAAGGCTGCATGGGGAATGACGCGAGGCGAGGCAATGAAGACCGCTCGCTTCTGGATTCTTGGCGCCGTACTTTTTGTTACCGTCATTGTCATTGCCGGTCTGCTGTCCAACTTCGCACGCATCATGACGGCAGAAGGGCTTGAGCGCGGTGCGATCGCACAGATCGCCGCAGTTATGGGTTTGACCGTGGTCATGGGGCGGATACTGGTCGGTGCTCTGGTGGATCGCTTCTGGGCTCCCGGGGTTGCCGCACTATTCTTCCTGTTGCCCACGCTTGCCTTATTCGTACTGATTTACGCGGACGTGACATTCGCGCTTGGAATTGCCATAGCAATCATGATTGGCCTGGCGGCTGGCGCCGAGCTTGATCTGCTGGCTTACCTGACCAGCAAGTACTTCGGTGCCGCTCACTATCCCGCAATATTTGGTGCAATCATCGCCTTCTTCACCGTGGGTGCCGGCATTGCGCCGCCTCTATTCGGAGCGTTTGCACAGGCTTACCACGGGTACAACGTCATTCTTACGGTTTCTATCGGGCTGTTGGTCCTTTCGATTCTTCTATTTCTCGCCCTTGGTAAGTACCCGGAGGCGGCGCAGGAGGAGGCAACCGATGCCGCTTGAAAAACCCTATATGGATATTCCTGGCACGGTGATATTCGATTCGGACATGGCTCGTAAGGGGTATCACGTGAATCAATTCTGCATGTCACTGATGAAGCCCGAGAACAGGGAGCGATTCCTTGCTGACGAATCAGCTTACCTGGACGAGTGGCCGATTAGTGCCGAGCAGAAGCAGGCTGTCTTGGACAGAAATTATCTGAAACTCCAGCAACTCGGCGGTAACGTTTACTACTTCGCCAAGATCTTCTTTACCGACAAGAAGAGTGTTGCCTACGGGTCTTCAACAATGACCGAATTTACCGAGAACGAATACATGGAAATGATGATTAACGGCGGCCGGTCTATCGAGGGTAATCGGTACATCGGGGAGAAGGACAATGGCTAGGCTGACCGCAGGCATCACAACATCTCATGTCCCCGCGATCGGAGCAGCTGTCGATCTCGGAAAGACGCAGGAGCCTTACTGGAAGCCTTTATTCGATGGCTTTGATTTTTCGAAGAAATGGATGAAGGAGAATACGCCGGACGTGGTTTTTCTTGTCTACAACGACCACGCGTCCGCGTTCGACCTTTCAATGATTCCCACGTTCGCTATCGGCTGTGGGGAAGCATACGAGAGTACCGACGAAGGCTGGGGCCCGCGCCCGATACCAACCGTTAAGGGCGCGCCGGACCTTGCCTGGCACATCAGGCAATGTGTCATCCAGGATGACTTCGACCTGACGACAGTCAACGAAATGACTGTCGATCACGGCCTGACGGTCCCGTTATCGCTGCTTTTTGGCCAGCCCGAAGAGTGGCCGTGTCTGGTTATTCCGTTTGCGGTGAATGTCATTGTGTACCCGCCACCGTCCGGTCGTCGTTGCTACGAGCTTGGTAAATCGATCCGCAAGGCGATCGATTCCTTCGACGAGGACCTGAACGTCCAGATCTGGGGGACCGGTGGGATGAGCCACCAGTTGCAGGGTCCACGTGCCGGCTTGATCAATACGGACTTTGATATGAAGTTTATTGATGACCTGATCAACCGGCCAGATGAACTCGCAGAGATGCCGCACGTCGACTATCAACGGGATGCAGGTTCTGAAGGCATTGAGTTGGTGATGTGGCTGATCATGCGAGGTGCTTTGGATGCGGATATCAAGGAAGTTTACCGCCACTACCACGTGCCGGCTTCGAGTACCGCAGTTGGTCACCTGATTCTCGAAAACGCCTGATGGGATAAACGGTTTGCAGCAGGAGGTTAAAAAGAACCTGTCCTGGCTCGAAGCGGCCACGTTAAACGAGGTGGTTACACGCAGTATGCGTGTATCAGTTATCGTCGGAACCATCCTTATCGGCATCAATCACGGTGACATACTGATCGGTGTCGGGCTCTCTCCGGATATGCTCTGGAAGATCCCGCTGACGTACCTTGTCCCATACTCGGTGTCCACTTACGCGTCCGTGGATGCCATTTTGTCGCGTTAGAGTCGCGTGAGGAAAGCCGAATAAGATGTCTATTGCTGTCAAAAACGTGGATCGGGCGGCGCTGCCCATGGCAGACGAGTTCGCCAGCCTGGGTGTCGCTACCGTCCACGAAGCGCAGGGCCGAAAAGGCCTGCTTGATCACTCGCTGCGACCGATTTATCGGCCGGCCAGTATTGCAGGTACCGCTGTGACCTGCGAGGTCGCTCCCGGCGACAACTGGATGATTCATGTTGCCGTCGAGCTTTGCCAGGAAGGTGATGTCCTGATCGTCGCGCCGACGAGCGACTGCCTCAATGGCTATTTCGGCGACCTGCTGGCGACATCGCTACAGGCGCGTGGTGTCAAAGGCCTCGTGATCAATGCTGGTGTGCGCGATATTGCGACGCTGACGGAGATGCGGTTCCCGGTGTGGTCCGCCGCAGTCTGTGCGCAGGGGACCGTCAAGGAGACTATCGCCGACGTCAATACGACAATTGTCTGTGCGGGCCAGCGCATCACGCCCGGTGATCTCGTTGTTGCCGATGACGATGGCGTTGTAGTCGTTCGCAAGGTTGAGGCTGCAGCTGTACTCGACAGCGCACGAAAGAGAGTCGCGAACGAGGAAGAGAAGCGGGCGCGTTTCGAGGCTGGCGAACTGGGCCTCGATATCTACGACATGCGTGAGCGGCTCGCTGCCAAGGGCTTACGCTACGTCGACACCGAATCGGACGACTGATTGATGCAGCGCGCAGTCCCTGCCGTTGTGATGCGTGGCGGTACCTCGAAGGGGCTGTTTTTTCTTCGTGAGAATCTTCCGGAAGCGACTGGCGCGCGAGACGCGTTGTTGCTTGCAGCGATGGGCTCTCCAGATGTTCGGCAGATCGACGGGATGGGTGGCGCTCACCCGCTGACCAGCAAAGTCGCTGTCGTTTCGCGGTCCGCCGACTCGGCCGCAGATATCGATTACCTGTTCCTGCAGGTACTTGTCGACAAGTCCAAGGTCACGGACGGGCAAAACTGCGGCAACATTCTTGCCGGCGTTGGCCAATTCGCAATCGAGAAAGGGCTTGTCGAAGCAACTGCCGACGAAACCATGGTTCGAATCCGCATGCTCAACTCGGGCGGTATCGCTGTCGTCACGGTCTGTACACCCGGCGAGCAGGTAAGTTATGAAGGCGATGCCAGCATCGACGGCGTACCAGGGACCGCGGCACCGGTAATGATCGACTTCGCCGATGTCTCCGGCTCTAACTGCGGGGCATTGCTACCCACCGGTAATGCGATCGACGAGATCGATGGCGTCGAGGTGACCTGTATCGATAACGGCATGCCGGTGGTACTTGTGCGTGCCGCTGATCTCGGCGTGACGGGGTACGAGGCTCCGGAAGAACTCGAGTCCAACGAAGCACTTAAGGCCCGGGTCGAGGCGATTCGCCGGCAAGCCGGCCCGCTGATGAACCTCGGCGACGTCAGCGAAAAAACAGTCCCGAAGATGAGTCTACTGGCGCCAGCTTGCGACGGTGGCGTCGTAATGACCCGGACTTTTATTCCACACCGAGTTCACCAGGCGATCGGTGTGCTCGGAGCAGCCAGTGTCGCGGCCGGCTGCTGCATACCGGGAAGTGTCGCCTGTGCGCTCGCTGGCGAGCCGGCGGGCGGAAAGCTCGCCGTCGAACACCCAACCGGGCGCTTTGTCGTCGATATCGAACTGACCGTGACCGAGAACGGGATTCAGGTCAACCGCTCCGCGCTTCTTCGGACTGCGAGAAAACTGATGGATGGCCATGTCTACATACAGGAAACATCATGCTGATCATCGACTGCCACGGACACTACACGACGGCACCGCCACCGCACCAGGAGTACCGCAAAGCGCAGCTTGCGCGAATCGAGAACCCGTCACTGGCGCCCGTGACGCCGGCCAGTATCAGTGACGACCAGATTCGCGAAACAATCGAACAGAATCAGCTCAAGTTGCTGCGAGAGCGCGGTGCGGACCTGACTATCTTCTCGCCGCGCGCGTCCGCAATGGCACACCACATCGGCGACACCGCAACGTCAATGGACTGGGCACGGGCCAACAACGACCTGATTAAGCGTGTTGTGGACCTGTATCCGGAAAACTTCGTCGGCGGCGCGCAGCTGCCTCAGATTGCGGGCGAATCGCTGGACGGCCCGGTCGAGGAACTCGAGCGCGCAGTCAACGAGCTGGGTTTTGTAGGCTGCAACCTGAGTCCGGATCCGTCAGGAGGCCACTGGACGTCACCGCCACTGACTGACCGATACTGGTATCCCATCTACGAGAAGCTCGTGGAACTGGATGTGCCAGCGATGATCCACGTGTCAGCGAGTTGCAATCCCTGCTTCCATGCGACTGGCGCCCATTACATGAACGCGGATACCACCGCTTTCATGCAACTCCTTCAAGGCAACCTGTTCGGAGACTTCCCGGAACTGCGCATGATCATTCCGCACGGTGGCGGAGCGGTGCCGTATCACTGGGGACGGTATCGTGGTCTTGCCGAAATGTTGAAACAGCCCGACCTGTCCGAGCATCTCATGAAAAATGTCTACTTCGACACTTGCGTCTACCACCAGCCCGGCATCAACCTCCTGTTCGAGGTCATCGATGTGAAGAACGTGCTGTTCGCCTCGGAAATGGTGGGCGCCGTGCGAGGGATTGACCCGGAGACCGGGCACTACTTCGATGACACCAAGCGTTACGTCGACGCGCTGGACCTGAACGATGAAGAGCGAGAGCAGGTGTTCGAACTCAATGCGCGCCGCGTCTACCCGCGACTCGACGCCATTCTGACGGCTCAAGGGCGATGAGTGGCACAGAATTTGTCATGGACGAGGGCTGGCTGGAATTTCACCCGGATCCATCCAAACCGCTATTCATGGTTCCAGACGGTGCGGTAGACGCGCATTGCCACGTGTTTGGTCCCGGTGAACAGTTTCCGTACGCACCTACGCGCAAGTACACGCCTTGTGATGCATCCAAAGACCAGCTGTGGGCGCTGCGAAACCATCTTGGCTTCGAGCGCAACGTTATCGTGCAGGCGACCTGTCACGGTACTGATAACCGGGCGCTGGTGGATGCTGTCAGCCATTCAGCTGGCAAAGCACGTGGTGTCGCCTCTGTCAGTCGCGACATATCGGACAAGGAGCTGCAGTCACTGTCCGATGCGGGTATTCGTGGCGTACGTTTCAGCTTCGTAAGACGCCTGGTCGATGTGCTTCCGCACGACACGCTGGTTTCAGTGGGCGAGCGCATACAGCCTTTCGGTATGCATCTCGTAATCTATGTCGAGTCACAGGACCTGCCGGAGCTCAGTGATTTCTTCGCCTCTTTGCCAGGTATCGTTGTTTTCGATCACATGGCCCGGCCCGATGTGAGCAAAGGAGCCGACAGCGCCGAGTTCGATGCGTTCGCCCGCCTCCTGGGTGACAACGAAAACATGTGGGTCAAGGTCAGCTGTCCGGAGCGCCTGTCGGTCAGCGGGCCGCCGGACTACGACGACGTCGTTCCATTCGGTAAGCGTGTCGTGGAGACGTTTCCCGACCGGGTCCTGTGGGGCACTGACTGGCCTCATCCGAACATGAAGTCCCACATGCCGGATGACGGAAAGCTCGTAGACTACATCCCGAAGATCGCTGCTACCCGCGACTTGCAACGCAGGCTGCTAGTCGACAATCCGATGCGATTGTATTGGCCCGACGAAGTCGCCGACCTAAGTCAATGAGGCGCTGAATGAAAGTGCTTCTCGCCGGCGTGGGTGCCTTCGGCAGGAAACATTTGCACGCTATCCAGAAGATCGATGGCGTTGAGGTTGCATGTGTCGTCGACCCCGTCATCACGTTGGCAGAAAAGCTGGCGATTGAGTACGGCGTTCCCTGCGCTGCTACGCTTTCGGAGGGACTGAAACAGCCTGAAGTGGACGCGGTCATCCTCGCGACGCCTACACCCTTACACGCTGCGCAGGCCATTCAGTGTCTCGAAGCGGGAAAGCACGTCGAGGTCGAGATTCCTCTCGCAGATTCACTTGCTGACGCTGAGGCAGTCGTCAAAAAGCAGGAAGAAACTGGCCTCGTCGCCATGTGCGGGCATACCCGTCGGTTTAATCCCTCACATCAGTGGATTCACAATAAAGTGGTTGCGAATGAGCTCGCCGTTCATCAGATGGATGTGCAGACGTATTTCTTTCGGCGATCAAACCTGAATGCCGAAGGTGAGCCTAGGTCGTGGACAGACCACCTGTTGTGGCATCACGCCGCACACACCGTAGATCTTTTCGCCTACCAGGCTCAGGAACCTGTCGTGCAGGTCAACGGCATCGAGGGGCCCAAGCACCCCGAACTTGGAATTTCGATGGACATGTCGATCCAGATGAAGACTGCGACGGGCAAGATCTGCACCTTGTCGCTGTCTTTCAATAACGATGGGCCGTTTGGGACATTTTTCCGCTACATCTGCGATAAAGGGACTTACATCGCACGCTATGACGACCTCGTCGATGGTCATGAGAACGCGATTGATGTGTCCGGGGTCGACGTGTCAATGAACGGAATTGAGCTGCAAAATCGGGAGTTTTTCGCCGCGATATCGGAACGACGAGAACCGCTTTCATCCGTTAGACAGGTTCTGGACTGTTATCGCGTTCTCGACCGAATCGAGCAGCAGCTTCGACAGTGGACTGTATTGTGAACTCTAAGATTGCAGCGCTCTTGCAGGAAATTTGGTGACTGGCGAAACTTCGAGAATCACGGGAGCGTCTTTAAATTGGTCGATTGCCAGAGCGAACTCCTCACAATACGGCTTTCTGATCGTTCTGTTTGCTGGTGCTGTTTTTTGCAAGGGGTCTTCAGACGACATCATTCGCTGAGCGTCGACAATAATTGGTGCGCCTGCGTGCGCTCGGGAAAACGTTCAACGAGTTGGCCTGCCAATGAGCGGGCCTCGTCAATATCGCCCCGATCGCGAGAGATTGTTGCTAATGCCCACCCGATGTCGAAGTTATCGGGAAACCGCTCCCAGGCTTCGGTAAGCACACGTACCGCCTCGTCGGACTGACCGAGCGAGTTCAATGCAACGCCGTAGACGTAGACAAACGGCGAGGCATCCGGTGCAAGCTGCGTTGCCTCGCGCAAGTGGATCAGTGCTGCGTCGGAGTCCCCTTGGCGCACGAGATACAGACCGTAGGCGTGTTGCACGGA
>JABAOD010001964.1_pt4 | contig 19050 bp, 21 predicted proteins | sample 7062151 | NCBI WGS metagenome assembly JABAOD01 (sample SAMN14538626, study PRJNA623070) | marine sediment metagenome | biome: marine biome [ENVO:00000428]; feature: marine pelagic biome [ENVO:01000023]; material: deep marine sediment [ENVO:00002113] | place: India: Gulf of Khambhat ... | reverse complement strand
CGATGCGTACCGGCTGACCCGGGGCGATCTGCCGGAATTCCCGCTCCGGAATAAAAACATATGCAACCAGGGGCTCAAAACTGGTGACGCGAAAGACCGGCGCACCGATCTCGATCGTATTGCCCCGCTTGATGTATCTCTCCGACACGACGCCGGAAATGGGTGCCCGAATCTGCGTATAGTCCAGTTCGAGACGGGCCAGGTTGTACGAGGCCTGCAGCGCTTCCAGCTCGTACTGTATTTTCTCGAAGTCGCCTTCGCTGATCAGGCTCTTTTCCTTCAGGTCCTTGTTGCGCTGGTAGTCGCGCTCCAGTTTTTGAAGCCTTGCTCGCGATTCGTTGAGTTCCAGCCGCAGCCGGTCGCCGTCCAGGCGGGCCAGTACCTGGCCACTTTCTACATCGTCGCCTTCTTCGACCAGGATCTCCGTGACTTCGCCGGGGACCTTGGCGATGACGTCAGCCTGGGCAAACGCTTCGATGGGGGCCGTGCCCGAGTAGACCGCAAACACGTCGCCGCGGACCGGCACGCTGACTTCCACAGGAATCGGCGGCGACTCTTCTTCATCGCCGTCTTTTGCGCTATCACCTCTCTCACAAGCGGCAAGCACCAGAGCGCAAGCGACAGCTGCCGCGCTGATACGGTGTCGCTTCATTGATTCCTCCCTCTAAGCCCGTTCTCCGCTACCGGGGGTGGTGGAGTCGGTGGTCAGTCAGCCGCTGAAGCTGTCGGGAATCGTGCTGCTCGCAAGCACCTTGCTGCCGTCGCGCAAGCCCCCATGTCCGACTATAACGACCTGCTCGTTCTCGCTCAGGCCGTCGAGTATTTCGATCTGGCCATCTGCCTCAATACCGGTTTCGACCGCGCGTCTTACGACCATGTCGTCAGTAACCACGTAGACAATTGGCTGCTCATCATCATCGAGTAGCGCCGCTGTCGGGATTACCAGCGCATCCGGATGTTGTTCGTAGGCGATCGAGAAACGGCCGAACATGCCGGGCGCCAGAGCACCGTTCCTGTTCTGCACCTGCACCGTTGCCCGAAACGTGCCACTCTGCTCATCGATCGTGGGGCTGATGCGAATAATCGACGCTTCAAACTCGTCGCCGGGCATCGAGGCCACTCGTATAGTGGCCGCCTGACCCGGCTGAAACTTCGGCAGCTGAGCCTGCGGTATCTTGAGGTCGGCGAGTAATTCCGTAGTGTCTGTGATTCTAAAGACAACGTCGCCGATGTTGACGTTCTGCCCGGGTTTGATCTTGCGTTCAGATACGACACCGTCGATCGGCGCACGGATGTTCGAATAGTCGTAGTTCAGCTTCTTGAGTTTGTAGTTTGCCTCGAGCGCGGCAAGCTCGAACTGAAGGCCTTCGAACATCGAAGCGCTTATCAGTCCCCGCTCGTGCAGTCGCTTGTTCCTCGTGTACTCCTTGCGCGCCCTGGCCAGATTGGCTTCGGCAACAAGCATCTCGAGGCGCAAGCGTTCACCGTCGAGTTTCGCCAACACCTGGCCTGCTTCGACTCTGTCGCCTTCCTCAGTCAGGAGTTCGATGAGCTCGCCCGCAACTCGCGCAACGACCGGCGCGTCAGCGTCCGAGGTAATGGCCGCGGTTGCTTCGTAGGTGGCCGAGACGTCGGATCGGTAAGGACGCGATGTCTCCACCGGGACTGGCGTTGCGTCATTAATCGCGGCCTGGTCGGGGGCGCTGGCTTCGCCGACACCGCAGGCTGACAGCAAGGCCGCGGCGGCAATAGGGAGTAAGGAAATGAGCGGTTTGAATCGATTCATCGATCTGTTGCCATCTATTCTAGTGTTGTAGTTAAGTATAACACTAGCTGAGTATAACGCAATACCGGATTGTGAAAACGAACATTTGTAATAGCTAAAAAAATCAACTACTTACGATTTCGCCTTCGAATTCATGCCGCTATCTAATGATTAGATGCCTGAATTCAGTTTTTGGATTGATCGATTTGGCGACGATTTCCGGGTAGCGGTCTTTTGTCGGAGCCGGCAGCGGAACCGTCCGCACGGCGCGCACAAGACGAGGTTGCACCCCGAGCCGGGCGCCTCTTTGGCGGAGGTCAGTCGAACGTCGCTGCCGCCGCGTCAGCTGAAATTCTGAGCCAGGAAGGGATTCAGGAGCCGATTATCCGGATCCAGCTGTCGCCGGATCTTGCGGAAGAAGTCGAGGCGTGACGAGTAGGTTTGAGCCGCGTGTTCGGCGCGAAATGCGCGTGACTGGCTGAACAACGGTGTACCGCCCCACTTCTCTGCAAACAGGGCCAGATCGATCACGAAGTCGTCCCAGCCGTGTCGTGTCGTCGAGGTTGTCTGCAGCGCAAACATCGGTTCGTCGAAAGACGGTGACAGCAGCGCTGAGGCGTCCTTGCTGATGCGAAAGCCGACGGCCGGCATGTCGCAACGGTAGCCGTTCGCTTTCAGTGTTTGCGAACAGAAATCGACGTAGGCCTTGATGACAACCGAGAAGTCGATCGCGGGAAAACACCAGGTCGAATAGAGAAGACCGTGGCGTTTGTTGCGCCGCCGTCGGCCAGCGCTCGCAACGTTGTTACCATGGTTCAGGAATTTGGTGGTGACCAGGCCTTGCGTCGCCACGCTGATGCCATCGATGAGCCTGTATCGCACGGCCGGTATCGGCATGACTCGACCGAGGGACCGGAAGACCTGCGGCAAGACCGTGCTCTCTCCCCAGTCCTTGATCTTCCACGGGGCGTTGTAAGCGTTACCCGGATCCGCGTTGTAGCGCCGTAAATCGACATAGACGCGATCACGGTGCGGAAGCACATAGAATTTCAGGCCGACATTGGTATTGCTCAGGCGGTCGGCAACGTCGGAGAAGCGGTCGACCGACAAGCGCCGATGGCTGGCCGCAAAGGTCGTTATCGGCCTTACGCGCAGCGTCGCCTCGTAGATTACGCCCAGCATTCCATAGCTCATGCGGAACGCGGCCAACAGTTGCTTTTTCTGTTCCGAGATCGTCATCAATTTGCCGCCGACCGTGACAACTTTCATGTTGACGAGCTGGCTGGAGAGGTAGGCAGCCTGGTTGCCGATGCCGGGACCCATGCATGGCGAGGCCAGCGCTCCGCCTAATGTCCGTTCCATCTGGTCATGGTTGCCGATGAGCTCGAGCCCCTTGTCGGCCAGCGCGTCAACGAGGTTTCCTAGGCGGACGCCGGCCTCCGCGGTGACCGTGTGATTGTAGGTGTCGATACGAACTATCCTGTTCAGGGCAGTCGTTCGGATTACGCTGCCATTCGCGCTTTCATTGCAATCGGTCGATGCGCTGCCGGCGCCGCGAATACGAATCGGTAACGCTATGTTGAACTGCGGCTCGAGGCAGCGCATGAGTTTTGCAAGGTTGGCGGGCGTGTATACGCCAGGTTGTGCAGGGCGCCGAATGAACTTCCCTGTGTCTCGAAATCCGGGTGATTGCATCGATAGTGTCTCCAGCCGTTCCAGAACTCGCCAAAGACACCCAGCGCTTCATCGCGGTCGCGATGAAGCATCGTATCGGTAACCCCGCTGTCCTAGGTTCTGCCCTTAGACCGGAAGCTTTGCGACGCTGCCTTTCGACAGGTGTGCCTTTGTCAATAGAACCGACATCGTTGCACAGTCTCGAGGTTGCTGCAATGAGTTGAAGTCGCAGAAAAATATTCTGTTAAATTAGACGTGAAATGGGAATGCTAAGTACGCTCGTCGGTACCCGCTTACCGGTCAAATACCACAAGTTTTTCAAGCTTCCCGCGCGGACGGAATCCTGGAAAGATACCGATACCGCGGGCACGTCGCTGCAGCGAGCGGCTTCACGCTGGCACGATCGGCACGGCGTAATTTGTGGTGTCCTCAGACTGAAAGCCGGAAGCGACGCGTTGGGCGTGCGCCTCGGGCTGATCGATCGGGCAGAGCGCACGATCGATATTCAGAGCTACCTGATTCGGGACGATATCACCGGCAACCTGATCGGGCTTCACCTGGCCGCCGCCGCTGACAGAGGCGTGCGTGTTCGCCTGCTAATGGATGACGCGCTGACGCATACAATCGATGCCGGATTGCTATCGCTCGACGTGCACGAGAACATCGAGGTACGCGTTTTCAATCCGTTTCCGCGTCGGCGCTCGCGCCTCATCAGCTTCATCGCGAACTTCAACATTCTGAATCGCCGCATGCACAACAAATCGTTTACCGTTGACAACCAGGTGACGATCGTTGGCGGACGCAATCTCGCCGACGAGTACTTTCAATCGGGCGGCAAAGCCGAGTTTATCGACGAGGACCTGCTTGCCATCGGCCCGGTCGTCGAGGACGTTTCGGATGGTTTCGACGAATACTGGAATTCGCCAGAGGCGATACCCATCAACGCCTTCAACACGATGGTGCCGCACAGTTCGCTCGAAGACTCTACCGAGCAAGGCAAGAAATACCTGGAGCAACGCAAAGATAGCAAGTTCCTGAAGAGCGTCAATGATGAACTGGCAGCCAGGCTTACGGACGGCAGCCTGGCCCTGGTGCCGGCAGAGGCATATGTGGTCCTCGACTATCCGGAAAAGATCCGAAAGTTGCTGCCCAGGACGAACAGCATTACCAGCGTTTACCTGCAGCAGATGGTCGCAGTAGCCGAGACCGAACTCATCGTCATTTCGCCTTACTTTGTTCCGCAGCAGCAGGGCGTCGAGTTCTTCGGCATGCTGGTGAGCAAAGGCGTGCGAGTGATTATCATCAGTAATTCGCTGGCCTCGACCAATCACTCCAGCGTGCACGCAGTCTATGCACGCTACCGCAAGCCGCTGCTGCAACGGGGGGTGGAGTTATATGAGCTGCGGCCGCAGCTGGAGTCCTCCGATGCGACCACAAAGGTCACGCTGCATTCGAAGGTAGCAACCGTGGATCGAAAAAAGATGTTCGTAGGATCATTCAACCTGGATCCGCGCTCACTGTATTTGAATACGGAAATGGGAATGGTTGTCGAATCAGATGAGCTGGCGGGCTCGATGGCGGAAAGCATTCTGGAGTCGCTGCCCGATATCGCCTATATGCTGCAGCTTTCCGAGAAAGGTCGTCTGCAGTGGCGGCTGCAGGCTGCGAGCGGGGACGAACTGATTACGACCGAACCGCAGACGACCTGGTGGCGCCGTTTCAAAACCAAGTTACTCAGCTTCCTGCCGATCGAGAGCCAGATGTGAACTGGCCGGGTATTTGGCAATCCGGGCATGAATATCCGACAATGTCGGGCCCTGGTTGATCGGAGAAGGCAATGCGGTGGCGCGGTGGCAGGCGAAGTTCGAACATCGAAGATCGGCGCGGCGCGCGCGCGGCGCCTAAGCTGCTGGGCGGTGGCATTGGCACGATCGTTCTGATCCTGGTCGCCTTGTATTTCGGCGTCGATCCGACGCCCTTGCTGCAGACGATGCAGAGCGCCCCATCGGCATCGACGTCTGGCACGCGACCGTCGGCCGAGGATCTGAAGAACGATCCGCTCGCGGACATGGTATCCGTTGTGGTCGCCGACACGGAGGATGTCTGGACGGCCATCTTTGCGAGTCAGGGTCGCCGTTACTCGGAGCCGACGCTCGTGATGTTCAGTGGCGCGACCCGCTCGGCCTGCGGTCTCGGGCAGGCGGCGATGGGGCCGTTCTACTGCCCGGCGGATCAGAACGTCTATATCGACCTGAGTTTCTACGATCAAATGCGGACCCGGTTCAGGGCGCNNCTGCTCGGCATATCCGGCCAGGTGCATTCGATGAAGCAGCGCGTGAGCCAGGTAGAAGGCAATGCACTCTCGGTACGGCTCGAGCTGCAGGCCGATTGCCTGGCAGGCGTCTGGGCAAATCACGCGGACAGGGCACGCAATATCATCGAGGACGGCGACGTCGACGAGGCATTGAACGCTGCCAGTGCGATCGGGGACGATACCCTGCAGCGCCAGAGTCGCGGCACGGTGGTGCCCGAGTCGTTCACGCACGGCAGCGCCGCCCAGAGGCAGCAATGGTTCCGCAAGGGTCTCAACAGCGGGGATCCGGATGCCTGCGATACCTTCAGTGTCGACCAGGTCTGATTCCCTTAACGGGCTACAAGCAACCGCACGCGATGCGCACGAGGCGGCGCAACGCATACGCGGCTTCGTCGTACAAACACCGCTCGTCTATTCGAGCTTGTTCAGCGGCATGACGGGTGCCAACGTCTACTTCAAACTCGAAAACCGTCAGACGACAGGTTCATTCAAGCTGCGCGGGGCAACCAACCGCCTGATGACGCTCGCCGATACTGAGCGATCGAGAGGCTGCGTCGCCGCGTCCAGCGGTAATCACGGCGCCGCCGTCGCTTGTGCGATGCAGAAGCTCGGTATGAGCGGCACCATTTTTGTTCCCGAACAGACGTCCGCGGCGAAAGTCGATGCGATTCGAGCATACGGCGGTGAGGTCGTGTTTTTTGGCACGGACGGTCTCGACACCGAGCAGCACGCGCGCGCGTTTGCACAAAAGAACGGCATGACCTATCTGTCCCCCTACAATGACCCCGAAGTGATCGCGGGCCAGGGAACCTGCGGCGTCGAGATTGCCGAACAGCTAGCCGATATCGACAGCGTGTTTATTGCCGTGGGTGGCGGTGGCCTGATCGGCGGCGTCGGCAGCGTTCTCAAACAAGAGAACCGCGACATCCGCGTCGTTGGTTGTCAGCCGGTGGCATCAGCTGTCATGGCTCGCTCGATAGCCGCCGGGAGAATTATAGAACTCCGGAGTGAGTCAACGCTTTCCGACGGCACTGCCGGCGGGATCGAGGCAGGCGCGATTACCTTTCCACTCAACCGTATGGTGGTCGACGAGTTTGCGCTGATCGAGGAACAACAGATCGCCGAGGCCATGCAGCTGTTCATGGAGTCCGAGGGCGACATCATCGAGGGTGCCGCCGGAGTCGCTGTTGCCGGGCTGTTGCAACTCGGTGAATCAATACGAGGTCAGACCGTTGTGGTCGTCGTCTGCGGCGGGAATATCAGCCGCGAGAAGCTCGAGCGGGTCCGATACCTGGCAAACAGGAAGACACCATGAAGACAAGCACGAAGGGTTGGGTTTCGATAGTCATCGCACTGCTGAGCGCACAGCCGCTCCTTGCAGAGACAACCGCATTTGTTAACGTGAACGTATTGCCGATGTCCTCCGAGTCCGTGCTCCGGGCGCAGACAGTTATCGTCGATGGTGGAGTCATTCAGACTGTGGGTGACGTTGACACCATACCGATCCCGGAAGGCGCCGAGATGATCGACGGTACCGATCGGTACCTGATGCCGGGCCTGGCGGAGATGCACGCGCACGTCCCGGATGCCGAATCGACCGAACTCGACCGCTATTTCAGTCTCTTTGTCGCGAACGGCGTAACGACCGTCCGCGGCATGCTTGGCCGGCATTCGCACCTTGATCTCAGGCAACAGCTGCTGGATGGCGATGTGTTTGGTCCGAGGCTGATTACGTCCGGACCTTCCTTGAACGGCCGAAGCGTTTCCGGCGCGGCAGATGCACGCAGACAGGTTCGCGAACAGGCGGCGCTCGGCTACGATTTCATAAAGATCCACCCGGGTCTCAGCGGCGAGGAATTCACGGCGATTGCCGAAACCGCCAACGAACTCGGTATTCCGTTCGCGGGTCATGTGCCGGTATCGGCCGGTGTCGATCAGGCTCTGCGACTGGGAATGGCCAGCATCGATCACCTGGACGGTTACTTTGTCGCATTGTTACCGGCGGACAGTCATGAATCGGGTGGCTACGGAGGTCCGTTTGACGTGATGCTCGCGGCGGAACTGCAAGCGGACGGCATCGACGCCATCGCGGCGACAACGGCGGCGGCGGACACCTGGAACGTGGCGACCCAGGTGCTGATCGAGAACATGGTGTCGGATGAATCGGCGGACGAACTCGCCGGCCGGTCGGAGATGAGATATATGCCCGAATCGGCGGTACTGCGTTGGGCAGAGCGCAAGCAAGCGCTGCTGGCTGAGCGAGGATTCGATCCGGAGATTGCCGCGATTGCAATCGAACTGCGTCGTCGGCTGATTTCTGCATTGCATGAGGCAGGCGCCGGTTTGCTGCTCGGTTCCGACGCGCCCCAGCTGTTTAACGTGCCCGNNCCGGATTCTCGCTGCACCGCGAACTCGAAACGCTTGTCGCGTCCGGCCTGACGCCGTTCGAGGCGCTGCGGACGGGAACGACCGCGGTTGCAGAATTTTTCGGGACGAATTCGGGTGTCGTCGCGGTTGGCAGAGATGCGGATCTCCTGTTGCTGGATGCGAACCCGCTCGATGACATCGGGAACAGCCGGAGAATCCACGGCGTAATGTTGCGCGGCCTGTGGCTGTCTGAAAACGCGATCGAGTCGCGCCTCGAAAAATACCGCGACCGGGATAATTAGCCGGTCCAGCCGTGTCGTATACCTGGCGAAGATTCGTAAGCGCCTGTATTCAATGGAGAATGAGTCGTAAACAAGCGCCATGCGCGGACACACCACGGTGTTGCGCTCGTCCTGCTAAAATCAGAAGGGCGGCGGCAGTTTTCGCCGAGTCGGCTCATCCGGAGGCATTATGAAACTCGTTAAGCATTTGCTCGACTCCAAAGGCAGGGACATTGTTTCCATCGTCGGCGATGCGTCGGTGCTCGACGCGATCAAGACCATGGCCGAGCGCTCCATCGGATCGTTGCTGGTGATGGAGCATGGTGAGCTGCAAGGCATCGTGACGGAGCGCGACTATGCTCGGAAGGTGATCATCAAAGGTCGTTCATCGAAATCTACCCGGGTCCGGGAGATCATGACGACCAATGTGTTCACCGCGACGCCAGACCAGACCGTGAACGACTGTATGACGACCATGACGGAGCGAAAGATTCGCCACCTGCCCGTGGTCGAGGATGGCAAAGTCGCGGGCTTGATATCAATCGGTGACCTGGTAGAGGCAATCATCTCGGATCAGCAGGAAGAAATTGAGCAGCTGGAGCAGTACATTACCAGCTGACGATCGAGGCGGTGGAACTTGCGTGGCAACGCGCGATCCAATTCTTTATGCACCACCTGGACAAGCATCCTGGGCGGCGGGGCGGTGAAATTCGCACCTCACGAGCGGATATCGTGAAGCGCCGGGTTTTGCTTCCTTGCGCGTCGCTCCTGTTGCTGGCCCTGTCGCCGGCACTCGCGGGCGAGGAGGCGAAAACCGTCCTCGGGCCTGACAACATCTACCTTTATGACGGGGCAAACGCGCTTATGGCCCATGATGGCAAGGAGGGCGTGCGCCTGACCTTGCTCGGCCTGAACACAGCGAGCAACGCTCGCGAGAGAAAGGTAGCGCACTCTAATTTATGTGCCGGATTCCTGCTGATCAACGAACTGGAGAAGGCGCTGACACACTGCAACTGGGTGATCGAGAGAGACGCTCGACACTGGCGTACCTACAATAATCGCGCCCTGGTCCTGATGCGTCTGGAGCGCTTCGACGAGGCGGAAGAGGATATTCGCAAAGGTCAGGCGTTGAGGCCGAATTCGAAGAAGCTCAAGATCGTCAAGGGCATGTATCTGGACGAGACCCAACCGGTCACCCCCAAGATTGAAATCGACGAACGCCGCCAGGCGGCCAAAGGCGCCGACGATAGACCGGCCGACATTGATGTGGATTAGCCAACTGCGCAGATATGCGGCGCCGGTTGCGTTGACTCTCATGGGCGTGCCGGCGCTATGCGTCGCTGACGTGGATGCGTCTCAGTCCGACGAACAGGACGTTGAGCGAAAGCCCCTGTTTACGGTGGTGCCCGACTATCCGGAAGTCGCTCGCCGCGATCGAATCGAAGGCGAAGTCCAGGTCTGTTTTGACGTTACCCGAGACGGTCGTACGCGACGTATCGCGGTCAGAAAGAGCACGCACAGGATATTCGAGAAACCGGCGATGCGCGCGGTTCGCGCTTCAACCTACGAACCGTTGCCGCGTGACGCCAGGATGTCGGGCATCAAAGCCTGCCGGACTTTTCGCTTCACGCTCGAACCGGTGGTGAAAGAAACGACCGACTAATCGCCGGTCACGGGCGCCTTCAGCTCGAGCACTTTTGTCGCCGCCTCTTCGAGATTCGTGCCGAAGCTCAGGATGCCTTCTTCATGGCCGGCCATGACAGCGAGCCCTGTTCGCCGGAATTCTGTATCCCGGAAGAGCCTTCGAAACTCGTTGGCCATTTGCGGTGTGCCGTAGGCCACGTCAGCCGCCGTTGTCGGCAGCCTGTCGATCAGCCTGCGCCACAAGCTGCCGCTGTGTACGTGGACGATCGCACCGATATTACTGTCGAGTTCGTAGATCGCGGCATGTGTCATCGCTTCTGACGACGCCTGTACCGGCCCGACGCAACTCACCCTGTTGAAATATATGCCGTAAGAGGTGACCAGCGCATAGTGCGTCTTGTCGGTCGTCTCGATGTGGCCCGTCTGCGTGCCGCTGATCATGAATTGACCGGGCTCGCCGCACCGGATGCTGATGTTGCCATATCCGATGTCGTGTTCTTCATAGTATCCGATAAGCCCGGCCGCACGTAGCGGCCGGCGCCAGGTTTCGAGCTCCTCCGTTGCCGCCGCATGGGGCACCGGCGCCTTCGTCCAGAAACTCTGGTACTTGACGTAGCCCTCATCGATGGTCACGACGCCGCCTTTTCCGGAAACAGCCCGAGCAATCCGGCCTCAGAAGCCTCACAGATTCCGCGCTCGGTGATGAGCCCGGTTATCAGGCGTGCCGGCGTTACGTCGAAGGCGAAGTTGCTGACCGGAGTGTTCTCGGCCGTCGTCCGAACCCGCATGCGCTTGCCTTCGCAAAGACCGTGAATATCGCGTACCTCTGCCGAATCGCGCTGTTCGATCGGAATTTCCGCGATTCCATCGCGGCTCTGCCAGTCAATGGTGGTTGACGGCAGTGCGACGTAAAAGGGAATGTTGTTGTCGGCGGCGGCAAGCGCTTTCAGATACGTGCCGATTTTGTTGGCGACGTCACCACAACGCGTGGTCCGATCGGTGCCGGTAATAACTACGTCGACGTCGCCGTGTTGCATGAGATGACCACCAGCATTATCGACAATCAGGGTATGTGGAACGTCGTTTGCGGCCAGCTCCCAGGCCGTCAGCTGTGAGCCCTGGTTCCTCGGCCGGGTTTCATCGACCCAGACATGAACAGCGATGCCTCGCTGATGCGCAAAGTAAATGGGAGCCGTCGCTGTGCCCCAGTTTATCGTTGCGAGGGAGCCCGCGTTACAGTGCGTCAGGACGTTCACCGTTGCACCGCCCTTGCCTGAGGAGATCGCCTCGAGCAGCGCAACACCGTGCTCGCCGATTCCGCGACTGATCTCGATGTCCTCGTCGCAGATGGCGTTCGCGTCGGTGCGGATCAGTCCGGCCAGCGCAGCGTCGCCTTGACGCCCGTCAACAACGGCGAGAATACGTTCGACCGCCCACCGCAGATTGACCGCCGTTGGTCGGGATTCCAGCAATGCGGCGGCGGCGTTACGCACGGCTTTTTCCGGCTCGTTGTCGCTGAGTGCGGCGAGATAAAGACTCCAGGCGGCAGTAGCGCCGATCAGCGGTGCGCCGCGAACGTACATATCGGCGATAGCGACGAGTCCATCCTCCCAGGAACGAAGGTCGTGAACTCGATACTCATGCGGTAGCAAGCGCTGGTCGATTATCTGCACGACCGTCGGATCATCGGGTTTCAGCCAGATGGTGCGAAAGTCTTCGCCGCTTTGTGCCATGGGTTCGTCCTGCAGACCGTTGCCGCGTATTCTACGACGGTTTGTTGGCGGCTGGCATTGTTTGCCGGTCGCGCGTGGGTTATAAGATAAGCTCTCGCTCAACGGCAGATTGGCAACGTAGCCCTTGACGTAAAGGATCTCGATGGTCGAACCATCGAAGGCATCTTTCACGTCTTCTGCACGCCCACCCAGATATTTATCACGCCATCCTTTGGCGCCAGCCAGCTCACGTGGCGGCCATCCGGGCCGATTCGCGCGATCGAACGTTCAGGATTGCCGAAGATGGCCGTCCTCGCTGCGAGAATCAGCCGGCCAGGCCCGCGGCCAAAAGGGCCGAGCGCAGGGTATTGGCCATCAGCATCGTAATGGTCATAGGCCCGACACCGCCGGGCACGGGAGTAACGGCGCTTGCGACTCTGCAGACATCGTCATAGTCGACGTCGCCTGTCAGACGGGACTTGGTCTCGCCGTCGATCGTCTTTTCTACCCGGTTTATTCCCACGTCGATAACGACGGCGCCGGGCTTGATCCAGTCGGCCTTGACCATCTCCGGTCGGCCGACGGCGGCAACCACAATATCCGCGTTGCGGACGACCGAGGGGAGATCACCGGTTCGGCTGTGGGTAACGGTGATCGTCGCGTTACGCTGCATCAGAAGGCTGGCCATCGGTTTGCCGACGATATTCGAACGACCGATAATGACGGCGTTCTTGCCCGAAAAATCGGGGCCGAGTTCGTCCTCGATCATCAGTATGCAGCCGGCTGGCGTGCACGGCACGAATGCATCTTGCGTGTGGCCGGCCGTCAGCTTGCCGATGTTCACGAAGTGAAATCCGTCGACGTCCTTGCTCGGTAGAATCGACTGCGTGATCGTCTGCTCGTCGAGATGATCGGGCAGCGGCAGCTGTACGAGAATGCCGTGTACTGCATCGTCATTGTTGAGTTCGTCAATGAGTGCCAGTACCTCCGCCTGCGGCACGCTCTCGTCCAGGGTGTGCTGCACTGAGTGGAAGCCGCAGGCTTCCGCGCGTCGCTTCTTGTTGCGAACGTAGATCTGGCTTGCCGGATCTTCCCCGATGATTACGACGGCGAGCCCGGGTGTTATGCCGTGTTCCTTGACGAGGGCAGCAGTCTGTTGCTTTATGGTCTCTGCCAGCTGTTCCGCTTTGGCTTTTCCATCGATGCGTCTTGCCGTCATTTTGGTGCTTTTCCATGGGCTGGTACGGGCGCGCCGAATGGTAACGCCGTCGCAGCAGCCCGTAAAGAAGACGCGCAAGCAACGGCGGTTTACTTCACGCTATTTCGCAACGCGAGCGTCAAATTCAAGCTAGAATGCACATCTGTTCTCGTCGATCCCGGATTCTGTGACAGCACTCCTACGCCAACTGCGCGGTATCGCCGTGTTCTCTCTGTTTACGGTCAATACGATCGCCTGGTTCGTGCCGATCTTCATCCTCGCTATCGTCAAGCTGGCGGTACCGCTACCGTCCCTGCGACGCGGAATCACTCGCGTGCTGATGGCCATTGGCGAAAACTGGGTTTCCGTCAATTCGCTGATTCTCCGTGTCGCAGGGTCGATCGACTGGCAGGCACATGGCGTGGAGAGCCTTCGCCGGGACAAATGGTACCTCGTCATGTCGAACCACCAGACCTGGGTCGATATCCTCGTATTGCAGAAGGTATTCAACCGACGAGTGCCCTTTCTCAAGTTCTTCATCAAACAGCAGCTCGCATGGTTTCCGCTGCTTGGTCTGGCATGGTGGGCAATGGACATGCCGTTTATGAAGCGCTATTCCCCCTCTTACCTGGCGAAGCACCCCCATATGAAGGGCAAGGACCTGAAGAGGACGCGCAAGGCCTGCGAGAAGTTTCGGCATACGCCGACCTCGGTGATCAACTTCGTCGAAGGTACGCGCTTCAGTATTGCCAAGCGCGATGCCAAGAGTTCGCCGTATCGGCACTTGTTAACACCGCGGGCTGGCGGTTTCGCCATCGCAATGTCGTCGATGGGAAATCTTTTCGACCTTATCCTCGACGTCACGATGGTGTATCCCGAGGGTGCCGCACAATTCTGGGAAATGTGCTGCGGGAGGCACGTGCCTGTCATTGTCGATGTTCGGCAGCGACCCATCGAGGTCTGGTTGCGATCCGGGGATTACGAGGGTGATCGGGAGTTTCGACGACGCGTCCACCGCTGGCTCGGCGATATTTGGCAGGAGAAGGACGAACTGATACAACAGATGCTGGATCAATCGAGAACGCCATGACCGCCANNCCTGGCTGGGCGACATTTGGCATGAGAAGGACGAACTGATACAACAGGTGCTCGACAAGCGAGGGTCCGATGACTGCCAGCCGCAAATATGACACGGTCGCCTTCGACGTGCGCGACAATGCCACGATGCTGTTTTTCGCCAAGACCTCCGAGGAGGGCGAGATCGAGGACTACCTGCTGTTGATGCGTACGGTGGAAGAAGATTTTGACCAGTCGATCTACATCGAGATCAACGAACAGCAATTCGGCGGCCACGATCTGATTCGCGAAGCTGCTCTGACGGGCAACGTGCTCACACTGCGGCTGCACGAGCCTGCGGCAACCCTGGGGGGCGCCACCGAGATCGTGCTTAGCTATGCGGAGACGATGGACAACCAGGAGAGCATCGAGGCCGGGGCCTTTCGTGTGTTCGGCGACACCCTGGTTGGCGGCAATGCCTGACCCGGGCGACCGAAATGGAGGTTTCGATGAGTAACCCGGTTTACAGTCTCTACATCGTTCGCTGTGCCGACGATAGTCTGTACACCGGGATCGCGGCCGACGTGGAGAGACGGCTCGCCGAGCATGCATCAAGTTCTCGCGGCTCGAAATATCTTCGTGGGAGAGGCCCGCTGCGCCTGGAGTTTGCCGAAACAGTCGGCGACCGCGCGAAGGCCTCCGCGCTCGAATACCGTGTCAAGCAACTGGGAAGAGCGCGAAAAGAGGCGCTTATCCGCGGCCAGGGTTCTCTGCGAGACTTGTTAGAGACGTCCGGCGGGAATCAGGCTTCAGGCACAGGTTGCCGGTAAATCGCAACCGGCATTCCAAACTGCGGCATATGCAGCTGGGTTCCCGTGTCCCACCGGTCGCGCAGCGCTTCAAGCAATTGTGCTGTTGTCGACAGATCGCTCAGGAATCTCGGGCCCGGCACCACCTCGCCGAACGGTCTGGTGAAGTCGTCGAAGTGAATGGGGTAAACGCTGCTTGCTCCTGTCGCGGTAACGAGGTACTGCCAATATTTCTCGACATAGTCGCTGCCCAGGCTGTCGAGGCCAAACACGCTCAGCATCACGACATCCGCGGAAACATCGCGCAACGCGCCGTCCAGCAGTCCGGCGCTGCCGTGCACGATAGCCGTGCCCTCCGGATGAGAGATCAGGACCGTATAACTCCCGCCCTCGCGCCACGCGCTTACCGGCCGTGGCGGGATCAAGGGCGAGTCTATCGCGCCGGCCAGGGGGACAGAGCCGCGCCAGCCGATCGGTGCGTGCCGGGCGGGCAACAGCGTCACCCTGAATCGGCCAAATTCGTAGGGCTGGTTTGCGACGGCCAGCGTGATCTGATCTTCGGGAACACCTGCGCCTCGCGCGATCTCCGCGGTTGATGCGGAGCCGATTATCGAGGCACTCGTACGATTGGCAATCGCGCCGACATCCATCGCGTGATCGAAGTGCGAGTGCACCGGAATGACGGCGGCGAGCCGGCGCATGCGAAACTCGTCCAGCGCGTAGTTGATGATCGCGGCGTCATTGTCTATGGGACGGTCCAGAACCAGGTCGGCTAGCGACGGCCGCGAGAGAAGAACCCGTCAATGAGGATCTGAGTTTCACCGTCATCGAACAGCAGCGTCGACACGCCAAGCCAGGTAACAGTCACCTGATCCGCAACCGAGGCGCTCGCGACGGTTGCAGATGGCCAACGGATGTCATCGAGACGCGGCCGGTCATGCCACAGCCAGGTCATGGCCGCGCCGGCAGCGACGACAAGCAATACCAGCAAGACGGCCGCCTTTTTTGCGCGTCGTTTCCACATGGCTACTGGCCCACTGCGATTCTCGCCAGCTGGCCGGTCAGTGGCGCGAGGTAATTACCCATCGCGTAGCCCAGTAACGCCATCAATATGGCGGCAGGTACCAGGTTGGGACGGTGATGTGCGGCGACAATCGGCGCCGAAGCCGCGGCGCCGATGTTCGCGGCCGAGGCGATGGCAACGCTATGAACATCGACGCGGAAGATCCAGGCGCCGGCCAGGCAGAATGCACCGTGTATGAAGATCCATATAAAGGCGCCGAGCACGAACGCAGGTGCTTCCGCGAGACCGGCGATAGAGGCCCTCGCGCCCATGCCGGCAACGAAGATATAGACCAGCGCGGTGCCAATTGCAGTTGAGTTCGGCAGCTTCGACGCCGCGGTCGAAGACAGGATCAACGCTATCGTCGTAACCAGCAGGATGCGAGTAGTTGTCTCCGAGAAGATGCCGGCGAGCGTCGGCGAGGTGGTGGCAATCCAGTCTGCCAGCCCGGGCGCCAGCGCGTGTCCTGCCGCCGTAACGCCGAATACCACGGCCGCGAGATAAAGGTATTGCGACATCGTGGGCGCGTCATTGTCCTCGACATGCAGTTCGGCGGCGGCATCCATAGCCGACAGGCGATCGGCCGGTACCCGTGCCCACCGATTGAATTGGTCGGCATAGTCGCGTGACATCAGCAGCAGCGGCAGCCAGACAACATAGACGACGTTATCGGCGATCACGGCGAGGCCGAGCTGCGCGTCCGAAGCGCCCAACATCTCCTTGGTGGCCAGCATATTGGCCGTGCCGCCAATCCAGCTGCCCGCCAACGCGCCGAATCCTCTCCACGCGTCATCGCTCAGCCAGCTGTGTACGACGATATAGGAAATGACGCCCCCAACGACAACTCCGGCGGTTCCCATAAGCATGACAAGCACGCCTTTGCCCATAACGCGGATAACGGCGGGCACGTTTACCTTGATCAACATCAGCACGATGAAAACGGGTAACGCGTACTGGCTCAGGCCCGTGTATACGATGGATTTGTTCGGGATAACGCCGAAGTTGTTGAGGAACACCGGTGTGGCGTAGATAAAGAGTAAAGGCGGCACGTAATTGAAGAGTCTCGCGCCGCTGAACTCTGCGAGCAGAAAGAAGAAAGCTGCAACGATACAGAGGACTGCAAGCACACCAATTGGTGATGAGATTAAAACGTCCGTCGCTGCCATTCGACATGCCTTGCATCAGCTGACCGTAGCCGAGTATAAATCATAGCTTCGATCGCCGCGTGTCGCCGAGGCCCGACGGCTACGGTGTAGATATCAGGTGAACATCACCTGGGCTTGCAGGTCCTTCCTGGCGCTGGTATCGCTGATAACTGCAGCCTTGACGGTCAGCCAGACGGCATCCCAGTCCTTGACCTTGCTCGGGCCGAAAACGAACTTCGCGATAAAGCTCTCGAGCTTGCGCACGTGAATAACATTGCGCGGCGGCGGCGACGAAAATTCGACCGCTCCCGTAAACACGACGAGATTCGCGACAGGGACATCCGGCACGACCTTCCGCAACGCGCGGCTGCGGCCCTCATTCTGGATCACAGGGTTGAGGAAGCGCCGTCGCCGGACGCCGTCGACATTCGTCCACTGCGGCTCGTCTTCAGCACCGAACACGATGCCGTTGTAATGCTTGGTCTGAATGCAAAGGATGCCGCCGGCCGTAAGGATGGCATGGTCGATCCTCGCGAGGCCGCCGTATGCCCCCGGCAAAATAACGTCGTGCAGGACATTGGGGCTGAGCTTGCTGAGGGCAGACTTGATACGCCGCCGGCCGAGGCGAGCTGTGAGGAACCGCGTCGCATGATTGGTCGTTGAGCGAAATATCAGCATCAACAGCAGCACACCGGCGATCATGAATATGAAGGTTGCCGGGCCGACGCTCGTGATACCCGTCTGAATATCTGCGTCCGCCGCCAGCGTGGGTAGCACGATCAGCGGAGTAGCAGTGAGCAGGGTTCTCACGGTTTTCAACATAATCGCAAGATTAGACTCATTAGCCTGCCGATACATCGTAACAGGTCACGTTTTTGCCTGCCTAACCGGGGTACGCCAGATAGTATCCGCCAATTTCGGCGACCCGGATACGGGTTTCGTAGACCTGACTCAACAGCTCGGCGTTCAGCACGTCGCTCTTGGGGCCGTCGGCGGCGACGACTCCCGCCTTGAGCAGCACGATACGATCGACTTCGGGCGGGATTTCATTGAGGTGATGGGTCACGATCAGGATATTGCGGCCGTCCCGCGCGAGCTGTCGCAGCCGCTCGAGGTAGTCGAAGCTCGCGGCAAAATCGAGGCCGGCGGTGGGTTCATCAAGGATCAGCGTATCCGGTTGATGCACCAGCGCGCGGGCCAGCAGGCAGCGTCGCTGCTGGCCGGTGGACATCGCTTTCAACGGCGTACTCCTGAGCGAGGCAATGCCAAGCTGCTCCATCGTTGCGACGGCGCAGTCCAGCTGCTCCCGTGTAACAAGGCTTGCCAGGCTCCCGTGTACGCCGATACTCGAAAAGAAACCGGAAACCACCACTTCGATTGCCGACATTGTTGGCGTGTAGCGTTGTTGCAAGTCGTGCGACACCACGCCTATGTGCTTGCGCAGCTGCCACACGTTCCATTTTTCGAGACCGAGAATGCGAACGAACGATCCCGTCCTGGCGACCGGGTACAGCTCACGATTCAGCGTCTTCAGGAGCGTCGTCTTGCCGGAGCCGTTCGGGCCCAGTATCGCGACTCGCTCGTGTTGCTCGATGGCGAGGTTGAGGTTTTCGAAGACACAGGTGTCCCCCCGCCAGATAGTCGCGTTATGAATGTCGATGAGCCTGGCGTCAGGCGACATGATGCTTCCAGTTTCCACGTTGAAACACTAACACGCCAAGGACAGTCAGCAGCGACTCCGACACCACGATTGCGATGAAGGCGCCGTTGGGTTCGAGGGAAGTCCGCGTCGCCAACCCATAGGCAAGCGGTATCTGAACCAACCAGAAACAGATGAGGTTCAGGACCACCGGCGTTGCTGTATCCCCCGCCCCGTTCAAGGACTGAATCATTACCATGCCGACGGCATACATTGGAAAGCCGATACCCAGGATCTGCAGGCAGCGCGTTCCCCAATACAGGACGTCAGGATCGCTCGAAAACAGCCCGGTGATGCCTGCGGCGAAGAGTAGCATCAGTCCC
>JABAOD010061263.1_pt2 | contig 19058 bp, 21 predicted proteins | sample 7062151 | NCBI WGS metagenome assembly JABAOD01 (sample SAMN14538626, study PRJNA623070) | marine sediment metagenome | biome: marine biome [ENVO:00000428]; feature: marine pelagic biome [ENVO:01000023]; material: deep marine sediment [ENVO:00002113] | place: India: Gulf of Khambhat ... | reverse complement strand
ACCGTGGTGCCCGTGAGCACCGTGCTGATGGTCCCGCCCTGATGGAAGACCATGCCCATGATCCAGGCGAACAGCTTTGCCGTGCGTGGACCCACCACGATCTTGCTGCCGGCCCACTCCGCGAAGGTCAGCGCCCCGCCGGTGCGGGTCCACAGCCCGATCAGCCCGCCCAGCGCCCACAGGTACACCAGCAAGATCAGCGCGTAGCCAGGGCTGCCAATCGAGGGGATCAGGTACTCCTGGACGATATTGAGGCGGCCGCTGATCACNNGCCGCTGATGACGCCGCCCAGCGCGATGCCGATGAACAGCGAGCTCACCACCTCGCGTGTGGCGAAGGCGAGGATGATGGCCACGGCGGGCGGCAGGATGGACCAGAACCCATAGTGATCGCCGTGTTGCGGAAACCGGCCCGAGGCGGCCAGCGCCGCGACCAGCAACAGGCCGCCCGCGAGGAGCGCGATCCGTCGGGTGTTCAACCTCTGCCTCCATGGTGCGGGTGGCCCGGTGAGACCCCAGCCGGCAGAAGACCGGCCGCAGGAGACCCTGCGGGGTCGGCAGAAACGTCGCCGATTCTAACTCGACGGCGGGTTCCAGGTAAAGTCGCCTGCGGGCTGCCACCTCCGGTCACGCACTACTCCACGCACCTCGGAGCGGTGGAAACCGACCGGGCGCGCCTGACGTAGCGAGGGCATGGACGCTCGGCGATCGAACCCATCCGCTTCGCGGCCCATCGACTTAGATTCGACCGGGCATGACATCCGCACATCTCGGCAAGGTGGCCGCCACGCGAATACCCGCTCCACCAGAGCTTCGTCTCTGACACGGGAGCGATGATGGCCGATTCTTCGCTCCTGCGCGCCGCCGTAACCGTGGTGTTCGGGGCGTTGGCCGGCGGGCTCACCAATGCCGTCGCCATCTCGATGCTGTTTCACCCCTACGAGCCGCGCGGCCTGTGGCGGTTTCGGATCCAGGGCGCGATTCCCAAGAACAAGCCCCGCCTGGCCAAGACCATCGGGCGCACCGTCGGTCAGCGGCTGATCACCTCCGAGGACCTCACTACGCAGCTCAGCGCTCCCGGTATGCGGGAAGCGTTCGACACGGCGGTTCGTCGCTTTGTGTCCGCCCTGCTGGACACGACCCGAGGTCCGCTGCGCCGGGAGTTCCCCCCGGGGCTCGTCGCCGAGCTCGAGCACAACATCGACGTGATCGCGGAAACGGTGGCGGCCCGCGTCACCGCCTTCACCGCCACCGAGGCGTTCCGCACGGCCGTCGAGCGGTTTCTCGCCAAGACCCATGAGGAGTACGGCGAGCGTCCGATCGGGGAGGTGCTGACGGCAGCGCGTCAGGCGGCGATCCGAGACCGCGTGGAGCAGTGGGTCTCCGATGCGGTGGAGAGCTCGGAGCTCGAATACACGATCAGCGACTGGCTGGATCGACAACTGAGCCGACTCCAGCACGACCGCACGCCGCTGCTCGATCGACTTCCGGCTGACCTCGTGGCGGCGGTCGAGCGCGAGATGACAGGCTACCTGCCGGTGGCGCTGGATCGTCTCGCGGCCGTCCTGAGCGACCCCGACGCCCGCAGCCGCATGCAGCGGGCGCTGCACGAGTTGTTTCAGCGCTTCGTGCGGGAACTCCTCCTCCACGAGCGCATCGTTGCCCGCCTGGTCGTCACCGAAAAGACCATTGCGCGCCTGCTGGACAACTTCGAGCGGGAAGGCGTGGACCAGCTCGCGGCGCTGCTCGACGAGCCCGCCATGCGCACGCAGGTCGCGCGCAGCATCAACGACGCGGTGGTGAACTTCCTCCGCCGGCCGCTGGCCGAGCACTTCGAGCGGCTGGGCAGCGAGCGGATCGCCGGCATCCGCAAGACGGCGGCCACGCAGATCACGGCGGCCTTGCGCGATCCCTCGACGCGCCACCACGCCATCGAGCGGCTGGATCGCGCCCTGCAGGCCGCCGAACAGCGTACCTGGGGGGACCTGCTCCGCCATCTCCCACCCGAGCGCGCGGCCGCGTGGATCGCCGATGCGGCGCAGGCCCCTCGGCTCGCGGCGTGGGTCGCCGACGGCACGGCCACGGCCTTGCGGTCGGCACTCGACCGCCCCCTCGGCCGGCCGGCCGACTGGCTTCCCGAGGGGGCCGTCGACCGGATCGCGCAGGCCTTGGCGCCGATCCTCTGGGAGTGGGTGCAACACCAGGTCCCCGAGGTCGTGGCGAAGGTCGACGTTCAAGGGATGGTCGAGGAGAAGGTGCTCCGCTTTTCGCTCGAGCGGATCGAACAGATCGTGCGAGCCACGAGCCAGCGTGAGCTCGACGTGATCATCCGGCTGGGGTACGTGCTGGGCGCCTTCGTGGGCGCGTTGGCGTACTTGGTCTCGCTGGTGATCCCCTAAGGCGACTCGGTCCCGCCTGGCGGTTGGCGCACCGCTGCCCGTGAGGGCGCTCGCCATCCCGCCCAGTGTCGCGGCGCGTCGATCACGCGCACCGCGGGCATGCCGGACAGCTCCAGGCGCTCGATCGAGAAGGTTCGGCTGCCGGAGCGCGCGGTGTGCCAATGGCGCTTCAGCAGCGTCCCGACCCGGTCGGCCGCACGATCGGAATCCCACACGCTCCACCAGACCAACGCGTAGTCGTCGGCGGCCCGAAAGACCGCGTACCGGTCGCCGTCCCAACCGAGCGCTCCCGCTCGCCCCATGGATTCGCTCCCGGTCAGCGCGGTGAACAGCACCCGCGTTTCGAACTCGCCGAGCCCATCGGTGAATACCAGGTCCAGGGTGTCCACCAGCGCGATGTCCGTCGGCACGTCCCCGACGCTGTAGCGGTCCGGATGGAGGATCTGCTCGGTGGAGACCGGCAATCGGCGCCCGTACGGAACGGTGTCGCGGTGGTCCCGCAAGAACCGCTGCACGAATCTGGCGCCCTCGAGGTACGGGAAGATCAGGCTCTCACGAATGATCAGCGGCGCGCCGCTGAAGACCGGCATTTGGGTGTGCTGGCGCTTGAGCTGCTGCCGATACATCTGCCAGAAATCGGGAATGGCCGCCACATCCTGATCCGGCATCATGGCCCGGAGCGACGCGAGCGTCGCCTGGCCCTCGAAGACGGCTTGCGCCGCCATCCGTCGATCGTTGGCGCCCTTGGTCTCGAGGATCGAGTCCAGCGGCATGTACTGTCCCTGCAGCGCGTGCACCAGTTCGTGCGCCAGGGTCATGCGGAGCAGCGCTGGATCGCTCCCCGCCACCACGTACAGGGTATTGGAGTCCGGATCGAAGTAGCCCGCCACCTGCTCGGTGTACAGCGACAGCAACAGTGCCCGCAGATCCAGGGTGTCCGGCAGCAGCCCGAAGAGGCGGTAGGCCACGGTCATCCCCTCGAGCTCACTTGAGGGCAATTCGTCGTTGAGCTTCCGCTCGAGGTAGGCCCGGACCTGCGGCCGACTCCGCACCGCCACCACGGGGGGATGCTTGAACGGGAGGCCGANNGCTCGATCTGGGGCGTGAGCTCCAACACGAGCGCCTCCGCCCGATCGCCCGATTGGGCTTCCCCACGCTCCCCACACGCCAGCAGCGCCGCACTCACGACGCCGAGCGTCACCAAACGCATCAGGTGGGCGAGCCTGCCCACGGGGTCGCTGTCCCGCGCCTTGCCATCATCCTGGCCCCCGGTCAGCCGACGCGCGCGTGTCCCTCCCGCCGGGCGGCGGGCGGACTGAATCGCGCGCTCGTCCATACCCCGAAGGCGCAGAGAAGTCCCGGCCCCGGCGGGAACCCGCCGGGACCGGACGAAGGCGAGCTGGGGGCTTCAGCGACCGCGCCGGAGGCGTATGCTCCCGTTCACGGTCTCGAGGTGCAGCTCACGGCCGCCGTCACCGATCGTGCCGGAGAGGCGCTTGGGCCCGAACCGGCCGCGCACTGTGAGCGGGAAGTCGGTCTCGATCGATCCGTTGACCGTGCTGGCCGTGACGTCGGCTCCGACCCCGTCGGGCAATTCCACCGTGATCGTCCCGTTCACCGTGGTGAACTCGAGGTCGCCTTGCCAGTCCGCCCGTCCCAGGCTGGCCCTGATCGACCCGTTCACCGTATGCGCCTCGGCGTGCCCGGTAGCCGAGACCGTCACGCTCCCATTGACGGTGTGTGCCAAGACGTTGGCGCCGATCCGCTCGGTCTCGACATCGCCGTTCACGGTGCGCGCCACGAGGTGTACCCCTTCCGGCACCCGGACGGTGAACTCGACCTTGGTGTCGTTGTCCCGCACGTTCATGCGGCCGCCCCGACCCGGCGCGCACTCGTTCGGCTCGTCGCTCCGACGGCTCGGATACACCGCACAGATGGTGACCCCGTCATCGTGTTCCACCACCTCGAACGTGACGTCCTCCGGATCGCCGCGCCGCCCCTCGTGTTTGGCGGCCGTCACCTCGACGTTGCGTCCCCCGACCGCCATCGCGCGGATGTTGCCGTTCACCCCCTTGACCTCGATCGCCTTGTCGGCGGCGATCTGTCCGCGCCACTCGAAATCGGCCTGCTGTGGCGTGGCCGCATCCGAGCCGTCGGTCAGCACGGCGGGGGTCCCGAGCACGCCGAGGACCGCCACAATGGGGAATGCTCGCATCATCGATCTCCTTAGTGTTCGCTCGTCGTCACGCGATCGAACCCGGTCACCTACCAGCGCCGCAACCAGACGGTGCCGCTGAAGGAATCCACCTCGATCTGCGCGCTGCCGGTGCCCAGGGTGAACCTGAATCGCTTCCCGCCGCTCTCGGTGTGCGTGAGGGTCACGGGGAATTCGGCCTCGAACTCGCCGCGGAAGGTCGAGACCGCGATGGTCGCGTTCGCGTCTTCCGGCAGTTGCAGCGTCACGTCGCCGCTATGCGTGCTGAACGTGTACCGTCCGCCATTCAGTATCGTCCCGTCGTACACCAGATCCCCGTTCAACGTCGAGACTTCGACCTCATCCGATTCTATGCCCTCGAGCCGTACATCGCCGTTCACGGTTTCGACGTGGACGGCACCGACGGCGTCGGAGACGTCCACGTCGCCGTTCACCGAGCCGAGGTCGATGCGCCCCCGCGCGCCTACGCATTCCACGTCGCCGTGCACCGAGTGCAATCGTACGAAGTCGCGCCCCCCCTCGAGCGTGAGATCACCTTGCACCGTTTCCACCCGCACTTCACCGCCTACGCCGAACAGCTCCACCTCCAAGAACGTGCCGTTGATCTCGACGCCCATCGTCGCAGGCAGTGTGATCTCGAAGTCGACGCTACGCGGCACACCGCGCCACGACTCGGCTCGAATCCGCACCACCGCGCCCGACACCGAGATGACCACCCGGTCCCGCTCCGAGTGCTCGGCCACCACGCGCATCTCATCCCGATCCCACGTGCGCACGACCACCTCACCGTTCATCGCCTGCAGGTCGAGTCGCGCGTCCGGGCGGACCGCGAACACCGTGTCGGTTTCTTGCGCGGCCGGCACACCGAGCATGGCTGCAGTGATGAGTGTCAACAACATCGTGTCCCTGTCCTTTCTTACGCCTCCGGCGGAGACCGGGGCTCAACTGGCCTGATTCGCCACCGCCGCCATCTTCTGCAGGAAGTGCACCTTCCGCCACATCGTGGCGGCAAGGTGCGCGTTCAAGTACGCGTTGGCCGGATCCTCCGCGAGCGCAGCCCGTGCCTCGGAGATTGCCTGGTCGATGATCCCCAGATTCTCCTCCAGCACGCGCACCGTCGCGGTGTCCAGCTGGTCGCGCCGCGCCGCCAGCGCCCGCTCGAGATCCCGCACCGCGGCATCGTAGTTGGACGTCGCGACCGTGGGCTGGCCGCCCAGCGCCGGCGACGCCGCCGCGCCGCGGTCGGCACCCACGATTTGCGTGACCGCCAGCCATGCCCCGGCCGATGAGATCAGCACGAGTGCCACGCCGGCGGCGACGAGCTGCGGGAACGAGAAGCTCACCCGCCGCCGCGCGGACCGCCGGGACGGCAGCGAAACCACGTTGGCATCCCGGCCGATCCGCGCCGCGATTCCCGGCCACAGATCGGCGTCGGGCGGACGGTCCTCGAGCGCCTGGGTCCGCGCCACCACGGCCCGTAGCTCGCCCAGCGTGCGCGCGCAGTCCTCGCACCCCGCGAGATGCGCTTCCAGGGCCACCCGCTCGGGCGTGGTCATCTCCCCGTCCAGATAGCTCGACAGTCGCTCAGTCCATGCGTCCGTCATGCGTCGACTCCGTCACCGCTCCAGGTAGCGTCTGAGCGCCATGCGCGCGCGGTGGAGTTGCGCCTTGGAGGTGCCGGTCGTCACGCCCAGCATCTCCCCGATCTCCTGGTGCCGAAACCCCTCCACGTCGTGCAACACGAACACCTCCCGCGCGCCGTCGGGGAGTCGGGCCATGGCCGCCTCGAAGTCCAGCCCGATCTCCAACGGCACCGGCCCGCCCGCCGCCCGCTCCACCACACTCTCCCCACCGGCGAGCCGCTCCCGCTCTCGCCCCAGCTTGGCCCGGCGCCCGAGCATCACGTTGATCGCCAGGCGGTGCAGCCACGTGCCGAACGCCGCATCGCCGCGAAACGTCGCCAACTTCTCCCAGGCCCGAACGAACACGTCCTGGGTCGCCTCATCCGCTTCCTCGGACCCGCTCATGCGCCGCGCCAGGGAATGGACTCGCGCCACGTGCCGGCGGTACAGCCGCTCGAACGCCTTCTCGTCGCCAGCCACGGCCGATCGCACGTCCGCGGCGTCGGCCGGTCCATCGGCCCCTGCGGGCCGGTGCGTCACAACTGCACTCCAACTAGCCATCGGGGCACTGGCACCCGATTGGATAGCGCCACGCGGTGGAAGGTTGACGCGCACCCGGTCGGGCGCATCAGGGTCCTCGAACGAAGCCGAGGTACCACGCTACGATCGCATCGCCGAACACGAACGCGACGGCGGCGGCGGCGGCGAGGAACACTCCGAACGGCACGAGGCGTTTGTGCCTGAGGGAGATGGGCACGAACACCAGGGTGCCGAGCAGCGCGCCGCCGAACACCGTGAGGAGCACACCCTTCCAGCCCACGAAGGCCCCGACCATGGCCATCATCTTGATATCCCCGCCACCCATCGCCTCCCGGCCGAACACCTTCCCTCCCGCCCAAGCCACGACCAGTAGGAGCATGAACCCGACGGCCGCCCCGAGCGCCGCCTGAACCAGGCCGTCCACGCCCAGGCGCAGGGCCAGCACCAGGCCCAGCCCGAGACCACCCCAGGTGTACTCATCGGGGATCAGGTAGTGGCGGGCGTCGGTAACCGCAATTCCGAGCAGCAGGGTCCCGAAGACCGCGCCGGCGACGGCCTGCCAGCTGAAGCCGTAGTACGCGGCGCTGGCCGCCCACGTCGCGGCCACCGCCAACTCGATGAGCGGATACTGGAGCGAGATCGGCTGCCGACAGGACCGGCACCGGCCGCCGAGCGCGAGCCACGACAGCACCGGGATGTTGTCGTACCACGCGATCGGCGTGGCGCATTGCGGGCACCGCGAGCGCGGGCGGAGGACCGACGCGTTGGCCGGCAGCCGCAGGATGCACACGTTGAGGAAGCTGCCGACGGTCGACCCCAGGAGGCCCGCCACCACGATGCCAGGCCACTCAGCTGCCACGCTGCACCTCGTAGAGCACGATGCCGGCCGCGACCGCCACGTTCAGCGACTCGGCGCCACGGGCCAACGGGATTGCCACCGGGTGATCCGCGAGTGACCGTACGAAGGGCCGCACCCCCGCCCCCTCATTCCCGACCACCAAGGCCAGCCGCTCCGGCCGGCGGAGACGCGCGAGCGGCGTCCCATCCGCCGCCGCCGTCCATATCATCACCTCGTGCTCCTCGGCCCACCGGGCGAAATCGGCGTCATCGGCCGTGGCCACCGGCAGGCGGAACGTCGCGCCCATGCCGGCCCGCATCACCTTCGGGTTGGCGAGATCGGCGGTGCCCTTGAGGAGGATGGCTCCCGGCGACCCCAGGGCGAACGCCGTGCGAAGCAGCGTCCCGACGTTCCCCGGATCCTGGACCGCGTCCAACACCAGCACAGGATGCCACGCGGCGGGCCGGACATCGGACAGTCGCCACCGTGGCGGGTCGATGAGCGCCACGATGCCTTGGGGGCTCTCGGTGTGGGCCAGCCGCGCCAACTCCCGCTCGGTGATCTCTTCAATCAGGACGGCGTGCTCCGCGAGCCGCTGGAGCAAGGCGGCGCCTCGAACATGACCGGTCAGCGTCGGATCGCACAACACCCCGCGAAAGCGGACGCCGGCCGACAAGGCCTCTTCAACTAGGCGCACACCCTCCGCCACCGCCAGCGCGCGACGCCGGCGCTCCTTGCGTCGTTGTAGATTGCGTACCTGCCCGACGAGATTGGACGGCATGATCGCGCTCAAAGTTACCGCCGACGCCCGCCGCGCCAAACGCACACCCACCCCCACGGAGTCCGGGTGAGGATCGCGCTCACCATTGCCGGCTCCGACTCCGGGGGCGGCGCCGGCATTCAGGCCGACCTCAAGACGTTCCACCAGTTCGGCGTGTTCGGCACCAGCGTGCTGGTGGCGGTCACCGCCCAAAACACGTGCGGCGTCTCGGGCGTCCACGCCATCCCCGTCGACACCGTTCGGCAGCAGTTGGCCGCCGTGGCCGCCGACCTGTTCCCCCACGCCGTGAAATCGGGGATGCTGGCCACCGCGGAGCTGGTACACGCCGTGGCGGAGAGCATCATCGCTCACCAGCTGCCGCACTACGTGCTCGACCCCGTGATGGTGGCGACCTCGGGCGATCGTCTACTCCACCGCGACGCGGAGCGCTCCATGGCGGAGCGGCTCGTGCCCCTGGCCACCCTGGTCACGCCCAACCTGGACGAGGCGCGCCTCTTGGTGGAGGACACGGTGGAGACCGTGGAGCAGATGGAACGTGCGGGCCGGGCCCTCTTGCGCATGGGGGCGGCGGCCGCCCTGGTCAAAGGCGGACACGGGAGCGGAGCCGAGGTGGTGGATGTGCTGGTCACGGACCACGGAGTCGCCCGGTTCGGGCACCCGCGGCTGGACACGACGTCGACACACGGGACGGGATGCACGCTATCCTCGGCGGTCACCGCCGGTCTGGCGCGGGGGCGCGATTTGGAACGGGCGGTTGCCGACGCGCTTGAGTTCGTCCACCACGCCATGGCGACCGCCCCCGGCCTCGGCCGGGGCCACGGCCCCCTCAATCACTTCACGCCGCCCCCCGCCGATGCGTCGCCCCCGTAACCGCGCCACCGCGGCGCCCGTCCCCCCGCTTGACACGCCCCCGCCCCGCGCCCGCGGGATCTTCTGCAACCGTACGCTCAACCTCCGAGCGATTCGGGCCGTCGGCTACGACATGGACTACACCCTCATCCACTACCGGATCGAGGAGTGGGAACGTCGCGCCTACGAGCACTTGCGGCAGAAGCTCCTGGCGCTCGAGTGGCCGGTGGACGACCTCAAGTTCGACCCGGAGCTCGTGATCCGAGGTTTGATCCTCGATCTCGAGCGCGGCAACATCCTCAAAGCCAACCGATTCGGCTACGTGAAGCGGGCATACCACGGTACGCAGGAGATGCCGTTCGATCGCCAACGCGCCGTGTACGGTCGCGAGCTGGTCGACCTGGGCGAGGAGCGGTACGTGTTCCTCAACACCCTGTTCTCGCTGTCCGAGGGATGCATGTACGCGCAGCTCGTGGACCGCCTCGATGCGGGAGGCGTGCCCGGGGTGCTCGGGTACGCCGACCTCTACAAGCGGGTCAGGACCTCGATCGATGAAGCACACATGGAGGGGGAGCTCAAGGCCGAGATCGTGGCGGACCCCGACCGATTCGTCGAGCTCGACCCGGAGCTGCCGCTCGCGCTGCTGGACCAGCGTCACGCCGGGAAGAAGCTCCTCCTGATCACCAACTCCGAATGGTCCTACACGCGAGCGATGATGAGCTACGCCTTCGATCAGTTCCTGCCGGAGGGCTCGACTTGGCGGGACCTATTCGACCTCGTGATCGTTTCGGCTCGCAAGCCGGCCTTCTTCTACGAGCGCGGCCCCGTGTTCGAGGTGGTCGACGAGGACGGCCTCCTGCAGCCCTCCGCTCGGGGCATCCGCGAGCGGGGCGTGTATCTCGGCGGGAACGCGCGGCTGGTCGAGGATTACCTCGGGCTCTCGGGCGACGAGATCCTCTATGTCGGAGACCACATGTACACCGACGTGCACGTATCGAAACACGTCGTGCAGTGGCGCACCGCCCTGATCTTACGCGAGCTCGAAGCCGATCTCGAGTCCGAAGCGGCATTCGAGACGACCCAGACCCATCTCGATGAATTGATGGCGCGCAAGGGTCAGCTCGAGCTCGAGCACGCCCAGGTCCGCCTCGCCCTGCAGCGGCGGCGCGGCAAGTACGGCCCCGCGGCCACGGGTGCCGCGCGGGAACTCGACCGCCGCCTCACACGACTCCGCGAGACGCTCCAGGCGCTGGACGAGGAGATCGCACCGCTCGCCCAAGCGGCGGGATGTCTCAGCAACGCCCGGTGGGGGGTCCTGATGCGCGCCGGAAACGACAAGAGCCACCTGGCCCGCCAGGTCGAGCGCTACGCGGACATCTACATGTCACGGGTGTCGAACTTCCTGCTGCAGACGCCTTTCGTGTACCTCCGCTCGCCGCGCGGCTGCCTGCCGCACGACGCCACCTCGCCGCTCGGGGCCTCCGAGGAGCAGGGATAGCGCCAGCGGATTTGCCCAGCGGGATGCGCCGCCACACCTTTGCCTTAATCCGATCGAACGAATCGGTCATCCACCCCCCGCCGCGGAGGGAACCGTGCAACGCGTCCGACGCATCGGCGTAGTGCAGACCGCAAACATGATGGCGGCTCTCTACTTCACGCTCAGCGTGATCTTCGTACTGGTCTTCTGGGCCGTCATGGCCATGGTCCCGATCGAGGAGCAGGGTGCGACCGTGCTCTCCGGCGTCGTGCTGATCTTNNTGGGCTGGATCTTCACCGCGATCGCCTGCGCCTTCTACAACCTCGTGGCCGGCTTCGTCGGCGGGATCGCGGTCGAGCTGCAAGCCGAGTAGGGCTAGATCGGGAGGAGTCGGCCCGGGCGGTTGAGCGCGAGCACCGCCAGGGCCGCTCCGCACACGCCGGCGAGCACAGCGAGGTCGCCGGTGAGCAGCCACAGCGCGGCGCCTACGAGCGCCGAACCCTCCGCGAGCGCCCAGACCACCAGGGCCCGCTGGACGTTGGCGCGCCACCAGGCGTCGCGATCCGTCTCGGGACCGGCGACCGACATCCCTGACTTCACGGCGCGGATTGCCACCTCGGCAAGGCCCACGACCCGGGCCGGCGTCGTCATCGCGGCGAGCGGCCGGGGGACGAGCACCGGCCAGAGGGAGACGCAGAGCACGGCGATCATCACCACCCCGCTCGTCATCGCCGCGTGCACCAGCTTGGCGGATCGCTCGGTGAACGGTTGTCGCTGGTGATCGGTCACGTTGCCCAGCGCGCTATGGGAGCGGGCCGCCAACCACCCGCTTTACCAGGCTCCCCGCCGGCAGCATCGCGGACGCGCGCACCCGATTCAGTAGGGCCAACCCGTCCACCGAGACCTGTGAGGGGTACCGCGACGCGAACTGGCTCATGGTCATCGGGCGGTCCAGCTCAACGATGTCGAGCGTGAGCGGGCGCACTCCCAGCGCCGTTCGGTCGGTCAGCTCCGCGAAGCTCGTGAGCGATCGCTCGACCGCCTCGCCGTAGCCGCTCCACCGCGGTCCGGGCGCGAAACCGACGAGTCGATACACGTTCCGCTCGTACTCGACGAACACCGCGAGGCCAGTGAGCAACTCCTGCTCAGTGGCCACGGTGAAGCGCGCGCTCGCGGCCGGGAGCCCGTTCACGACGATCGGGCGGGCCGGCCCGCCCGCGACGCCCTCCTGGACCAGGAACGCGCGCGCCGCCGCCATCGCGGTCGCCTCGCCGGCGAGCGTGACCTGCACGATGGCGTCCTTGGTCGGGCTCTGCGCCACCACGGCCTGCTTCTGATTCGCCGTCTGCCAGCCAATCGGGAACTCTACGCGGAACGCCAGATCGGGATGGTAGAACAGGTGATCGCGGAAGAAGCCCTCACGCGGATTCACGCCGAACACCGCTCCGTCGAGCCGCCGGAGGTACTTCGGGCCACCGACCCGTGTCCCCAGGGGCCGCGGCAGGGAGTCGATCCGACGGGCGATGCGCTGCTCGCGGTCCGCGGGATCCGGATGCGTGGAGAGCCAGCCCGGCATGCGTCCGCCGCCCGCAGCCTGGCCGACGCGGTTCAGCATATCGTAGACTCCCGGCATCTCCCGCGGGTCGTAGCCCACGCGCGTCATGTACCGCAGACCGAGGTCGTCCGCCTCGCGCTCGTCGTCGCGGCTGAACTTGAGGAACAGGAGGCCCAGCCCGGCGCTCGCGATGCCGGTGACATCCTCCAGTTGCGGCAACAGCACCGTGGTGGCCACGAGCCCGACTTGGGCGAGCTGCTGGGTGGTCATCTGGGCCGCGGAATGCCGAGCCGTCACGTGCCCGATCTCATGTCCGAGCACCGAGACGAGTTCGGCCTCGGAATTGAGGTACGCCATGATCCCTCGGGTCACGTAGATGAACCCACCCGGGAGCGCGAACGCGTTCACCGAAGGGTCGTCCACCACGCGGAAAGTCCACGGCAGCTGCGGGCGCTCGGAGCGCGCGGCCAGGGTCAGGCCGAGGTCGCGCACGTACGCCTGCAACCCCGAGTCCGGNNGCGACCACCTGTGGATCGGCCTCGAGCCCCATCTGAACCTCTTGCTGCTCGCTCACCAAAATGAGCTGGCGGGCTCCGGTCGCCGGGTTGACGGCGCAGGCACCGAGCGTGAACGCCGTCACCGGCACCCAGGATCGAAGCAGGCCTTTGCGTCCCATGCTGTCACGCATTACGACTCACTCCTTCGTGGACCATCGCGCGTACTGTCAGGCCAGCCGCCGGATCACCCCGCGAACCACCGTTTCGAGTTCCGCGGCGAGGGCGGCTCCGGCCTGGAGCACGTCCTCGTGAGCGAGCGGGCTCGCGGCCATGCCGGCTCCCAGGTTGGTGATGCTCGAAATCCCCACCACCCGGACACCCCGCGCGCGCGCCGCTAGCACTTCGGGTACGGTGGACATCCCCACCGCGTCGGCTCCCATCCGCTGCAGCATGCGGATTTCGGCGGGCGTCTCGTAGCTCGGGCCGAGCACCGCGGCGTACACTCCTTCCTGGAGCAGCACCCCTGCGTCGCGCGCAACGTCGCGCGCCATGGCGCGGAGGTCGCGGTCGTACGGGTCGGACATGTCGGTGAACCGACCTTCTCCCTCCTGGACCGGCCCGATCAGCGGGTTCCGCCACATGAGGTTCAGGTGATCGGCAATGAGCATCAGGAGCGGGGGCCGGAACGTGGGCCGCAAGCCGCCGGCGGCGTTCGTGACGACCAGCAGCTCGACGCCCAGGGCCGCGAACACTCGAGCAGGGAGCGCGACCGTGTTGGAGTCATGCCCCTCGTAGAGGTGGAACCGCCCGTTCTGCAGCACCACCGGGAGTCCTTCCAGCTCGCCGGCGAGCAGCTCACCCGCATGCCCAGGCACCGCGCTATGCGGAAACCCGGGGATCTCACCGTAGGGAATCCGCATGGGCGTCGTGACGCTGTCCGCCAGCGCCCCGAGCCCCGACCCGAGCACGATGGCCACTCGAGGGCGCTCCGGCAGCCGCTCCCGAACCGCCGACACCGCCTCGTCGAGCGACCCGCTTGCCGTCCCGCGGTTCGCGCTTCCCGTCACAGCAACATGCCTGCCAGGCTCGCCGACATGAACGCCGCCAGGTTTCCACCGATCATGGCGCGGAGCCCCAGCCGGGACAGGTCGCCCCGCCGCTCCGGCGCGATCCCGCCGATGCCCCCGATCTGAATCGCAATGGAGGAGAAGTTGGCGAAGCCCAACAGGGCGTAGGTCGCGATCACGGTGCCGCGGGGGGTGAGCGGGGCCTCGCCCATGATCGTGGCGAGTTGCGAGTACGCCACGAACTCGTTCACCGCGGTCTTGACGCCGATGAGCGAACCCACCGTGCCCGCGTCCTGCCATGGCACTCCCATCAGCCACGCCAGCGGCGACAGGACCCACCCGAAGATCCGCTCGAGCGACAACGCCTCGATCCCGGCCAAACCGCCAAGCGCGCCCACTCCGTAGTTGATCATCTGGATCAGCGCGATGAAGGCGAGCAGCATGGCGCCGACGTTGAGCGCCAGCTTCAGTCCCTCGGCGGCCCCGCCGGCGGCGGCGTCGATCACGTTCGCCTCGGCCTTCTCGATCTCCAGCCTCACCGAGCCCTTGGTGACCGGCTCACTGACCTCCGGCATCAGGATCTTGGAGATGACGAGCGCGGCAGGCGCATTCATCACGCTGGCCGTGAGCAGGTGGCCCGCGATGTCGGGGAAGTGACGGGACAGCATGCCCACGTACGCGGCCATCACCCCGCCCGCGATGGTGGCGAAGCCACCGACCATGACCGTGTTGAGCTCGGAGTAGGTCATGCGACCGATGAACGGCTTGATGAGCAGGGGCGATTCGGTCTGGCCGACGAAGATGTTGCCGGCCGCCGAGAGCGTCTCGGCTCCGGACGTTCCCATGGTGCGCTGCATCACCCAGGCGATCCCCCTGACGACCCACTGCATGACGCCCAGGTAGTACAGCACCGACATCAGCGAGGAGAAGAAGATGATGGTGGGCAGCACGCTGAACGCGAACGACGCGCCGGCGTTCGCCATCAGCGCGACGGTCTCGAGCGGGGAGGTCTCGACCGGCGTGCCTGTGGGGGTGCCGATGGGGATGTTGTCGTAGACCAGGTTCCCGAAGATGAACGCGGCACCGTCGCGGGTGAAGCCGAGCAGCTTGATGAACACCTCGTTTGCCGCGGCGAAGAGTGCCCGGCCCACACCAGTCTTGAGCACGAGGAAGCCGAATAGGCCCTGCAACACGACGCCCATCCCCACCAGCCGCCAGTTCACCTTCTTGCGCTGCGGCGACAAGAGCCAGGCGATCGCGATCATGGCGACGATCCCCACGAGGCCCATCAGTCGCGCGACCAGCGGGGTCTCCAGTCCCTCGCGCGCGGCCTGCATCTGCTCGGCCGCCGTCTGCAGGGCGAAGAGGGCGGTCACCGGATCTCCTCGAGCTGCCGCTCTACGCGAGCCACCAACTCGGCCTTCTGGTCCGCTGCGAGAAACGCGCTCTGGAAGGTGTTGAGGATGACGCGCTCCAACTCCTCTCGCGTGAAGCCCAGGCGCGTATGGGCGACCCAGTATTCGTCGGTGAGTGTGGTGCGATCCAGGAGGCGGCTATCGGTGTTCAGCGTCACCGTTCCCCCGAGATCCAGATAGCGGCGTGCAGGGTGCGCCTCCAGGGAGGTCACGGCGTGCGTGTGCAGGTTGGATGTGAGGCATACCTCGAGCGGGATGCCCCGNNCAGCTCGGGATCTTCCAACAGCCGCGTGCCGTGGCCGATCCGCCGTGCCCCGCAGACGTGTATCGCCTGCCGAATGGAATCGGGACCCCACCCCTCACCTGCGTGGCAGGTGCATGGCAACCCGTGGTGGCGAGCGTACTCGAACGCCTCGGCGTGGTCGGCGGCAGGATGGCCCCGCTCGGCGCCGGCTAGATCGAACGCCACAACACCATCCCTGCCGTAATCCACGGCCAGGCGTGCGAGATCAGAGGAGACCGACGGCGGGAGCGTGCGAAGCGCGGTGACGATCACCCGCACCATGACGCCGGTCTCCGCCTCCGCTCGCCGAAACCCGGCCAGTGGGGCTTCCACCGCCTCCGTCAGCGTGACGGCGGGGGTGTGGAGCGCCGGACAGTATCGCACCTCGACGTACTGCACGTTGTCATCAGCGGCGTCGAGCACGAACTCGTACGCGACGCGCTCCAGGGCGTCCGGGGTCTGCATCACCGATACGGTGAAGATGTAGCGCTCCAGGTACTCCTCCAGGCTCTGCGCGTTGCGCACAAACAGCGCTTCCGCCAGGCTGTCGGGGTCGTCGGCCGGCAGCTCCACCGCCTGGTCCCGCGCCAGCTCCAGCATGGTGGCCGGCCGGAGACAGCCGTCCAGGTGCACATGCAGCTCGGCCTTCGGGAAGCGGCGGATGAGGTCGCGGCTCAGGCTCACGGATCGCCTCGGGGGCTGCCGTCGCGGCGCACCGAGCCCACGACGCGATAGATGTGCCCCGCCTCGACGGGGTGATCCGGGGAGATGCGGCGCCCCACGCCGTCGATCACGAAGACCCGCGCGCCGTCCAGTCGCTGCGCGAGAGCGCCGTCGAACGCCGCCACGGCGTCGCGGACCGCCGACCCCGGCTCCACCATGACGGGCTGCTCGTTCACGAACACGCGCAGCCCGGCGGCTACCACCGGCTTTCGGCTCCCCGCTCGAAGGTGGCGCGGACCCCGGCAGCGGCCTCCGGCGGGATGATCTGCCACGAAGGCCGGTAGAAGTCGGACGCCCGCAGGGTCTCCACCTGCCGGAGGTACTCCACCAGGAGATCCCGGATGCTCTCGCCCTGATCGTAGACCACGGGCAGACCAGCGAGCATCTCGAAGCCCCCGCCCCCGCTCTGCCGGTAGTTGTTCAGGGCGAGAATGAAGACATCGTCGGGCCGAACCAGCTGCCCACGGTGGGTGACCTGGCGAATCCGCTGACCGGCGGGTCGCGTCAGATCGATCACGTACTCCACACCGCTCACCATGTCGAAGTTGTAGCCCGGGATGCGCGGGTCGATCATCGACTCGCCCGGGCGGTAGGTGCGGAAGTACCTGGCCGAGCGCTCGAGGTACTCCTTGAGGCCCGCTCCCGAGATGCGCACGGCTTTTAGCGTGTTCTCGTAGGGGTAGACGCCTGCGACGTCGCGCAACCGCACCTCGCCCCGTCCGAGGCCGACACTCGGATCGAACGCCGCGGTCGCCGACAGCTGCGCCCCCGCTCGCCGTCGCTGCAGCTCGTTGATGAAATCGATCAGCGGGGTGTCCTGCGCCCGCGCGTACTGCGCGCTCCAGTCGCCCTCCAGCCGCGCCAGCGGTGTGGCGGCCCAGCTCTGCACCGCGCCGTGATGGATGTCGAGTCGCCGCGTCACGGATGGATCGGGACGCACGCCGTCCAGCATCACCTGCTCCCCGACAACTCGGGCCACCCGGTAGGTGCCGGCTCCCCGCTCGGCGCTCCCCGATCCCCGCACCAGCCACACGTGCACCACCGCGACCCCTCGCGCCCACGCGGGCGGCTGCAGGAAGTGCACGCCCCGAATCAGCGTGTCGCGGACCGAGCGATGGGTGTGTCCCACCACCACCAGGTGCGGCCGCACGGAGAGCGCCGCGAGCCCGGCGGCGACGTTCTCCGCACCGACCCCAGTGGTGTCGTATGAGGAAGGTCCACCGAACCCGGTGTGCGCCAGCACGATGCGGAGATCGGCGGACGCGACGGCGGGTAGTGCAACCACCCGCTCGGCGGCCGGCAGGATGCGCCGCACCAGCACGCGGTTCGACACGTGCGCGCGGTCCCACACCATCGTCCCCGGCGTGGTGAAGCCGGTCACCGCGATTCGCACGTCGCCGCGGCGCAGCACGGTGTACGGCTGGTACGCGAAGGTATCGCGGGGGAGACGGTAGATGTTGCCTGAGACGATCGGAAAGGCCGCCGAGCCGGTCGCCCGTGCCAGCACGTCGAGTCCGAAGTCGAACTCGTGATTCCCCAGCGTCGCCGCATCGTACCCAACGGCGTTGAGCGCATCCACCACCGGGTGCGGCGTCACCGGCCGCTCGGTCGCGAAGTAGGTGGCGAAGGGGTTTCCCTGAATCAAGTCACCGGCGTCGAGCACCACCACACCACCCGGGTACTGCTGGCGCAGCGAGTCGACCACCGTCGCTACCCGCGTGAGGCCTCCGGGCGCTTCCCGATCCCGCACGTAATCCCAATGAAACGCTCGCCCGTGCACATCGGTCGTCGCGACCACGACGACGCGCACGGTGTCCTGGGCGGCCGCGTGCGGCGCCGCTAGCCCCAGCAGCGCCGCGCCGATCAGCGGCGCCGGCCGGAGCACCGGGCGTCGGGTCGCTCGAGGGGTACGCATGGAGTGCCGCAATCTGACGGGGCCGTGACGCGAGCGCAATCGCCCGCGGAAGCGGCTGCCCCACGGAGCCCGCAGGGGCTCCGCACCTGGCGGCCCGCGGGCTAGATGGCCGGCTGTTCCCCCGCGCGATGGCGGATCACCTCGCCCTCCACCATGAACACGACATCCTCGGCGATGTTAGTGGCGAGATCGGCGATCCGCTCCAGGTCGCGGGAGGCGGACAGGTAGGCGACGGCTCGCTCCACGAGACCGGGGTCATCGCACATCCGACCCTGCAGGACCCTGAACATCTCCCGATGGATGTCGTCCACCTCGTCGTCCATGGCACCGACCGACCGCGCCAGCCTGGCATCGACGTTCACCAGCGCATCCAGGCTCGCACGCACCATCTTCCGCACGACATCGGCCATCCGACCGAAATCCAGCGGAACGCCGAGCGGCGGGCGTTCGGCAAGATAGGCGGCGCGCTCGGCGATGTTCACGGCCTGATCGCCCATGCGCTCGAGGTCGTTGTTGACCTTCATCACGGCGATCACGAAGCGCAGGTCTGCCGCCACCGGTTGGTGGAGCGCCAATACTTTCAGGCAGTCTTCCTCGATTTGAACCTCGCGGGCATCGATCTCGTTGTCGCGCTCGATGACCTCCTGTGCGAGATCGGCTTTGAGCTCCGTGAGGGCCGTGAGTGCCGAGTTCGCCGCCTCCTCCACAACGCTCCCCACTTCGAGCAACTGCTTCTTGAGGCGGTCGAGATCGCGCTCGAGGTGCTTTGCCATGATGGTCTCTCGCCGGCTATCCGAACCGGCCGGACACGTAGTCCTCGGTCCGCTTCAGCCGCGGTCGGGTGAACAGCTGGTCCGTCTCACCAAACTCGATCAACTTGCCG
>JABAOD010001577.1_pt6 | contig 19067 bp, 14 predicted proteins | sample 7062151 | NCBI WGS metagenome assembly JABAOD01 (sample SAMN14538626, study PRJNA623070) | marine sediment metagenome | biome: marine biome [ENVO:00000428]; feature: marine pelagic biome [ENVO:01000023]; material: deep marine sediment [ENVO:00002113] | place: India: Gulf of Khambhat ... | reverse complement strand
CGGGACTGAGGGTGTCATTGACGGCATCGGTTCTGGGTCCTCCAGGGGGCGTGCGCTCCACCACCCAGAACCTTCCGTCGGGGACCGTGCTCTCCGCCTGCGAGGGCACCGCCACCAACAGGGTTGTGGTCAGAAGCAGACAGGCAAGCAAGACGGCCAGGAATCTCTTCATCCTTTCCCTCCTGACAAAGCTCTTTCGATGGGAATGATGCGGAAGCGTGACCTCTCAGGATGCTGAATCACAGCTCTCACTGCTTGCAGTGGATGAAAGCTCCCTCCCTCAGGAGAGGAGAACCCTACATCCAAATAACCGATGTCAACTCCTCCTCCAACACGGGGACTAGCCCCTAAACCTGAGGCGTCTAAAGTAGGTTGGGTATATAATCCTTATTCAATTTCTCAAAGAGGATAGCATCCCAGATGTTTAAGAAACGAGTACTTGAGGGAAATATTGTATGGAACCAGTATTTCTTCCGAGAGACTGCCGGCATCCCGGTCCATGCTTCTCCTAGGTGCCTTTCAGGGGTGACGAAAACTAAATAACACCCAGAAGGATAACTCCACCTCAAGGGAGGAGTGAGATGGTTCAAGACTACCGTAACTTCGTGAATGGAGAGTGGGTCGAGTCCAGCAGCGGAGAGATGACGGAGGTCATCAACCCTGCAACCACAGACGTCATCGGCCGCGTACCCAAGTGCAACGAGGTCGACGTCCGGGCGGCCATCGATGCCGCCCGAGAGGCCTTCGATCGTGGTCCCTGGCCTCGGATGACGCCCGGCGAAAGGGCCGGAATCCTTCTCAAGTTGGCCGACTTGATACAGGCCGAGGTCAAGTCCCTGGCCGTCTTGGAGTCGAAGAACCAGGGCAAGACCATCAAGCAGGCCAGGGATGGGGACATACCCTTCAGCGTGGACAATCTGCGTTTCATGGCAGGTGCCGCCAGAGCCCTAACGGCGGCGGCCGCCATGGACTACGGGGGGACGGCCACCAGCATCCTGCGCCGGGAGCCCGTGGGGGTCGTAGGCTCCATCACGCCCTGGAACTATCCCTTCATGATGGCCATCTGGAAGGCAGCTCCCGCCCTTGCCGTGGGAAACACCGTCGTCATGAAACCCGCATCTTACACACCTGTCACGACTCTGGAGCTCGGCAGGCTTGCGGAGAGGGCGGGCCTGCCCAAGGGCGCCCTCAACGTAATCACGGGACCCGGAAGCAAGATCGGTCCAGTCCTGGTCGGGAGCCCTGACGTGGACATGGTCTCCCTCACGGGTGATACAGAAACGGGCAGGGAGATCATGAAGGAAGCGGCCACGGCCATTAAGAAGGTCCACTTGGAGCTGGGCGGCAAGGCCCCCTTCATCGTCTTCGACGACGCCGACCTGAACGCCGCCATCATGGGAGCCGCCGCCGGCGGCTTCGTCAACGTTGGTCAGGACTGCACTCAGGCATGTCGTCTCTTCATCCATGAGAAGGTGCATGACCGGTTCTTGAACGGCTTGCTGGGGGAGGTGAAGAAGGTCCGGATGGGTGACCCATTAGATGAACACACAGACATGGGACCTCTGGTGTCCAAACCGCAGAGGGAGAAGGTGGAGAACTACGTGGCCCTCGGCAAGGAGGAGGGTGCAAAGGTCGCCGCCGGCGGTGAGAGGCCCACAGGGGGCATCTTCGACAAGGGCTTCTTCTACAAGCCCACAGTCTTCATCGGCTGCACTCCTGACATGAGGAGCGTGAGGGAGGAGATCTTCGGACCCGTCCTACAGGTCCTCCCCTTCAGCACGGAGGACGAGGTAATCGAGTGGGCGAACAACGTCATCTACGGCCTCTATGCCAGCGTTTGGACGAAGGATGTGCAGAAGGCCTTCAGGGTGGCCAATGCCCTCCGCTTTGGCGCCGTAGAAATCAATGACCACCTGCCGCTGGTCTCCGAGATGCCCCACGGCGGCTACAAGCAGTCAGGCTTCGGCAAGGACCTCAGCATCCACTCTCTGGAGGAGTACACCCAGCTCAAGCACGTCTGGGTGGAGCTCACGGGGGAGGCCAGGAAGGGCTGGCACTACCTGACCTATGGCGAGCCGTAAGGTTGGTGCGTGCCGACGCCCCGCGTGAATGGCGTCCTTAGTCCACCTTTGGGGGAGTTGGGTCTAACCACTAGAGCGGGCACTCAGTGGATTCGAAAGATACATATCGCCTGTCAAGGATAGTCTCGACTCTCGGGAGGAGTGAGATGGTTCAAGCCTATCGTGATTTCATCAATGGAGAGTGGGTCGAGTCCAGCAGCGGGGAGATGATGGATGTCATCAACCCCGCCAATACGGATGTCATTGCCAGGGTCCCCAAATGCGGTGAGGAGGACGTGAGGGCGGCTATAGACGCCGCCCGGGAGGCCTTCGACCGTGGTCCATGGTCCCGCATGCCCCCCGGTGAGAGGGCCGGAATCCTCCTAGAACTTGCGGACCTGATCGATGCTAAGACGAAGCCTCTCGCCATCCTAGAGTCGAAGAACCAGGGCAAGACCATCAAGCAGGCTAGGGATGGAGACATCCCGGTGAGCGCGGATCACTTCCGCTTCTTCGCAGGAGCCGCCAGGTCTTTGACGGCCGCCGCCGCCATGGACTACGGCGGGACCGCCACGAGCATCCTCCGCCGAGAGCCTCTCGGAGTCGTCGGCTCCATAACGCCCTGGAACTACCCATTCAACATGGCGAGCTGGAAGCTCGGTCCCGCCCTGGCAGCGGGAAACACCGTCGTCATGAAACCTGCCTCGCTGACCCCCCTCACTACCCTTGAGCTTGCCAGGTTGGCGGAGAAAGCGGGCCTGCCGAAGGGTGTCCTGAATGTTGTCACGGGCCCGGGTCATCGTGTCGGCCCGGTCTTGGTCGGAAGCCCGAAGGTAGACATGGTCTCTCTCACCGGTGACACGGAGACGGGCAGACAGATCATGAAGGAGGCCTCCAGGGCCATCAAGAAGGTCCACCTGGAGCTGGGCGGGAAGGCCCCCTTCATCGTCTTCGACGACGCCGACCTAAACGCCGCCATCATGGGAGCCGCCGCCGGCGGCTTCGTCAACGTCGGTCAGGACTGCACTCAAGCTTGCAGGATGTACGTCGAGGAGGGTATCCACGATCGGTTCGTTGAGGGCCTGGTGGGGGAGTGCGGCAAGATTCGCGTTGGAGACCCGCTGGACGAGCAGACGGACATGGGCCCCCTCGTCTCAGCGGCTCAGAGGTCCAAGGTGGAAAAGTATGTTGCCCTCGGGAGGGAGGAGGGTGCAAAGGTCGCCGCCGGCGGTGAGAGGCCCGCAGGCGGCATGTTCGACAAGGGCTTCTTTTACATGCCAACCGTCTTCGTGGACTGCACCCAGGACATGAGGATTGTGCAGGAGGAGATCTTCGGACCCGTCCTACAGGTCCTCCCCTTCAGCACGGAGGATCAGGCCATCCAACAGGCCAACGATGTCATCTACGGCCTCTACGCCAGCGTCTGGACCAAGGACGTTCAGAAAGCCTTCAGGATGGCCAATGCCCTGAGATGCGGAGCCGTCGCCATCAACGACCACCTGCCTTTCGTCTCCGAGATGCCCCACGGCGGCTACAAGCAGTCAGGCTTCGGCAAGGACCTCAGCATCCACTCTCTGGAGGAGTACACCCAGCTCAAGCACGTCTGGGTGGAGCTCACGGGAGAGGCCAGGAAGGGCTGGCACTACCTGACCTACGGGGAGCCCTGAAGGAATCCCCTCGTCGCAGGAAGGCCCCGGTTTCCAAATACACGCGATGCCCACTCAAATCGGTGTTTCTTCTAAAAAGGAACTGGTCGGGGTGGGCCTGGTGAGGCATCTTTAATATACCCGCCTGCCATCCCCACACGTTCGACAGCGGTTTGCGTCGCGAGGGAGGGAGAACTGGTGAGAAAGAGCTACGTGATGATAGGTCTGGTTGTGGCCCTTCTCCTGTCGAGCGCCGTGGCGGCAGGTGCTGGACAGAGGGGCCCTAAGTTGAGCCCGGGAGCGAAGCAGATAATCGAACATGTGGACATGGGATATCTGCAGGAAATCGTGGACCACCTGGTAAGCATCGGTTCCCACGAGCTGGGCTTCCGGGTAGCTGGCACCCCTCAGGACCTGGAGACGGCCACGTATCTCGCTGGGAAGATGGCGGAGATAGGCCTCGAAGATGTAGGACTAGAGGGGGTACCGGTGGACGCCTGGGAATTCAGAGACGCCTGGGTGAAGTTTGGGGAGGAAACTTTCCCGGCAGCTTCCATGGGGGGCATCCCCGGAACAGGGGATCCGATGACGGCGGAGGTGGTGTACGTCGGGAAGGGACTCACGCCTGACTACGTCGGCGTGGATGCGGTGGACAAGATCGCCCTTGCCTACTGGAGCCCCGACGACGTCTGGGTGGACATGATTGCCCATGAGGCCCAGCTCCACGGGGCCATCGGTGTCCTCCTTTTCAATCCCGTGGGCGGGACCTACGGGCAGGCACCCAGGGCCCTCCAGAGTTTTGACGCCACCTACACCCCTGGCCTTCCACCCCTTCTGACCATCGCCAAGGAGGACGCCCAGGTCATGATCGACCACATGCAAAGCGGGAGCGTGACCGTCACGATGTACAGTGACATCGACCTGTACCCGTCCACCGGTTGGAACACAATTGGCTACATACCAGGTGCGGTTCATCCGGAGGAGCTCATCATATTCTCCTCCCACCATGATGCCTGGTTCCAGGGAGCCATCGACGACACCTCGGGCACGGCCGCCATCGTCACCTTGGCAAAGGCCATCATCGAAAGCGGCTATGAGCCCGACAGGACGTTGGTATTCACCACCCACACGGCGGAGGAATACGGCTACACCGACTCCTACTACGAATGGGCCATAGGCGCCTACCACCAAATCGTCTTCGAGCACCCCGAGTGGCAGCACTCGGCCGTGGCCCTGCTGAACTTCGAGGGAATGGGCGCCGTAGGCCCCATGGACATAAACGTCGCCCAGGAACTCAGGGGCTTCTTGATGAAGCAGCTGGGGAGGAGCCGACAGCTGCTCCCCTACGGATGGATGATCGCCGACGCCTACAGCTGGACCGACCTGTGGCCCTTCGTCGCTGCAGGTGTGCCCGGAATGACCCTAAGCACCGGCGATGCCTGGTACACCAACAACATCTACCACACCCAATGGGACACGGTGGACTACATCGACTGGGAATACTTCGAGGACACCATGACCTTCTACGCCCGCCTGTTCGTGGATCTAGACCGGGCTCCCATCGAGGCCTACGAGTTCGAGGCCAGAGCGGCCCAGCTTCTGGATCGACTAGACCCCATGGCCATGGAGGCCCTGGGAGTCGACCCGGCCCCAGTCATGGAGGCCGCGGACTCCTTCTACGCCATCGCCATGGAGTATGACGAGCTGGAGAAGCGGGGGCTCCCGCCCGAGAGGGTGGAGGCTGTTCAGGCACTGGCAAGGGAAGCGGCCCGGGTCCTGGAATCGGAGTTCACTGCCCTCAGCGTATGGGACGCCACCATATATCCCCACGAGCAGGTAGAGATGGACGCCCTTCACCTGGCCAAGGCCATCGAGTCCCTTGAGGCGGGGGACCCCTTCGACGCCATGAGGGAACTGGAGTGGTGGGTCAGCGTTAACTGGTACGCTCCTAGGGTGAGCTACGAGGCCTTTGTCCGTGAGTTGGCCAGGCACGCCCCGGACTTCTATCGCCTGTTCTGGGGAGGACAGGGCCACCTGGCGCCGTATCTCGACCTATGGCACGTGTACCACTCCATCCGTGAAAAGGCCCTGTCCCATGTGGACGACTTCGGCCCGGAGATAGCTGCCCTCCAGGCAGAGTACGATGCCGCCGTCGTCCTGTACGCGGAGCGATTGTCCGGGATGGAAGATGTCCTCAGGGACGTGACGCTGATCTTGGAGGAAGCTGTGGCCCTCCTCAAAGGATAGGCGTGAAGTTCCGGTCAGCGTCCAGGCACAACCTCTAAGGGACGCATCATCTCGAAGTCTTCATGCTCGAGGATGTGGCAGTGCCAGACGTACTGCCCAGCGAAGTCGCCGAAGTGGGCGATGATCCGGGTGACTTCTCCAGGGTTCGCGCGAACGGTGTCCTTCCAGCCGTCCTCGTTGGGATCCGGCGGAACGGGGTCGCCTGTGAAAACGAGTTCCCCTGAGGCCATGTACTGTTCCACATCGAAAGGCTGCCTGTCAAGAATCTGGAACTGGACGAGGTGCAGGTGGACGGGATGGGCATCATCGATCACGTTGATGAGGCGCCAGATTTCCGTGGTTCCCAGCTGGGGTTTCTCCGTCACGGGGTCGTGGAACTCCAGACCGTTGAGGAGGTGCTGCATCCGCATGCCTCCCCCGGGTCTCATAACCATCTTCATCTCCAGGGTGAGGTCTCTGACCTTGATAGCCGATTGCTCTGGAATCTTCGGAACTGTGGCTAACTTACGAGGCAGAATGCTCGTATCGGGACTCGAAGGGCTGTCCGACACATCGAAGCGCATGATCTCGGGAAGAGGTACTTCGTCCTCCGTCTGATCAAGGCTTATGAAAGGGGTCTTAGCGTCGTTGTGGAGGAGGAGGGACTGCCCCTCGAAACCGGAGAAATCGATGATGACGTCCGCCCGCTCGGCAGGTGCAAGGAGGAGTCTCCCGTCGATTCGGATTGGTGCCGGGAGTAGCCCGCCATCCGTCCCAATCTGGTGTAGGGGCGGGCCAGGCTGAGAAGGAGCGCCTCCTTCCATAACGAGCAGCTGCAGGTTGTAGAACCGTCCGGTGGAGCCGTTCAACAGGCGGAACCGGTATCTCCGCGGTTCCACGGCTAGATGGGGCCACACCTTTCCGTTCACCACGGCGGTATCCCCGAAGAACTCTGGCATGAAGGTCTCAGGGTAGAATAGGGAACCGTCATCGCTGAATGAACGGTCCTGAATCACGACTGGGATCTCATAGTTCCCGCCCGGCAGTCTGAGGGTCTTCTCACGAGGATTGCGGATGATGTAAAAGCCCGCAAGGCCAGCGTAGACGTTCAAACGTGTTATGCCCAGAGCATGGTCGTGATACCACAAGGTGGCACCGGGCTGGCTGTTCGGGTATTCGTAGAGCGCGTGCTGCCCAGGCGTGAACCAGTCCTCCGGGTGTCCGTCACTCTCAGGGGCCACGTGGCCGCCATGGAGGTGCACGACGTTTCGCACGTAGGGATTATCTGGATACTCAGCGCCTGGGATGGTGGTATCCACAGGGAGGACGTGGTCCTCGGGAAGGTCATTGATCCACTTCACCCGAACCCGTTCGTTCATCCGGGTCTCGATGGTGGGTCCGGGAAAGGTGCCATTGTAGCCCCACACGACCGTGGGCGGCAGGTCCCTGTGAAGCTTCTGAGGAAACTCCACCATCCTGATCTCGTAGTAGGTGGCTCCCTGGTCCCTCCCTGTGGGCTGCATGACGGCAGGAATGGGCAGCGGGTCAACGAATCTCTCTAAATCGAGGCCGCCCTCTTCGGAGGCCGTCCCAATCCCAAGTGGCTCGATTCCCACTCTCGATAGGGCAGGGCCGATGGCAAGGGCCCCAATGGCTCCCCCGGCCAGTTTCAAGAAGGTTCGCCTGCTCAGCCCCCGATTCGGCTTACTTCTGCTGGATCCACGCACTACAATCTCCCTCCTCCTGCGAAAAGAGAGAACTGACGGATTCCCCTTCAAATCTCTCTCTATACTCTATTTTCCGGGCCGTTTGGTTTACATGCTGTCACGTGCTGTTCAGATGACCGACTGCCCCCTTTTTCGCGCTGCAAACCGTGAAGCATCCCTCAGCAATGGTCTCCCTGGAAATGAGGGGGCCTGGGCTTTGCGTATGCCGGGCTGATCGCACTCCCGCGACCGCCTCGGTGACCTATATATAATCGGTTGACCTAATCGAGCAGCGAGCAGGGAGGTTGACTGCTGGCCATCGAGGACCGGCTTGCTCGAGCGGGGGAAAGCATATACCGCTTTCTTCGTCGCCGCAGAGGGATCCTCGCTTTACTGATTCTTTCCCCGGCCTTGGTGTACCTCATCATATTCTTCGCCCTGCCGTTCTTCTTTGTCGGACTCTTCAGCGTAGGGGCCATGGGCCTGGGGGGTCAGTACACGGGCGAGTACACCCTGAGATACTATGAGAGAATCGTCAACCCCGAGGACTTTCTCTTTCTACGCATAATTGGTGATTCCCTTCAGATTGGTCTTTACAGCACGCTCCTCTGCTTTCTCATCGGCTACCCTCTGGCCTACTTCATTGCGAAGGGAGCGGGCACCTGGAAGGACACGGCGCTCATCCTGGTCATCGTACCCTTCTGGACAAGCTTCCTAATCAGAACCTACTCCCTCATGGCGATTCTTCATGATAATGGCCCCCTCAACGCCGTCCTGGTTTCCGCGGGCCTGCAGCAGACGCGCCTTCTGTACACCGCCCCGGCCGCCATCCTGGGAATTGTGTACAACTACCTCTTCTACATGGTCCTTCCCTTGTATGCCAACATCGAGAAGTTCGACGAAAGGCTTGTGGAGGCTGCCTATACCCTCGGTGCGAAGCCGTGGACAGCGTTCTTCCGAGTAATCCTGCCTCAGACGAAGACGGGCATTGCCGCTGGCTCCATACTTGTGTTCATACTGACCAGCGGAGAGTTCGTGATACCAGCGCTCATGGGGGGCGTCGAGGTCTTCATGATCTCCCAGGCGATCTTCAACCAGTTCCTCAAGGCAAGGAACTGGTGGATGGGCTCCGCCCTCTCCATCGTCCTCATTGCCATCGTCCTCCTTCTGATTATTATCTACATGCGCTATATCGCAAAGGAGGAGGGGATCGCTCTATGAGGAGGCTACCCCGTCGCATCCTCAGGGGATACGCCATCTTGGCCTTCCTCTTCCTCTACGCCCCGATGGTCATGCTCGTCATCTTCTCCTTTAACGACTCCCGGATTATGGGTCAGTGGAAGGGACTAACTCTTCGTTGGTACGGTGAGCTCACTGGCAGGGCAGACATATGGCAGGCCTTCAACAATAGCCTGTACATCGCCGCTGTCACGGCCGTTGTATCCGCGATCATGGGGACCCTGGCCGCCTATGCCATGACCCGCTTCAAGATGCGGGGCTCCTGGGCCGTCGAGTCCTTTCTGTACGTCCCCATAATCATCCCGGAGATCACGGAAGCAGTGTCTATCCTGGTCTTCTTCTCCTTCATAAACCTGCCCTTGAGCCTCCTCACAGTCATCATAGGCCACACGGCCTTCGCCATTTCCTTCGTTTATCTGGTCGTACGGACCAGGCTGGCGGAGTATGACAGGTCCGTCGATGAGGCCGCCCAGATTCTCGGAGCAAACGAGGTCCAGACGTTTTTCCGGATAACTCTGCCCATAACCCTCCCGGGAATCATTGCCGGAACCCTCCTAGCCTTCACCATCTCCTTCGACGACTATATCAAGACCCGCTTCACCATCGGGGCGGCCCAAGCCCTGCCCACAATCGTCTTCAGCGAAGCGTCCCGGGGTGGAGTGTCACCCGAAATCAGCGCCCTTGCCACTCTCATGCTGGCAATCTCCCTGGGACTGGCCGTGAGTCGCGTTCTCTTCTCGAGGGCCCGATCCTTCCGAGGCCTTGTTAAAGGCCTGTTCAGAAGAGGCTGATGCTCAGCCCTCCAGCACAAGCATATCTCCCGTGTTCCATCCGACCCTGACGCCTTGACCTACCTCAAAATTCGTCCCGAGGGAAGGGGAGACCTCCGCTCGAAGGACAATCCCATCCACACGTACGCGGGCCTCCATTATTGCCCCTTTGAAGGTGAGATCCTCCAGTGTTCCTGCGAAGCTATTGGGAAGATCCAGATCCTCCTTGGAAATCTGTACCTTCTCAGGTCTGACGGACAGAAAGACGGGTTTGTTGACCATCCCTCTCTCGCCGTTGACATTGAAGGTCAGTTTCCCCACTACGGCAAGGCTCGGCTCCTTCAACGTGCCCTTAAGGAGGTTGGTTTCCCCAATGAAGTCGGCAACGAAGCTGTTACCTGGACTTTGGTAGATCTCTATGGGGGAGCCTATCTGTTGAATCCTCCCCCGATGCATCACTCCAACCCTGTCCGACATGGCCAGGGCCTCTCCCTGGTCGTGGGTGACGTAGACGAAGGTCGTGCCCACCTTAGCATGGACTCGCTTGAGCTCCACCTGCATCTGAATTCTGAGCTTCAGATCCAAGGCCCCCAGGGGCTCGTCCAGCAGGAGAACCGTTGGCTCGGTAATGAGGGCTCTTGCCAGAGCCACTCGCTGTTGCTGGCCCCCGCTCAGCTGGTCAATTCGCCGCTCCTGAACTCCCGGCAGGTCCACCACCTCCAGCATCTCTGAGACCGCTCCCGCTACCTTCCCTGCCGGCATTCGCATCATCTTCAGTCCGAAGGAGAGGTTTTGAAAGACGTTCATGTGGGGAAAGAGGGCCAGGTTCTGAAACACCATGCCGATCCCTCTTTTGTAGGGGGGGACGTCGTTCACAACTTGACCGCGGAGGGTGACAGTGCCAGAGTCCGGCTCCTCGAAGCCAGCAATGATGCGGAGGGTGGTGGTCTTCCCGCACCCGCTGGGGCCAAGGAGGGAGAAGAACTCGCCCTTCCTTACCTTCAGGCTGACATGGTCTACAGCCATGACGCTGCCGAAGGCCTTCGTGACGTCAGTCAGTTCGACGTCGGTTGTGTGGCTCTCCGAAGGATTCACCTGACTACCCCAGAGTAAACCGGGGCTCATGTATCTATCTTTATGGGCCGCCTCATGCCGCCTGAACTCTCGTCCAGACGGCATCCAACGCTTCTAACTCCTCCTGAGTCAGCGGTCTCAGTATCTCCAGCTTCGCAAGAACGTCCTGCGGGGGATAGATCTGCGGGTCGTCCAGGACTTCCTGGCTTACAAGGGTGTCCGCCAGGGTGCTGGGGTTGGCATAGAATCGCCAGTCCGTGATGTGGGCGACTACTTCAGGTCGCAGGACGTAGTCAATCCAGGCGGCCCCGGTTCTCGGGTTCGGGGCATTGGTCGGTATGACCATGTTGTCCACCCAAAGCGTTCCCCCCTCCTTCGGAATCGTGTACTTTATGGAGAAGTCGCTCTCGTCTGCAGCTACGAAAACGTCTCCATTCCAAGCATGGGAGGCATTGTATTGTCCTGTAGCCAAGTTAGGTATGTACGCCGTGGCATCGGCATAGGTCGCCAGATAAGGTTTCTGTTGCTTCAGCAATGTCTCAGCCTCGTTTAGATGGCTTGAGTCGGTATCACTCATGGAGTAGCCCAAGAACTTCAGGGCTGCCCCAATCGTCTCTCTCATGTCCGGTATCATTGTGACCTTCTTGTTGTGGGTCTCCAAAAATCCACCCGAGTTGGCATCAAACATCTCTGACCAGCCAGTGACACCTCCAGTCACCCTATCCTCGTTCCAACCAATGCCCGTGGTTCCCCATACGTACGGGGCACTGTAGTCATTGTTTGGGTCATAAGGAGGATCCTTGTACTTGTCAGCGATGAACTTCATGTTCGGTATCGCTGCCTTCGGGAGAGGCTGAATCAGATCTGCATCAATGGCGTCTGGGATCAAGTAATCCGTCAGCATGACAACGTCAAAGGGAGTCTGTCCTGCTGCGAGGGTCGCCCAAACCTCGTCGGTGCTCTCGAAGGTAATGTAGTTCACAGCGACGCCAAACTCCTCTCTGAATATCTGCAGCAGGCCATCGGCTATGTATTCACTCCAGTTGTACACATTGACCTGGTCAACCAGGGGGGGCAAACCAAGCTGCTCCCGCAGGCTCGCCACTTCGTCCCTCCACCTGTCGACCTCCGGCTGTTTAAGGGTCGTCCCGACTAAGGTTCCAAGGCCAACACCCGCAAGGGCGGAAACCCCCCCCACTACTCCAACTTTTAGGAAGTCCCTTCTGGATACTCCTTCTGCCATAGAAGCAACTCCAACCTCAGAGGCTTATCTCAAGTGGCTATATGAAACTTTCCAGACAGCCAGAGCAAGCCCCTGTGGCAAGGTTTAAGGTCACAGTGCAGTAGGGGAGGCGATGACCCGAGAGGTCCTTCTACTTGGGGGAGGAGGTGCCATGGCAAGGGCCATTGCACTGGACTTGGTTGAGGGGAAGGTATTCTCCCAGGTGACCCTGGCCGACATCGACGTGGAGAGAGCCCAGGCCCTGGCTTCCACCCTGCCCACTCCGGGAGCCGAAACCTTGCGGCTGGACCTCAGGGACGAGGCTCAATTGGTCAAGGCCTTGGGGGACCATGATGTGGTTATCAACTCCACCTGGTACAGGCTGAACCCTCATGTTATGGGTGCCTCCATCAGGGCCGGTGTTCCCTACGTGGACCTGGGCGGTCTCTACCACGTGACTCTGAAGCAGCTGGAGATGAACAAGGAGGCTGTGGACAGAGGGGTGACCTGCCTCATAGGCATGGGCAGCACGCCGGGAACCATGAATGTCATGGCTGCCTATGCTGCGGATCAACTGGCTTCCGTGGATGAAGTCCTCCTGGGAAGCGCTTCCAAGGTGGTAAGGCCAGGACGAGGCTTCCAGGTGCCATACTCTCTGGGGACGATGCTGGACGAGGCCACCATGCCCGCTGTTGTCTTCGAGGAAGGCGCTTACAAGGAAGTCCCACCTCTAGCCGAGACGGTCCCTATGGACATGCCGGACCCCATCGGTAGGGTGGAAGGCTACCTCACTCTCCATTCTGAGCTGGCCACCATGCCCCAGAATGTGGGAAAGGGGCTGAGGAGGCTATCCTTTGCCCTTCACCTCCCGAAGGACTACGTCAGCTACCTACGAACCCTAGTCAACCTGGGCCTCGCCTCGAGGGAGCCCGTTGACACTCCTGAAGGACCCCTCACCCCCTACGACTTCCTGGTGCGGGTCCTAGGGCGGGCCAAGCCCGAGCAGGTGGAGCTCGACGTCGACGTTCAGATGGCGGAGGTCCACGGCAGGAGAGGTGAGGAGGAGGTCACCGTCCGGGTTTGGGCCGCAGGCCAGCCCAGGAAGGACCGCGAGCTCCCTGGCGGTACATGGGGTACGGGGGTCCCCGCCAGCATATGTGCCATGATGATTGGCAGGGGCGACATACAGGCGAAGGGGGTCGTCCCACCTGAGGTGGCGGTGGAACCCCTCCCATTCTTCGGGGAGCTAAGGAAGAGGGGCATCGAGGTCGGCATCGAGACCAGGTCGAAGAGGCACCTGTAGCGAGAGGTGATTATGGTGAAGGATGAGAAGACTCTGAGGAGATTGTACGAGCGGCATTTCTCAAAGGCCGTGAAGGTGAACTTCCCCCACTTTGTCGCGGAGGCAAAGGGGATGAGGGTTAGGGACGTGGAGGGCAGGAATTTCCTGGACCTCACCGGCGGCATCGGGGTTCTGAACTTAGGCCACGGGTCGGAAGACGTCCTAAAGGCTCTGCGGGAGCAGCTGGATCGGTACCTCCATCTCTGCTTCACCGTCCAGATGTACGAACCGCCGGTCCTCTTGGCGGAGAAGCTGGCAACCATTATGCCTCCTGGACTGACCAAGAGTGCCTTCTTCAACAGCGGTATGGAGGCGGTGGAAAACGCCGTCAAGCTTGCCCGGGTGAAGACGGGCAGACACGCCATCATCTCCTTCGAGAACTCCTTCCACGGGAGGAGCTTCCTAGGGATGGCCCTCACGGGCAAGGTTAAGCCCTACAAGGGCATTTTCGGCCCTCTATTCCCCGATGTCTACCAAGTGCCGTTTCCCTATCCCTACCGTTCCCGGGGTGGCCCGCAGGAGTGCGCTCAGGAGAGCCTCGACGCTCTGAGGAGGCTCTTCCACTCGCAAGTGCCAGCCAAGGACGTGGCCGCCATCATTCTGGAGCCTGTCCAGGGTGAAGGAGGTTTCATCGTGCCCCCGGAGGAGTTCATGACGGGCTTGAGGGAGTTATGCAGCGACAAGGGCATTCTTCTCATCGACGACGAGGTGCAGTCCGGTCTCGGGAGAACAGGCAAGTGGAATGCCATCGAGCACTTCGGCGTGGTCCCAGACCTCGTAACCATGGGCAAGGCCCTTGGCGGCGGTCTGCCCCTAAGCGCGGTCACCGGACCTCCTGAAATCATGGACCACCCGCCCGTAGGCTCCATCGGAGGCACCTTCGGCGGGAACCCGCTGAGCTGCGTCGCTGGCCTGGCGACGCTGGAGGGAATCGAGAAGGTCCTTCCCATGGTGAAGGAGCTGGATAGGGTCATGATGGGCAGGTTCCGGGAGTGGGCGGACAGCATGAAACTAGTGGGGGAGGCCAGGGGCCTAGGTGCAATGATGGCCATCGAACTCGTCAGAGATCCCCGCACGAAGGAGCCCGCCCCGAAGGAGGCCAAGGCGGTGCAGCAGGCCTGCTATGGCCGTGGAGTCCTAGTGCTGACCGCTGGTTACCACGACAACGTCGTCCGGTTCCATCCGCCTCTCAACGCAGATCAGGAAGATTTGAACAAGGCTTTAGACGTGGTGGAGGGCGCCCTGAAGGAGGTCTCTGGCTCCCTAGCCTAGCCTCGGTCGCTGGCGGCGGGGACAGCCACTGTTTCCAGCTTGGCGTCCTTGGAGGCCCTGTCCAGGGCCCCGCTGGCCACCTCCAGCGCCCACTCGATATCCTCCTCGGTGTGCTCCGTGCACAGGACCGCCCTTTCGCCGGGGTTCGGTATCCCGAAGAGGACATCCTCCTGCAGGCAGTGCATGAACCACTGCCTCCACTTCCTCACGTCATTGCTGAAGCTGTCCCTGAAGGTCTTGACCTCACGGTCGGTGAAGTAGACGCAACCCATGGAGCCCGTCCTGGACACATAGACGTCCGTGTCGGCATCCTCTGCCAGGTCAATGATGCCGTCGAAGAGCTGAGCCGACAGCTTCTCCAGGTAGGGGTAGGGGTTCTCCTCCTTGAGGATGTTCAGGGTCTTCAGCCCGGAAGCCAGGCCCAGAGGGTGGGCGTTGTAGGTGCCAGCATGGAAGCATATCTCCTGCCAGCCCAGGCGACTGGGAGACAGGGTGTTCATTATCTCCTCCCTCCCGCCGAATCCTCCCAGGGGCAGGCCACCTCCCGCAATCTTTCCGAAGGCGGTCATGTCAGGCACCACGCCATAGTGCTCCTGGGCGCCCCCGTAGGCGAGGCGGAACCCCGTCAGCACCTCGTCGAAGATGAGGACAATGCCCAGGTCTTCCGTCAGAACCCTCAGCTTCCGGAGATAGTCATTCTCAGGGGGGATCAGGCCCGGTCCACAGAGTACTGGCTCCACGATGACGGCCGCAAGCTCCGAGGCGTTCTCCTCCAAAGCCTCCGCCGTCCCCTCCCAGTCGTTGAACGGGAAGGGGACCACCAGGTCATGTAGCCTCTGAGGTATCCCCTTGCCGTATGGGACGGGCTCCCACCAGGGATGGGTCTCCACCTTCTTCGGATCTAGGTCCAGGCTGAACAAGACGTAGTCGTGGGCACCGTGGTAGGCCCCCTCAGCCTTTGCAATCTTGTCCTTGCCCATGTAGGCCCTGGCAGCCCTTAGGGCGTGCATGGTGGCCTCGGTGCCACTGTTGGTCAGCCTCACCTTCTCGACGCTCGGTATTGCGTCGGTGACGGCCTCCATATACTCCACGGCGATCTCCGTGGAGGCTCCGAGGACGGTCCCGCACTCAAGCTGCTTGATGACCTCGATGGCCACATCCCGGTTGTTGTGACCCAAGAGCATGGCACCGAAGCCCATCATGAAGTCGAGGATCTCGTTGCTGTCGACATCGTAGATGTAGCCGCCATCCCCATACTCAACGAAGATGGGATAGGGCTTGAAGTATCTAATGTTGCTCTCGACACCTCCGGGGGAGACTCCCCTGGCTCGGCGGAAGAGCCGCCTCGAGGTCTTTGTCTTCTGCCAATACTTCTTCAAATAGGTTGGTATGGTCATGCAAACCTCCCCAGTTGCCCAGTGGGGACTAAGAAAGATCTGGTGACAGTTCTTTGTGACCCTCCGACCGGTCAGCGAGTTGCCTGAATAGCTTCCAGGCTTTTCGTTTCCTCCGCTTCGCGGCCATACGGTCACTCAGCCCAAAGGGCATTATGTCATAGGCTCAGGGGTTATAGATACTTTGCGGCGACCATACAGCGGTCTGCTTCCTACCGGCCAGACCTCCCTATGTTGATCATGACGGTCTTGATCTCCATGAAGGCTGTAAGGCTCCAGCGGGCCCCGATCCTCCCGATGCCCGATTTCCGGAAGCCTCCCCAGGGATGGTGATAGTCCCAGGAGTACACAGGCTCGTTGATGGTGACTTGGCCCGACTTCAGCCTCCTGGCCGCCTCCAGAGCGGTCTTCAAGTCGTTTGTGTGTATCGCCATGCTGAGGCCGTACCTGGGTCCATTGGCAATCCGGATGGCCTCCTCCAGGTCGGAGAACCGGAAAATGGGCGCCACGGGAGCGAAGGTCTCCCTCTCGTTGAAGAGCATGTCCTCAGTGACCCCGTCCACCAGGGCGGGCTCATAGTACAACTTGGTGGGGAACCCCTCGACCCTCTTGCCTCCGTATAGGAGCTTCGCCCCCTTGTCCAGGGCGTCCTGAATGTTCTCCTCCATCTTTTCTGCGGTGGGTTCGTTGTTGATGGGTCCCAGGGTGGTCTCCTCGTCCAGCGGGTGGCCCAGTCTGAACTTCTTGGTCTCATCCATGAGGGGTCCTAGAACTGCATCGTGAATGTCCTCGTGGACCAGGACCCTCTCGTTGGCTACGCAGCAATGGCCCGTGTTGGTGAAGCAGCCGAAGGCGATATCCTCTGCCGCCCTTCGCGGGTTCGCATCAGGCATGACTATGAGGGGTCCGAGGCCGCCCAGTTCGAGGGTCAGCTTCTTCAGCCCGGCCCGCCGAGATATCTCCTCCCCAGTGGAGGTCTCGCCCGTGAAACCGATGCCATCGATCATGGGGTGCTCCACGATGGCTGTCCCTGCCTCGGAGCCGCCGCCCGTTACCATGTTAATGACGCCGGGCGGCACGCCGGCTCGGTGGATACACTCCATCAGGTGGGCAGCGCTCACTGGCGTATAGCTGGCGGGCTTCCAGACGACGGAGTTTCCTGCCAGCATGGCCTGTACGACAAACTCCCCCGGGAGGAGCCACGGGAAGTTCCAGGGCGTAATCACGCCGATGGTTCCCAGCGGCTCCCACCTGGTTATGTACCAGGAGTCGGGGGTACTGTAGCCCTCCAGGGCCGGGGCGTCCAGCCTCTTGAGGTCCTCCAGTTGCCAGAGGATGTTGGGACCCACGTCGTGGACCTCCCCGATGGCTTCACCGATGGGCTTTCCATGCTCCAAGGACAGGTCCCTGGCATACCCCTTCACGCCATTGCCAATCTCCTCGGCGATCCTCACGGCCAGCTTCTCCCTCTCGGCGATGGGCATGTCAGCGATGGTGGACTGCGCGTCGAGGGCCGCGTCCACGGCAGCCTTCACGTCCTCCCTCGAGGCCTTGGGGAAGGTGCCCAATTTCTCCCCAGTTGCAGGGCTTGTGACAGAAAAGCGCCTTCCGCTCTCAGATTCCACCCACTCGCCGTTCACGTACATTCTGAACTTCTTAGCATCCTCTCCCATCATAATCACTCTCGGCGGCCTTCCAACGATGCCTCATGATGATATATAGTTTCGTGGCCATGGGAGAGACGCTTCCTGGCACCTGGTGTCGGTGGCCACGACGCAGTGCTCCATCAGCCGTCCTGGTGACAATCTCAGTAGAGAGATGTCTGGGGCGCGACGGCGGGTACCACCGCCCTCATTCCAAGAAGACCGCCGCAGCGATGACCGTCGTCCACAAGCCGTCCTTGTTGCCCTCGGCAGACTGACACACGTGGGTCGTCTTGAAGATTCTCCCACTCGCTCTGTACTGCTGCCTCCGCTCATCCCAGGCGGTCTCAGAGTCGAACCGTATTCCCAGGGTCGTGGCGAGCATCGTCGCCGCCAGGTCTTCTGCATAGCTTCCTGACTTCTGGGCCGTCTCCCCAAAGGCGTGGTGCTCTGAGAGGTAGCCATAGTCTTCCTGGTCAGTGGGAATCGCCATACCGATGGCAGCAGAGACGAGCCGGTTCGGCTCGTTAGTCTCACTTCGGGCCAACACGCAATGGATTATCTGGCCGGGTTTCAGGAGGGACAGTCCATCCTCCCTGGATAAGGTCTTGCAGCGCGGCGGAACGATGCTGGAGACGTTCACGATGTTGTACTTCTCTATGCCAGCCTTCCTCAGGGCCGCCTCGAAGGACGCCAGCTTGTCCTTTTCCTCACCCACACCCTTGGTGAAGAAGAGCCTGCTCGGTATCATGTCATCATCCTATCCAGTATGCCGTTGTAGTTCTTCGACTCACGGTCTTTCCAATGTCCTGCGTGGTAGGCGTAGCTCGCCAGGAGGGGAAAGGCTATGGTAGCCTCGCAGAAGACCATCTGTTCGAGGCCAGAGTCCACCTTGCCCCACGAGTGGGCTTCCGCCAGCGTGGAGCCGGACAGCCCGCCATCCCTCACATCCGCGGTGGTGATCTGGACGGCGTACTTGTGCATCCTTACCTTCTTCCCCAGGACCTCAGCCGCCACGGTGACGTCCTGAGCGAAGTTTTTGGGCACACCTCCACCAACCATCAGAAGTCCCGTATCCCCGGCCATGGCCTTTATCTGGGTCAGTTCCAAGAAGTCCTTGACGCTATCTATGCTCACACTGGCCTCATCCCCTCTCTTGTACTGGTGGTAGACAAGGCCGAAACCTGCACTGCAGTCGGAGAAGGCTGGCACGAAGATTGGAACGCCCTTGCTGTAGCACTCGAGGATGACGGATTGGGCGTCGACACGATTCTCAGAGAGGTACTTACCCATCTCAACGATGAACTCCCTCGAGGAGTAGGGGCGCGGTGAAAGACCGTCTGCCAGCTTGGCTATGGTCATGTCGCATTCCCTCAGGTTCTTCTCGTCGATGTAGGTGTCGTAGATCCTATCTATCATCATTTCGCGGAGCTTCGCGTCATCGGCCAAGGGAGACCCGCGGTAGTGCCTGAA
>JABAOD010015003.1_pt1 | contig 19083 bp, 15 predicted proteins | sample 7062151 | NCBI WGS metagenome assembly JABAOD01 (sample SAMN14538626, study PRJNA623070) | marine sediment metagenome | biome: marine biome [ENVO:00000428]; feature: marine pelagic biome [ENVO:01000023]; material: deep marine sediment [ENVO:00002113] | place: India: Gulf of Khambhat ... | reverse complement strand
GTGATATCAAACGAATTGAGAGCGAAAATTGGGAAGAAAAACATGAGCCATGGAGCAATAATCGCGGCGCTCCAGATCAAAGCGGTCACAACCGGCAACCTGGATCGGTTCTCCCAGGTCCACAGAAAGAGCGGCAACAACACCACGTTTTGATCCGGCGATAACAGGAGCGGATGCACCAGTTGCGTTAATAACACGGTCCAGGCGATCGGAGCCAGATCAGAAACGGCGCCCTGCCACCATTTTAACAACAGCAGGCCGGTGAGTACGACCACTGAGACAACCAGTATCAGCGCGATTGCTGATGACCATCGATCAGGTGCGATCCACGCAGCGTATGTCAGAGCCAACGGCTCAAAATAAAGAAGTTCATCAGCATGAAGGACAATCTGCTGATACCATTCGAGAGGCCAATTCGGGATCAGCGCCCAGGTCAGGAAAAAGAAGCCGAGTCCTCCGACGAAAAACCCGATCATTACGCCCCAGAGCCGGTACCTGAGCGAATAAATCAAGAAAAACAAGATCAGCAGCCAGGTCATCTGAGGTTTAATTGTCAGCCAGGCCAGGATGATGCCGGAGGCCAATTGCAGCATCGGCGCCTTGCGGGCCGGCCGCCGCAGCAGCGCATAAATGATGATGAGCAGTATTCCGATCGGTACACCAAAATTACCGATGATGATCCCGTAAGCGGTGGGGTAAAAGAAGATCAGGATGCCAAGAAGCCAGGCAGGCAGGTCTGGAAAAGCGTAATACACGGTGCCCATCAGGAATGTAAAATTGAATGCGATCCAGAATGCCTGCGCCCACGGATATGGCATCCAGATGGATGGTAAGACCGCAATCAGGCTATACGGAGGATAGGCAAAACCGAGGGGGTCCTCACCGGGCAGGGGGGGTCTGCCATAGATCCCTAACTGAGTCCGGAGCGTGACCTGAGGAGAAAACGGGCTCACCCGCTCTAAGAACATGGCTCGCGCGCCCACCCAAAATGTGTGAAAATCGGCGCCGAACTGGACATTTGAGGTTACAAACGCTTCGATGGCTATCATCAGCGCGGCCATCACGACGGCGAGCAGCAACAAGACCCGGCCTGCGGGCTGGGATTGACTGATCTCACCCGATTTAGAAGATTCCACTCGTTGCATCAGCCTTCACCCTGCGGCAAAACCGTCCGAGACGCGGCGGGCATCTTGCGATTCACGTGCTGCCAGAACAACCCAATCATCAGTGTAAGCAGTAGCGTTCGAATTGAAATCGTCAGCCACAGAGAGTCGAACAGCCCTCTGGAAAGCAATACCGGCCACTCCAGCAAATTGATCAACACGAGCGCAATCGTAATCAGAAAGCCCTGTCGCTCGGGAAGAACCAGCAAAAGAAGTGGGATCAGATAAAGCACCCACTGCGGACTCCAGCCAGGGGACCAGAGCAGAAATACACCCCAGGCGACACCGAGAAATGCGATCAGCGATCGGTCATCGTCGACGAGGGCTCTGCGGAAAAACCAGCCCCCGATAGCCGCAAAGATAATCAGGCTGAGGCTCGCGGGCAAACGCGCTGGGTTCCCGCGCGGCAGGCGCGCGCTCTCGCTTTCAAAGCGTTCCACAAGCGGTCCAAAGTTTCCAGTTCCGCGGTTACCGTCCACCAGCGCCCATACGGTTTCCCAGGACCCTTTGCTGGCCTGCGCGCCGAGTGAGGCCAGGGTCATCCTGGGGGCAAGCGCGTACAGGCCGCCCCAGATTGCGATCACGATTCCCAAGATAAGCGCCGTGCTAACCAGAGCTTTCCTGGGCTTGGCGTAAAGCCAGATCGCAGGCAACAGCAAGACAGGAAACCACTTCACGAGCGCACCAATTGCCAACGCTATTCCGGCCCGGATGTAACGGTGCTCCAGGACCCACAGCAACCCAACTAGCATGGTGAAGACCGCGATCGGATCGAAGTACCACCATCCATACGCGATACACAGCAGAAAGGCGAAGTAGATCCAGCTACGCCTTTCAGCCGCGCTCTTCCCGTGGAGTCGGACTGCGAGTCGCATGAACATGATCAGGCTGCCTGTTTGGAAGGCGGTGAGCAAAAAAACAAGCAGATAATCGTACACATGCTGCTGACCCTGGGTCAGTCGGAAGAGCATGGAAGAGAGAAACGGGAATAGTGGAGGGAATTCAACCCAGAAATCGATAAAGGGCGTGCCCAACCCAGCGAGCTGATAAAAGTGTATGAAATCACCGTACCCGCGTAGCCCATCCAGAGGCAGGGCTAACAGCAGGATCAACCGCCCAAGAAAAAAGAGCAGGGGAATGAACCGATGAGACGGAATTTGCGATCGCCTATCCATAGGTTACAACAGACCGGGCATCAGCGCCAAGATCAGACCTGAGGGTGTCCAGAGCGCGGCGCTATATGGCAGGGCGCGCGGATACGACGATGCGAAGCCGATCAGCAGGGCGCTCAGCAGTCCCAACCCAACGCGGAGAACGGCCAGCGGATCGATCCAGGTGAGCCGGGGCATGAATGCGATCAAAGCCACATTTGCGAGGATCAAGAGAGCATCCCGGCCGCGATCTTCCGTCGGATACCGCCGGACCGTCAGGATCGCCAAAACCCCGCCAACAATCGCCGGAAGCAAAACCCAGAGCACGACCAAAAGTCGACTCGGTGGATCCGTCAAATACCGTAAACCCGAAAACGGCAACAGGATTGGGAAGCGCTGTGCGATCCCTTTTTCCGTGGTGCCAAAGACGATCAACAGAAAGAGGGCCCATCCCAGATATGGGCCCGCTGTCCCGAGCGCGAGCGCGGCGGCGCGCTTGGGCTCGATTCGCATCGCTTCCCAAACGATCAAGGCCGCTGGGAAGGCAAGTACGAACTCCTTGGTTAGCCCACCCAGAGCAAACAAGGCGATCGCCAGCGTTCGCTTTTCGAGCTCATACGCCAGCCAGCCGCTGAGCGCAAGAGCCAACGCCAAGGGCTCGAGCAGATCCACGCGAATCGCAAACAGGTAGCCGACAGACAGCGGCAAAATTAACGCAATATATGGCGACACCCCACGACGCTGTAGCAGGTATGCCAGGATACCACACGCAAGGGCGGAGGCGATCAGGTTTAACAGCATCATCGCCCAGGGGACCAACTGGGGCTGCCCAAAACTTAGAGCACGGGTCAGGAGCGGGAAAACGATCCGCTGGTATCGATAAGCCGGTTGATCCAGTCGGGGCCCGGCGCCAAACGGATCCAGAGCTATAGCGTAATACCATTGTGCGTCATAACCGATATCCCAATCCTGTGTAATTGGGCGGCCGGACTCACGCTCCAGGATAAAGGCTTTCGGATCCCAATCATGGCTTGACAGTACCTTCAGGTCGAACAGGCAGAGCAGCACGAAGGCGATCAGAGCCACCCCGGAGGCTCGTTTTAGCGGCGAATTTAGGCTGCCGGAGAGCGGAGCACGGCCGGATTCTATTCGCTTGGCCATCCTAATCCCGCACCCTCTGATAAACCCCATAGCTCGGAAATGACTTGATTAACCGAAATGCCTGTGTATCCAGGATGGGATCATATAAATCAAAATAGTCGCTGAAAGGGCCGACAACCAGATAATCTGGGTCGGCTGCCAGTGGATCGTAAGCCACTGGCGATTCAGGTGAAATGAATGTGCGTCGAATCAGTTCGACGTGAACCGAATCCGGTGGATAATGAACGCGCCCATCTAATAGGAAAAACAGTTCACTATCGTAGGTTTCAATCAGTGCAGTCGGCGCGATCCGGGTATCGATATAATCGGCTACGTGGGACGCGGAAGGCTTTGAGGGGTTAAGAAAAGCCACAAGCATTACCAGCGCGGTCATCGTGGCTGCGATCGCGGCCCAAGATAATGCAAGCAGTGAACCGGCACCCCGAACAAAGCGGGACCAGTTTCCATTCTGGGATATGGACCGGAATGACCCCATCAGGTTTTTGAAAATGCCACGCAGGCTGAACCCTTCTGTCAGATCATACAAAAACGCAGACACGAAAATACCGCCTACAAAAAAAGGCGGAAAGACGTAGCGCATCCATGCCATCGCCAGAAAAGCGTACCAGGCCAACCAGCTGCCGGAGAGCGAGATCAAGCCTGCACGAATTAGCGCATTAGGATCCTCCTGGCCCGGCTTGACGAAGCTTGGGGCGAATTTAACAGCGGCGTACCCGACGCCGATCACAGTCGGAAAAACGAAACTTAGCATGCGCCCCAAGGCTACCTTTCGCACCGCGATGTCCGGAACCACTGCGGTCACACCCAGGATCCCAGGAACCGGCGGATTAGGCATCAATTGGTTGCTCATGAGTTGGCCCTGGATCCACTGGATCAACAAAACAATAAGGGGGGATCCGACCAAAGCTATCAATGAATAGATTGCGGCACGCCGCCAGCGATTGATGAGCGATAGGGTCAATAGAACCAGAACGGACACCAGCCAGAAGGGCGGCACCTGACCCTTTGTGATCAGGGCGATCCCCCAGGCTGTGGCGGCAAATATGATCCAACGAAACGAACGCTCCAGGGCAACCAGAAAGAAGACGAAGCCCAGCAGCAGATAGAAGATGGCATGCATCTCGCCGAAAACCTGGCGTCCCGCCAGGATCGGATTCAGCTCCTCGGAAATCGGCAGAATTAACAGCGCAGCGATGGCACCCCAGGCCACCTGACGGTTGTAGAGTCGTCGGGTGAGGTAATATACCAGACCGACACTCCCAAGCGTGAAGAGCACGCTGAACAACCTTCCCTGCCATATTCCGATCCCGAACAGTCGAAAACTCAACGCGATCGGTGCCACAACAGACACGGCCGCAGACAAACCAACGGGCTGCGGATCATGATCCAACAGCTGGCCGTAATGTCCATGTTGGACCCAATTTCTCGCGACTGCCAGGGTCCAGCCCTCGTCCCAGAACAAAGGGGGAGTCCCCTCCAGATCGACAAGCGCCAGAGCCAGGGCGCCGATGAGAGCCGCAGCGCCAAGAACGTTCCAGAATCTTGGGCTCCGCCGATCAAACTTTGTCATCGTTGACCCTGGTACGCTCTTTTTTTCGGGCCACGATGACGTAGGCCCCACACGTCAATTCTTCGCGGCTGTAGTCAGAAAGCTCCTTCTCGAGCTCGGGCGAAAGCAGATGTTCGCCTTCTCGCATTGCGCAGTGGTGTTCTACAACCTCAAAGTACTTAGAAATACAATCGACGTATTGAGAAAGGCGCCATTTGTTCAGCGGCACGTTGATTGGTAGGCGCTGCTGCCGCAGATGATCCCATGCATCGATCCCGCGTGGGAGCTTTCTCAGAGGGATCTCGGTAAGACGAAGGTTGTGTCCCCCTGAAGGAGCGGTGAAGGGATGGACTCGGATCCATGCAACCCCTCCGGGACGGACAACTCGATGCAGGTCAGCGATGACGTGCTCTACATCCAAGAAATGCTCAAAGGCGGCGATGGACGTAATCAGATCAAACGAGTTATCGGCAAATGGCAGGCGTCCGACGTCACCGCACACGAGCCCATCAGCGGCCGGTCCGTTCGGCGTAGCCAGGTGCAAACCGTAGAGCCAGCGGGCGAACTGATATCCACGGTCTTTCCAGCCGGCGCGCGGTCGGTTGATCAAATCGATGCCGACGACGCGATGGCCTTCGGCTTCGAGCAGCAAATACTGGGGTCGCAGCCGGCCGTTAGCCAGGTCGAGCACTCTCAGCGGTTTATCGAGCGGAAGAAATGGGGCGACGTCCGCCCGGCGCTCGGCAGCCAGGAAGCGTTCATCTCTTGTTCGGGTGCCGAGCCCAAGCTGCCACACAGAAACGAGATAATCTCTAGGGGAAGGACTCATGCTGGGTATCTTCCGGCGGTTTACAAATCGCAACAAGTGTGTGCGCCCGATGCAGATCATTCTTATCGAATACGCAATCCTCCAACTTTAATGGTGGACGCAACACCACACTAAGACAAGATTGTAGGGCAAGCGGCAGGATGTACTTCCAACGAACAGGGACACGATCAATTAGATTAGCTCGGCGCCTCGTTTCTGGCCCAGCTTCAGATTGTCCATATATATCCACCTGTGTAAAAACTTTGGAGAGCGTTTCGCGAAATTCGTCTGGAGTATACTCACGCACATGAAAACGATTCAGCGGCCTCTCTGCGTTCCCAGAAGCGATTTGACGATTTGGTGTCGATAAAGCGATGACCGCATTTTTGACAGCCAATCGTTGGAGCTCCCGAAGAAAAAGGAGATCATCTTGAAGGTGCTCAATCACTTCAAAGGCCATGATAGCATTGAAACTCGAAGGCTGAAACGGCAGGTTTTCACCGCTTGCCTGGATGAGTGAAACACCGCCAACAAGCTCCTTTGCTTCTGCTAAGAAGCTAAAGGACACGTCCAAGCCAACCCTCCACTCAGACGCCTTAATCAATTGAAGCCCATAACCTCTCCCGCAACCAACATCCAGCAGACGTCCGCCGATGAGTGGTGCCACAAAGTCATACCGTGCCATGCTACGCGTATAGATATCCCGATGACCGGGAAAAGATAAATCTGGGGCTTCCAGCTGATCGGACGCGCCAAAAAAAGAGATTAATCGGTTGAGACGGATGTTAGGCTTCTCATGCGAAGGAGCCATCCAGACATTCCTCCCGCGAGAATTAACACTGAATAAAAGGCATGCGCTGCCAAGATCGGTGTAACAATGACAGCTGGCGAATAACCCAGGCGGCCTAGCAACAGTATTTGAATTGAGTCAATGGTTCCCCAGCCCCCAGGTGGATGCACTGGAATTAGTGCAGAAAGTAAGGTAAATGCATTTAGATAGGCAATGTCCAGTAGGCGAATATCGAGCGCAACCGCCTTCAAAACAAACATGGATTGCAGGCTGGAGAGAGCAAAGATCGCAAGCGAATAAATGATTAACTTTGCGAGTTGTGCATCTCGAAGAAAGCCTGTTGCCACTCGCCGGATGGTTCCGTACAAAGACCTGATTTTCGGACGCCATACGAGAGCACCAAGGACGACAACGCAGCAAATGATCAAAACCGATCCGCCGAGAAAGTTCGGCGGATCGAATAATAGGTTATATCTCTCACTTCCGATTAAGGCAACCGCAAATAGAATTAATAAATCAAACATTCGGATCACAAAAATCGATGTCGCACTCCGCTTTATCGAATGGCCAAAATCCCTTTGAAGCATCAGGGGATAGCTTATCTCTCCGAGACGCCAGGGCAAAAATGTGAGCCACGCGGTCTGAAAAAGAGAAAGGCTGAAAAGATATCGGTTGGGAATATATGCAGGTAAAAAGAGACTGTACCGCAAAGCGGCGAGTGCCATCACGCTCGCAAAACATGCAATCCCCAGAATGAGTGGGATAATTGAGGCCTGTGTAATTCTCTGAAGAAATTCTGAAAATTGGATATCATTGCTCCGAACCAACCATAGGAGAAGTACGAGGCCAACTGAGATCTGGACAATTATCCCGAGCCCGCGGAGCGCGCTATTGCCTTTGATCCGTTTCTGTATTTGTGAGTTGAACACATTGATATTCCAGATCATAAATAAACTCGATATCCGGATCATTGATGGACAAAATGTGATTCCTGAAATACTCGCTCCCAGGCATCAAGCATTCGATCTACCGAATATTGGGTTTTTACCCGTTGCTGGGCCAGGGAAGCGCGCCGATTTGCTTCTTCGGGGTGACGGGCTGCTGCCTGAATCGCCTGCGCTAGCTCAACGGGATTGTCCGGAGGAACCAACCAGCCGTGTTCTCCATCCCGAATTAACTCTCGAATACCATCAACAGCACTGNNAATTAGCTCTCGAATACCATCAACAGCACTGGCAATGATCGGCCGACCAGCGGCCATTGCCTCGAGCAATGCATTGGGCATTCCCTCGAAACGGGAAGGTTGAACATAAAGATCGATGGTTGACAGCAATAACGGGATATCATGGCGAAATCCTAATAAACGAACCCGATTTTCAACGCCGAGATCCCGAGCTTGCGTCCGAAGATTTTTCAATTGGTCACCATTTCCGATCAGCGTCAGTTCAAATTTATTGGTTGGGAGAAGCGCAAATGCGTCAAGAAGGATGTCGAAGCCTTTCTGCCGATCAAGCCTCCCAACGCTCCCCAACATAATGCGATCTTCAGAAGACCTATTTGACTTAGATAGATCCCTAGTGCCAAGCCGGTTTTCAAAATTGCCTGGGACGACACCGTTGGGGATTAAGGTAATTCTATCCGCTGGTGCATGTTCGACGCTTATCGCAAACTCTCGAACGTGCTCGCTATTAATGATTACGCGATCAACCCATGGCATCGTCCATCGAACCATCCACCGCTGCCATCTTGAATAATTAACATTACGGGCCCGAATCGAAGAAATAATTCTGGGCACAGCGCTAACGCGCGCCATAGTCCTACCGATAACGTCGGAATAAAATAGAAAAGTCANNAAATCTTTAGCTGCACCCCCGCGTCCTCGAGCGGACGGACCACACAGGGGTCCCAAGAATCGTTCAGGCAAAGCACTCCCTGAGCAAAGCCACGCCGGGCAAGCGCAGGCAACAGATTCGTCAGCATCCGTTGGGTGCCGTCAAGGCGTAAGTGATCGATGATATACACAACTTTCATGCGACCTGATCCATCCATACCGCGAACATCAACAGCGCCCAGATCCGCTTGCCATGGTTGATCATCCCGCGCTCGTGTTCTTCCAGCAAGCGCTGGATCGACTCAGGGCGGAACCACCCATCCAGACCACGATTCCCCAAAAGCACCGCCCGCGACCAACCTTTTAACTCATTGCGCAACCAGAGTCCAGCAGGCACGCTGAACCCTTGTTTCCCCCTCCGCATGATCTCCACCGGTAGCTTGTCTTTAAATGCGGCCCGAAGAAGCCATTTTGTGTTCAGGCCACGCACTTTGAAATCCGCCGGAAGCCTGGCGGTCCAGGCCACCCATTCGGAATCCAGAAAGGGCGCCCGCGCCTCTAACGAATGTGCCATCGTCGACCTGTCCGTCTTGGGTAAAAGGTCTCCAGATAGATATGTAATATGATCCGCATGCAAAGTACGATCCAACAGGTTGGAGGCCAGCGCTCCATCGTAGGCAGAAGCGATCCACTCATAGGTCGGCTCGCCTGCCAGGATATCTCGCCAGCGGTCCCCATACAAACCAAGCTTTTCACCGTGGGTGAAATAGGAGCCCCAGCGAACCAGGGAAGCTTTCGGCGTTACCGCAGAGAACTGTCCGAGCCGTTTTAGCCCCGTAATCGGATTGCGATCTTCCGGGAGCCAGGCCGGTTCAGGGATCCTGCTGGCGATCGCAGGGACCAACCGACCAGTTATCCATGAGGGCAGCGCTGCATACGGGCTGAGAAGACGATCCACGGCATAGCGTCGATACCCCGCCAGCGTTTCATCTCCTCCATCCCCACACAGCGCCACGGTCACGTGCCTGCGCGCCTGTCGTGCAAGCTCATAAAGTGGCAACGCCGCGGGATCGGCCAGCGGCTCATCGGTCGCTTTAACCACACCCTCGATCACGCGGACCAGGTCCTTCGGCTCAAAAATGAATTCATGGTGATCGGTTTGGAACAGATCGGCGACCTGACGTGCATAGCGGGCCTCAGAGTAGCGCCTTTCGGTAAAGCCGATCGAAAAAGTCTTAACGGGCCCTGTCGATAACTCGGTCATCAGCGCCACTACGACTGAAGAGTCGATGCCGCCACTTAAAAAAGCTCCCAGAGGGACCTCCGAAATCAATCGCCGACGGACGGCCTCCCGCAGGATCACCCGTACTTGTTCAACGGCCTGCTCTTCGCTGACCGTCCACTTCGGGTCGAAGGAGAGCTGCCACCAGCGCGTGACCTCCGGGGCCTTCCCCGGTTCAACGACCAGCTTGTGCGCCGCAGGAAGCTGGTGGATGTTTTCAAAAATGGTCAACGGGTCGGGCGTGTATTGCAAGGTCAAATAATGGTGTAACGCCAGTGGGTTCACTCGGCGCTCTACCCAGGGGGCGGTCAGCAGGGCCTTCGCCTCAGAGCCCCACAATAAACCGCGGCTGGAATAGTGCCAGTACAACGGTTTCTTGCCCATTCGGTCGCGGGCGAGCAACAGCCTCTTTTGTCGATCATCCCACAGTGCGATCGCAAACATGCCGTTAAAACGCACGAGGGCATCATCTCCCCACTGTTCGTATGCGTGGACGATCACCTCCGTATCGCTGTTCGTCTCGAAACGGTGACCGATACGTTCAAGTTCAGCGCGCAACTCCATGAAATTGTAAATTTCACCGTTGTAAACCACGGCGATCGTGCGATCTTCGTTGAAGATGGGTTGATCCCCACCAGCGATATCGATGATCGCAAGACGTCGCATGGCCATCGCGATCGGACCGTTAAGATAGAAACCGTCGCTGTCCGGCCCGCGATGGACAAGCACCTCGTTCATCCGCTCCAGAACAGACCTTGGAATCGGCTGCGATGCGCTCGACTGGAGGTAACCACATATTCCGCACACGAACTAATCACCGTTTCGATACATATCAGGACTTGTTGAAAGAGATGGACTCGGGCTCGGAACCCGATTTTCTCCCAGCAATCCTGGCGAACAACTTACGATATTCACTGGCAGCCCGCTCCCATGTAAACTGGGCCGCCCGGCGACGCGAAGCGCTGCCCATCGCTCGTACGAGGGACCGATCTTCGGCCAGATGGCGCAAATGGCCGGTCAGTTGATCAATATCGCCCCACTCGAAAATTAACCCGTTGACACCTTCCTCAACAAGCTCATCGGTCCCGCCGGTCGGCGTCAGGACCACCGGCAGCCCGGCCGCCATCGCTTCGAGCGCGGCCACGCTCATCCCCTCATTGTAGGAGGGCAATACGAACACGTGCGCAGCGGCATAACACGTGGGAATCTGTTCCCGGGGCACGTATCCGAGGAAGCGCACCTGCCGATGAAGTTCCAGTCTGTGAACCAGCGCCTGGTAATCGGACAGCGCGTCGCCGGTGCCGGCCAGATCCAAGACCACATCCTGGCCAGCATCCACAAGCCGTTTCACAGCTTCAATCAGGTGATGCTGACCCTTGCGCTCGATGAGTCTACCTACGCACAGCAGGCGTAGCGGCCCGTTCTCAGGAATCGGTTCACCAGGCAAGAAGGCATTTAGATCGACACCGTTCGGCACGAGTGAGATCTGCGGACGTGGGTCGACCGCGCGGATCATCCGCGCTTCTTGGGTGCACTTGGCAATCACCACATCCGCTCCATGCCAGACAGCCCGTATCACGGGGGTAAGCACGGAATACAGCGAGCTATACCTGCGCTCAAAACCAGGGATATCTGGTCCACAGACGCGCACGATATACGGTAAACCGGTCAACCTTTGCAGAGCGAGGGCAACGGCTCCCGCAGGGACTGCGCTCCAGCCAAAAGCGAAATCATAGCCGATCTTGCGATGCAGTTTCAGCGCAAAATGCAGGGAGCGCAAAGTGTATACGATCAGTTCAGCATTCGAGGCATGGTGGACATCCCGCCGGCCAACCGGCACTTTATGGATGCGAACGCGGCGCGCAAATTGATGGATTTCGGGATGTTTTCCCATGGTTGCGGTGATCAAGTCGATTTCAACGCCCGTATCCAGGGCGATTCTCTCCAGGAGTGCCTTGTTCACGGTACCGGTGCCCCCACCGATCGGAGGGAACTCGTTGTTCAACATCAAGATTCGCATGTTCTCAAACCCCGCCGCCGGAGGAGATCCTATTCAAAACAGCAAGGAGACGCAACCGTGCCTGACCCATTTGATGAACGCTGGTTACCAACGTAAAACTGGCCAGAACCGCCATGACCGGGTGGAACACCAGTCTGAACCGGGGCACGCCAATTGTGATGAAGGCCAAAAACGAGAAGGTTCCCATCATCAGGGCCCAGATCATGACCCTATCGTTGCCCCGGCGGAGAGCCCAATAGAGCCCCAAGATGCTCATCGGGAAGATAAACCGGTACAGGATGTCTGCATCGAATTCTGGACGCCAGAAATGGATAACCTGCATCCCGGCTAATTTAATCGATACGCCAGGGTGGGCTTTGATCCAATCCAAAGCGAGCTCACGCTGCCAACGATCCAGTTGGACCTCATTCCAGGCGACAGGATGTGCGGGCAGCACCAGATCGGACCAATAGCCAAACTCAGAGAACTGGGTTTTTTTTGCCACCAGATCGTTGTATACGCCATAATAAGCGTTACCCCCCTGGGTGGTAAATGGGACCAGAGCGCCGAGTTCCACGTAGTTACGCGCCATCCAGGATAGCCACAAACCTCCAACAAGCGCACAGATGATGATGGTATTCCTCCAGACTTGATGGCCCGTGCGACCCGAATTCCATCCAAGCCAACCCAGTGCGATTGGCACAAAGAACCCAAAATTGATGCGGGTCAACGTGGCCAGGGCAAACATCCCACCGGTGATGACCGCCCACTGCCAGGACCCAACCCGACGAAGTCGCTCAAGCGACAGCATTGCGGATAAAACCAGAAACACGAACAGGGTATCCGTCATCAAAAAAGGACCATAAAAAACCAGGCCGAAATCGACAGCCGTAAACACGCCCGCGATCATCCCGACGGCCGGATTGAACAATTGCTTCCCCAAAAGATACGAGCCCGAGCAAACCAGTGCGCTCACCACAATCAGCACGTACTGGGCATTTATGGGATCCGGGCCGAAAACGCGGTAGATCGCGGCCAGAAACAGTGGAAAAACCGGCATGCGATATGCTCGAAAACCATCCTCCAGCCGGCCGCTTTCTATGAAGGATATGGCCAATCGGTAATAGTCGTCATCATCTCCCATCACGAACCCATGATCCGAGAAAAGAAGCGGACCGGCCACGAGAAAGCGCACGACCAGCGCCAGGGCCAGGATTGCCACGGCTAAGATCACATCGCGATATAGCGCCAATCGATTCATCAGTCACCGATCATATCGCTACGCATATTTCAGGATGCAGAACAAGGCATAGCACAGATCGTGGACGGCTCAAATGATCATGCCCACGGGGCATTACCCATGTCGCACATCAACGCGTGACAGGACGATGAGGGCAAACATCGCCAGATATTTCATCCCAGGATCGAGGACACTCTCAAGCCAGCGCCAAAATCGGTAGGTCTTGACGGGAGCCAAGCTGCGATGAGAAAACCCACCTGAGATCAGGTACCGAAATGGCATGAGCGGACGGATGGAGATCAGCTCCCATCCGGGGAAGAGCTTCTCAAGCCGGGCGCGATCGCGTTCAAACACCAACCATGCCAGCGCGCCATTGGCACCGGAAAATGGTCCGGTCGCGGGAAATTCCCAGCGCGGCGCATCCGGCCGAAAGGGTTCATGATGCAAATGCCGATAGATCAACCTGGACCATGGGGTGACCCATGGCTCCAGCATCGTCAGCACTCCCCCGACGCGAACGCAGCGAGTAGCTTCAGCCAGGAAGCGCTCCGGTCGGGGGAGATGATGAAAAACGTTGACCATCGCGACGGCGTGCAAGGAGCTGTCGGAAAACGGCAAGCGCTGGCCATCGAGCACCGCATGGATACCCGGCGCCGAGATCACGTCTGAGGCCACCAGTTCGGGTACATAATCATCTAGAAAACCACCTCCCGAGCCCAGTTCAAGAATTTTGCCTGGTCCGGCCGGGATCGCAGACGCCACTGCCTGATACCACTCCTCGTAAACCAGATGTAGGAATCGGTTGGCCCGCAGCGTCTGCGCTCGCCGCTGCGGCACCATCGGGTCATCGAGATCAAGATGGCGAAACAGCGGATTGACCAGCCAATTCCTTGGATTCACGTCAGAAGCAACCGGTGCCATCACTCACACAAACTTAATCCATTTTGCTGCGAAGATCACCATCCGTAAAAGCATCCAACCATGACGCCAACGATGGATATTCGTTTTTCCATAGGTCCGCTCTCGATAGCGAATGGGCAGCTCGACGATCTGCAAGTTCATCTTGGCTGCGCCGAACAACAGGTCGAAGTCGCCGAAAGGATCGAAATCGCCAAAAACCGAGCGGAAGTAGGCCAGCCGTTCATAATCCGTACGCCATAAGGCCTTTGTGCCGCAGAGGGTATCACGGATGGGCCGTCCCAACAACCAGGAGAAAACGACACTGAAAAACTTGTTGCCAATCAAATTAAAGAAACGCATTGCCTGCCGGGCCATCGGATAAACCAGACGGACACCATTGACGAATTCACCCTTGCCTGAGAGCAGCGCCCTGTAGAAGCGCGGTAAATCTTCGGGAGGAACAGTCATATCTGCATCCAGGATCATGCAGATTTCACCCGAAGCGTGCTTAAACCCCAAGCGCACTGCGTCCCCCTTGCCGGTGTTGGTCTGTGTGAGAAGTTTGCAGCGACGCTCTGGACGGTCCAGGATCGCAGCTCGAATCCGCGCTTGTGTGTCGTCAATTGAATGCCCCTCGACAAAGACGAGCTCGGTGCCGCTGCCCATGTCGGGAACCCGATCGAAGATCTGCTCAATATTCCCGGCTTCGTTTCGCGCCGGTATGATCACTGAGACCGATGGCTCGGACGCTTCCGTCCAGCGCATGTGCAGGGGTCTTGCGACAATCACATCCTCCAAGGTAAAGCGCGATGCCGGCCAAATCCGGCTGATATATCGATTGGTCAGGGAGGCGAGCAGGGGCGTCCAGATCGGCCACAAGATCTCGGCCTCATGCCGGACGATCTCGCACCCCGCCAGGCCAAGCAACCCATCAACGTCTTCGACCGTCAGCCAATTGCGCGACAGCGTGGGTCGGGCCAGCCCCAGGCGCTCCGCGATTTTTAACGGCGCCTCCCAGAGCCGTTTTGAAAAGTTGAGGATGATCCGAGTGCCGGCATGCGACAGCCGAGCGACTTCTTCAATGACGGCCTGCACGTCCCAAACATCATTGACCAGCCCCGAAAGAATAATGACATCAAACGTGGTCTCAAGACAGATCCGGTGTGCATCCGCCTGGACGAATATCAGCTCGGGATAACGAGCATCGGCCCGCTTCACCATCTCGCCCGAAAAATCCACACCCACACCGACCGAAGGATCCACCGCTGCTAAAAGATCACCCTGCCCGCAGCCGATCTCCAAAACGCGCTGGCCAGGGATAATCAACGAGCGATACACTTGCCTGAGGCGCTGGTGATAATAGCCGCCCAGGCCACGCCGCTGATCTGATTCACGCGCCAATCGATCCCAGCGACGCCTGCGGGCAGACTGATAGCGCTGAAAAGCCTCGTCTGTATAAAGGCCCGCGTCGGTGTTGACCTCAGGGATTGTTTGGACGGCCATTTCGGACCACACGCCGTGCGATGAATAACGGTCTACGTTTCACTTCTTCAAAAATCCGTCCCACGTACTCGCCGATCACGCCGACGGTTATTAACTGAACCCCAGACAGCAGGAAAATCGCAACCACCAGGGTCGCAAACCCGGGAGGATTTAGTCCAAAAAACAGTCTCTTGACCGTGTAAAACGCTGCCAGGAGAATGGACATCACGGAGACTGCAAAGCCCGCCAGTGTGATCATACGCAGTGGCATATAGCTGAAAGAGACGATCCCGTCGAGCGCCAGAAACATCAGGCGACTGACCGTATACTTGCTGCTGCCCTTAAAGCGCGCCTGCCTTTCATAGGGGACGCCCACCTGTTTGAGACCAACCCAGCTGCGAATGCCGCGCAGAAAACGGTTGCGCTCGGGCATCTGCACGAGCAGATCGACAACACGCCGGTCCAGCAAACAAAAATCACCTGCATCAAGGGGGATATCGATATCGGCGATACGTTTAAAAACCCGGTAAAAGGCGGCGTACGCGCTGCGCTTCAGCCATCGTTCCTTGCGTCTCTCCCTGATCGCATAAACGACATCAAACCTTTCACGCCATTTCGAAATAAATGTCGGCAAGAGCTCAGGGGGGTCCTGCAGATCACCATCCATGATGATCACCGCGTTGCCGCGCGCAAAAGTCAACCCGGCGCTGATGGCGATCTGGTGACCAAAATTCCGGGCCAGCTCGACAGCAACAACCCGCGGATCCTGGATGACCAAATCTTGCAAGATTTTCAGGCTGCCGTCTCGGCTTCCATCGTCGATAAACACGATTTCGTAGTTGGGCTCCAATTGGTCGAGCACCTGGCAAAGCCTGGCGTACAGCTCGGCCAGGTTCTCTTCCTCGTTATAAACCGGAACGACGACGGAGATCTCCGGTTGGGCGCGATGAACCAGGTCAGATTGCGAAAGGCGCAGTGGGGATGTTTGCGGATCAGAGACGCCGTCCACGAAAGGCACCCCATTGTCGAACATCATGGCCAAGGCTCTACAAAATGCCAGAGCTATTTCGGGGTCTTCTGTGGGAATCGCCCGCCCCCACGGCATCGTGCGGGGGCGCTCCAGATCCTGTCCTATAAGTTGATCGCTACCGGTATTGGCCATGGTCCCTCCGTCGGCGCATGATGGCGCTGCATGTCGAAAAATCCACCCCGCTCAGACATCCTGATAGAGATGAGGTTTGAGGCGAGCGCTCGCCCCAAACCTCATTTCACGTCTTCATCCCGATGTTGATTCTATTTCTATTCATAGCTTGAATAGTCGACCGAAACATGTTAAAAGCGTTCCAATTAGGTATCTGCTTGATGATCTCCGCGCGGCCTGCGGTCTCACAAGCAACCTCATACAAGATCATGGCGGAATCGGCATAAATCTGCTTCCCGCATCGCCCGATAAATTCATGCAGCAGGAAATCAAACGCTTCTTGGTGTTTGCCGCTCGGGTCGTGCGACAGCAGCCATTCAGCGTCCACCTGGCTCAACAGCAGGTGGGTTACGCCAAGCTGATCCAGGTTCCTCCTTACGCCTTCAAGGTCACCACCCGCCGATACGAGAAGAGTCCACTGGCCCTGTTCTGCATCGGGCAGGCAGCGATCGTCGCAATAATACCCCTGGCCGTCCCACAGCATGAGCACGCGCGCATTCGGAGGCAGGGTCCGATTAATGACCTGCAGACTTTTGAAATCATCAATCAGATCCTCCAGGAAAGCCTCTTTGGTTTCGATCCCTGTCAAAACCGGAAACGGTGAAAGCTGCCGGACCAGAGAGACCTGGATCAGGAGTGTGACCACCAGCATACCGCCTGGCAATGCAGTTCTGAAAAAATATTTTACGGCAAAACCCGCTGATTTTTGGGTCAACCGGTGGAGCACATAAACGGTGATCACGCTGAGAGTCGGGAACAGCGGCAACAAGAAGCGTGTCTGTTGCGAGCTGACTGCCCAGAGCAGAAAACGCAGCCCGGTGACGGTCGCCAGCCCATTCATAATACCTTGCTTGCGAAAGAATGGATAGATGATCGCCAGCGGGAAGAGCAGGCTAGGCATCTCGAGCCCCTCCAGCAGAGTACCGAACTCCGCCGGACTTCGGTACAGCGAGACCGGGAGGAGGAGATAACCGATCGGGTCATCTCCCGTTCCAAAGCTTCCCAGATAGGCCTGGAGCAGTTCAACGCGGCTTTGGTCCCACGCGTACCCTCCAATCCACAGAGGATAGACCGGATTGCCTCCCCAGATCCAATTTTTAATGTACCATGGTGATCCGATGATCAAGGCGATCCCGAGGAAGACAGCGGTATAGCGTCTGCCCGATCCACCCAGCTTCTTCCGCTCGTGCCACAGCACCCATCCTGCCAGGAGCGCTGCGCTCCCAAGCGCAAGATATTTGGTCCCCAGCGCGAAGCCCATCATCATCGCACCAAGGATGAGGCCACGATCCCGTCCCTCGTTGATCCAAATGACGATCAGGTAAAGAGCAAGAAATTCATAGGCCGCCCAACCGAGATCCACATAGGCCAGGCTAGACCAGAAGGGCAGCGCGAAGACGCCCAATAACACGACTGCCGATCGCCAGCCGCCGGAAACGCCCAGTAGTCGACGGCCGAGCGCATAGGTCGCGGTGGCGAGGAGCACGCCGTATGTAAGATTGACCAGCTTAGGAAAACTATCGCTGCCAAACGCAAGACCAACTGAAAAAAGCATCTCGATCGTAAAAGGTCCATTCGCCTGCCAAAGATCGGGTAACAGGTAGATGCGGCCCGCACGCAAAAATAGCTTTGGGGCCTGCAAATGATACATCAGACCGTCGTAGTCCCAGGGCGGGGCCAATGCCATCATCAGGCTCAGCAGCAGGATGATCAGGCCCAGGACAAAAAATGCCTTATGCTCAACTGCCAGCCGCCGAATTCCGCTTACAAGCTCCATCAGGCGATCGGCGAACGACGCGACGATGTGTCCCCATTCATCCCTCGTCCAAATCGCCAGGGCTAACAGCCATGAAAGGATGGCCCACGGGTAGAAGAGCCCTGCCAAGCCTAAACAAAGTATCCCATAAGCGATTAACCCCAGACCCAGCGCGGTGCCAAATACGGCTTGCTCCAGGGCGGTCAGTTCCCTTATGCCCAGGAGGTGCATCACCCTCCTTCCGGTAGCAATTGCAAGCGCCAGGAGGAGGACCAACAGCCCCAGGGCAAAGAGCGTATCGAGTATCGCCCGGGGACCCGCCAGATCGAGGGGTCTTTCGGGGACCAGGGCTCGGAGCACGGCAAGCAAAAGCGCCAATGTTACCACCGCAGCAGTTGGCAAAAATCGATTCAGGGCGGCACCTTGTGCTTCCGATTCTGTCATAGAAATATTTTCATCTGGAAAAACCACTACGGCGGCATCCCGTAAACAACGGCGACCTCGTCCGCGTAAAGCAGCTCCCAACCATCGACTTCCAGGGCCTCCACCAGTGGCAGATGTGGTTCGACCAACACCAACTGTACCATCCAGCGATCGAGCACTTCCTGCCACCCCGCTTCGGCTCGCACCACACGCAACCATTCCTCGATCAATTCATCGTTGTACAGATCCGTCCGCCCGTCAATAAACACCGCATACTCCCGAAGAGACCACATCAGGTAGCCACCCCAGTTATAGGTATTAAACATACGGCCTGGCGGGTTTTCCTG
>JABAOD010005431.1_pt2 | contig 19093 bp, 14 predicted proteins | sample 7062151 | NCBI WGS metagenome assembly JABAOD01 (sample SAMN14538626, study PRJNA623070) | marine sediment metagenome | biome: marine biome [ENVO:00000428]; feature: marine pelagic biome [ENVO:01000023]; material: deep marine sediment [ENVO:00002113] | place: India: Gulf of Khambhat ... | reverse complement strand
GTGCTCGATCATGTGGTAGCTGATCAGGTACAGGTCGTACTCGGCCGGTGAGGCGTCCATCGTCAACGGACGCCATGTGGGGAATGCCGTGTAGTCCTGCCAGTAGATCTCGTCGGCGCCCTTCTCCTTCATCTGGATCTGCGCATCGAGGAGCGACTCGCCGTAGAGCCGGTGGAGCGCTCCGCCGAATGGCGGATCGAACACGTAGCCGTACATCTTGGTGGGCTTCATCGGCCCCTTTGCGAACACTCCTTCTTGCTCGAAGTACGCCACACCCTCCGGGATGCCCTGGGCCTTGGCCCAGATGTCGAACATCTCGCGCACCTCGGGTTTGCGATCCGTCGGGATGGCGTCCGAGCCCTCGAGGCCGAGGGCCTTGTTCACCTCCGCCAGATATCCGTCGTCACCGGTGAGGAGACCCATCTTCTCGGTCAGATCCATGTAGATGTCGATCTCACCCTTCGACTCGAAGAGCGGCTCCATCGGCGGGATGCGCAAGGTCGTGGCTTCGAGGTACTGGTTGGTCGCGTCGATGGGACCCTCGTACTTCTCGATGGTGGCCGCGGGCAGCACCACGTCGGCGAAGTAGTCGGCCGTCTCGGACAGCCAGGGGCTGATGACGGCGACGAACTTGAACTTCGCGTAGGACTCCATGAACTCCTTCTGCGAGCAGAAGGCGACCAGCGGATTCACCATGTGGAGGATCGCAACCTCTGGAAGCTCCTCCACTCCGTACCTCTCCGGATCGATCATGACCTTCGCCACGACTCCGGGGAAGCCCGTGTTGATGGGGAAGTACTTGCTGTTGTTGAGCATGAAGTCGTACGGGGGATCGTCGACGGTGAGCTTCTCGAAGGCGGCGTAGTTCTTGTGGATCTTCCACGAGAAGTCCGACAACTGGCCACCGGCGGCCCCGATGGCGCCGACAAGCATCGGAACGATGGTCATGGCCCGGAGGGTCTGGAACCCCAGCTCCTGCTGGGACATGTGATACGCCATGATGCCGACCGGCCGGTACGGAACCTCCACGCCGTCGACGACGATCGTCGAGCCGATGTGGGCGTTCTCGCCGAACTCGCGGGCAATCCTGCGAATCTGCCCGGCGGGCAGGCCCGTGACCTCCGATGCCCATTCTGGTGTGTTGCCGGCCACGTGCTCCTTGAAGAGGGTGAAGCCGGTCTTGACGGTCTCGCCATCGACGTCGAAGGCACCTTCGAGTGCAGGCTCTGCGGCCTCCCCGAACGGCATCGTCGACTGTGACGCCTCGTCCCACACCAGAGGCACGTCCTCCGCTTCCTCGCCCTCACCGACCGTCATCCGCAGCACGGTGCCGTCGGGGCGGACCAGCTGCGGAGCATTGGTCCACTTGGTGAGGTACGGCCGGTCGATGAAGTCGAGGTCGATGAGCTGCTGGCACAGTGCCAGCGCCAACGCCATGTCGGTTCCCGGACGAATCGGCAACCACTGGTCTGCGAACGGGCCGGCGCTGCGGAGACGTGGATCGATGTGTGCGATCTTCATCCCGCGCTCGCGGGCCTCGACCATGTGACGCGGCCATGTCAACCAGCAGAACTTGTTGCCGCCGGCATTCGTGATGTTCCACCCCCACGACAGCATGTAGTCGCAGTGCCGGAAATCCGGATGCAGCACGGCGTGCGTGCCGATGGTGTACTCGAGCGCCCTGTACCCGGCATCCGAGCAATACGCGCCGTGGCCGAGCTTCGAGGAGTCGATGGTCTTCACGAACGCGTCGTCGTAGAACTTCTTCGCTTTGCTGCGTCCTTTCTGCCACAGCACGAGACTGGGGTTCCGTTCGCGCACTTCCTGGACCCGTTGCGCCACCAGTTCGAGCGCCTCGTCCCAGCTGGCCTGGCGCCACTCGCCCGTGGCACCCTTCGCGTTGGTACGGATGAGCGGCCACTTGACCCTGTTCGGGTCATAGAGCGAGATGATCTGCGCCTGGCCCTTTGGGCACAGCGTCCCGCTGTTCCGCGGGTTTGCGGGGTGCCCTTCGAACTTGACCACTCGGCCGTCCACGCGGTGCGCCAACATGCCGCAGTCCTGCTTTCCGATCCAGCACGTGGTCGGTACGACGTCTTCGACGACCTCCTGCAATGCGAGGGGCGTCTCGGTCGCAACCGTCTCGAGTGGACCGAAGAGGAAGTGACTGGCGGCGGCGGCGCTTCCAGCAGTCGCAGCGGACGTTTTGACAAACGTCCGGCGCGTCATGACCGGCATGCATACCCTCCTCTCGAGTATGTGAACATCTTCACAAAGTGCAGATCACAAACCCAGAGAAGGGAGGCAGATCAGCCTACGGGTAATCCCTTAGGTGGACCCGGAAACCGGCGCCGGCAACGACCATCGTCCGCCCCACGTTCGTGGCCCCGAAGCGACGAGGAACCGGGACCCATCTTCGCCGTACGGGGGGCCGATCGGGCCTCAGACGGGGCCGAGACGTGCGCGCAGGGTCCTCGCGTGAGAGGATGAAGGCATAGCCGGGGCCACGATGGTCACCGGCCGACGAGCCCACGGAAGCCCGCGTGAACCCACCCGATGTCACGACGAAGCCGGATGATGCGCCTGAGGCCGTCACCACCGACGCGCTCGCCGACAAGACACCGACGCCACCCCGGGATCGGGATCACTTCGGCGCGCGACTGGGAAGGGCGATTCGGTCCGAGTGGCGCGAGATCGGCATCCTGGGACGGGTGGCGTTCCTCGGCGTGCTGCTCTCCCTCGTCGTCGCCGTGGCGCTCGGCTTCTGGATTCCCCGCATCGCGACCCACCACATCCTCGATGCGCGGGCCGAGCTGATGGTGTCGATCGGGAACGAGATCGCCGACGAGGGCTTGTTCCCCTTCGGACCTCCGGGAACAGCGTCGTACGAGGCCTTCGAGACCGCCATCGAGCGGAGAGTGCTGGGCGGTGAAACGATCAGGGTGAAGATGTGGTCGCCCGACGGTCGGATCCTGTTCAGCGATGCCCCTGAACTCGTCGGTGGGAGATTCGAGCTCTCGGAGCCGGCGCGCGCCGCGCTGTCGGGCGACGCTCAATTCAACGTGTCGAATCTCGATGATCCGGCTCACGCTGCCGAGCGGGACCTCGGCGAACTCATCGAGTTCTACGTGCCGATCCGGAGCCCGGAAGGACAGGCCCTCGGTCTGCTGGAGGTCGAGCAGAGCGTGGACGAACTGAACGCGACCCGCGGTCACATCCAGGGAAGCGTGTGGATCGCGATCACCACAGGCATCGGCCTCCTCGGGCTGTTCATGGCGCTACTGACGGTCCAGACGGCGCGCAAACTGAATCGCCGCCGACGCGAGGCCGAAATACTTCTGGGCGCTCTGTTCACATCGCAGGAGGAGGAGCGAAGACGAACGGTCGGAGCACTCCACGACGACGTCGGCCAGCCTCTGTACCGCCTGCTCTACGGCTTGCAAGGCACACGGGCGAAAGTGCGGGACAATCCGGAGGCTGCGGAGGAGCTGGACAGGCTCGAAGGCATCGTGCGCGACGTCGACCGCACGCTTCGCGCCGAGTTGAGACTGCTGCATCGTGGCGTGAACGACGACCTCGACCTCCACGCTGCGGTCGAAGACCTGGCGAACCTCACAGAGCGGGAAACAGCGCTGCGCATCGACGTCGACGTCGAGCCCGGCGACAGGACGTCGATCAGCGACGTCGGCCGGATTGCGCTCGTCCACGCCGCCCGCGAAGCCCTCATGAACGTTCGCAAACACGCCAGGGCTTCTCATGTCGTCGTCTCGGCCGGGCCCCGCTCGGGACGGATGGTTCTGCGTGTGGAGGACGACGGATCGGGATGGAGAGGCCGGCAGGGCCTCGGCCTCATCACGCTCAGAGAACGCCTCGAGGCGATCGGCGGCGGCCTGGACGTCGCAGGTCGCCGGGGGCGGGGCACGATCGTCACCGCGTGGGTGCCGACCATCACGGACGATCGATGATCAAGGTCGCCATCGCCGACGACCATCGGATCGTGCGTGAGGGACTGTCGTTCATGCTCGCCGATGTCGAGGAGATCGACATCGTGGGTGAAGCCGAAGACGGCGGATCGCTCCTGCAGCTTCTCGACGAAGTCGACGCCGATGTCGTGCTGCTGGACGTGCGCATGCCGGGCATGGGGGGTCTTGAAACGCTGGCGACACTGCGGGCCGAGCGACCGGAACTCGGCGTCATCATCCTCTCGATGCACGACGAGCCCGCCTACGTGGCACGAGCAGTCGAGCTCGGTGCGAGCGCCTACCTGCTCAAGAACACCGATCGGGACGAGCTGGTGAGGGCGATCCACATGGTCGTCGACGGCAAGGCCTACATCCAGGCAGAACTGACCGGCATCCTCATCGACCAGGTCACCGGGGAGGCGAGTACCCCCATCATGAGCCAACGCGTCACAGAGGTCCTCCGGCTGCTCGCTCTGGGACGGGAGAACAAGCAGATCGCCGCCGAGCTCGGGATCTCCGAAGCCACCGTGAAGACACATCTGAGGACGCTCTACGAACAGCTTGACGTCCGCAATCGGGCAGAGGCCGTGGCCGTGGCGCTGCGACTCAATCTCATCGAGTGACGCTCGGCCCCCGGGACCAAAGTCCCGATGATGGTCAACCGTGTGATGGATCGGAACGGCGCGAATAGGCGACTGGGCACGCGCCTCGGTCGCACATACCTTGGACGTATGGACTCGACAGCTCGCGCGCCGCATCCTCAACCGCACGATCCACTCGCCTGCGATCTGCCCACTCTCGATCTCGCCGCTACCGACACGGAGGCCTCGCAACCATGAGCAGCCATCACCGACACCATCGGATACCCATCCTCGCCGCCGTCGTGGCACTGGCGGTCTCGGCCTGCTCGAGCCCTGCGCCCGCCCCGGAGACGACGACCACGACCCCGGCGGCGACGACCACGATCGCGGAACCGACGACCGCTACCGCAGCGCCCACCGTCTCGGACGGCGTCAGGGAAGTGACGATCGTCATGACCGAGTTCGCATTCGAGCCGGATTCGCTCGACGTCACGCCCGGCGAGACCATCGCCATCACGTTCGTGAACGAAGGCGTGATCGAGCACGAGGCGAGGCTCGACACCGTGCACGGCGTCGACGACCACATCGCAGGCGGCCACGAGGGACACGAACACGGAGACGGACCGCTCGCAGTGCTCGTCGCGGCCGGCGAGTCCGAGACCCTGCGCGTGACCTTCGGGGACGACGCCGACTTCGAGCTCATCGCCTGCACCCTTCCCGGCCACTACGAGGCCGGGATGTTCGCCGAACTCCACGGTCTCGACGCGGTCAGCGCGTCCGGGGAACACGAAGGCGACCACGAGCACGAAGACGAACACGGGCACGCGACAGGCGAGGTGACCGTGTTCGACGGCGCCGAGTTGGAGGCGGTGGCGAAGCAGGCACAGGCCGCTGCAGTTCTCACCGCCATCGACTTCGTCGACACGGCAGGCTTCCATGGCATGTCCGAAGCCCTCGAAGAGGGTGAGTTCACGGGACGTGAAGCCGGCGCTGTCGAGAAGGTGATGACGGCAATGACGGCGATCGCCTGGCCGCACGAACTCGAAGAGATCGGTGCCGCCTTCCTCGCCGACCTCGAAGCCCTCCACGAGGCGCTCGAGGCCGAGGACGTCGAGGGGTCCGCCGCAGCAGCCCACACCGTCCACGAGAGCCAGCACGACTTCTCCCACGACGTCTACGCCTTCCTCAACAGCGACACGGCAGGGCACGACCACTGATCGGATGCCACCGGCGGTCCCCGCCGGTGGCCGGAACACGCGAGAACCTCCGGGTGAACGGAGGTTCTCGGTGTGTCTCGGGCGAACACATCGAGGCGGCCGCACCCGGCACGAACCGCCGCTCGCTGGTAGGTGATCGTGGACGCTTCTCGACGACCGCTTCGGTCCGACGCCGACCGCGGCAACTTCACGCAAGCGCGAGCCGCTTCCCGAACGAGAACTGATGCGGACCAAGGTCTCTGGATCTGTGATCTCATGTAAGGAACGCTTCGAGGCGGAAACAGACGAGATGTAGGAGGGCTGCATGTGATGGCCGACATCTCCGCCGACACGAGATTTCGTCAGCTGTATGACGACCACCATCGTGCGGTTCTCGCCTACTTCCTGCGACGCCTCGACTCCGATGCCGCCTATGAGGCGACCGAGGACGTGTTCCTCGTGGCCTGGCGCAGACTGGAGATCGTTCCCGAAGGCGATCGGTCTCTGGCCTGGCTGTACGCAGTGGCTCGCCGGGTCCTGGCCAACCACCGCCGCAGCGCCGCTCGGCGAGGGCGCCTGTGGGCCCGACTCGCCCGGGAACCCGGCGTGTCGAGCGACGAGCCGGAGGTCTTCTTGATCCGGAAGGAGGAACACGAAGAGGTTCTCGCCGCACTGACTCGGCTCTCCGACACCGACCAGGAGATCCTGCGACTTGCGATCTGGGAGGAGTTGCCCCACGCCGACATCGCCCAGATCTTGGGATGTTCGGTGGGAGCGTTCGATGTGCGCCTGCACCGGGCAGTGCGACGCCTCGGGAAAGGTTTACGACGAGCCGGACACAGACACGATGCAAGGCCGGCCTTCCTTCCAGGAGAAGAAGCGTGACACCTCGAGACACGATCCGGCGGATGGCACAAGCCAATCCTGTGCCCGATCCCGAGAGGCTGCACCCGGTTAAGGAGCACGCCGACCGGCTCTTCTCCTCGATCGAGCGAAGGAGAGACGAAATGATCGAAATGAGACCGCAGCGGCTCGACCCGGTGCCTGCACCACCAAGGCCCTGGTATCTCAGGCCCAGACTGATGTTCGCCGTCTTCGCCGTGGCCGCAGTGGTCCTCATCGCTCCGGTGGCGATCCTGCTCCGAGCAGGACAGGATGCGCCGGCCACCGAGCCGTCGACGCCGGGGCCGACCACGACCGCAACGCCGACCACGACCGCAACACCCGTCACGACGGCCACGCCCACCACAACCGCAACACCCGTCACGACCGCAACACCCGTCACGACTTCGACCAACGCGATCGAACCCGACGGCTACGTCTGGGAGCCGGCCGCGTTCGCCGAAGGCCAGGTCACCGATACGACCGAGGTCAACGGCCTCGTGCACACGGGATCCGTCTTCGTCGCCGTTGGACGTGTCTTCGAGGACTGCGGACAGGTGTGGGTGTCGACGGACGGTGGATTGTGGAACGGAGCACCGGCGGCCGGTGGATCGGTCGCACCACCGTGCCGATTGCGGCTCCTCGATGTGACCTCGAACGGCGAGGTCTCGGTTGCCGTCGGTACCCACGGGACGATGGATGTCGACGGCTACGAGGCCGAAGCCACCGTGATGGTCTCCGAAGACGGATACAACTGGTCGCACCCCAGCGGCGGCGACTGGACTCCGTTCGGAATGGGCGAGGTGGTGACTTCGGTGGCCGGATCCGAGGCCGGATTCGTCGCAGCCGGGTCTGGGCTCTGGTTCTCCCCGAACCCGCTCGACGGTCAGCCGTGGATGAAGGCGGACGCTCCAGCGGTGAATGAGATCCTCGACGTCACCGCCGGCCCCGACGGCTTCTTCGCCGTCGGATCCGTGCCGGGGACCGTTGCGATCTTCGGCCAGCAGTGGGGTGCGGACAACGCGGTGTTGCACTCGAGCGACGGACAGACGTGGAGCATCGTCGCGGAGCTGACCGGCAGATTCCAGGCGGGATCCGAATGCTGGGTCGCCGGCAACGCGATCGCATACGGACCACACGGCTATGTGATCGCCGGAGACTGTCAGTCCGAAAACGCAGAGGTCGCCTACAGCAGCATCTGGGTTTCCGATGACGGCTTCAAGTGGAACCAGGTGGACTTCGACGCAGCTGCTTTCGGCGACCCCGCATACATCACGACCATCGCAGCACACGACAACGGTTACCTCGCAGGCGGCTGGGGCTTCGACATGTCCGAAACCCACGCAACCGTGTGGATCTCTGACGACGGCGCCACCTGGGTCCGCACCGAGTTGTCGAGCGACGGTAACTCCGCGATCTTCGCCGTCTTCCCTCACGGGGGAACCGCAGTCGCCGTGGGTCACGAGGGCTTCGCACCGGCGATCTGGGCAGGAATGGCGCCCTAGACCGTCATGGCGGTATCCGGAGCGAGTCGGCGGCGCGTTCTCACCGGGTCTCGCTGCTCGGTCCGGTCAGGCGGAGGGCTCTGACGTCTCCTCGAGCGCCGAGATGATCCAGCGGTCGATCTCGGCCCAGCGATCGTAGATCCACGTCTCGAGTTCATCCGGGGACGGAATCTGCTCTGCCGGAACGTGCCAGGCGCGGGCCGCGACGGTCGTGTCGATCGGCATGGCGCGCCAGATGTCGCCCGGGGTCAGGAATGCCTCGAGTCCAGCATGGCCGATGAAGAAGACGCCCGAGTTCTCTGGGGCGGCATCGAGGGCGGCTTGGACCCCCGCCGTCCGTGGCGGCAGAGTGATCGCGAGATCTTCCGCACGCTCTGCGAGATCCGGGCGGCCTATCTCGCGGAGCTTCAAGATCGAGCGGGCCCTCCGCCCCTCCGTGTAATTGGCCCCTTCGGGGAAGATGACGAAGGCGTCGTCGGCGCCCATCTCCGCGGCGAGGCTGCGGATCGATTGGATCAGCGCCTCGCCGCCCTTGCGACCGGCCGGGACGAATGCGGTTGGCAAGCGATTCAGGATGACATCGACAGCGGGGTCCCATTGGAGGAAGTCCTTGAGCACGACTCTCGGTCTTCGCTTGTAGCCGTTGACGAGGAAGTCCATGAGGAGCATCGAGTCGCCGGGACCGGCATGTCGGCTGAGAATCAGGAGCGGCGTGCGGTCGGGCTGGCCGACGGTCTGAGCCGGCGGATCCTCGAGAGCAACCTGCAGTGTGAACGCCCGCTTCGCCGAGCCCACGACGAGACGCAACATCAGCGCCAAGACCCGGTGATGGGCCCGCTCGAACGCTTCTGCCCGCAGCTTCCAGCCGAACCCGGAGGCCACCCAGAGGATGAACAACACCACCAGGGCCGCCACCTCGACGGCGAGGTAGAGAAAGAGGAACCAGGCCACACGCAGGATCCTCCAATTGCCAGGAACGAAGCGCGACACCAGTAACGCAGCGAACAGCCACAACGGGAGCGAGAGCACGGCCAGTACGAGAACGAACACGATTCCGGGATCGATCAGCACACGGCGCAGCCATCGCGGCGGCAGCTTCACGTCGGCCTCGGCGACGCCAGGTACTCGGCGCTGGCGCGATACGCCCCGTCGATCAGCTGACCGGTACCCGCGGCGTCCCGCCATCGCAGCTGCCGCCGGTCGTCGAAGGGAAGAAGGTTCCCAGAGGGCAGCACGTGCAGATCGACCTCGCCTGGGAGTCGCCGGACGCCGGTGCGGAATCGGTGACGCCGGGCGATTTCAAACGACAGCAGCGCAGCCTCGTGAAGCCGGTGAGGAGGGCGGAGCGGAGACTCGACCCGGCCGACCTGCAGGACGTACACGGTCGTCGCCCCGAGCTCGAGCGCGCGATCGATGGGGATGGAGTTGACGAGCCCGCCGTCGTAGAAGTGCTCGCCATCGATCTCGACCGGCTCCAGCAGGACCGGGATCGCCGAGCTGGCGAGGAGCGCATCGACGAGGGGTCCATCCGTGAACCAATGCTCCGCGGCGTTCTCGATCGACGAAGCAACACACTGGAATGGCACGGCGAGATCCTCGATACGTTTCCCGCGGCCATGAATGTTCTCGAGCATGACGCGCAGCTCGTCGCCGCTGTGGATCGCGGGACGCATGAAGGCCAGGTTGCGCAAGCGCTGGCCCAAGCCCGAATTGAAGAGGTCTCCGCTGGAGAGCTCTGTCCAGAGGTCGGTGAGCCGCTCCACGGCGCCTGCCCCGGGGTCGTCGGCGACCACCGAGCCGTTGAACGCACCGATCGACGTCCCCACCACGAGATCGGGCTTGATGCCTGACTCGTCGAGGGCGCGCAGCATGCCGACCTCGACGGCTCCCCACTTGCCGCCTCCACCGAGCACAAACGCCGTCGTCATGGCTGCGAACGATACGTGATCGCACAACTCGATGGTTGGTCGTCGACCGAAGGCCTCGAACTACGGCAAGCGCACATCAGACCTTCTGATCGCATTCACATCTGCTTCACATTGTGTTGCGAATCTGGTGGGACATCGCACACGTGTCACGAGCAAAAGGAGATCGATGATGAAGAAAGTGCTGTTTGCAGGTCTCGTGGCGATCCCGCTGGTCGGGCTCGCCAAGAAGCGACGCATGCTTCGATATCTCTCGGGCAAGACCGAGGACGAGGCACGGGAGATGATCCTGGCCAAGGCCACACCGCGGTTCGGAGCCGAGAAGGCGAGCCACATCGCCGACCAGATCGTCGCCCGGCTGGCGGCGGACGGCAGGCTCGCACAGCCGACAGAGGCCTGAGCCAGCCGAATCCACATCCGCAACCGTGATCCGAACGCGTGAACCCCCTCTTCCGAGGGGGTTTCTCGCGCTGTCGGGGCAGGATGTTGAACCCTCGACCTCCGAGTTTGGGCCTGAGGATCTCTCCCAACACGGGAAGACCCGGCCTCGTCTCGGACGGCGGTTCGCTCTACGACTCAACCACGAGCTGGACGAACCCTCACGCGAGAAATCCCCCGGATGACCAGGGGATTTCATTCGTAGCGGGGGCAGGATTTGAACCTACGACCTTCGGGTTATGAGCCCGACGAGCTACCAGACTGCTCCACCCCGCGGCGTGTCAGCATGATACCAGGCTCGCGGGCATCGATGTCCGGCGTAGGCTGGCGCTCATGTTCACCCGCCGGATCGGCGCATGGCTCGCGGCCATCTCCCTGCTCGTTGCCGCCCCGGCCGTCGCCCAGGAGGACGTGGCGTCCGCGATCACCGATACGCCCGCCGCCGGTTTCGAGCTCGTGGTCTCGCAGCGCGTCGATTTCTCCGGCCTGGTCGACGAGGAGCCGATCGTCGTGACCGATTCCTGGGTGAAGTCCTTCACCGAAGGCACGAACAGCATCAGCATCGTGGCGACGCTCTTTCCCGATCGGGTGAGCCTCGGGTCGGGCATCGCAGGTGCCCTCGCCCAGATCGCGCTCGAGGATCGCACTCTGTCGGCGCTTCACGACAACGTGGTGACCGGCCCGGTCCGGGGGGACTCGGAGCCCGTCGAGTTCGCCGTCTACGGAGAAGGCACGATCGCCTTCGCCATCGGTGCGGTGGGACCCGACCGGCTCACCGTTCTGGACGAGGCACTCGCCACCCAGCTCGAGCATTCGACGGGTGAGCGGCATCCGCTCGGGGTCGACGGGCCCCTGCCGATCGATGACGACTCGACGAGCTCGCTGCTCTACGTCTTCGTGATCTCGGGTGTCGTTGCGCTCCTCTTCGCCATCTTCCTCGTCACTGCGCGACGGCGGGTCTGAGACCGTTCGCCCCGACTGCCGGCTGGTAGGTTCCCGCCCCACATGACGGACACGCCTGCACCTCTCGTCGACTACGAGAGCGAGATCACCGACAACCTGCGCTGGGCCGACTTCGAGTTTCGCCCCGGTGACGTCGTCATCTCGGCCCCGGCGAAGTCGGGGACCACGTGGACCCAGCAGCTGGTGGGATCACTGATCTTCGCGGGCACGGACATGCCGGGAACGATCGCCGAGCTGTCACCGTGGCTGGACATGAAGATCCGCTCGAAGGTGTCGGTTTTCTCGATCCTGGAACAGCAGACGCATCGCAGGTTCATCAAGACCCACACCCCCCTCGACGGCGTGCAGTGGTCCGACGACGTCATCTACGTCTGCGTGGGTCGCGACCCGAGAGACGCCGCCATCTCCATGACCCACCACCTCGTCAACCTCGATGGAGAGGCACTACAACAGATCACCGCCATGATGGGCGGCTCGTACGATCCGTCCGAGCCACCGCCCGACGACATGGCGCCCGACTTCTTCATACGCGAGTGGGGCAACCGCAACCCCGAGCCCCCGTGGCCGCTGGATTCGTTCGCCACGATCTACGGCTCGTACTGGGACCGCCGCAACCGACCCAACGTCGGGCTGTTCCACTTCGCCGACTACGTGCGCGACCTCGGTGCGGAGGTGCGCCGGCTGGCCGATCTGCTCGAGATCGACGTGGATGACGACACCGTGGCCGGCATCGTCGCAGGCTCGCGCATCGATGCAGTGCGATCCAACGCCGAGGCCGTAGCCCCGGACGCCCACCTCCGCCCGTGGAAAGACGCTGCGGCGTTCTTCCGATCAGGCCTGGTCGGCGAGTGGCGGGAGTACTACGACGAAGACGAGGCTGCTCGCTACGACGCCGCGCTGTCCGAGCTCGTCCCGCCGAAGCTCGCCCGCTGGATGGCCGACGGACGCGCCGGCGCCGACATCACCTGAACGCCCTACGTCGTCGGATCGGCGGCGGCGAGCAGAGCCTGGGCCCGACGAATGAAGTCGGTGGCCTCCTGCACCTTGGCGCCGTACGTCGCCAGGTCGCCGTTGCGAAGCGCTGCATCGGCATCGGCGAGCGCCGCCTCGGCCGCAGCGACCAGGGCCGAGATCTCCTCGGGAATCACACCCGGGTCGCCAGGTGTCCCCGGATCGCCCGGATCAACGGGATCCACGTCGAGACCCGGAATGACGGCAGCGAGCGCCTCGGCGAGAGAATCACGCATCTGGATGTTGCCGTCATACGAGACGACGACCTTCTTGAACTCCGGGATGCCCTCGTCGTTGGCCGCACCGGCCTGGTCGGCGGCGATGTAGATCGGCTGCACGTAGAGCAGCGACTCCTCGATCGGGATGACGAGCATGTTGCCCTGGATCACCCGCGATCCCCCCTGGCCGAGCAGCGTGAACTGCTCCGAGATCTCGGGGTTCTGGTTGATGAACTCGCCGACCTGCCCGGGACCCTGCTGCGCCGTCTGCGCCGGCAGCCGGAAGTCGATCAGCCTGCCGTATTCCGCCGGCCCGGATTTCGCCACGATGAACGACACCATGTTGGGCCGATCGAGGGGCGTGAAGGGCTGCATGATGACGAAGGACAGCTCGTCGTCGCCCGGCAGCTGGATGAGCAGGTAGTACGGCAGCATCGGTCGCTCACCGAACTGACCCCGCAGCTCGGCCCGCCTCGAGTTGGACGGGTCGACGGCGATCTCCCACGGGTCGGCGACTCGGAAGAAGACGTTCGGGTCGGTCATGTGATAGAGCACGTACATGTCGGACTGGACCCGGAACATGTCCTCCGGATAACGCAGGTGCTCACGAACCTCCTGCGGCATCTCGGCATTGGGAGCGAACACCGACGGGAAGATGCGCTGCTGCGCCTGGATGAGCGGGTCGGTCTCGTCGACCACGTACAGCGTCATGGTGCCGTCGAAGGCGTCGACGACGGCCTTGACGGAGTTGCGGACGTAGTTGAACCCGTTGTCCAGACCGGGCCCACGGTCGAGCCGGCTCGTGTTGGCGATGGACGAATAGGGATAGCGATCCGTCGTCGTATAGAGGTCCATGACCCATACGAGCCGATCCTCCAGCGCCACGAGATACGGGTCGGCATCGGCGTCGAGGAACGGTGTGATCCGCCCCACGCGGTCGCGGATGTTCCGCTCCAGCATGACCTTCGAGTCGGCGCGGAGCTGGCCGGAGATGAGCACGTCGATGTGACCGAAGCGCAACGCCCACGCTCCTCTGCGGAAGAATCCGCCCAGACCGACGCCACCGTCCCCGTCGTAGTTGTTGGTAGCCAGCTGATCGCCACCGCCCTCGGGGAAGTCGACCTCGTCTTCGTTCGTGTCGACGATCGTGTAGTCGTTTTCCGCCGAGTCCGAGAAGTAGATCCGCGGCTGCGCCACCTCGAGGCTGTCGACCTCGGCGACCGGGGGGATGTCGCTGACCAGGAACGACGGCTGACCTTCGACCGTGACCGAGTTCGCCGGGCTGATGACTGCACCGAAGCCGTGCGTGTAGACGAGCCGCTCGTTGAGCCAGTTGCGGCTCGGCAGCCCCTGCTCGTCGAGTTCGCGGGCGGAGACCATCACCTGGGTGAGCTCGCCGTCGACCATGTAGCGGTCGACGTCGACGTCTGTGATCTCGTAGAAGGTCCTGATCTCCTGGAGCTCCGAGTAGGTCGTACGCAAGACCGACGGATCCCAGAGCCGGATGTTGTCGATGGTCGATTCGTTCGCCTGGATGGCGGGCGCATCGAGGTCGCTCGAGGCGGCGAAGTCCCGCACCTCGATGCCTGCCAGCCCGAACGCGGCATTCGTGGCCGCGATGTTGTGCCCGTAGAACTCGCGTTCCTTGTTCAGCTCGTCGGGCTGGACCTGGAAGCGCTGCACGACGGCCGGGTACACGCCACCGATGATGATGGAGGTGCCCAGCCAGAGCCCGACCGCGACGAGGGGCAGCGTCCACCCCCGGAACCGCAGGTTGACGAGCAGGATCACGGCGGCCACCAGCGAAATCAGGATCAGGAGGTTCAGCGCCGGTACCCGAGCGTTCACGTCGGTGAAGAGCGCACCGAGCGGATTGGTGCGACCGGGAATGAGGAGCTCCCACCGATCGAGCGCGTAACCGACCGCCTTCAAGAGGGCGAGCCCGGCGAACAGCACCGAGATGTGAGCCTTGACAGCCGGCGAGATCCGACGCAGCGACTGCACCGGGATTCCGCCGTTCAGGTAATGGACCAGCACGGTGACCAGCGCGACGAAGAGCACGAGCTGGAACGACCAGTTGAACAACCCCCGATAGAAGGGGAGATCGAAGACGTAGGCGCCGAGGTCGTTCCCGAAGATGGGATCGGCACTCCCGAAGCTGCCCCCGTGCCGCCAGAAGAGGAAGTCCTCCCACAGCACCGCAGTTCCCAGGCCCATGGTCACGCCGAAGAAGGCGGCGACCACGAGCCGCACACGTTGCGCTCTCGGCTCGATCCAGATGTGGAATCGTTCCAGGAGCTCCTCGTCGGGACCGCTGACGAGCGCCATCGAGCGTGGAGACAGCCGATCGGCGATGGCGAGGTTGATCCAGAACATGGCGAACGCGATGAGCGTCGCGATGATCACCAGCCAGACCCTGGTGAAGATGAGCGTGCGCCACACCGCCAACTGGTCGATCGAGTCGTACCAGAGGTAATCGGTCCAGAAGGTGGCGATGGAACGGAGCGCCATCAGCAGCACCACGAAGGCGACGAATGCGATGATCGCGAGACGTCTCCCGCGGCTCGGTTGGCGGATTGGGATGGGTTCGTCTCGGTTGATCACAAGCAGGGATTCTATTGGTGGCCGTCAGCTTGGATTCCGCGCCTCGGTCGAGGCGTCGAACGCCTCGCTCGCGAGGGCGGCGAGACGGCGTTCTGCCTCGTCGCTGCGCCACGATCGATAGATCCTGCCGAGGCTCGCCGACGTTTCGCGATACCCGGATCCCGCCATGGTCTCCGTGGCCCCGATGACCGCCGAAGCGAGCGCTTCGCCGAACACGACGTCGACACCCGATGCGCCCTCACCACCCGCGGCCCGGTGTGCCTCGTCGATGAGCGCTTTGACATGCGGGTCGAGGGCGAGGCGGTACTCCTCGGCATCCGGCCGCCACCCGTCGGGGTCCGCCTTGGTCGCCTCGAGCATCACGTTCTGGAACTCGAGAATCTGCTTCTTCACCGCTCGCAGCGCACGGTTCGTGATCGGCAACAGCACCGATTCACGGGCCTCGAACGCAATGTCGTCGGTCTCCTCGGCCGGGGTCTCCGTCTCCTGCGTGTCCGGTGCGGTCGCGGCCGGGATCGCCGCCTCCGCTCCGGCTTGGTCGTCCTCGCGTGCGCGGTCGTCGATCGGCGCGCCCGTGGAGTCGTGGGGTGCGTCGGCTTCGTCCGTCGGCTCGTCTGCGACTGCAGGGGATGCAGGCGTTTCGTCCTGGCCGGTGGTCCGCAACGATGCGAAGAGATCGGCCAGACCGTCGGGCGGGGCGTCGGCACCGGACTCCAGGCCGTCGACGGGTTCGGCGACGAAAGGTTCGGCGACGACGGGTTCGGCCATGGACGCTTCGGTGGCGGGACGCGACTCGCCACTCTCAGGTTCGTCCGTGCCGACTGCCGAAGCAGCGTCTTCCGGGACGTCGACGTCGTCGTCACCCACCTCGCCATCACCAGCAGCGTCGTCTGCGTCCCCCGAGGCGTCGACATCTGGCACCGCCGGCGCGACGGGCGGCTCTGCGTGCAGCCGGGCGTCGTCGTCCTGCGGCGGCTCGGCGTCGGGGGCATCCACCGCGTCGACGCCGGCCGGGCTCCACGGATCGTCGACCTCCGGCTCGAACTGGAGTCGCTCGACCTCGGCGACGATGTCGTCGGCATCGAGCACCGGCTCCAGTTCGACGACGGAGCTCCTCGGCTCGGGAGGGACGAGCCGCACGGTGGCGTCGGCGTCGAGCCATCCCCCGCCTCGCTCGTCGTCCGGCTCGCTCGGTTCGGCGGCCTTGTCGATGATTCGCACCGTCGTGGTCTCGGGGGCCATGAGGCGCTGATGCTGCTCTTCGATCTGCGACTCCACGAGGCCGATGGCACGGCGGGCTTCCTCCAGCTCGCCCATCAGCTCCTCACGACGCACCTCGAGCGCCCTGGTGCGCTCCTGGGCGGCCTCGGCCGCCTCCCGGGCCTCGGCACGGATCGAATCGGCCTCGGCCCGGGCCGTGCGCACCGCTTCCTCTGCATCGCGCTTGGCCTCCGAGGTCAGCCGGATTGCCTCTTTCTCCGCCTGGGCCCGGATGAAGAGGGCGTCTTCGTCGGCCGACGCCCTGGTCTGCTGCGCCTCGGCCAACGCCGACTCGAGATGGGTCGTCGCCTCCTCCCACGCGTCGGTGCGCATTCGCTCGGCATCGGCGGCGGCCTCCGAGCGCCATTGCTCGCCATCGGCCGTGGCTCGCTGCCGGATGTCGGTGGCCGCGGTCCGGGCGGCTTCGAGAATCGCCGTGACCTCCTTGCCGACGCTGGCGAACTCCTCCTTCAGATCGAGCGGGTCGTCGAGGCCCAGCTGGGCGAGGTGACCCGAGGCGGCGTCGAGGCGGCGACGGAGATCGTCGATCAGGTCGGCGACGGCCGAGCGAAACTCGTCGACGTCGCTCTTGTCGTAGCCGCGGAGGCCGGACCGGAGCGACACCGACCTGACATCGTCGCCCGTCGACAGATCAAAGCCCATGCGCGGCGCACGTTACCGAAGAGTGCCCTGTGCGGAGGGGAATGCGGATCAGAGAGAGTCGAGGAAGGCGAGCGCATCGTCCACCGTCGCCACCCGGACGATGTTGATGCGATCCCCTGCGGCCTCGAGCGCATCCTCGTAGTTTCCGGCGGGCACGAGGACGTGGTCGGCGCCGGCGCGGATGGCTCCGAACACCTTCTGCTGCACGCCGCCGATCGAGCCCACCGTGCCGTCGCGAGCGATGGTGCCCGTCCCGGCGATGCGCTGCCCCCTGGTCAGATCCTCCTCGGTGAGCTGATTCATGAGCTCGAGGGTGAACATGAGCCCTGCGGATGGCCCGCCGATGTTCTGACTGTCGATCTGCACGTCGACCGGATAGAGCTCCTCGACCGTGGCATCCTCGAGGAGGACCCCCACCATGCCACGGTTCTCGTCGACGATCGGTTCGTCGTTCTCGTCGAAGCCCATGAACGGCCCGAGCACGATGTCGAAGTTCAGTGTCTCCGACGAGCCGTCCTCCCCGACGCGCTCGATCACGAGCTGGATCTCGGTCCCCGGCGTCTTGCCGCCGAGCACGTCGACGGCATCGTTGGCGAACTCGACCTCGACGCCGTCGACCTCGACGATCACGTCCTCTGCCTGCAACACCCCGTCGGCTGCCGTGCCCTCGATGGTGCCGAGGATCAGCGCCCCGGACCCGATCAGTTGGGGCTCGTACCCGAGCCGGGTCAGGGCAACGAAGATGGCGTCCCGTTTCGACCCGTCCATGAGGGCCAGGTTCTGTCTGGTCAGCTCCTCCTGGCTGACGCCGGCGGGGCGAATCGTCTCCCGCTTGTTCAGCGTCACCTCGGGATCCAGCCAGGCGCCGACGTACTCGAGGGCCGTCACCTCTTTGAGCGACACGGTGAGAAAGAAGAGCTCACCGGCGTCCTCGACGGGATCCTGGCCCACCACCGACACGAAGTCGCCGACGTCGTTGACCGGACCCGGGCTCAGCGCGAAGTAGTCGACCTCGAGGTTGGCGAGCCAGTTGAGGGCGAAACCGACGACCAGGAGGAAGACCCCCAGCACGATGGGCCATTTCGGCATCTTGTGCCGATGCGCCTGTGTCGCCGCCCACTCGGGAGCGACGTCGTCCACCGGGCCAGTGGGGTCGTGCAACGCCTCTGTCGTGCCTCGATCCATGCGGGGCATGCTATCGCCGTGCGGCGTTGTGGCGACCGCTGCGACGGTGGGCCCGGGTGACGGCACGCTCCGGGGAATACAATCCCCGCACGTTCACGGACCGAGGAGGGTCGATCCATGCAAGCCACCGTCCCCACGAGGGTGATCGCAGGCGCCGTGTTGCCGCGCTCGACGGCCTGGACCGTGGGCCTCGTCGTCGGGTTCGCCCTCCTCACGGCCGCCGCCGCCCAGATCCGGATCACGTTGCCCTTCACGCCGGTGCCCATCACGGGTCAGACCTTTGCCGTGCTCCTGGCCGGGGCTTCGCTGGGTTCGGTGGCGGGCAGCGCCAGCCAATTGGTGTACGTACTCCTCGGCGCGGTGGGACTCCCCTTCTATGCAGGAGGCGACTCGGGATGGGAGGTCGTCCAGGGCAGAACCGGCGGCTATCTGATCGGCTTCATCGTCGCCGCGTGGATCGTGGGCTTCCTCGCAGAACGCAGGCAGGACCGCACGATCGCATCGGCCGTCCCCGCCTTCCTCACCGGCAGCCTGGTCGTCTATCTGTTCGGCGTCCCCTGGCTGGCACACGTGCTCGACATCGGTTGGGTCGAGGCAGCCGGTCTCGGTGCGGTCCCGTTCGTCATCGGCGACCTCGTCAAGGCGGCCCTCGCCGGAGTCCTGCTTCCACTGGGATGGCGGCTCGCCGACCGCAGGCTGA
>JABAOD010014022.1_pt1 | contig 19102 bp, 18 predicted proteins | sample 7062151 | NCBI WGS metagenome assembly JABAOD01 (sample SAMN14538626, study PRJNA623070) | marine sediment metagenome | biome: marine biome [ENVO:00000428]; feature: marine pelagic biome [ENVO:01000023]; material: deep marine sediment [ENVO:00002113] | place: India: Gulf of Khambhat ... | reverse complement strand
CGCAACACGCTCCACCGTCGGCCGAGCGCACGAAAGCAGAGACCGTTATCTCGTTGACGAACCAGTTCTCAAATATTTTTTTCCCTGTGATGCCCAGATGCAGGTGATCTGCAAAATGGCTTTCATCGAGTTCGATGTCTTCCCGGTAGTTCAAATAACTCAAGCGAAACTTTTCGATCAGCGACTGAAGATGTAGCCGGTACGTGTCCTCGATCGGACGTTGCAGCTCGAGCAAGGCGGGATGATGGACCTGCTCAAAGAGAACGGGCGTGCAGCCTCGGGAGATCGAAGTCTCGATGATCGTCGCGAGTAATTCCATGTTCCGGGTCATATTTCTGAGAATGACCGGTGTTTTCGCTTCCAATCTGCGCCACTCGCTGTCCAGGTGAGACTCCGGAATTGAAAGAGACTCGAGATAGCGTGTCGCGACGTAGGATACGTTTTCGTCACGTGGCTTTGCAATGCGCGCGGTCACCCAGCGCGATAACCACGGCCAGTGATAATACGAGGCAAGTACTTTCCGGGCGCCCCGCGAGGAGTGACGCTTTCGCTCAAAACTCGCGAGCGCGTCGCTTCGCAGCGGAATACGAACCGGGGCATTCTCCGGGAACTGGAAGCGCAGGGGGCTGATTCCCAAGAAGTCCAAGCAATCTGTCCCTTTGGCTGCGTTGTCCACGAGCACCAGAGACTCCCTCAGGTTCTGCGCAGATGAGGCCAGAGTGTCCAGCACCACGTGACGGCCCAGCCTGCCAGTCAGCGCGGACGACATAGCGGCATTTCCGGACAGAAATGATTCGCGTACCGCCGATGCTCCAATGACGTTGATCTGAGTATGAGAAGTTCCGGCTGTGTCTGCTTGCGATTTACGTGCGAGCAGTGCCGCTAGATAGGTGTGGTCGTCGATGTGTGATATCAGCAGCTGTGATACGGGTACGGCACGCAAGGCGTAGTCAACAACCAAGCCACCAAGCCCAATCAACCCTATTGTCAGAATTCCGACGCAAGTGACGATCGCCGTTGTAATGCGGCGACGCGATACGGATTTCATTGGCGTGGCACGGGCTCCTGTGCGAGTCCCAGTCGGGCGGCGTTTTCTTGAAGATAGTCGGCGATGAACGCATTGAATCGCGCACGGCCAGAAGCGTTTAGGTGGGTGAAGTCATTGAAATCGTCGTCGCGAAACTCGGGAAGGTCGCTTTTTCGCAGGCGCGTGAAACCATAGGTGGTCGATGTGTTGCTCATGAATAGCTCGTACTCGGAGTTCAACCGAGGATCGTAGAAGTGCTTTATCAGGGGATGGGTCGGGCCGTCAACGACGAGCAATAAAACGTTCTGCGCGGTCAAGTATTGCACCATCATGCGAAACGCCTCTTGATACAATTCCTGGTACTGATGTTCACGATAACGTGGACTCTTGCGGTGTGTCTCGATCAGTTGCATGAAATGGCTGTTCGGTTTCCTTCGGTGATATGCGTAGGTTTGAGCAACTTTTGCAGGAGAACCGCGGACCAGGCGGTTTATTGCGTCGTCCACCATCTGTTGATAAGAGTTACGATGACGAAACAGAATAGATGCTCGTCGAAAAATTCCCATCGCAATGATATCGGCCCGATCCGCTAGCTCACTCCAGCCATGAATCGAGCGGATAAGCGGTAGTATGTTGGGGTCGAAGTACAAATCGAAGGTCTGATAAGCATAGGGACGGAACAAGCTGCCTATGAATGGCATATAGACGACGAGCTTGGGTTTCATATCGACGACCCGCGGGGTCAGCATGTACATCTCAATGGGATTGCCATTGCCGGAAAATCCCATATTGATGAAATGACCGCGATCTCGAAATCGCCGGTTGAGATAATCGACATCAAAATCCTCCCGCGTCTGGCTGCTGCCCATCAGCACGATCCTGTTGGTCGATGCATCTTTGGGAGACAGTCGCATGTTTGCCTCGACCCGCAGAGCATCGTCACGCGATGGGACGGAAACTCGGTAAAGCTCTCTCCAAACGGAATCGCTGAATGTAATTCCGAGATGCGCCAGGACGATCAGGCTTGCGGCCAAGCCGTAAGCCTTGAGCATGGACTTAGAATTGAAAGTAGATGAATTCATTTCCGCCGGTTACTCCGAAGGCGATCATAAGAAGGATCAATGCAGCGTAGATCAGGCCCTGAGGAACCCAGTGCGTCTGGCTGANNATGAGCAATATCCATAAAGTTGGAGAAAAATCGAATTTCCAAACGATCCTGTGCAGGATATGGAATGCGCCGTCGATGGACTGTGCTCGGAAGAAAACCCAGGTTACGCACACGAGGTGAAAGAAAATCACCATCTTTATGACAGCCGGTATTCGGCTCGCGTCGAAACGTGTCTTGCTGAGCCCGTGCTCGCCAATCAGCAGCAGCGCATGAATGAATCCCCAGGCGACGAAAGTCCAGGAAGCGCCATGCCACAGGCCACCGAGCAGCATGGTGATCATGAGATTTCGAAGAGTGAGAATNNGGTATGTAAAGATAGTCGCGTAACCAGCTCGACAGGCTGATGTGCCATCGTCGCCAGAACTCACGGGGTCCGGTAGAAAAATAGGGTGCATGGAAGTTGACCATCAGATCGACACCCATGCACTTGGCGAGTCCCCGGGCAATACTGGAGTAACCGGCGAAGTCTCCGAGTATCTGGAATGCGAAAGCGTAGGTGGCGACGAGATAGTAACTGCCAGGCAGTCCCTGTTTGCCGTAGATGGCGTCGACGGTAACTGCAAGGTTGTCAGCCACATAGACCTTGTAGAAGAGGCCCACGACGATCAGAGTCACGCCCTCCAGAGCCTGGTGTGGCGTGGCGTTCTTGAGAACGGTCAGCTGGGGGAGAAGATGGTGCGCCCGCTCGATTGGACCGGCAACCAGCTGCGGAAAAAACGCTACGAAGTTTGCAAAATCCAAGATCGAATTCGTCGGTTGCGATATCCTTCGATAGACGTCGATCGTGTAAGACATCGTCTGAAACGTGTAGAAGGAGATGCCCACCGGAAGGACGACATCGATAACAAACGGGTTTGCGGAGATTCCAACGATGTTGAGTAAAGCGACGGTATTCTCNNGTTTGCGGAGATTCCAACGATGTTGAGCAATGCGATGGTATTTTCGGCGAAGAAATTGAAATACTTGAAAAACCCGAGGATACCGAGATTCACTGAGATGCTGAGCACCACGAGTCTGCGTCGGCGTGCTTGTTTGTCGCTCACCGCGATCTGCTTGGCGCAAATGAAATCGACCGCGGTCGACAGGGCAATCAGCGACAGGAAACGCCAATCCCACATGCCGTAGAAGGTATAGCTGGCGACGAGGAGCAAGGGCTTGCGCCAAGATCTTGGCGCCGCATAGAAAAGAACCAGGACGATTGCGAAGAATGCCCAAAAGGTCAGGGTATTAAAGAGCATGCGGTGCTAACAGGCGGCGTTGGGATGTGGATGAAGATGGGCTGAAGTTCGTCGTCTCGAGCGATGAGTATTAAGAACAGGCTCGACGCGTGTGTGTGATAATCCCGGAAAGCTGCGCTGCCTGAGACTCTAGGGCGCATTTGAGAAGCAGATCGAAATGCTGCCGCTTCCCGGTGCTGGATCGATTCTTCGGCTATGCTCCGCTACAGCCCCAACCCGCAATTATAGTTCCGATTACGCATCCCGCTGTGACTGCGGGCGCAATTCGCCGGTCGCACCCCGCCGAGCGGTGGCGCGTGAGAGAGGTCTGAGCTTCCCCGTTCGGGCTGATCAGGTCAGCGGCGTCGGGCAGGGTCTGCCGGCGAAGAAGGCGTCGAAATTGTCCAGACAGCAGTAAGCCCATGGCGTCGCGGGTCTCGTGGGTGGCGCTGCCGAGATGCGGCAGCAGGAAGACGTTGTCGAGCGCGCGGTAGCCGGGGTGAACGTTCGGCTCGCCGTCGAAGACGTCGAGACCGGCCGCCGCGACCTTACCGGATTTCAACGCCGCGATGAGGGCTTCGTCGTCCACCATATTGCCGCGTGCCGTGTTTGCCACGATAGCGCCGTCGGGCAGCAGCGCGATACGCTCGGCATTGAGAAACTTGATGGTCTCCGGCGAAGACGGCGCGTTGATCGAAAAGAAATCGCTGACTTTCATCAGCGATTCCGGCGTCTCGTGGTAGGTCGCGCCGTGCTCGAGATCCGGCTCGAGCCGCGAGCGGTTGTGGTAGTGGATCTGCATTTCGAAGCCACGCGCACGCTGGGCGACGGCTCGGCCGATGCGCCCCATGCCGAAGATCCCCAACCTTTTGCCACTCACGTGGGTGCCGAGCATCATGGTCGTGTGCCAACCCTTCCATTCGTCGTTGCGCACGAGTCGGTCACCCTCGGCGCCGCGCCTCGCGGCGGCCAGCAGGCACAGTATGGCGATATCCGCGGTGGCGTCGTTGAGCACCTCCGGCGTGTTGGTCACTTTCAAGCCGCGCTTTACGGCGGCGTCGATGTCGATGTGCTCGTAGCCGACCGAAAAGGTGGCAAGAATCTTCACGCTCTCGGGCAGCGCGGAGATGACGTCGGCGGAAAACCTCTCGGTGCTGCAGCACAGAATGCCGTCGTGGCCGTCGGCTGCCTCGATAATCTGCGCGGAGGAGTATGTCGTGTCATCGCCATTGAGCGTCGCGCGGTAATCGCGGCTCAGCCTCGCCTCGACGTTCGGCGGCAGGCGGCGCGTGGCGAGTATGCGTGGTTTCGTCTCTGGCATATGGTTGGCTCCTCGGTTGTTGTCACGCCGTCGGGTCGTCGCCCACGCGCACGATCAGCTTGCCGAAATTGCGTCCTTCGAAAAAGCCCCGAAATGCAGCGGCTGCGTTCTCGAGACCGTCCACGAAGTCCTCGCGATACTTGACCCGGCCGTCGCGGATCCATGCCGACATGTCCTCGTGGAAGGCGGTCCAGCGATGCTGGTGGTCGAAGATGATGAATCCCTGGATGGTCAATCTCTTGACGAGGATTGCGCGCATGACCTGCGGCAGCGAGTCGGGGCCGGGCGGCGGCGCTGTCTGGTTGTACTGCGAGATCATCCCGCACACGGGTACGCGGNNGGCGCTGTCTGGTTGTACTGCGAGATCATCCCGCACACGGGCACGCGGGCGCCTGCGTTGAGCTGCTCGAAGGCGGCCGTGAAAACGCGACCGCCGACGTTGTCGAAGAATATGTCGATGCCGTCCGGGCACGCCCGCGCGAGCCGCTGCGACAGATCGTCTTCGTAGTGACTCACGCAGGCATCGAAGCCGAGCTCCTCGACCGCGTAACGGCATTTCTCAGGCGCGCCGGCGATGCCGACCACGCGGCAACCCTTGATGCGTGCTATCTGCCCGACCGCCGACCCGACCGCTCCGCACGCCGAGGAAACCACCAGCGTATCGCCCGCCTGCGGCCGTCCGATGTCGAGCAGCCCGACGTAGGCGGTGTGCCCGGGCATGCCGAGCACGCCGAGCGCCGTGGAAATCGGCGCCGCGGCCCTGTCGAGCTTTCGCAGCTGCTTGCCGTCGCTGATGGCATGGGTCTGCCAGCCGGTGTAACCGAACACCAGATCGCCCGCAGCAAAGCCCTCGACGTCCGAGCTCACCACCTCACTGACGGCGCCGCCCACCATGGTCTCGCCGATGGTGACGAACGGCACGTAGGACCGGACCGCATTCATGCGCCCGCGCATGTAGGGGTCGAGAGACAGATAAACGGTCCTCAGCAGCAGCTGCCCCTCGCCCGCCACCGGCACGTCATCTTCGACGAGCGCGAAGTCGCTGTCGCTGGGCATGCCCACGGGACGCGCCGTGAGGGTGATGCGGCGACGCTTCGGGCGAGTCACGCGGCCCGCCTTGGAGGCGCGTCGAAGCCCGAGTCGCTTCGCGCGCGCAGGTCGTGCAGCCGGTGCCGCTCGGGGCTCATGATCGGGTTGTGTTAGGGTGTGAGAGGCCGTCGTGTCAGCGTCGCATTGTGCGGCGTCGGCAGGAGTCATCGCAACATTCGCCTCGGGGAGCGTCATGAAGATCGCCGCCGTCGAAGCCATCCCGCTCGAGATTCCCTTCCAGCACGGCGGCAAGCCCTTCGGCTGGGGCGCCGAGGCCTGGACACGGCTGAGCATCCTGCTGGGGTGCGGGTCACGACCGACGCAGGCATCACCGGCTACGGAGAGGCATTCAGCTATGGCTGCCGGCGCGCGGTGCAGGCGGTGGTCGAGGACATGATTGCGCCGCTCGCGGTCGGCGCGCAGGCCGGCGACATCATCGCGCTGAATCGGAGCCTGCAGCAGAAGCTGCACCTTCAAGGCCGCCACGGATTGACCATCTTCGCGCTTTCGGGGCTGGACATCGCGCTCTGGGATATCGCCGGCAAGGCAGCCGGCCTGCCGGTGCACCGCCTGCTCGGCGCCGTCGGTGGGAAATCGATCCCCGGTTATGCCAGCTTGTTTCGCTACAGCGACCCGGAGCTGGTCGCCGAACGCTGTCACGCTGCCGTCGCTCAAGGTTACCGCTGGATCAAGCTGCACGAAATCCACCTGCCCGAGGTGGCGGCCGCGCGCGGCGCGCTCGGCGAGGACGTGCCCATCATGGTGGACACCAACTGCCCGTGGACGCCGGCCGAGGCGCGGCGTCAGGCGCTCGCACTCGAGCCCTACGGTATTCACTGGCTGGAGGAGCCGATATTTCCGCCCGAGGACTTCGCGTCGCTGGCGCGCCTGCAGTCCGAGACCGGTATTGCCCTGGCGGCCGGGGAGAATGCCTGCACGGCGTTCGATTTCCACAAGATGCTCGCGGCCGGCGCCGTCACCTATGCCCAGCCTAGCGTGACCAAGGTGGGTGGCATCAGCGAGTTCGTGCAGGTGGCGGCGCTCGCCAGGGCCCACGGGGTCGAAGTGATGCCCCATTCGCCGTATTTCGGCCCGGGCTTCGCCGCATCCCTGCAGCTGGCCGCGGCGCTGCCCGAAGGCGCGCTTTTCGAGCGACTGTACGTGGACCTCGAGGCGAGTCTCTACGGCGATCTGGTCGACGCCGCCGGCGGCGAGTTCCGCGTCCCGGAGGGCCCCGGGCTCGGCGCCGATCCGGACGCGGATGTGATCGCGGCCTATCGGGTGAGCGATGCGTGAGCACGCGGGCGCATCCGGCGCGCCCGGCGGTGGCCTTCCGGGCGCGGATTTTGCATCGCACCATGAGCCCATCGTCGGCGCTGCGGGCGGTAATTGCAGAGCGCGAGGGGCAAGGCTATGATGCGCCAAATTCTTGATTACGCTGGTGCCGCCGGCGTTTGCGCGGCGCATTAAACGATAACGACACCAGCAGGTAACTGACGAGAGCTTCTCGGGCACCCGGCGTTTTGCCTTCCTGCCCTCCCGGGGGTCGGTGATGGCGAGGCGAGAATAACCATGAACGGATCCAGGGATGGGTGCCTCGCGCGTAACACGAGCTCGCACAAGAATTAGAATTCGGCAACGAGCGAGACGTTGTGCGGGACCACAGCGATCTGACTTCGTGCCGGAAGAAATGCCGGGGGCGTTCCCCGGTCGACGTTCAGTAGACGGAGGGTAGGAGTATGAGTTTTCGCAAGACCCTTAGAGCGCTCGCGCTGGGCGGCACCGCCCTGGCTGTGGCGCTGACGGCCTCCAATGCCTATGCGCAGGGCCGCGTGAAGTGGAAGATGCAGAGCGCGTTTGGTAGCACGCTTCCGCATCTGGGGACATCGGGACCGCGTTTCACCAAAGATGTCGAGCGTCTTTCCGACGGCAAGTTCCAGATCAAGTTCTACGAGCCCGGTGCGCTGGTGCCTGCGCTCGAGTGCTTCGACGCGGCCTCCAAGGGCTCGGTCGAGTCCTGCTGGACCACGCCCGGCTACCACACCGGCAAGCTCGGCACGGGCGTCGCGTTCTTCACCGCCGTGCCGTTCGGTCCGCAGATAGGCGAGTTCCTGGCCTGGAAGTGGCACGGGGGCGGTAATGCCATCCGCGACAAGAAATATGCCGAGTTCGGCCTCATGGCCTTCGACATGTTCTGCATCGGTCCGGAGACCTCCGGCTGGTTCAAGCAGCCGGTCGGCAGCCTGGACGAGCTGAAGGGCATGAAGATGCGCTTCTTCGGCCTGGGCGCCCGGGTGATGCAGAAGATGGGCGTGTCGACGCAGCTGCTGGCCGGCGCCGACATCTATCCCGCGCTCGAGAAGGGCGTCATCGACGCCACCGAGTTCTCGATGCCCGACATCGACATCAAGCTCGGCTTCTACCAGATCGCCAAGAACAACTACTACCCGGGCTGGCACCAGCAGGTCTCGTGCAGCGAGCTGCTCATGAATCGCGACGCGTTCAACAAGCTGTCCGACCAGTACAAGGCGATGGTCGAGGTGGCGACCCAGGCCCAGGTCATCGTGACCTACGCCGACACCGAGGCGAAGAACCCCGCGGCCATGAACAACATGCTGTCGCAGTACGGGGTGACCAACCGCCGTTGGGACGACGCGACGCTGGCGCAGTTCGAGGCCGCCTGGCGGGAGGTCGTGAAAGAGGAGTCCGCCAAGGATCCGTTCTTCAAGGAGATTGCGGACAGCTACTTCTCTTTCCGGGATGTGTATCGCGGCTGGGGTGAAGCGCAGTCTCTCAAGGGGACCTACCTCAAGTAGCCGCGGCTCGCTGGCATCAGCGCCAGTGATGTCTGTGTGACGACGCCGGAGCCCGCGGACGCGGGCTCCGGTCCTCTGTCGGGGGCTGCCGAGTTCGGCGGATGAGCGCAATGGAGCAACTACTCAAGCTGGGAAGCCGCAACGGTAAACTCATCATTCTGATCGCCGTGCTGGTGGTCATCGGGTTCGCCTTCGCTCGCCTTTCGAGCCTCAATCCCGAGCAGCAGGAAGAGCTGCTCTGGTTCGCTCAGGACTACCTGCCGATCTTCATGTTCCTCACCCTGGCGGTGCTGCTGTTCTCGGGGTTTCCCGTCGCGTTCATTCTCGGCGGTCTCGCCCTGCTCTACGGCCTCATCGGCTACTTCATGGGCGTTTTCTCGCTCATCGAGTTCTTCAACTTCCTGCCGCGCATCTGGGGCCAGGCGGCGGAGAACCTGGTGCTGGTGGCGGTGCCGGCCTTCGTCTTCATGGGCGTGATGATGGAGCGCAGCGGCGTCGCCAACGACCTGCTCTACTGCGTCCAGGTGCTGCTGAAGCGCGTGCCCGGGGCGCTCGCGCTGGCGGTGACCATCATGGGCACGATCCTGGCCGCCATGACCGGCATCATCGGCGCCTCGGTGACCATGATGACGGCGCTGGCGCTGCCGACCATGATGCGCCAGGGCTACAGCCACGCGCTCGCCTGCGGCACCATCGCCGCGTCCGGCACCCTCGGCATTCTCATTCCGCCGAGCATCATGCTCATCATCATGGCCGACCTGCTGGCGGTGTCGGTGGGCAACGTGTTCATGGCCGCCATCGTGCCGGGGCTCGCCCTGGCTGCGCTTTATCTGCTTTTCGTCGGGCTGTTCACCTGGCTGAAGCCGTCGGTGGCTCCACCGTTGCCCGGGCATCTTCTCAACGTGCCGCGGCCCGAGTTGATACGGCCTTTGAACTGGGACAAGGATTTGTTGATCGCCGGTGCCGCGACCCTCGGCATGGCGATCGTGTACTGGCTCGTTCTCGAGCAGGTGATCAGCATCGGTGTCGGCACGTTCAATCTCTCGCCAGGGCATGCCCTGGCGCTTGCGGTCGTACTCGCCGTGGTGACAATTTTCCGGTTCGCAGGTCCGTTACTGCGTAGAGCCTTCCTGCCACCGGTGATCCTCATCACCATGATCAAGGGTTCGATCCTGTTCGGCTGGGCGACGCCGAGCGAAGCGGGTGCGGTGGGTGCCTTCGGCGCCATCGTGCTCGCCCTGATGGCCGGGCGGCTCAACGGCCCGGTGCTGCAGGGCGTGTGCCACACCTCGGCGCGCACCGTGGCGATGATCTTCTTCATCATCATCAGCGCCACCTGCTTCGCCTACGTCTACCGCTCGCTCGGCGGCGACGACATCGTCGAGCACCTGATCCAGGAGGCCGGCCTGGATTCCTGGGGGCTGCTGATCCTGATCATGGCGATCGTCTTCTGCCTGGGCTTCTTCCTCGACTGGATCGAGATCACCCTGATCGTGCTGCCGCTGATGCGCCCAATCGTGAACGGTCTGGGGCTTGATATCCCTGGCTTCGACGCCATCGATGAACCGGCCTTGCTGTGGTTCGTGATCCTTGTAGCCGTCACCTTGCAAACCAGCTTCTTGACGCCGCCCGTGGGTTTTGCACTCTTCTATCTGAAAGGGGTGTGCCCGCCGCAGATCAAGCTGACGGACATCTACAAAGGCATCATCCCCTTCGTATTGCTGCAGTTGACCGGTCTGTTGTTTGTGTTCCTCTGGCCCCAACTGGCAACCTGGCTGCCCTCGGTAGCCTACTAACGGAGGCCGCACCATGACCGATGGTGAACTGATCGGAAAGCTGGAAGCCATCTGCGGGCGTCGTCACGTGATGACCAGCGCCCGCGCCACCCGGCGGTTTCGCCGAGGCTTCCGGTCGGGCGAGGGCGACGCGCTGGCGGTGGTGCAGCCGGTCACCCTGCTTGAACAATGGAAAGTCCTGAAAGCCTGCGTGGCTGCGGACAAGATCGTCATCATGCAGGCCGCGAACACCGGTCTGACTGAAGGCTCGACCCCCAAGGGCACCTATGACCGCGGAGTTGTCCTGATCAACACGCGCCGGATAGATCAGCTTCAACTGATCCAAGACGGAGAGCAGGTGATCAGCTTCCCCGGTTCCACACTCTTCGCTCTGGAAAAGCTGCTAGCGCCCCTGCGCCGGCAACCACATTCGGTGATTGGCTCGTCCTGTATTGGGGCGTCGGTCGTTGGTGGTGTGTGCAACAACTCGGGTGGTTCATTGGTGGAGCGGGGCCCGTCGTACACAGAGCTGTCGGTCTATGCACAGATCACCGAGGATGGGCAGCTTGAGCTGGTGAACCACCTTGGTATCGATCTTGGCGATACCGCAGAAGAGATTCTGACTCGCCTTGAAAATGGCGACTATACTCCGGTGGATATTGAAACGGATAACCGCAAGGCCTCGTCCACGGACTATGCCCAACGGGTGCGCGACGTGGATGCCGACACTCCCGCCCGTTTCAACGCTGACAAGTCGCGGCTGTACGAAGCGGCTGGCTGTGCGGGCAAACTGGCGGTATTCGCAGTGCGGCTGGACACCTATCCGATGAACGAAGTCGAACGCACCTTCTATATTGGCACCAAAGAGACCTCTGCCCTTGCCAATCTTCGTCGCCGCATCTTGTCGGAATTCAAAACCCTGCCGGTCAGCGCCGAATATATGCATAAAGAGGTGTTCGATATCTCGGATGTCTATGGCAAGGACACCATGGTGATGATCGACAAGCTGGGCACCGACCGCCTGCCGATGTTCTTTGCCCTGAAAGGTGCGGTAGATGCGCGTCTGGAAAACATTCCCGGCCTTGCCAAGTTTACCGACCACTTTATGCAGTTTGCCTCGCGCCTTTGGCCCGACATCTTGCCCAAGCGCATGCGCCAATTCCGCGAGCAATTTCCGCACCATCTGATCCTGAAGATGCGCGACGGGGGCATCGACGAGGCGCGGGCGCTCTTGTCGGACATGGCTGGCAAGGATGAGCTCGACTTCTTCGAATGCGATGATCGCGAGGCTAAGATCGCCGGTCTGCACCGCTTTGCCGCCGCCGGGGCTGCGGTTCGCTATATGGCTGTTCACAACTCGCAGGTCGAGGACATCATCGCCTTGGACATCGCTCTGCGCCGAAATGACGTGGACTGGTTCGAGGACCTGCCAAAGGAGATCGCGGATCAGCTGGTGAGCAAACTCTATTACGGGCATTTCATGTGCCACGTGCTGCATCAGGACTATATCGTCCGCAAGGGCGCGGACCCCAAGGCACTGAAGAAGGCCATGCTGGAACTACTGGACAAGCGTGGGGCCGAATACCCGGCAGAGCACAATGTTGGGCACCTATATCCGGCCAAGCCAGATCTGGCCGAGTTCTACAAATCGGTCGATCCGACCAACAGCATGAACCCCGGTATTGGCAAGATGTCCCGGAACAAGAACTACGCCTAACATCATTTCTGGTCACAGATTTAAGTGGCCTATGGGCTCATCATAGGCTGTACACTGGCGTCGATGATCGGAGGAATGGTCGGTGTCGTTACGCAGTCGAGGGCTGGCTACGGTATTAAAACTTGAAACATCAATATTCTTCGACTCGACCAAAGACCACGTAAAGGCGTCTCTGTACGGCCCGGCGAATTTGCACGCGAACTCCGTCGTCGGACAAAGTCTCTGGCTCGTCAGCGATCACGCCAATGTGCCAGCGAAAACGGGCCCCGGGCGCTGCCACGCCCGGTTCACAGAATTCATCCATAAGGCAACGGGCACCCCAGCTTGTTGGAAATCCGCTTCGGGCAAAGACAAGCGGGGCCGAATGAAGTGGCCCGTTTCCGCAGCGCAATTCCAGATATCCTGCGTCGTCCCGGGCCCAGCGAACGCGCATTGTCACCCGTTGCCATTGGCCGAATTCGCCTGGCGCCTGGCAGGTTCGCCCAAGGAATAAGACACCTCGGTTGGAATCCAGCGCAAGATCATACAGGGTTTCACCCCCGGCCAGCCACCGGGCAATCGAGAGGCCCGGGCCGGGGTGATCCAGATCACGAGGTACACGGAACTCGAACCCAAGCATGTACTCATTCCCATTTCGCCACGCATCTCCCGATGTCAGGACCGAGCGCGGCGGCTGGGTATTGGCGTCGACGGCGAAGGTAAAAACGTTTTCGTCAACCCGGGGCGGGTGACCATCGGGATCGACGGCGAAACTTGTTGGCAGAGCCCGATCAGGGCCCGATGTGGGCAAGTGTTCCGCCGTACAAGCCGCCAGAATCAGCGCGGTCACAAGCCAGTTCGGTTTCAAGAATGGGCCGCCCGCATCCCCTCGCGACCCATNNATAACCCCTGCGCCTCTAAGTCCTTATGAGCGGCCTTCAGGTGATACCCGGGGATCATCGCATTCAAATGGTGCAGGTCGTGATAGCCGATATTCATCACGGTAAGATCGAACAGCCAGCCCCAGTCCAACACCGAAGAGCCCTCCAGCGCGGCGGTCTGAAAATCCAGTTCGGGCTTGGTGCCCCAATGAATTTCCTCGAAATTATGGACGACATAGGGGATCAGCGCACCGAAGGCGGTGGCAAGATAGACCGAACCAGCCCAGACACCGAGGCCGGGCCAGCCAAAGAGCGACCAGATCAACAGCAGATATCCGGCGAGCAGGACGTTGTGCAGGACTAAGTCGCCAACGCCGGTCTTAAAGCCATAAAGCGGCACCCTTCGGATCAACGTGTAGAAAACGAAGGGCCCCACGAAGACAAGCGTCACCGGATTTCGGTAGAGCCGATAGAACAACCGTTTGCGGGGTGTTGCCTCTTCCCATTCTTTCAGCGTCATCACGTAGATCTCGAACGTATCCCGCCGGTCGAGATCGCTGACGTGGCTGTGGTGAAGATTGTGAATGTGGCGGGTCGCCTTGTAGGGCGTCATCGCTATGGGCGACAAAAGCACGCCTATAATGTCGTTGGTCTTGCGTTTGCTGAAAAATGAACCATGCATGCAATCATGCAGGATCATGTAAATCCGCAATCCCATCGCAGCGGTTAGCACGATCATCGGCAGCATCAGCCACCAATTCCCGATCGAGACCAGCGCGATCCCGATTCCTGACAGGTACAGCGCGAGGGTTACCGTCAGTTCGATCCACGCGCGGCGGTTGTCGGCATGGGCATATTGGCGGGCAGCAGCGGCAATAGTTCGGCTTTGGGGCACAGTCAAATTCCCCCTTAAGAACGTATAAACAATGCCTTAAGGGTGCCTGAAACGCCGATTCTAAGCAAGTTTTACTGGTTCTAGCCTAGAATTGCGGGCCAATTCGCCAAACCCTTTGCGATATTTCCCGGCACGTCCTGCAGCCAAAACTCGCGCGCACGCAGGCTGGCGTTGAGATAAAGTGTCCCTTCGTGGATATGCCAAGCCTCGGGCACAGTCGGGGCCAAATATCCACGCGAAGCCGCATAGGCACAATAACCGCCAAAAGCCGGGGCGTAGGCAGTCGGGTTGGCCATGAAAGCCTCTGCATTTCCGGCGCTGTCGAATTGCCACTCGGCCCCCCTCCAACGAACGGAATGGACATTCATCACGCTGTCAGGCGCGCCAGAACTAAAATAGTTTACCGGGTCGGTACCATTTATGGCGACCCCATGGGTTTGGAATATTTGAGGCTCGCGGGCGTTGGCGAGCGTGGGGGCAACAATCCCTGTGGCGGCCAAAGAAGTCAGGAAGTGGCGTCTTTTCATCAACATCTCGAAGCTCCTTTCCGTCAGGCAACACGTTTGAAGAGAAGGCGGTCGACGGCGACGGGCCCTGCCCCTTTCAGGACCAATACCAGCAGAGCAAAGACCCAGAACGCGCGCTGGTCGAGGATAGTAGCGTCGGGCAACCGGTCGAACCAAGCGCCAAGCGTGCCGTCATGGGCAATTCCGCCGTGACCATAAAGGTCGGTCAGGCTTTGCAGGGTAATGAATCCGATCATGCCAAGCGCTGCCAGGCGGGTCAGAAACCCGATCAGGATCAAGAACGGTAGGACGAACTCGGCCACCGTACCCCCGAAGACCACTGCCCAATGGAAGAGGCCAAGCTGCGAGGGATCATAGCCCGCCGCTTCCATTGCTCGTGGGAAAATCTGGGCATAGGCGCCCAGCGACGGCTGGAAGATTCCCAACACCCCGTCGCCCAGCTTGGTCAGGCCCGAATTCCAGTAATACAGCAGCAACACTGCGGCGAATAGAAACCGTGCAAGGCTGGGCAGAAGCGGAACCGCGATCCGGTCAAGACGGGCGGCAAACCGATTACCTAGGACAAGAAATTCGCTCATTGTTTTGCTTTCGTCAGGGCGTTACGGGAAAGAAGGAGACCGAGAACGGCCCCCGGCTCGATACGGTCCGGAGCACTGTTCAGCGCATCGTCGAGAGATTGACCCACGCTGAAACCAAGCACANNACCCTCGCTGAAACCAAGCACAAATCGGCTGGCTTCGGGGGTCAAGGGGTCGATGACCGGGTCAAATTCAGGTCGGGAAATCAGGATATGTTGCGGGCCTTTGCCGGGGAGCGTCGCAGCGTCTTCGGTGTTCATCCTCCAGATGTCGTATAAGGGCCAGTCGCTCTTGATCACCCGGACGCAAGGCGCCAACGCCAAGGGCAGACCTGCGATCTCTTCGGACGTCAGGGATTGGAACTCCGATGCGCTGATAGGCTGCGCATCCGCCGCGTGATAGGCCCTGCGACGCGCCAATTCCAAACGCGCCATGTCAGGCAGATAACCTATGTGCCGGACCGGTTCGAACGTCTGCAGAAAGTCCGGCATGTGTTGACCGTAGTGCATCATCAGGGGGGAGACGGGTGGGTGCGTGCGCAGGTATACCCCCGCCATGGCGCGAAAAAACTCCTCGCCGACCAGTTTGAGAATGACGGGAAAGGCGGTCATCAGCGCCTCGGTCAAACTGACGGCGACATTGTTACGATAAACGTCGAACCGCTTGCCTGCAGGTTGACCGTTGGGTCCGACAAGCCCCTTTGGGGCTGGGCAATCCGCGTTAAGCATAGCAGCCCGAAAGGCGGACTGGGTAACCTCTGGCGTCATTGTGCAACCTTCTCCAACGCGGCGGCGGCACGGCTGGCTTCAGCGGCCAGAACCGGCCAGTCGGGGACATCAGTGTCCCACTCGATAAGCAAGGGTTTCGGGCCGGCGCGCTCCAATGTCAGATCAAGCAGCGCCCAGACCGGGTCCGCGATCTCTCGGCCGTGGCTGTCGATGAGCAAAGGGGCACCGTGGTCGTCTTCGTCCTCATCGTGACCGCCAAGATGGATTTCACCGACCTTCTCCATCGGGAAGGCATTGATGTAATCCTGCGGGCGAACTTGCAGATTTGTGGCGGACACAAAGACGTTGTTCACATCCAGAAGCAGCCCACATCCGGAGCGGCGCGACACCTCGGTCAGGAAATCCACCTCGGAATAGGTGCTTTCCGCAAAGGCCAGATAGCTGGAGGGGTTCTCCAGCAACATTTCCCGACCCAAAACGTTTTGCAGCTCGTCAATATGGTCGGCGACGCGGGTCAGCGTGTCGGCCGTATAGGGAAGCGGCAGAAGATCGTTGAAAAATTCGGCTCCATGCGTGGACCACGCCAGGTGCTCCGAAAAGCTGGCCGGATTGATTGTGTCACACAGTCTGCGCAGTCGTTCCAAGTGGTCGGGGTCCAAAGGACCTTCCCCGCCGATCGACAGGCCCACGCCGTGCACCGAAATGGGAAAGCGCTCGGCCAGATGCCGCAACTGTGCAAGCGGGCGACCGCCTTGGCCCATGTAATTCTCGGCATGAATCTCCAACCATGCAACGGGCGCAGGATCACGCATGATGTCACTGAAATGCTGAGGCTTGTAGCCAACACCGGGCCGCGCAGGGAGTGGATCGAGAAAAGGGTCAAACATGGTGGTCTGCCTGAAGTATGAGAGGTCCCATTGTCGGAAATCGGCAGGGCACGGCATGCCCTGCCAAGCGGTTGTTTATGCCGGCAGATCGCGGTCAAGCGCTTCCAGCGAACCCATCCGGGAGGAACCATCGGCCATGTCAGGAAGCTCGATCTCGGCACAGGTGCCAGCCGGAACCAGTGTCCATGCATTGCCCTGATAGTCGACGGTCGAGGTGCCCGCACAAGTGGTGCCGGGACCGGCGGCGCAGTCGTTTTCACCGGCAAGCGAAACGCCAAAGCACTTCTCGTTTGCCTGAGCGGTAGCGGTGGTGGCGTGGCCTACAACGGTCGAAGCGACGGCGACAGCAAGGGCGATCGTAGTGGTCTTGTTGGACATAAGGGTTTCCTTCTGGTCTCGGTTTTAAACTCGTGCCGCTTTGCATCTGGCGGCTGAGCAAACCTAACCACGCCCTCCGGCCTCAACCCACTCACGACAGCGTGTCTCGCAGCCGCGTGAACGGATGTGAGGCGATCGCTTGGGAAAAAGGCTTGGAAACAAGGGGGACCGATCGGTCGTTGTAAGAAAAAGCAACGCAGGACAACGGGTTTTGTTTCAACCATCTGTCGGCCAAACGGCCCGAAAACCAGCGTGATAACAGAGGTTGTGAGCTCTGTTACACGTCTCAACACGGCTCGAAATCGATTATACCGCCTGTTCCAGATCACCCAGCGCGGCGCGCGGCAGCGCATCGAGCACCTGGTGCACCGTATCGCGGCAGGCAATGCCAATCCAGCCATCAGGGTAGAACCCTTCCGGCAGTTCAGGATGCCGGAGGATAATACGACGCCAGGTGTGCACAACGAGCACCCGCAGCACTGCCGCATGAAGCGGGGAAGATACACCTTCGGGAGGCAGCAGGTTCTGGACCGTGTGAAGGGTATCGTGCAGGCCGCGATAGGCCTCTTCAAGTGGCGCAGATCCGCAGCGGTGCTTTAGCCAGCCAGGAACGATAACATCGGGGCTTTGCATCACCAGAAGTTCCTCGATCCCATCTGGTGCAGCGCCGGGAGCAATAGCGGTGGAGCTATTGAGCGAAATATAATCGCCGGTCAGCATCAAGTCGGCCAGTTCCTGGCGTGAGACCTCGGCGCTGTCGGCGGCCACCAAATGCCAGATCTCCGGCTGGATCGACTGTCGGGCGTAGATGCGCGGCGCAGCGGCGGCACTTTGCGAGCGACCAAACTCGGTCAGACGATGAGAACTGTTGCGTCCCGATCGCTCACTTTCAATCCAACCGTCCTTTCGCAGCCGATGCAAGGCGACACGTGTCGCTTCGGCCTTGATCCCGGCAAGGCTTGTCAGGCGGGTAATCAAGGTCCCGCTGATCTGATCGTCCTTGTCCTGCGCTAGATCACCAAAGATCGTCACCAGAACGGACCACACCCGTTGCGTGCCCGTAGCCGTGAGCCGGTTAACGGAATTTTCGAACCAATCCGGGAGCTTGTCTTCCATGACACAAGTATAGTCAGGCCCGAGGGAATTGCCATCCGGCCCGGTTGCTCTAGTAGGCCACCATGGTCAGCAATTCGTACTCCGCCACCAACTCGTCATCCTGATTGGTCAGCGTCACGTGCCAGCGGACCTCGCCATATTCGTCGTTTCGTTTGGTCTTCTTCTTGACGGTCAGCCGGACCTTGATGGTGTCGCCAGCCTCAACTGGTTTCATAAAGCGCAGATCATCAAGGCCGGTGTTGGCAAGAACGGGGCCTTCGTTCGGCTCCACGAACAGACCCGCTGCGAAGGACAACAGAAGATAGCCATGTGCGACGCGACCCGGGAAGAACGGGTTCCGCTCTGCCGCGGCTTGATCCATGTGGGCATAGAAGGTGTCGCCGGTGAAATGAGCGAAGTGCTCGATGTCTTCCATCGTGACGGTGCGCGGTTCGGTGTAGAGCGTTTCGCCGATTTGCAGATCATGATAGCGGCGGGTGAACGGGTGGGCCAAGCCCTCGATCTCTACAGCGCCGGGCACCCATTTCTCGCCAATCGCGGACAGAATTTCGGGCGAGCCCTGAATTGCGGTCCGTTGCATGTAGTGTTTCACGCCACGCACGCCGCCCATTTCTTCACCACCGCCGGCGCGGCCGGGGCCGCCGTGAACCATGTGGGGCAGGGGAGAGCCATGGCCTGTGGATTCCTTCNNACCGAGGCAACCAGCGAGCCCTGCCCCTTGTTGGCCAGTTCGATCGCGTGATCTAGGTCGCGGTAGCCCATAATCGTGCTGACCGGGCCAAAGGCTTCGGTGTCGTGGACGCGCTGCGCGGTGTCGGGGTTGGCGCAGTGAAACAGCATCGGCGGCAGGAAGGCGCCCTTGTTGGCATCGGCCCCATCGACGGTGAAGTCATCGGGGTTGCCAAAGACACGCTCTGCCTCTTGTCCGATAATCGCGGCTTTCTCCAGCACGTCGCGTTTTTGACCGTTTGAGACCAGCGCCCCCATCCGGGTGGTTTCCAGT
>JABAOD010008952.1_pt1 | contig 19106 bp, 13 predicted proteins | sample 7062151 | NCBI WGS metagenome assembly JABAOD01 (sample SAMN14538626, study PRJNA623070) | marine sediment metagenome | biome: marine biome [ENVO:00000428]; feature: marine pelagic biome [ENVO:01000023]; material: deep marine sediment [ENVO:00002113] | place: India: Gulf of Khambhat ... | reverse complement strand
GCAACACCGCGTTGAGCCCCGGCGAGCACCGTCCCCACCGCGGGATCCGGAACCGTGGCCTGGGTCGCGTCCAGCGACATCCACTGGACGGGGGTGTTGGGGATCGCCAGCCCGGCGCCGTCAAAGGCTTCCGCGACCAGCACCACGGACTCGCCGCTGATCAGCTCCGGAGGTTCGGTGAGAATGCGGACCCCCACCGCGTCGAATCCAACTCCCACGTAGGCGAACGTGACCTCGGTCGGGACGACGTTACTCGGATCCGTCGTCGCCACGACCGTGACGGGCCCACCCAAGAACACCGTAGCTCCGGCGGGATCGAGCAGCCGGATGGTCAGGATGAATTGCTCCGATGCCGAAAGCACGGTGACCGTGAGCGACAGATCCACCGTGGTCTGGGTCGGAGCAATCGTGATGACCGTATCGACGGCGAACGTGCTCGCCCCGGGGCGCTGCAGCGTGATGCGTGCCGCTGCGATCGGCACGATGCCGGCGAAAGCGGCGGCAAAGACGGGGGCGACGGCAATGTGTCCGGTGAGCGGGACGCTCGGCCCCGCGGCTTGCTCGCCGCAGCTTGCCGCGAGCACCGTGGCAAGCACGAGCACGGCCGCGATTGCACGACGCGGCCGCCCATGACGAAGCGGTCTCTGAGGCGTCGTCGACAGGGTGACCCTTCCCTCGCTGTATGGGGCCGGCTCAGGTCAGGGTAGCAAAATGTGCGCCTCCGCACGCGGGGCGACAAGGGGACGATCGGTCAAGGTCCTGCAGTTGACGCGGCCTGGTGTTGGGTGACCGCAACAGGAATACGCGGGCGCCAATCACCCGCGGCGACGGCGGTTGCGCAGGGGCAGCGGCCAGGGCAACATTCGGCGGCGCCATTTACAGGACTCTCCGGCCATGTTGCGCACTGTACTCGCGGCGACAGCCGTCGCCCTGCTTTTCGCCCCACCTGCGACCGCGCAAACCGCTCGTCGGCCGCTGAGCGTGGACGATTTCCTGGCTCTGGAGCGTGTGGCGGACCCCCAGGTCTCGCCCGATGGTCAATGGGTGGTGTATACGGTGATCACCCCCGACCTCGCCGCCAATGCGCGGTCGAGCGACCTGTGGCTCGTCCCCACGGACAGCGGCGCAGCGCGGCGCATCTCCGACCGGCGGTACGGCGGGCGGTCGGCACGCTGGTCGCCCGACGGCACGCGGATCGCGTACGTCACGTCACGCGGCGGCACGTCCCAGATCCGGATCTACAATGTCCGCACGCGGCAATATCGCACGCTCACGTCTCTGGGCACGGGCGCCGACGGAGTGATCTGGTCACCCACCGGCACCCACCTGGCATTCGTGTCGGAAGTGGCGCCGGAGTGCTCGGACGACGCCTGCAATCGACGGGTTGACGCGGAGCGGGAGGCGCGTCGCACGCAGGCACGGATCTACGACGAGTTGCTCTTCCGCCACTGGAACCGGTGGGAGGACGGCCTGCGTAGTCATCTCTTCGTGGTGCCAATGACCGGCGGCACGCCGGTGGACGTGACAGGAGGCCTGGACCACGATATCCCCGTCCCCCCCTTCGGCGGGTCGAGCGACTACGCGTTCATGCCCGACGGCAGTGCGGTAGTGTACACGACCAAGGTGGGCAACGATCGGGCATGGCACACCAACAGCGACATCTACCGTGTCTCCCTCGAGGGTGGAGAGGCGACAAACCTGACTCGCGGACTGCTGGGTGGCGAGCGGCATCCACTTCCGTCGCCGGATGGCACCCTGGTCGCGTTCCTTTCACAGGAGCGGGCTGGGTTCGAGGCCGATCGGTGGCGTCTGATGGTGCTCGACCTCTCCTCTCAGCGGGTGCGAGAGGTTCCGCGACAGTTCGATCGGTCCGTCGACGCGTTTGCATGGCTTCCCAACGGTCGTGAGTTCATTCTCACGGCGGACGATCGCCAGCGGGGCGCGGTGTTCCGCGCCGGGCTGGATGGGACGGTGCAGCGGCTGCTGGCCTGGGGGAACACCGGGCAGCTCTCGCTGGCGGGTGACGGCAACACGGTAGCCTTCGTGAACGATGCCATGCACCGGCCCGCTCAGGTCTATGCGTGGAGATTGGGAGGCAGTGCCGAGCCACGGGCCCTGACCTCGATCAACGCCGAGCGACTGCGCGACGTCCTCATGCACCCGGCGGAGGACATCAGTTGGGTCGGAGCGGACGGCTATACGGTGCACGGTCTGTTGGTGAGACCGCCGCAGTTCCGACGGGGCAACCGGTATCCTCTGCTGGTCCTGATACACGGCGGTCCGCAGGGCGCGTGGCTCGACAACTTCCACTCGCGGTGGAATGCGCAGTTGTTCGCGGCGCCGGGGTATGTCACCGTGCTGCTCAACCCCCGCGGGTCCACGAGCTTCGGACAGCGCTTCACGGACGAGATCTCGAAGGATTGGGGTGGGAAGGTCTTCATCGACGTCATGGCTGGGGTGGAACATGCGGCGCGGCTGCCGTATGTAGACTCCACCCGGATCGCCGCTGCCGGTGGTTCCTACGGCGGATACATGGTGAATTGGATCAATGGGAACTCGAACCGGTTCGATGCGCTGATCTCCCATGCCGGCGTCTACAACCTCGAGGCCTTTTACGGTGCCACCGAGGAGTTGTGGTTTCCCGAGTGGGAGTTCGGAGGGCCCCCCTGGGTAGAGCGCACGTACTACGAGCAGTGGTCGCCGCACCGGTTTGCCCGCAACTTCGGAACACCGACCCTCGTGATCCACGGAGCCCTCGACTATCGTGTCCCGGACACGCAGGGCCTGCAGATGTTCACGGCACTGCGCCGTCGCGGTGTGCCGGCTCGGCTGCTCTATTTCCCCGACGAGGGCCACTGGATTGGCAAGCCGGATAACCAGCGCCTGTGGTGGACCGAGGTCCACGCGTGGCTCGCCCGGTATTTGAGCGGGTCGATCCCCTGAGCGCCCGCGCCGCGTTCCCGCATCTCGCGGCGGGCCGACGTTCCGCGTGACCGCAGTGATCGACCCCCTGTACCGATCGCGTTCCGGCGCCGGCGCGGAACTGGGCCGGCAAGCGTACAAGCGGTTGCGACCGCCCATCGTCGTGGTGGGCGTGACGCCCACGGGTGTCGAGATTGCCGCCAGCGCCGCGAAAGCTCTGGACGTGCCGTTCGACGTGGTCGTCACGGCGCACGTCCGCATGGAAGGACTGGGGATTCTTGGAGCGGTGGCCGAGGATGCCAATGCCGTGTTGGATTCGGCGTTCCAGCCGAGGTTCGGCGTNNGTTCGGCGTCATGCAGGCGCTCGACGAGGCGATCGAGCGGGCCCGGCGCGTGGTGAAGACCGACCGAGTGTTGTTTCGCGGTCAGCGACCGCTGCGCTCGGTGACCGGTATGGACGTCGCGGTCGTGGATGGTCATCTCACGGTACCCTGGAAGGTGTTGGCGGCGGCAGCAGCGATCCTGGAGGCCCACCCGAGGCACGTGGTCGTTGCCGCCCCGGTGAGTACTCAATCCGTGCAGGAGCGTTTACGTGCCCGACGACTCGAATTCGTCTGCCCCACCGTGCTCGCCGACCCGGAGGGACACCCACGCCCGTTCGGCGATCCGGACGACCCCAGCGCTGAACGTCTCCGGAGCATCATCATCGCGCGTGAAGCGGCCTAGTCGCCTTCTCGCGCTGCTGCTGGTCTTCGGCGCGCTTCCACTCGAAGGCCAGCTGACACCGCCGTCGACGGGTGGGGCGCCGCAGTTCGACTACCTACTTCAACAGGTGGCTGAAAGCCGACGCCTCCTCGTGATCGGGGCACATCCGGATGACGAGGACACCGCGCTGCTCGCATTGGCCGCGCGGGGATACGGGGCCCAGGCCGCCTACCTCTCGCTGTCGCGAGGTGATGGGGGACAGAACCTGATCGGTACGGAGCTTGGCGTAGGGCTCGGCATGCTCCGGTCCCGGGAGCTGGAGGCGGCTCGGAGCATCGACGGTGGGCATCAGTTCGTGACGCGAGCGTTCGATTTCGGGTACAGCCGCTCGCTCGAGGAGACGGCGGCCCTGTGGCACCATGACTCGATCCTGAAGGACGCCGTGCGCATCGTCCGGCGGTATCGACCGCACGTCATCGTATCCGTGTTTTCCGGTACCGAACGGGACGGCCACGGCCAGCATCAGATGGCCGGGCGCATCGCCCACGAGGTCTTCGAGGTTGCGGGGGACGCACGACGTTTCCCGGAGCTCGAAAGCGAGGAGGGCCTCACGCCATGGACCCCGCTGACGCTGTACCGCTCGGCGCGATTCCAGGGGGGCGATGAGCGGGTGGATCTGCCAACTGGTGGCTTGGATCCGCGGATCGGCCTCACGTACCATCAGGTCGCGATGGCCAGCCGCTCGCGCCACAGCTCGCAGGACATGGGTCGCGCCCAGCCCATCGGCGCCCAGCGGACCGCAATTGCGCCGGTCACCGGCCCGACCGGGACCACCGCGCCAACGCTGTTCGCGGGAATCGCCCGGGAGGCATCCTGGCTGACCTCGCTCGCCGATTCCCTGCGCAACGTCGTGACGCCGACGCGTCTGGCGTCCGCCGTCCCGGTCCTGAACACCGCACGCCGGCGGTGGCGAGACGAGGGCGGTGATTCCCGGCGCGACTCCCTGCTGCAGCAGAGCATTGCGGTCGGTGCCGGGATCCTGATCGACGCGACCACGGACGTCGAGCGGATCGTTCCGGGGGGGAGTCTGACGGTGCGGGTGCAGCTCTACAACGCCGGTCCCTATGCGGCCGAGCTGCGCGGCATCGAACTGGCCGTGCCCGCGGCGTGGCACCTCGAGAGGAATGTCGTCTCACGGCCACTCCCCTCGGGGTCGGACGTGGAAGTGGCGCTCACCGTCGCGGTACCCGGGGACGCTCGGTTGAGCCAACCCTACTACCTGCGCCGTCCCCTTCAGGGGGGGATGTACGACTGGTCCGACACGGAGCCCCGCGTGCGCGGGGAGTTGTTCGAACCTCCGCTGATCGTTGCGACGGCGCTGGTGAGTGTCGACGGCGGTCTCCCGATCCGTGTCTCTCGGGAGGCGACCTATCGCTACACGGATCAGGCCGTCGGTGAGGTACGGCGCCCGATCGTCGTCGTGCCGGCCGTCGGTGTGTACCTCACGCCGGGGGTGACCGCGTGGTCGACCCGCACCGATGCAGCGCGCCCGTTCACGCTAACCGTGACGCAGTATGGGAACCGTGCGGTGGACGGCGAGGTGGTGCTCGAGATCGATCCCTGGGGAGTGCGGCTGTCGCAGCCGGTGTCGCTGGACGGGGCCGGGGACTCGCGCACCCACCGCTTCCCGGTGCGCCGCCCGCCGACCGTTCATGACGGATCGGCGGCCGTGCGGGCGTCGGTGATCACGCCGGACGGAACCAGGTACGCATCGACGGTGGAATCGATCGCCTATCCGCACGTCCGACCCACGACGTGGCTTCGAGCGGCGGCCGGCACGGTCCACGTGGGTGACATCGTCTTGCCAGAACTGCGCGCGGTTGGGTACGTCCGTGGCGCGTCGGACCGCGTACCGGAGGCCCTCCAGGCGATCGGGCTCCCAATCCGCATCATCGACGCCCCTGAGCTAGCCACCGCCGACCTGCGAGGGTACGACGTCGTCGTCATCGGGAGCCGAGCGTACGAGACCGACAGCGCCCTCACGAGGCACAACGACCGGTTACTCGCCTACGTGCGCGAAGGTGGCCGGCTGGTGGTGCAGTATCAGCAATTTCAGTTCGCCCGTGGTAACTATGCCCCATATCCGATTGAGATGGGGCGGCCCACCGCTCGAGCGACCGACGAGACCGCGCCGGTCACCATACTCGATCCGGACCACCCCGTGTTCCGGGTGCCGAACGATCTTGAGCCCGCCGACTGGGATGGCTGGCCGCAGGAACGTGGGCTGTATTTCGCGGGGTCGTGGGATGACCGGTACTTCCCGCTGCTCGAGATGGCGGATCCGGGGATGCCCCCGCTGCGCGGTGCCCTGCTGCTGGCGCGGTATGGCGAAGGATCGTACGTGTACACCGGCCTGAGCTTCTTCCGCGCACTCCCTGCCGGCACGCCCGGGGCGTTTCGCCTCTTCCTGAATCTCCTGGCCTGGAAAGGCTGACGGTGCGAGAGCCGGCGAACTCCAAGACGACCGAGTCCCGATCGGCGCGCGAACGCTTCCGCCGGACGCTGCTGCGCGTCCTCGTCGTGCAGGCCTTGGCCTTGCTCGTCCTCTGGCTACTGCAGGTTCGGTACGGATGACCTCCGAGGCCGCGTGCATCCGCTAAACTGGCTCATCGTCGGCGCCTACCTGCTCTACGTCGTCGTCGACGGCGTGCGTCGGTCCAAAGGCACCGACCGCATCGAGGGTTACTTCCTCGCCAACCGCAGCCTCCCGTGGTGGGTCGTGGGGCTCTCGGTGATGGCCACCCAGCTCTCGGCGGTGACCCTTATCGGCACCACTGGGCAGGGGGCGACGGACGGCATGCGCTTCGTCCAGTTCTACTTCGGCCTGCCCCTGGCAATGGTGATTTTGGGCGTCACCCTGGTGCCGTTCCTCCATGGGTCGAAGGTCTTTACCGCGTACGAGTACCTCGAACGGCGGTTCGACGCGAAGACCCGGTCGCTCACCAGCTTTCTGTTCCTACTATCCCGCGGTATGTCGGCCGGTACGATTCTCGCCGCGCCCGGCGTGGTCTTCTCCGCCGTGTTCGGCGTGGACCTGGTCTGGTCGGTCGCGTTGATCGGCGTGCCGACCGTCCTTTACACCATGGTGGGAGGGGTGCAGGCGGTCGCCTGGGTGGACGTGAAGCAGATGGTACTCATCGTTGCCGCGCTCGTCGCCGTGGTGGTGGTCCTGCTGGTGCAGCTGCCGGTGAGCCCGGACGATGCGCTCCGGATCGCTGGCGCCACCGGACGCCTCGAGGTGTTCGACTTCTCGTTCGACGTGAACCAGACGTACACGTTCTGGTCCGGGTTGATCGGCGGCACATTCCTGATGCTGTCCTACTTCGGCACTGACCAGAGTCAGGTCCAGCGCTACCTCACGGCCCGCTCGGTGGACGAGGCACGGACCTCACTGCTCATGAGCGCGTACTGGAAGATCCCGCTCCAAGCCCTCGTGCTGCTGGTGGGAGTCCTCGTGTTCGTGTACTACCTCTTCCAGCCGAGCCCGCTCCTGTTCAACCCGGCGCACGAGGCGCGGGTGCGCACGGCGGACGCGCGTGCGTTCTCGTCGCTCGAAGCGCAGTACGCAGAGGCATTCCGCACGCAGAACGTCGCGGCACGGGCGGTAGCCGATGCCAGGGATACCGGCGATGACGCGGCCGTCCTGGCGGCCGTCGACGCCTTCCGCGCCACCGAGGCCGCAACGCAAGGCGTCCGGAGCGAGGCGCTGGCCCTGGCCGAACAGGTCACCGGCGAGCCGTCGCAGGACGTGAACTACGTGATTCCTCGGTTCGTGCTGCACGAGCTGCCGATCGGATTGGCCGGGATCTTCATCGCGGCCGTGATGGCGGCCGCCATGTCCAGCATCGCCGCCGAGCTGAACTCTCTGTCGACGGCCACGGTCATTGACTTCTATCGGCGGTGGTTTCGCCCCCGCGCATCCGACGGGCACTATCTCGTCGTCTCGAAGGTCGCCACGGGTATGTGGGGCCTGTTCGCCTGCGCGGTCGCGGTGTACGCGGCGACGCTGGGATCGCTCATCGAAGTCGTGAACCGGTTCGGGTCGTTCTTCTACGGCTCGATCCTCGGGGTCTTTCTGCTTGCGATGCTTCCGGGCTCGCGTGCCCCTGGAGCCTTCGTGGGTCTGCTGGTCGGCATGGGTGCGGTGGCCTCCGTGACGTTCGGCGCTCCGTCCGTGTCGTTCCTGTGGCACAACGTGGTCGGTGCCGTCACCGTGGTCGCGGTCGGTGTCGTGCTGAGTCGGACGCTCCCTTCCGCGCGGGCGCCCATCGCGTGAGGCGTCCTATTCCGTGAAGAAGCTCGCGGTCCTCATGGCGTCGGCGTTCGTGGACATGCTCGGGTTCGCGATGATCTTCCCCCTGCTTCCGTTCTACGCCCTCCGGCTGAACGCGGAGGAGTGGGTGATCGGATGGATGATCGCGAGCTTCTCCATCATGCAGCTGGCATCGGCCCCCCTGTGGGGACGATTCTCCGACAACTTCGGACGACGCGCGTCGATTCTCATCGGCCTCGGCACCTCGGCCGTCGCCTTCCTCGTCTTCGGGTTTGCCGTCAGCATCTGGATGCTGTTCGTGTCGCGCATCGTGCAGGGTCTGGGTGGCGGCACGACCGGTGTGCTGCAGGCGTATGTCGCCGACGTCACCGAGCCGAGGGACCGCGCCAAGGCCCTCGGCTGGCTATCCGCGGCAACCGGGGCAGGCGTGATGATCGGCCCGGCCATCGGGTCGCTGGCGTTCAAGTGGGGGCACGAGGTTCCCGGGATCGTGGCGGCGTCCCTGTGCGTGTTGAATATCGCCTTTGCATGGCGCTGGCTTCCGGAGTCGTATCCCGGGCGTCAGGTCGACGGCGCCGGTACGGACCAGCGAGCCGCGCGGTCCATTCGGGTCATGATTCTCGAGATCCTGCGTGCCCCGCGCTCCGAGATCTCGCTGCTGATCTGGACCTACGCCGGCGGCATGCTCGGCTTCATGTCGATGACCGGTGTGCTCGCGCTGTATTTGGCCAGCGATTTCGGCGTTACGGAGGAGTCGATCTTCATCTTCTTCGTCTACCTGGGCGCGATCGGGGTCATCATGCGGGCGGTGCTCCTCGGGAAGCTGATCGACTGGCTGGGAGAAGTCCGGCTCATGCGGGTGGGCGCCGTGCTCCTGGCCCTGGGACTCCTGGCCATCCCCGTCCCGCGCTCCGTCGTCTCGCTGGGCATCGTCCTGGGACTCGTGCCCATCGGCACCGCCTGCCTGTTCCCCGCGGTTTCGGCGCTCATCTCGCACCGGGCGGAAAAACACGAGTTGGGCCAGACCCTGGGTGTGCAGCAGGCGTTCGGCGGCGTCGCGCGGGTGATCGCTCCTATCTGGGCGACCGCGGCCTTCGGAGCCCTCGGTGTGGGCGTGCCGTTCTACCTCGCCGGGGGGATCGTCGCGCTCGTGATTCTGGCCACGCTCGGGGTCAGGGGCCGCGAGTCGGTGCCGGAACCCGTCGCCGTGCCGGGGGAGGGTGAGGCGTAGTACGAACCGCCGATCGCGCCTACGCTCCCGAGCGCGTCACCGAGCTTCCTCGAGGTGGGTGCTGAGGAACCGGAGCACTCTGTCGCGGTACCGGGCTCCGCCGATGTCGTACGTGTCGTTGTGTCCGGCTCCCTCCAGCACGTAGAACTCCTCCGCCCGTCCCGTGTCGGCCACCGCTCGCCCCATGTCGATCGGCGCGATCCAATCCGCGGTACCGTGAATCACGAGGAGCGGCACGTCGAGACGGCCCGCCCGATCCAGGTTGTCGAGACCGAGATTCACTAGGCCCGGCGGCACCAGGGCATAGTGTTCCCGCGCCATGTCGCGTCCGGTGGTGAACGCCGATTCGAGTACGACGGCCGCGACTGGGCGTTCGCTCGCGAGGTACAACGCGACCGCGCTCCCGATGGACCGTCCGTACACGGCGATGCGCGTCCGGTCGATGGCGGGCTGTCGTGCCAGGAAGTCCCACGCCGCTTCGGCGTCACGGTACACGCCGCGCTCCGTCGGCTCACCATCGCTTTGTCCGTACCCACGGTAGTCGAGCGCGAGCAGTCCCATGCCGGGCGGGCGGAATTCACGGATGACCGAGCCGATCCCGCCGACCGTCTCCATGTTGCCGTGAAACCAGATGAGGGCGGGAGCGCCGACGCCGGTTCCCGGAGCCGGTGAGGGAGGGAGGTACCACCCGCGCAGAGCGACGCTGTCGGCCGTGAGCACGGTGACCACGCGGCCATCCGGCATCCCGAAGGTGCTGGGAGGAGGCAGCGGTCCGCCGGGTGCCGGGAACGCGATGCGATGCTGAAATCGCCAGGCGAGAAACATGACGACGGCGTATCCAACCACGAGAACGGCGAGTACGCGGAGGGCGATCGAGAGCATACGCGTGTAGTTCGGCACGGGGTTCGGTCAACCGGCTTTCCGGGTCAGTGCGCCTCGAGCATGGCAGCAGCCGCCATTGGGACGGTATGTCGGTGCTCGCAGTCACGTCGCGCGGCGGCGATCCAAACGCGGACCTCCGCCGGGAGCGGCCTGACCGGAGGTGGTCGCGCCGGGTCGGTCCCCTGCGCCGCCTTGACGGCGTTCCACAGGCGACCCGGCGTCCGGCGAGCCAGTGAGCAGACGGTCCGAACGTCGATCTCGGCGAGCGTCTCGGCATGGGAGCTGCCGATGCCCCGCAGCGTCACCAGCCGGGCCCATTCGGTCGTGGTCGTCGCCACATCGGGTGGGATGCCGGCGCGCTCCGCCACCACATCTGCGCCCGCCGCCGCGAGCCGAAACACCGAAGAGTAACCACCCTGTGCAAGCTGCTGCCGCTCGGTTGCGGAGAGGTGCGGCGCGTCCCGGAGTTGTGGCGTCGTCGACGAGATCGTCCGGCGCTCCATGCCGGCCAACGCGAGCGCGGCGAAGGCGCCGGCAACGAGCCAGCTGGCACCGTGCGCCAACGAGGTGCGCGGCGCAACCGTCCCCGCATCCGTCGGTATCGCGAACCCCAAGGCACACACCAGGTGGTACAGCGCCCACGCTTCCAAGGCGAAGAACGGGAAGCCCAGGAATCCCAGTGGGGGCATCTCGAAGAGCTTCAGGTGCTCGAGCCATGGAACGGTGTAGATCCACTGGCCGCGGGCGAAGAAGTTGAATGTCTCCCAGAGCAGCCCGATACCGAGGCCACCGAGCATCAGTCGCCCAATGCGGCCCCAGTCTCCCCGTGCCGCGTCCGCCAGGAGCGACCACTGGGGTCGCAGACGGTGCACGATGGGGTCGGCGAGCAGCCACGCGGCGCCCCAGGTGAGTGGAAAGAAGATCCGGGGCCACACAACCGTCAGGCCGAGGCTCACCACGCCGAGTAGCATCACCCCGTTCCGATGGCCGGGCCCGAATGCCAACGGTTGGGCTCGCCACGAACGCCCGACGCCGATCGCATCGAGGGCACGCTCGGCGAGCACGACCGCAGGGACCACCGTCGCGAACGAGACGATGATGCCGATCCAGCGCTCAACGGGGGCGGCGGGCAGGAACACGTAGTACCAGTTCTGCAGACGGAAGTTGGCGACCTCGAAGATCAGCCAGATCACCGCCGACCAGCCCAAGAGCGACACGATGCGCCGCGGGCTTGCGAACACGCGTCCGCGCCCGCTGACCGCGTGTGCGAATTCATCGGCGAGCACGAGGATGGGGTACCACGCGAACACGTAGAACCAGGTGGGCACCGGCTCGATGTCCATGACCAGCAGCACCCAGCCGGCGGTCAGGACCAGGAGGGCAACGGCAGCATGCATGGGTTGAAGGTGGCGAAGCCTGCCGGCTTTGCGCCAGCGCGCGGGTTGCCTGGCGCCCGATGCACCGATTGATTGCGCGCATGTCGGAGATCACACTGCTCTGCCGCGGCTTGGTCAAGCGCTACGGAGACGTCACGGCCGTCGACGGGCTGGATCTCGAGATCCGCGCCGGCGAGTGCTTCGGCATGCTGGGCCCGAACGGGGCGGGGAAGACCACCACGATCGAGATCCTCCAGGGCCTGCTCGCGCCGGATGCCGGCCGGGTCGAAGTGCTCGGACGTGCGTGGGATGCCCACGTGCACGAGTTGCGCCAGCGCATGGGGACGCAGCTGCAGGAAACCAAGCTGCCGGACAAGCTCACGGTGGAAGAGGTCGTCGCGTTGTTTCGCAGCTTCTACCGGCGCGGAAAGACGGTCGAGCGTGTCCTCGAGGAAGTGCAACTCGTCGAGAAACGAGGCACGTGGGTGAGCCGGCTCTCGGGCGGGCAACGGCAGCGGCTCGCCGTGGCGTGTGCCCTCGTGAGTGAACCCGACGTGCTGTTTCTCGACGAGCCGACGACCGGCCTGGATCCGCAGTCCCGGCGGCAGGTGTGGAGTATCATCGAGCGCTTCCGCTCGGGCGGCGGCACCACGCTCCTCACCACGCACTACATGGAGGAGGCCGAGCGCCTGTGCGACCGCGTGGCCATCGTCGATCACGGCAAAGTGATCGCGCTCGGGACACCCCGGGAGCTCATCGAGTCGCTCGGGGCGGAGCACGTGGTCGAGTTTTCCATCGACAACGAGGTCGTCGTCTCCGACGACGTGTACTTCGGTCTCTCCGGAGTCGAGGGGGTCGTGCACGACGACGGAAAGACGCGGCTGACCGCGAGCCAGGTACATCTCGTGATTCCGGAGCTCATGCGGGCGCTCGAGCGCCGCGGGGCGACGTTGGACCGGCTCACCACGCACCACGCCACCCTGGAGGATGTCTTTCTGTCGCTCACCGGGAGGCACCTGCGAGATGGATAGGCTCCGCTCCTGGCCCATCTGGCATCTCACGCTGTGGCGCGTGCGGGAGTTCACGCGCGAACCGGAGGCGCTGTTCTGGGTCTTCGCCTTTCCGATCCTACTCGCGTTCGCCCTCGGCGTGGCGTTCAAGGGTCGGGGTCCGGAAATCATCCGTGTGGCAGTGGAAGATGGTGCAGGCGCGCCCGCCACGGCGGAGGCGCTGCGACAGTCCGCGCGTCTGGGGCCCGTGATTCTCGATTCGGCGGAAGCGCACAACCAGCTCCGAACGGGGAAGGTCGCGCTGGTGGTCAGGCCGGGAGATCCGGTCCTGTTGCGGTACGACTCCACGCGGTCCGAAAGTGAGATGGCCCGGATGGTTGTGGGCGACGCGCTACAGGACGCTGCGGGACGCCGCGAGGCCCGAGTGATCGCCAACGAGCCCGTGACCGAGCCCGGTGCCCGGTACATCGATTTCCTCATCCCGGGGCTGCTCGGGCTCAACATCATGGGCACGGGGATGTGGGGTGTGGGCTTCGGTATCGTGAAGAACCGATCGCAGAAGCTCCTCAAGCGGTTCATGGCGTCGCCCATGCGGCGCTCGCAGTATCTGCTTTCCTATGTGCTTGCGCGCCTGGTTTTCCTCGGACTCGAAGTCGCCGCGGTGCTGCTGTTTGGACACCTCGTGTTCGGCGTGCCGCTGCGAGGGTCGGTGGTCTCGCTCTCGATCATCGTCGTGCTCGGGGCCATGACCTTCGCCGGGCTGGGCCTCCTGGTGGCGAGCCGTTCCAAGACCATCGAGGGCGTCTCGGGCCTGATGAACCTCGTAATGGTCCCGATGTGGATCTTCTCCGGGGTGTTCTTCGCCTACTCGCACTTCCCCGAGGCGGTGCAACTCGTTGCCCGCGCGCTGCCACTCACGGCACTCAACGACGCCCTACGGGCGGTGCTGCTGGACGGCGCCTCGCTCGCGGCGACGGCTGGCTTGTTGGCCGTGCTCCTCTTCTGGGCGAGCGCCGGGTTCGGCGTCGCGCTCAAGATCTTCCGGTGGGAGTGACCGAGGGACGATCCGCCCTCCCGGCGCTCGCTGTCACGCGCCTCGAATCGCGAGGAGATCCCGCACGGCCCGCACCACCGGTTCGCCGTGCGTGAGCGGGAGGCCGTGACCGGCACCCGGTACGATCCGTAGCTCGCCACGCGGCAGCCTCTGCACGAGATCCTCGGCGACCTCTACGGGAAAGAGCAGGTCATCGGTCCCATGAAGCACGATGGTTGGGACCTGGAGGGTGGCGAGTCGCTGGCGGACGTCGAATCCCTCCATCGCCAACCGATACGACTGCATGGCGCGCCAATCCGTATTGCGCCATCCGGCCAAGTCCATCGCCACGTCGGTCGGGTTCGGGAGCGTGCGGAAATCCACTCGGCCAACGTCGGTTCGTCCTCGTGTTGCGATCGCCTGCGCGGCGCGCGTGACCCAGGCCAGGTTCCAGAGCGGCATCAGGGGCGCGAGCGGTATCCGTGGCCCGCCCGTGCCGCCGACCCGGAGCCGCACGGCGTCGAACATCGGCCCCGCGGTCGTGCCGATCAACAGCAGTGCGTCGACGCGGGTGAGATCGCGATCGGGCCTGTCGCCAAGGAGCCAGGACAGGGCAAGCATGCCTCCGAAGCTGTGACCGATCAGGAGTCGGTGCGGCGCCCGCCACTGGGGCTCATCACGCAACGCCACTTCCAGGTGGTCGATGTACGGGCGGAACCCGACCGGCTGTTCGCGGTATGCCGCCCGAAGGTCGAGTTCATTGAAGTCCACGGCGATCGTCGGCAGGCTGAGCGGGGGCATCACCGTGGAATTGAACGTCATGCCGGACAACACGAGGGCGGCAGCGTCCGCCTCGGGTCCGTCGCCCGTGGTCGAGCCCCTCGCTGCCGCCACCACTTCAGACTGAAACTCCACCGAAGTTGACTCCGTATGGAAACGGCACTAGGGTTAACGGCGTTAAGTTAACACTGTTAACCTGGTTTCGGATCCTGCTGGTCGACGGTGAAGCCATGACAGTCAACCAAATGGTAACCCGGCGCAGCTCAGACGCGGAGGCGGCGATTCTGGCTGCCGCGCGCGACGTGTTGGCGCAGCGGGGCCTGGATGGTCTTTCGATGCGCGCGGTTGCCGAACGCGTCGGCGTGAGTGCCACCGCGCTCTACCACTACTTCGAGAACAAAGATGCCCTGGTCGACCGTGTGGTCCAGAGCGGCTTCCGGCGTTTCGGCGAGTACCTGCAGCACGCCGCGGAGCCCCACCCCCGCGGCTCCTTGGAGCGCGTCCGGGCCCTCGGTGAAGCCTACGTACGCTTCGCCCTGGAGAACCGGGCCTACTTCCGCGTGTTGTTCAGCCTCAGCCCTGGTCAACCCCACAGCATCACTGACCTTCCGGACGGAGGCGGGTATGGACTGCTTCGGGCCGCCGTCGTGGACGCCATGGGGGCGGGCACCATGCGTCGCGCGGACCCCGACCTGGTCGTGATGTATCTGTGGAGCATGACTCACGGTCTGGTGACCATCGGCCTCGCGTGTCGGATTGAAGAGTGCCCGGAGCTCGGCCCGGGAATCGCGCATGGTCATCCGTTGGAGCTGTTCGAGGCGTTTGGGACGTTCATCCACGAGGGCCTCGCCCGGCACCCGCAGGGAGCGCCCACCGAGAACAATGGGGAGGGATCATCGTGAGGGGAGGAACGATGCGCTTCGGAGTTGGGGTGGCGGCAATCGTCGTCGGCGCCGCCCTGACGGGATCGCCCCCGCCGCTCCACGCACAGGAGGAGTCGTATTCGCTCCGCCGCACGATTCAGGTGGCGCTGGCCAACAGTCGGACCGTGGCCGACGCCGAGTACGGCCTGGCGATCGCCGAGCAGCAAGTGCGCGAGGCGTGGTCGGCCGCCATGCCGAGTCTGTCGGGGAACATGTCGTATTCCCGCAATCTCCTGGTGCAAGAGATTTTCCTGCCGGCGGAGTTCTTCGGCGGCGAGCCGGGGGAGGTGCAGACGGTCCGCGTGGGGTCCGACAACAGCTGGCAGCTGGGGCTGACGTTCAGCCAGAAGCTGTTCGAATACGGGGTGTTCGTTGGGGTTGGTGCGGCGAGCCGTTTCCGAGCCCTCGAGTTGGAGCGGGTTCGGGGGACGACGCAGCAGGTGATCACCACGGTGCGTGAGGCGTACTTCGCGGCCCTCCTCGCCGAGGCCCAACTGCGATTGTTGGAGCAGAGCGTAAGCCGGGTCCAGGCCACCCTGGAGGAGACGCGGGCGCTCAATCGGGCCGGTCTCGCCAGCGACTACGATGTACTGCGGCTCGAGGTCGAGTACGCCAACGTCTCGGCCAACCTGCAGGGAGCGCGGAACGCGGTCACGTCGGCCAGGCGGACGCTGCTGGTCGAGATGGGGCTCGCCGCCGATCTCCCGATCGCCCTCGAGGGATCGCTCGAGACCATCGACCCGGACAGCCTTGAGGCGAATGCGGATGCGAACGTCGAGCTGCTCGTGCTCGCGGGCGTGCCGGGCGTGCTCGAGGAGCCGGTCGATGGGCTCATCGAGACGGCGATGCGGCGGCGGAGCGATGTGCTCCAGCTTCGGTCGGCGATCCTGCTGGAGGAGGCTCGTCGCCGGGTGGAGGCCGCGGAGTTCTTTCCGCGGCTCAGCCTCTTCTCGAACTACTCCTTGGTGGCGCAGGAGGACGGACGCCCGAATTTCTTCGGGGAGAACGAGTTCCAGCGTTCGAGCGCGGCTGCCGCGGGCATTCAGATCGAGATTCCGATTTTCCAGGGATTCAAGCGGGTGGCGCGAATGAGTCAGCGCACGGCGGCAATCCGGCAGAACGAGACTCGTCTGGAACGCGCCGAGCAGGACGCCGTCAACCAGGTGCGATCGCTGTATGAGGCGGTCGAGGAGGCGTTGCAGCGCGCACGGAGCCAGCGGCGGGCGGTGACGCAGGCGCGGCGCGGCTTCGAAATCGCTTCGGCGGAATACCGTGAGGGCATCGGATCGCAGTTGCAGGTGACCGATGCGGAGGAAGCCCTCCGGCAGTCGGACTTCAATTACGCGCTCGCCATGCGGGACTACCTGGTGGCTCGGGCGCAACTCGAGATGGCCATCGGATTGGTCCCCGACGAGCCGGGGGCGTTTCCGGTCGCTCGAAACCGATAGGGGCGTGTGAGATGATGTCGCTCAGGGAGCAGAAACAGGGAATCGGGGCCGCCATGGTGGCGGTAACCGTCGCCGCCGCATTGGCCACCGGATGCGACCCGTCCGAGGGCGGTGCGGCGCGTGCCGAAGACGTGAATACCACCGGGGCGAGGGTCGTGAATGTCGGGGTGTCGCCCGTGGAGCGGTCGGTGTTCGCCGATTACGTCCGCATCGTTGGCGAGGTCGAGGCCCTGTACGACGTGACCCTTTCGGCGGAGGAGACCGGTACGATCGTGCGGTTCCTGAGGCCGAAGGGAAGCTGGGTCGGGGAAGGGCAGACGATCGCGAAGATCGACGATGCCGTGCTCCGAGCGTTACTCGACGAGGCGCGGGCGACGGCCGATCTGGCTCGTGAGGAGTTCGAGCGACGGCGTCGGCTGTGGGAAGAAGACCGGATCGGCAGTGAGATCGCCTATCTGCAGTCCAAGGCCGCCGCCAAAGCCGCCGACGCGCGCTATCGGACGCTCCAGACCCGCCTGGCGAAGACCGAGATCCGCGCACCGGTCGCGGGTGTCTTCGACGAGAAATTCGTGGAGATCGGGGAGATGGTCGCCCCGGGAACCCGTGTGGCCCGGGTGGTTTCGACCCGCCGCGTGAAGATATCGGGCGGAGTGCCGGAACGTTTCGGCCTCGATATCGCGCAGGGAGACAGTGCGCGGGTGAGCTTCGACGTGCTGCCCGGCCGCGTGTTCGTCGGCACCATTCGCTACGTCGGCACCACCGTCGATCCCGACAACCGCACGATCCCCATCGAGCTCGTGCTCGACAACCCGGAAGGGCACATCAAGCCGCGCATGCTGGCCAACGTGCAGGTCGAGCGGGCGCGCTTCGACAACGTGATCGTCGTGCCACAGGAAGTGCTGCACCGTACCGAGGACGGGTATCAGGTCTTCGTGGCGGGGGAACGGGACGGCGCGCCGGTCGCCCAGGCCCGACCGGTCACGGTCGGCTCCGCCTACGCCAACCGCGTCGTGATCGAATCGGGACTGACCGATGGTGAGCTGCTGATCGTGCGCGGCCACGGCCTGGTGGACGACGGGACCTTCATCGAAATCGTCGAGCGTGGGGGACGGTCATGACCCCCAGCACGGGCGACGGGGGCTCGGGCAAGCGGCGCGACTCCGGATCGTACCACACGCCCACGTCGGTGGGAGGCAGCGGGGCGACTCGGGCGGCCGCGAGCGCGGGGACCGATCCCCGCCACAAACGCCGGTTCAAGGAGTTCCGGATCACGTCGTTCGCGATCGACCATCCGACGAGTGTCGTGGTCATGACCGTGATCCTGATCATCCTCGGCGTCGCCTCCTACATGTCGGTGCCGAAGGAGTCGATGCCCGAGTTCGTGATCCCCAACATCATCGTCAACACGATTTACCCCGGTGTCTCGCCGGGCGACATCGAGACGCTGATCACTGAGCCGCTGGAGGACGAGCTCAACACGATCGCCGACGTCAAGACCATCACGTCCACCTCGGCCGAGGGCTACTCGAGCATCAACATCGAGTTCGAGGCCGGCATGGACATGAACGAGGCGCTGCAGCGGGTTCGTGAGAAGGTGGACATCGCGAAACCCGAGCTTCCCCCGGCCGCCGAGGAACCGCAGATCCTGGAGATCAATCTCTCCGAGTTTCCGATCATGCAGGTGAACATCGCGGGGCCGTACAATCTGGTCCGTCTCCGCGACGTCGCCGAGGATCTGCAGGACCGGTTGGAGCAGATCCCGAGCGTGCTCGAGGTGCGGCTGTCCGGAGGGCTCGAGCGTGAGGTGCAGGTCGACGTCGACCTCGCGAAGCTCAAGTTCTACGACCTCGCATTCGACGATGTCATCGAGGCGGTCCAGAACGAGAACGTGACCGTCCCAGGCGGGACGATCGACGTGGGTGACGTCAAGTATCTGGTGCGCGTCCCCGGTGAGTTCGAGAGCACCGATCCCATTGCCGACATCGTCGTCACTACCCGAGGAGGTCGGCCGATCTACGTCCGCGACGTGGCCGGGGTCGACTTCGGTTTCAAGGACCGCGACTCGTTCGCCCGGCTCGACGGCAATTCCGTGATCTCGCTTGCCGTGGTCAAGCGAAGTGGCAGGAACATCATCGAAACCGCCAACGCCGTGCGGGGCATTCTCGCCGATGCGGAGGCGAGCTTTCCGCCCGGCACGGTGGTCAAGATCACCTCTGATCAGTCGGAGGAGATCGAGGCGATGGTGAGCTCACTCGAGAACAACATCATCTCGGGACTCATCCTAGTCATCTCGATTCTGATCTTCGTGCTGGGTATCCGCACGGCGCCATTCGTCGGGCTCGCGATCCCGCTCTCGATGCTCCTCTCGTTCAGCGTGATCCAGCTGGCCGGCTTCTCGATGAACATGGTGGTGCTGTTCAGCCTGATCCTGGCCCTCGGGATGCTGGTCGACAACGCCATCGT
>JABAOD010005336.1_pt1 | contig 19116 bp, 15 predicted proteins | sample 7062151 | NCBI WGS metagenome assembly JABAOD01 (sample SAMN14538626, study PRJNA623070) | marine sediment metagenome | biome: marine biome [ENVO:00000428]; feature: marine pelagic biome [ENVO:01000023]; material: deep marine sediment [ENVO:00002113] | place: India: Gulf of Khambhat ... | reverse complement strand
CCCATCGCCGACGTGATGGCGAAGCGCCTGGCCGATGCGTATTCGACGATCCCTATCGGCGACCCGTTGGAGGACGGCACGCTGATGGGTCCGCTCATCACGCCGGATGCAGTGACGAACACGAAAGCGGCGCTCGAGATCGCCCTCGAGCAGGGCGGCGAGCTGTTGTATGGCGGTGAGGCGCTCGATCGCGAGGGCAACTTCTTCCAACCGACGCTCGTGAAGATCCCGGCTGATGCCGCGATCGTCCAGGAGGAGACGTTCGGCCCGATCATGTATCTCATCGAGGTGGACAGCCTCGACGAGGCGATCGCGGTCCAGAACGGGGTGCGCCAGGGCCTGTCGTCGGCGATCTTCACCGACTCGCTGCGCAACGCGGAGCGCTTCCTCTCGCCCGCGGGCAGCGACTGCGGCATCGCCAACGTCAACATCGGCACCTCGGGCGCCGAGATCGGCGGCGCCTTCGGCGGCGAGAAGGAGACCGGCGGCGGCCGCGAGTCCGGCTCGGACTCCTGGAAGGCGTACATGCGCCGCCAGACCGTCACCATCAACTACTCGACCGACCTCCCCCTGGCCCAGGGCATCGAGTTCGGATAGGAGCGATCTGCGCGCCAACCGAGTGGTGAGGTGTCGCCGAAGAGGCTGACGACCGGTCGTTCCTTCGTCAACCGCAGCTGAGATCGAGGGTCTTAATCCCCTGACCGCACCGCCGACTGTCGCTCTATGCAGAGGCTCGCGAGTTCGGCGATCTGGCGGAGCGTTGGCGGCATCCAGTTGGCTCTGGCACTGCTCCTCGTTGCCGCCGCAGCCAGCATTTTCGTGATGTTGGACAATCAGTCGCGCTCTGGAGGCGACGTTCGCGATGAAGCCTCGGCGCTCGTACTCCTGACTGACCTCCAGTCGACCCTCGCCGACATCGACTCGGCTGCGGCCAGCCTGGTCACGATCGCCATGGCCGGCCGGGTCGACGAGTCGGCCCATCCAAGTCTGTACGACCACGACATAGCGGGGCCGCTCGGCATGTTCGACGAGAAGCTCGCCGAGCTCCGGGGTGTCGCGCAGTCGCCGGACCAGTTCGACGAGATCGCGTCGACGCGTGACCGGCTTGCATCGGCGCTGGCGACGCTCCATGACGGAGCGTTCGGCCAGGATCTGATGTCGATCTACCACGACTCGATTCAATCGGCACGCGCAGAACTCGACGCCGCCGTTCGTGACATGCTGATCCACGACGGTGAGCAGCTCGCAGAGGCCATCGAGCATTCGGCAAGCGCCGACCGCTGGCTCCGGACCCTCCTTCCGCTGATCATGGGTCTCGCAGCGGTTGTCGCGGTCTCGATGGTTCGACGGCAGAGACAGGTCAGATCTGAGCAGCTGTCGAGTCTCACCAGGCAGAACCAGATGAAGGACGAATTCATCGCCAGCGTCAGCCATGAGCTCCGCACGCCCCTGACGAGCATCGTCGGCTTTCTCGACGTACTACGCGACAGTGAAGGGGACTTCTCGGAACAGAAGAGCGAGCTGATCGAGATTGCGGCGCAAGAGGCTCTCGATCTGTCCTACCTGGTGGAGGATCTCCTCGTGATCGCCCGCGTCGGAGCAGGTGGACTCTCGGTGGCTTCAGTCCCGGTCTCTTTGCGTGGACAGACGGCGCAGGTTCTGGAGAGCGTGATGGATGTCGGCGAGGTTTCGCTGGTGGGCGGCGACGTCGTCGCTATCGCCGATCCTGCCAGAGTCCGTCAGATCCTCCGAAACCTCCTCATCAACTGTCGGCGCTATGGCGGGAACCAGGTCGTCATCGAGATGGCGAGGGAGGGCTCCGACGCGTCGCTCACGGTGATCGACGATGGACCTGGGGTGGCCGTCGGCGACCGCGAGCGCATCTTCGAGGCATATCAGCGTGCTCACCGCTCCCGGGGCGTCACCGACTCAGTTGGTCTCGGTCTCGCCGTCTCGCGTCACCTCGCACGCCTGATGGGCGGTGACCTCCGCTACGTCGCGAGGCCGCATGGAGCCGCGTTCGAACTCGTGCTCCCCGCAGCTGTCGAGCACGGTGGCGCACGTCCGGGGCTCGAGTCCGTCGTGCGCCGGCGGACGGCAGGGAGTGATCCGTCTCCGGCTGTCTGACATCGTGGCCAGTCGAGCGATCTCGCAGCGGTGGCGATGCTCTCTCCCGCGGATGTTTGCTTCACGTCGGGCCGAACCGCGCGGTGCCGGTCGTTGCGAGAGCGTAGGTAACGGCATCTACCAGCCGATCGGCGTCCTCGTTCGTGAACACCAGCGGCGGCTTGATCTTGATGACGTCGTGGGCGGGGCCGTCGATCGAGAGGAGCACGTGGTCGGCTTTGGCGTACTCCACGACGGCCTTCGTCGTCGCAGCGTCGACCAGCTGGATGCCCAGGAACAGACCGGCGCCGCGGACGTCGACGATGCGGTCGTCTTCGATGGCCCTCAGCCGGTCCACCAGGTAGCTGCCGACTTCGACGGCGTTCTGGCGGAGGCCCTCCTCCTCGATGACGTCGAGCACCGCCAGGCCGACCGCCGCCGACACCGGGTTGCCGCCGAAGGTGTTGAAGTACTCCATGCCGTTGTCGAACGCCTCGGCGATCGCCCGCGTCGTGACCACCGCCCCGAGCGGATGCCCGTTGCCCATCGGCTTGCCCATCGTGACGATGTCGGGCACCACGTCGTGCAGCTCGAACGACCACCAGTGCGAGCCGACCCGACCGAACCCGGTCTGCACCTCGTCGGCGACCACCACGCCGCCTGTTTCTCGCACCGCCCGGTAGAGCGTGTCGAGCACTCCTGCCTCGGGCACGATCTGACCGCCACAGCCGATGATCGACTCGGCGAACAGCGCCGCCACCCCCGACGAAGGAACCCGCTCGGCGACGTGATCCGCCCAGCCCACCGAACGTCCCTCGATCGGAGTGTCCACCACGTGCACCCACTCCGGCTTCCCCGCACCACCGGGGCCGTCGAACTTGTAGCCGCTGATGTCCACCATCGCCGACGTGTTGCCGTGGTACCCGTCGGCGAACACGACGACATCCCGGGCACCCGTCGCCGTCCTGGCCATCCGCAACGCCAGCTCGTTCGCCTCGCTGCCGCTGTTCACCAGATACACCACGTCGAGACCCGGCGGGCAGAGGGCGGCGAGCCGCTCGGCGTAGTCGAGGACCGCCGGATGCAGATAGCGGGTGTTCGTGTTGAGCGTCGCCCACTGCCGCGACGCCGCCTCGACGACCTTCGGGTGTGAGTGACCGACGTGACACACGTTGTTGACGCAGTCGAGGAAGTCGGCGCCGCGAGCGTCGTACAGATGCGCCCCCAGGCCCCGCACCATGTGGATCGGCTCGTCGTAGCTCAGGCTCAGCGCCGACCCGAGATACTCGGCCCGCCGCGCCAGCAACTCCGACCGCTCCGTCATCAGCGGCGGGGTACCGGTGGCCAGTTCGACGGCGATCGCATCGCGATCGCCGGCCATCAGCCGCTCCAGCAGATCCCACGCCGACCGCTCCGAGACCTGGTTGTGGGGGTTGCCGTCGTCGCGGCGGCTGGCGGCGACCGTCACCGAGGTGGCGAGGCGGGCGACGATCAAGGGCAGCAACGCCTCCGCTTCGGCGTTGGTCAGGTCGGTCGTCGATCGCCACCCGCGCACGACGGCGGCGCCGATCGTCACCGGATCGACGGCATCGAACATCGCATACGTGCACCCCACCGCCAGCTCGGCGATCCGCACCGAGTGCACCGTGTCCCCGAAGTCGATGAGCCCGGTGACACGGCCGTCGGTGAGGAGCACGTTGAGGTCGTTGGCGTCGCCGTGGATGATCTGGTGGGGCAGATCCCACAGCGCCCGCTCGTGCGTCGTGATGTAGTCGACGGCCTCGTCGAGCACGTCCTGGTGCCGCCGGTCGAGCACGTGGTGTCGCCGGGCGGCCACCGTGTCGAGTGCGTTGAGTGCGTTCCACGGGTGATACCGACCGGCCGTCGGGTGCCGGAACCCGGCGAGGCGGTTGACCAGATCGCCGAGCCCGGCCCCCAGCTCGTAGGCCTGCTCCGCATCGAGCCCTGCATCCGCATACGGGGCGCCGTCGATGTAGGCGAGCAGCCGGGCGATCCCGTCCGACACCTCGAGCAGTTCCATCCCGTTGAGCGCCTCGACCGCCCGCGGGGTGGCCAGGCGGCCGGGGTGGAGCTGCAGGTGTTGGAGCACGGCGTGTTGTAGGGAGATCTCGTCGACGTCGGCGTCGGGGGGCGAGATCTTCAGTATGTAGACGTCATCGCCTGCCACCACGTGATAGTTGCGGTCGAACTCACCGGGGAGCGGAACGATCTCGTCGGCGTCGACACCGAAGTGGCGCAACACCCCGCGGGCGTGGGCCCGAGCGGCGGTGGCTGGATCAGCCGAAGCGGTACCCGACGGAACGGACGGTGGTGATCCAAGAGCGTCGCTCCTCGCCGAGCTTGGCGCGGAGTCGTCGGATATGGACGTCGACAGTTCGTGATCCACCGAAGTAATCGTATCCCCACACCTTGGAGAGGATCTGCTCGCGGCTCCAGACCCGGCCCGGATGCTCGACGAAGAACCGCAGCAGCTCGTACTCCATGTAGGTGAGGTCCTGCGGGCGGCCGCCGAGCGTCGCCTGGTACGTGGCGGTGTTCAGCTCGAGATCCTGGAAGCGGAGCACGTCGGGGTCTTCCTCCGGCTCGACGTCGGAGGGCTCTGCCGTGGACAGTCGCCGCAGCCTCGTCGCCAGCTCCATGCGATCGACCGGCGTGAGGAGGAAGTCGTCGAAGTCGTCGTGATCGGCGAGGTCCTCGGTGAGGGTGCGATCCGCCACCAGCAGCACCGGCACGCCGTGCTCGGTGCGGGCCTTGCGCGCCGTCGCCAGCATCATCCCGAAGTCGTCACCGACCTCGACGACGAGCGTGTCGGCCTTCGAAGCTCTCCCGGCGAGGTCGCCGACGCTCTCGATGGGGAGTGGCTGGAAGCCGGCGCCGACCAGTGCACCGGCGAGCGCCTGTGACGGCGTCGGGGGATACACGGCGACGTACATCACAGCACCGGCAGGTAGTTCTCGAGCTCGAACTGGGACACGTGCTTCTGGTAGCGGTCCCACTCCGCCCGCTTGTTGCGGAGGAACCACTCGAACACGTGGGGACCGACGGCCTCGCGCACCAGATCCGACCCCTCCATCGCATCGAGGGCTTCTGCCAGGGTCGAGGGCAGGCGGTGAGCGCCGACGGGTCGGGGATCACCGTGCCGCTGCATCTCCTCCAGCGAGTAGTTGTTCTCGATGCCGGCGAGCCCGGCGGCGAGGATCACCGAGAAGGCCAGGTACGGGTTGCAGGCCGGGTCCGGGGCCCGGTATTCGATGCGGGTGGACACGTCCTTGCCGGTGCGCGTGGACGGCACCCTGACCACCGACGCCTGATCGGTGCGGCCCCAACTCTCGTAGACCGGGGCGTCGAAGCCGCTCACCAGCCGCTTGTAGGAGTTGACCCACTGGTTGGTCACCGCGGTGATCTCCCGGGCGTGGCGGAGCAGCCCGGCGATGAAGCTCTGGGCCACCTTGGAGAGCCCGATCTCGCTTCCCGGCTCNNGCTTGTAGGAGTTGACCCACTGGTTGGTCAGCGCCGTGATCTCGCCGCCGTGGCGCAGCAGCCCGGCGATGAAGCCTCGGGCGACCTTGGAGAGGTTGTACTCGGCGCCCTCCTCGTGGAACGAGTTGGTGTCGTTCTGGAACAGCGAGAGATGGACATGCATCCCGCTGCCGTCGTACTGCTCGAGCGGTTTCGGCATGAACGTGGCGTAGATGCCGTGCTCCATCGCCACCTCCTTCACCGCCAGGCGGGTGGTGACGATGTTGTCGGCCATGGTGAGCGCATCGGTGTGGCGCAGGTCCAGCTCGTGCTGGCTCGGCGACACCTCGTGGTGCGACGACTCGACGGGGATGCCGAGTCGCTCCAGCGCCATGATCGTGCTGCGCCGGTACTCCTGGGCCACGTCGAGCGGCGTCAGGTCGAAGTAGCCGCCGCGGTCGAGCACCTGCGGGCTCGGACCCGAATCGGCGAAGTAGAAGTACTCGATCTCGGGGCCGACGTAGAAGCTGTACCCGAGCTCGTGGGCCCGCTGCAGGTTGCGGCGCAGCACCCAGCGCGGGTCGCCCTCGAACGGCTCGCCGCTGGGCTGGACGATGTCGCAGAACATGGCGGCGACGCCGTCGGGTCCCGGCCGCCACGGCAACACCTGGAAGGTGCGCGCATCGGGGACGGCGAGCATGTCCGACTCCTCTTCGCGGCTGAAGCCGTCGATGGCGGTGCCGTCGAAGCGCATCCCCTCGTCGAAGGCGTCCTCGAGCTCGGCCGGGGTGATGGCGAACGACTTGAGGAAGCCGAGGATGTCGGTGAACCACAGCCGGATGAAGCGGATGCCGCGTTCCTCGACGGTGCGCAGCACGTATTCCTGCTGATTGGGCATGGGAGCTCCCGGCGTCGGGGCGAATGCGGGCGCATCGGGCAGATTGCCTGCGCGGCGACTGCGGGGGCATCGTATCCCACATCCGGCCCGGTGAGGAAGCCCGGACGGGCCCCGAAACACACTGTTCACATTCCGGCAACGGCCGGGAAACCAGGTCGTGTGACCATTCTGCGGTCGCAACCGCGGCCCGTCCGTGGTGCGCTCGCAAACTCCAGATGACCCTGAACGAAGGCGGAGGTGCCCCGTGGCTTACCGGGCAATGTACATCTGGACCGACGGCACGAAGCCCACGCATCTGCTCCGGTCCAAGACCAAGGTTCTCCAGGACGGCCAGGAGCCGCCCATCTGGGGCTTCGACGGTTCTTCGACGAACCAGGCCCCCGGTGACTCCTCGGACGTCGTCCTGCGTCCCGTGAAGATCGTGCCCGACCCGGTGCGCGGCGGCAACGACGTGCTCGTGCTGGCGGAGTGTCTGAACACGGACATGACCCCGCACGAGACGAACACCCGCGCCGCCCTCGTCGAGACGGCCGAGAAGTACGCCTCCTACGAGCCGTGGTTCGGCATGGAGCAGGAGTACAACTTCATGGACGACGGCCACCCGCACGGGTTCCCCAAGGGTGGCTACCCGCCGCCGCAGGGCCCGTATTACTGCGGCGTCGGCTACGCGGACATCTACGGCCGTGAGGTCGTCGATGCCCACAGCCAGGCCTGCATCGACGCCGGTCTCAGCATCTCCGGTACCAATGCCGAGGTGATGACCGGCCAGTGGGAGTTCCAGATCGGACCCCTCGATCCGGTCGAGATGGCCGACCAGCTGATCATCGGCCGCTGGCTGCTGTATCGCATCGCCGAAGACTTCGGCCTCGAGGTGTCGATCCATCCCAAGCCGATGGCGGGCGACTGGAACGGCGCAGGCTGCCACACCAACTTCTCGACGAACCAGATGCGCGAGAACTACGACGCGATCATCGCGGCGTGTGAGGCGCTCGGGAAGAAGGCAGACGAGCACATCACCAACTACGGCGCCGGCATCGAGCTGCGTCTCACCGGCGAGCACGAGACCCAGCGCTACGACACGTTCTCCTACGGCGTGTCCGACCGCGGCGCCTCGATCCGCATCCCGTGGCAGACGAAGGCCGATGGCAAGGGCTACATCGAGGACCGGCGTCCCAACGCCAACTGCGATCCCTACATCGTGACGCGGCTCATCACCGAGACCGTCTGCTCCGCAGCCGACAGCTCGGCCTGAGCCGGAAACAACCGAATCGAAACCAGAACGGGGCCCTCACCGGGCCCCGTTCGTCGTTTCGCATGGCCTCGGGAGGCCGGCGAGCTTCTTGTTTCGGCCAAGCGCAAGCGTTTGTGCGAGCTGCTCGCCCACGCGGCTGACGCCGCCTTCGGCTCGAGGCGGACGGTGCCTCTCGAGCACCCCTTTCGGCTCGCTCGCTGCGCTCGAATTGCACGAGGCGGGTGGGCGTCGTGATCCGACTGATGTGCCGAAGGGGGCCAACCGGCTCAATCGCGTCGGGTCCGGCTCCGCCCAGAGCGTGGCGTCGAGCGGCGAGGTTTGGTCAGCCTGACCGTCCACGCTCGAACTCATGGCGCTGTGCCATCAGCGCAGCTTCCACCCTGCTGCGCACATGGAGTTTCTGCAGCACGTTGGTCATGTAGTGCTTCACCGTCTTCTCCGCCAGGAAGAGTTGCTCGCCGATCTCTCGATTGGTGTATCCCTGTGCAAGCAGCCGAAGAATGTCTTGCTCCCGAGGCGTCAGCTGGTCGTAGGGGTTGATCGGCTCGGAACGCGTCATCTCGTGAAGAATGCTGCTGGCAAGCGACGACGTGACGTACACCTCGCCGCCGAGCACGGCTCGAACGGCGTGGACGAGGCCTGGTCCAGAGACACCTTTGAGCACATATCCCGTTGCGCCCAGCTTGAGCACCTCGAGGAGGTCGTCCGGTTCCTCGGAGACCGTCAGTATCAAGATCGCAGTTGCGGGGCTGGCCGCCGCGATCCGTCGGGTGGCTTCGATGCCACCACCATTCGGCATGGCCAGATCGAGGACCACCAGATCGGGCGCGAGCTCGAGGACCGACTTCACCGCCTCTTCGCCATTCGATGCCTCGCTGATCACCTCGATGTCATCCTGCGACGAAAGCGTGTTGACCACAGCCTCACGGAAGAGAGGATGGTCGTCGGCAACGACTACGCGGAGTAGTTCAGGCATCGGGTCCCTCTTTGTGGAGTGGAAGCACGGCCGTGATGACGGTTCCCTCGCCAACAGTGCTCTGCACGTCCAGTGTGCCGCTGAGCAATTCCACTCGCTCACGCATTCCCTCGAGGCCAAGCGTGGCTTCTCCGGCCACCGCATCCAACTCGAAGCCTGCACCCTCATCGGAGACGGTGACCTCGATCCCCGATTCCGTGGCGGTCGCGGCCACCCGTCTGTGGACCTGGCCGGCATGCTTGTGGCTGTTGGCGAGAGCTTCCTGGACCACGCGGTAGACCGTGATGTTCACCGGAGCCGGTGCTGAGACAGACTCACCGTGACATTCAAACTGGACGCCTTCGCCAGAGATGCGTTCGTAGTCGGCTGTCGCCCGTCGGGCCGCCTCGCACGGTGTGAGCTGATCGACCTCCGGCATTCGCAGACCGTGGCTGATGGCTCTGAGATCCGCGAGCGCAGACTCGAGCGCGGCCCTCAGCCGGTCCACGTCTTCCGAGCTCCCCGCGCCGTTCCCGCGGATTTCACTGTCGATCGCTTCGATGCGCAAGAGCGCGAGCGCCACGTCCTGGGCGGGTCCGTCGTGAATGTCGGCCGACACCCTCCTGAGAAAGCGTTCGTTGAGAGTGGTCGTGCGGGCGGCCGCCCTGTCCACTCGTGCCCGCAGCCGCTGATTGTGATCGAGCGCCATCCGAAGGTCCTCGACGTTCTCCACGAGCTTCGATCGCTGCTGGCGAATCGTGTTGCTCGCCCGCCGCATCATTCCCACGAGCAGCAGGTGCATGATCACAGTGGCGGCGGCGACGATGATCCAGCCTCGGATCTGAGCGCTTCTGATCTCTTCCTGCAGTCGATCGGGTAGCTGGTAGAACTCCGAGACCAGGACCACCTGGTCCGAGCCTTCGTTGCGAACAGGTGCGTACGTCTCGATGAGGGTCTCCCAGCTACTCGCTTCGTATTCGTTCTCCGGTTCGGACAGGTCGCTGATCTCCGACGTGACTTCACCGTCGAAAGCCTGACGGAGATGATCGTCCATGGCATACGTCCGCCCGATGATCTCAGGATTGGGGCTGTAGAGGATTTCTCCGTCTCGCGACCAGATCTTGAACGAGACGATCTGCGTCCCAAACCTGGTACCCGTGATGAGCCGGTCCAGATCCGCCCGCTGAGTACCGGTCAGCTCGCCATCTTCCGAGAGCCCTTGAACGAGCGGTGTGACGAAGCTGTCGACGTAGAGGGCGGTGACCCCTGCCGTGCGGTTGATGACCACCTGCTCGATCGCCGAGGAGACCCAAAACCCGATCGTCAGCATTCCGATGAGCAGCACCGACAGGCTCAAGACCACGAACTGCCACGTGAAGCTGAGCCGGTCTAGCAAGGGTATGCGCACTGGTCCACCAACGCCTCGCGTGAAGTCATGATACGGAACGCCGCGTAGGACCAAGGTCGGAAATCTGTGAGTCCAGGGGCGAAAAAGTGAGTTCACCAGGGCCCGTATCGAAGGCCGGGCAGACGCCATACCTTGCAGGAAGTGGGGACGCTCGGGTCGGGAGATACCGACCTCTATGAGAAAGGAGGGAAACCATGGTTTCCCGCCGAAACTTTGCGATCCTGGTGGCGATCGCTGCAATCACCTTCGCCGCCTGCGGAACCTCGGGTGCCGCTCCCGGCGACGTAACGTTCGACGTCGAGTTGATCGAGGTCAAGGGTGCCACCGACGGCATCGCCGCGCCGGAAACGAATCCCGAGACATTGTCGCTGGGTTACGGATTCAGTGCCCCGGGAGAGTACGACGCCAACAACCCCAACAAGTGGCAGGTTGCCACCTACATGTTCTCACCGGGCGCCATGTCAGTGGTTCAAGGTGACAATGTGACGCTCAGGTTCTTCGGCGTCAATGGAGATCACCACGGTGTCTCTCTGGTCGCGCCCGACGGCACGACTGTCTTCGACAACTTCGAGATGCAGCGGGGCAGGGAAGGGCTGATGACCTTCACCGCTGATCAACTCGGTCACTACAAGCTCATCTGCGCCGATCATGCGCCCACGATGACGGCAGACATCTTGTCCATCGCCGGATGATGATGATTGAGAGCCGTATCGGCCTCGCGGCCGATACGGCTCTTGCATGACGGCTCAGCGCGTGCGGGACAGCAGAACTCCTGCCTCAACGAACCTCTGAACGATCCCTTCGCCTCCGGTCACGATGGCACGTTTGCCTTTCAGGCTGGCCGAAGCTCTGCGTGAGAGGCGGGTGGGAAGGCCGTTGAGGGTCCCCGCGGACCGTGTGACAGCCAGCCGACCGTGTTACAGCTCGCCCTGGGCGTCGGCGATCGCGGCGGCGAGGTCGGTGGCGGCGTCCTGGTAGACGATGAGGCTCGCCTGGCGCCGCTCGGGGCCGGGGTCGTTGACGAGACCGTCGAGCATGTCGTCGGCTGCGGTCGCCATGAGGTCTGCCGCCGACACGACGACCTCCCAACTCTCTTCGGCGTCTGCCGGCACCGTCGTGATACTGGCGGCCGTTGCGAACTGGCGGGTGCGGCTGGCGAGATCGCGGAGGGCGTCGCGGGTCGGGCCGTACTCGACGTCACCGGCTTCCCAGTCGGCGTTGATCGTTGCCGCCTCGTCGGACAGGGCGCCGGCTGTGTCGGCGAGGCCGTCCGACACCTCGACGAACGTCGCCACCTCGGGGTCGAGCGTCGTCGTGGTGGTGCCGTCGGGTGCCTCGGTGGTGGTCGTCGTCGTGCCGGAGCTGCCGTTCGACGCTGCGATCGTCGTGGAGGTGGTCGCCGGGCTCTGCGGCACGTTCGTGACGAAGGCGTACGTCAGGCCGGCGAGAGCGGCGACGAGGACCGGCAGGATCCAGCGGCCCGGCTTGGGATCGGGGTTGTCGAACACGCCGCGAATCTAGCGGCCCATCCCGGATGTGCAGTGATCCATGGCGTCGCCAAGCATCACGACACTGGTACCGGGGCGGCCGTTCCTATCCTCGTGACCATGGAGATCACAGGCCGAAATGCACTCGTCACCGGTGGCGCCACCCGCGTCGGGCGTGCCCTCACCATGGCGCTCGCCGCCGCCGGCGCGGACGTCTTCGTCCACTACAACAGCTCGGAAGGACCTGCCGAGGAGACGGCCGACGCCGTGAGATCGTTAGGACGACGCGCTGCCGCCGGTGGCGCTGATCTCTCCGACCCGACCACGGCCGCGCCACTGATCGATGCAGCCACCGAGGCGCTCGGACCGATCTCGATCCTCGTCAACTCGGCCTCCGGGTTCCCTGTCGACACGCTCGAAGACGTCACGCTGGAGCAGCTCCGGTCAACTGCGGATCTGACGCTCTACAGCCCGACGCTGTTGACGCAGGCGTTCGCCGCCGCTCTCCCCGACGACATGGAAGGTGCGGTCGTCAACGTCACCGACGTCAAGACGATGTTCCCGTACAAGGACCACTTCAGCTACATGCTCGCCAAGGGCGGTCTCGACACGCTGACCCGCACGGCCGCCATCGCTCTCGCTCCGCGCATCAGGGTCAATGCCGTGGCGCTCGGTGTGATCCTCCCGCCCCCCGGCGAAGACGACGAGTACGTGGCGAAGCTCGCCGCTCGAGTGCCCATGGCCAAGGCCGGGGGCACCACCCCGGTCGCCGACGCAGTGCTCGCCCTCGTCGAGAACGGTTTCGTGACGGGTGAGATCATCCGGATCGACGGCGGCGCCCACCTCGTGGGGTGACCCGGGTCGGTATCGTCCGGGCTATGAGCGCAGTACTCGATCCCACACTCGGTCCCGAGCAGCGCCAGTCTGCTCTCGACGCCATGGACGGCGGCACGTTCGACATCGTGATCGTCGGCGCGGGTGTCACCGGCGTCGGTTGCGCACTCGATGCCGCCTCCCGCGGCCTGTCGGTCGCCCTTCTCGAACAGCGTGACCTCGCCTCCGGCACGTCGAGCCGCTCCTCGAAGCTCATCCACGGCGGACTCCGCTACCTGGAGCAGCTCAACTTCGCGCTCGTCTTCGAGGCGCTGCGCGAGCGCGGGCTGCTCACGGATGTGCTCGCTCCGCACCTCGTGCACCAGGTGCGGTTCCTGTATCCGCTCAAGCATCGCTTCTGGGAGCGGCTCTACGTCGGTGCCGGCGTGTTGCTCTACGACATCTTCGCCTTCTTCGGTCGCCGTCCCCTGCAGCGCCATCGTCACCTGACCCGGAAGGGTGCGGTGCGCGAGGTGCCGAGCCTCGACAAGGAGAGCCTCGCGGGTGCGATCCAGTACTCGGATGCCCAGGTCGACGATGCCCGTCACACGTTGGCCGTGGCCCGCACGGCGGCACGGTACGGCGCCAAGATCGCCTCGAGCTGCCGGGTCACCGGCCTGCTCCGCGAGGGTGACAGGGTCGTCGGGGTCGAGGCCGAGGACCTCGAGTCGGGCCGCAAGATGAAGATCAAGGCGCGCCAGGTCATCAACGCCACAGGCGTCTGGACCGACAGTGTGCAGGGCATGGCGGGTCGCGGTCGCATCCGCGTCACCGCCTCGAAGGGCATCCACGTGGTCGTGCCACGTGATCGCATCGCCTCGAACACCGGCATGATCATCCGCACCGAGAAGAGCGTGCTGTTCCTGGTGCCGTGGGGCCGGCACTGGATCATCGGCACCACCGACACCAAGTGGACGCTCGACCTGGCTCACCCTGCGGCGAGCAAGGCCGACATCGACTACGTCCTCGAACACATCAACAGCGTCCTCGTCAACCCGTTGACCCACCAGGACATCGAGGGGGTCTATGCCGGGCTGCGGCCACTCCTCACCGGTGAGTCGGATGCGACGAGCAGGCTGAGCCGGGAGCATGCCGTGTCCGTGTCGGTGCCGGGCCTCATCACCGTCGCCGGAGGCAAATACACCACCTACAGGGTGATGGCCAAGGACGCCGTCGACGTGGCTGCCACGAACCTGCCCGGCAAGGTGCCGGAATCGTGCACCGATCGCATTCCGCTGGTGGGCGCCGACGGCTACCACGCGCTGTGGAATGCACGTCACCGACTCGCCGAGGAGCACGGTCTCCACGTGGCCAGGATCGAGCATCTCCTCAATCGCTATGGCTCGGAGACGGTGGAACTGCTCGAGACGATCGCCAAGCGACCCGAGCTCGGCGAGCCGCTGGAGCACGCCGACGACTATCTCGCCGTGGAGATCCACCGTGCCGTGACATCGGAGGCTGCGCTGCATCTCGACGACGTCCTGACCCGCCGCACCCGGATCTCGATCGAGACCTTCGACAGGGGGGTGGCCACGGCCCCGAAGGTGGCCGAGATCATGGCCGAGGTGCTCGGGTGGGACGAGGCGACGATCGAGCGGGAGCTCGCCCACTACGAGGCCAGGGTGGCGGCAGAGCGGGAATCGCAGACGATGCCGGACGATCACACCGCCGATGCGGCGCGGCTCGGCGCACCCGACGTTCGTACCCGATCACTCGACCCCGGCTGAGGATCAGAGCCCGAAGCCGAACCAGTCGCCCTCGTTGGGGTCGTCGACGACTCCCGTCACGTCCTGGTGCAGCACCCGGTCGCCGACGTTGGTGAGACCGGACCCGCTTCCCTTGAGGAACAGCGCCGCACCGCTGTCCTGCTCGCCGCTGGTGTTCTGGAACGGAATGCCGATGAGCAGGTCCCAGCGGTTGTCGGCGGTGGCGTTGATCATCACGAGGGCGATCCCCAAGCGGTCGCCTGCCACGCCGACCCCGCCGATGCCCGGGGAATCCTCGTGCCAGCGCTCCGAGCCGACCCCGGTGAGCCCGGCGGCGGTGCCGTCCAGAAGGATCACGACCCCGGCGTTGTTCTTCCCGCCGATGTCGTCATAGGGAACCCCGACGGCGAGCTCCGCGAAGCCGTCGTTGTCGACGTCGGCTCCGGCGAGGGCGCTGCCGAAGCGATCTCTGGCTCCGATGGCGCCGGGCACGCCGAGGCTGTCCTCGGTGAACTGCCTGGCGCCCGCTCCGCTGAGCAGCGGCCATGATCCCCGCAGCGCCCACACGGCGCCGGCCTTGAACGTGCCGTCGACCCTCTCGTCGGGGGCGGCGATGGCGAGGTCGTCCAGCCCGTCTCCGTCGAAGTCTGCTGCCGCCAGCTCGAGCCCGAACCGATCACCGGTTTCCGGGGTCTCCCCGAGGGCGTTCTTGCGCTGGCTCCAGATCTGCGAGCCATCACCCACCAGCCCGAGTGCGCTGCCCTTGATCGTGACGACGGCGCCGGCCTCCGACTTGCCCGAGATCCTCTTGTTCGGAGCGCCGATGGCAAGGTCGTATTCGCCATCGCCGCCGAAGTCTCCAGCGGCGAGGCTCGTGCCGAACCGGTCGCCCCTGCCGATCACTCCTGCCACGCCGGGCGTGGAGAGATCGATGGCGACGGACCCGGTGACGGTGATCCCGGTTTCCGAGCCGAAGAAGATCGTCACCTTCCCGGCAGCGAGCCGGCCCGAGACGTTCTCGCCCGGTGATCCGACGGCGACATCCGCAAAGGCGTCTCCGTTGAAGTCACCGACCTCGACCGCGTGACCGAATCGGTCGAACGCGTCGACCGATCCCGGAACGCCGGCGACGTTCTCGTGGAGCCGCACCGCCGACGCCAGATCGAGTCCTGTCGGCGAGCCGGGGACGACGGTGATGGCGCCGGCCTTCTTCCGACCGTTCACCGTCTCACCGGGCTGTCCGATCACAAGGTCGTCGAAGCCGTCGTCGTCGATGTCGCCGAATGCCACGTCGAACCCGAACTCGTCGCCGTTCTCGTCGCTGTCGGGCAAGCCTCCCTTGCCCTGGATCAGCAGCTCGTTGTTGGTGGTCGAGGGGCCGCTGTTTGTCGAATAGAACACGGCGACACCGCCGCCCTTGCTCTCGAACGGTGCTCCGATGGCGGCATCGTCGTGACCGTCGCCGTCGAAGTCGGATCCGAGACTGAGCCGACCGCCGACGTTGAACACGAGGCTCTCGCACGTCGTGTCGGAGTCGCCCTCGGGGTCGTCGTTGTCGGTCAGGCAGACCGTTGCGTCGAAGGTCCCGGCGCCGGCGTACTGGTGATTGATCTGGATCGGCGACGGGGACGAGCGCTCGTTCTGGACGCCGTCCCCCCAGTCGACACTCATGGTGTGGGTGTCGTTGCCGCCCGGATCGACCACGAAGGCACGGAGGAACGTCGTGGCACCGACGCGCGGGCTCAGGTTGCTGCGGAGCTCGCCGAAGCTCGGTGCCACGTTGGCGAACCGGGCGAACACGGCGCCGGTCCCCGAGGACGGATCGCTCGGGTTGTCGTCGTCGTCGACATCGACGGCAACGATGAACGTGCCGTCGTCCTCGGGTGTGAACGACAGCGTCGGTCCGTTTCCGGTGGCCACGACCTGCCCGAGGCGGAGCACCTCCCAGTCGTAGGTGAACGTGTCGGTGCCGGGATCGTCGATGTCGAGCGAGAAGGTCACTTGTGATCCCTCCTCACCCACATCCGCGACGCCGGAGATGGGGACGCCGTCGGCGACCAGCCCGACGTCGGGATCGACGTTGGTGACCGTGACGAGCTTGGCCTTGCGGGGGGCGGCGCCGTCTCCGTCGTCGACCCGGACCCGCACCCACCAGGTGATGGGGTTGCCGAACACGGCATCGTCGTCGGGCGTGAAGGAGTACGTGCTGGAGGGGCCGGCCTCCGGGTCGAACCACGTGTCGAAGACCACGCCGTTGCGGAGCACGTCCCAGGTGTAGGTGAACTCCTCGTCGCCGGGGTCGATCGGGGTGGTCGTGAAGGTGATCTGCGCACCTTCCGCCGTCGTGAACGACGGCCCGTCGACGTCATGCTGCGGGGCGACGTTCGACACCGTCACCGTGAGCTCGTCGGAGGCGATGTTGAAACCGTCGTTGAGCGTGATCGTCACGGTGTAGACGCCGTCGTCCGCGTACACGTGGGTGCCGGTGACCGTCTTGGCCCCCTCGTCGACGATGCCGCCGCTCGTGGAGTCGTCCCCCCAGTCGATCTGGGCGACGTGGACGTCCCCGTCCTCGTCGGTGAAGGTGGCGTCGACGGTGATCTCGGAACCCTCGGGGCCGAACCGATTGGCGCCGGCGAACACGATGGGGGCGTTGTTCGGGTCGATGGTGATGGTGACCGTCGCCGTGTCGGACTCGTTGCCACCCGGGTCGGTCACGAAGTAGGTGAAGCTGTCGATCGGTGCGTCGGACCCGTCGTGGTTGTAGGTGAAGGAGCCGTTGGGGTTGAGCGTGAAGAGCCCGTCGACCACGTGGTCCGGACCGTCCACGATCGTGGCGGTGAGGGTGGTGATGTCGTCGTCGCCGTCGCTNNGAGGTTCCGAATCACGCCGTTGGCGGCGTTGCGTGTGATGCTGAGGCCCTTCACCACCCCGTAGGCGTCCGGGTTGGCCACAGGCGAGAAGTCGTCGTCCTGGATGGTGCCCGTGGCGAGACCGGTGCCGATCACGCCGATCGTCACCGAATCGAGGTTGACGAGGAACGTCTCGTCGTCCTCGTCCACGTCGTCACCTGCGGTCGACACCGTGATGGTGGTCGACGGGGTGTTGGCCGGGATGGTCACCTGGTCGCTCTCGAGGGTGAACTCGGCGGCCGATGCCGGGTTGATGCCTCCGATGGCCGTCGTGTAGTCGACGTCGATCGGGTTCGGCGATTGCGGCGAGACCGACACGACGAAGGAAACCGAGGACGGTCCGTCCGTCTCGGGGGCCGATCCGGGTGCGATCGACACCGTGAAGTCGTCGTTGTCCGTGATCGACACCGGCACGTCATCGACGATCTGGCCGGTGTAGTCACCACCCGAGATCGTGTGGGTGATGAGGTCGTCCGGATGGGGGTTCTCGATCGCGGCGTCGTCCACGGCCGTCACGGTGAAGTCGGCGCTCGTTTCCCAGTCGACGGGCTGGATCGTGATCGACGGGGGAGTGATGGTCACCTCGCCGTCGGTCGACGACGGCGTGATCGTCACTGCGGCGGTCGGCTGGGAATCGAGCGACACCGAGTAGACCTTGCCCGCCTCGCCCTCCGTCACCGACAGAGATGCGGGTGAGACGGTGGTTCCGCGGGTGTCGTCGTCGGTGATCGTCACCGTGTGCTGCGATGGAATACCCACGGTGACGTCGTCCGAGGGATCGGTGATCGCGCCGAAGCCGAGCACGACCGTCTCGTTGCTCTCGTCCACGGAGTCGGGCGTCACCGTCACGTTGTACTGGATGACCGTGCCGTCACCACTACCAGCAGCGAACACCACCTGACTGGGGTTCGGGACCGTGTAGTCCGTGCCGTTCGTTGCCGTCCCGCCGGTCGTGATCTGGACGGTGACGGCGCCGAGCAGGTTGCCACCCCCCGTCGAGAGGACCACCCCGACCTGTACGGTGCCCGACTCGACACCGGACGAGCTTGCCGCACCCTGGAATGCCACGGTCGCGGTGGCGGCAGAGGCGGGTGCGGCGCCGACCACGAGCAAGGGCGCGACGAGCAGCACGGCCATGGCGAGCCGCACCACACTTCGGAGACTCCGCCTCACGGGCAGGACCACATTCCTTCTTCCCACGGTGGACACCGGCGCAGCGCTGCCGGTCGTCCCCACCGTTGTGTTCACCGCACCACGTGTCGACATCGAGCGGTCGCGCGATTGAACCAGCTGTCGCCGATTACCTCAACACGTGGCGTCGTTCAATCACCCCCGGTCGCCGCCTTCGAGGCGATCTCGTCGACGATGTCGGCGTTCGCCAGCGTCGTGACGTCGCCGAGTTGGCGCTGCTCGGAGATGTCGCGCAGCAGCCGGCGCATGATCTTCCCGGAGCGGGTCTTGGGGAGATCGTCGGTGAACACGATCGACTTCGGCTTGGCGATGGGGCCGATCGAAGCCGCGACGTGTTCGCGCAAGATCTTGATCAGGTGCTCGTCACCGATCTGGTCGCCGCGTAGCGTCACGAAGGCAGCGATGGCCTGGCCGGTCAGCTCGTCCTTCCGGCCGACGACCGCCGCCTCCGCCACCGCCGGGTGGGAGACGAGGGCCGACTCGACCTCCATCGTGGAGATGTTGTGACCCGACACCAGCATGACGTCGTCGACTCGACCCAACAGCCAGAAGTACCCGTCGGCATCGCGCTTGGCGCCGTCACCGGGGAAGTACTTGCCGGGAAAGCGCGACCAGTAGACGTCGATGTAGCGCTGATCGTCACCCCAGATGGTCCTGGCCATGTGTGGCCAGGGTCGGGTCAGCACGAGGAAGCCCCCGCCCGGGATGGCCACGGGATTGCCCTCCTCGTCGACGATGTCGGCGGCGATGCCCGGCATCGGTCGTGTGGCCGAGCCCGGCTTCGTGGGGGTGGCGCCGGGCAGCGGGGTGATCATGATCCCGCCGGTCTCGGTCTGCCACCAGGTGTC
>JABAOD010002127.1_pt1 | contig 19136 bp, 16 predicted proteins | sample 7062151 | NCBI WGS metagenome assembly JABAOD01 (sample SAMN14538626, study PRJNA623070) | marine sediment metagenome | biome: marine biome [ENVO:00000428]; feature: marine pelagic biome [ENVO:01000023]; material: deep marine sediment [ENVO:00002113] | place: India: Gulf of Khambhat ... | reverse complement strand
ACGACGACCCATACTATCTCCCCAGCCCTTGGTGCGTGACGTTGAGGAGAGCAGTTCAGAAGGTAACAGGACACTAATCCCCCACGATATAGACTAAGGGATATTCCTGCAGGACTGGGCGGTTCTCTCCGAACCCATGGCAAAGCAGCTAGTAGTTCGGCCTGAGGAAGGCACACCGGTACCATACGGCGCTGCAGCGGACGTAACCTTTTTGGCTTACTGAAAAGTTGACGATGGCGGTTTCATGCGAGTCCTTGCCTTCGATGTCTTTGGCACCCTCTTCGATGTTGACGCTGTCCAAGATGTAGCAAGGGGGATCGTGAAAGAGCCTGAGAGCTTTGTCGCTTTATGGAGGAGAAAGCAGCTGGAGTACACCTTTCTTTTGTCTCTCATGGGTCGTTTTTTGGAGTTCTCTCAAGTAACCAATCGAGCCTTGCGTTATGCGGCCACGCAGTCAGGTGAGGACCTGCGGCCAGCGCAGGAGACAACTCTGCTGGAAGCTTGGACCAGGCTGCCCCTCTACCCCGAGGTCCGGCCGGCCTTGGAGGTCCTGCAGAAAGAGCATGCTCTGGTGGTCCTGAGCAACGGGGAAAAGCGACTGCTTCTAGATCTCCTCCGACACGGAGGCGTNNGCCGTCTACAGGCTGGTGGGGGAGAAGCTTGGCCTGCCGCCGGAGGAGGTCGGTCTTGTCTCCTCCAACGCCTTCGACGTCCTGGGAGCGCGGGCTGCGGGTCTCAAGTCCCTGTGGGTCAATCGTGCAGGCGCTGTCCTAGACCCTCTTGACTTGGAACCTGACATCGAAGTTCGAAACTTCCAGGAACTGCTCAAGCTGTTGTGAGAGAATCATCGGTGTTTCCACATCGGAGGAAGAAACCATCTCACCCGAAACGAGGCATCGCCAATCCTTTTAGCACCGGAATCCTTGGGGAATCGTGACGTCCGAGAGGAAACCTCCACGCAACCCCTGGGCCTCCTTCGTGAGCTTTCTCGTAGCAGCAATTGCTCTCCTCATCCTCGTCTTCGTGGTCGTCCTCTATGTCAGCGGGTCCGCCTCTAGCGTCATGCAGGGGGAGAACTTCTACGGCAACTGGCCCTTCGTCATCCTCTCGGTACTCCTCTTCGCTCTCTTCCTCACCACCTTCCTGAGGCCATGGCAACAACGCTCCTGGCGGGAGATGGGGGTCGTCCAGGCCTACTTCGTTGCCCTGTTCACCGAGATGTTCGGTCTTCCCTTGACGATATACCTCCTGTCCTCCGCCTTCAGCGCAAGGATCGGGTTCAGCGGTGATGAGGGGCACCTGTGGGCCACGCTCATGGCCTCGCTAGGCCTCCTGCCTCTCCCAGCGGGCGTGGCCCTCGTGATGGTCCTTAGCGTTGCCCTAATCTCCCTGGGCGCCATCGTCGTGGTCCTGGGATGGCGAGAGCTCTTCTCCTCCCCAGGCCTGGTGACCTCCGGGGTCTACCGATGGGTCAGACACCCCCAATACCTCGGCTTCTTCCTGATAATCGGCGGTTTTCTCATCCAGTGGCCTACCGTCATCACCGCCGCTATGGCGCCAATTCTGTTCTACGCCTACCATAGGCTGGCCAATAAGGAAGAGAGCGATCTCAGGCAACGTTTCGGCAAGTCCTACGAGGACTACGCATCGAGGGTTCCCAGGTTCCTTCCTCGTCTCCCTCGAACGGCCTAAGCTCCTGTACGTCTCATCTACAGAGAGGCCCTCAGCCAACGGCGAAGAAGGATTCAAATAGAGGGATGATATCAGTAACACAGATATCTTCATCGTAATACGGGTTTGAAACCATGGCCGTGGAGATAACCTCCTTCTTGCTTCTGGCCACCGCGCTGGGCCTGGGGCTCCGCCATGGGATGGATTTCGACCACCTGGCCGCGCTGATGGACATAGCAAGCACACAGCCCAGGCCGAAGAGGGCCTTTGGCTTGGGCCTGACCTACGCCATAGGCCATTCCAGCATCGTCGCAGCCCTGGGCGTGGTGGCCATCCTAGCGGGCCTGGCTCTGCCCGAATCCGTCCAGAGACCCCTCGCCCTTTTGGTGGGTGTCACCCTCATCATCCTGGGAGCCTGGGTCATCTTCCTCCTATGGAAGAATGGCGGGAAACCCTTCCAGCTCAGAGGCCGGTGGATTCTGATGGCCGACGGGATGCTCAGGCTCTACGGAAGGCTGCGGGCCAGGGTGACCGGGAAGGAGGCCCCCATCCGCAAGGTCCTTTCTGGAGGATATGGCGTAACATCGGCCTACGCCGTAGGAATCATCCATGGCGTGGGGGCGGAGACTCCAACCCAGATGGTGCTCTTCATTCTGGCGGCGGGGGTGGGCTCCGCCGCATTCGGAGGCCTTCTAGTCATCTCATGGGTCGCTGGCCTCTTCGTTACCATGACCATCGTCTCGGCAGTACTGGCCGTCGGATACAATCACACGACAAGGAGGCCCGCGGTCTTCATGGGAATCGCCCTCCTGACGGGCCTCCTCAGCCTCGCCGTGGGCTCCCTAGTTCTCATGGAGGCCCTCGAGATTCTCTCGTGGCCCTGGTGAGCGTGATCACTAGATGCTTATCTGCCAGTCATATTGCGGGAAGACTGAGTAGTGTCGAAAGTTTCCTCTTGCTCTTCTCCTTCCAAGAATATCCGACGGCGACCAGTGGCCGACAAGACAGCGTGAGGTTCAGGTTGTCTGGAGATAGAGCGACTACACCCCCTCCTCACCTTTCTTCTTCTTGACCCTCTCGACGATGTTATCGGCAACTGCCTCTCCTTCGACGAGTCCCGGGAGGTACCCCTCCGTTGTATATAAGCCGGAGTACGAAGCCTTCTGACCTGCCGTTTCCACCTCGACGCCGGACAGTCCAAAGAGCAGCAGAAGGGGCCCCCGGACGACGTTCACGTTCTGGACCCTCATGTACGGGATGGTGATCCTCTTCCGGAAGACGATGCCCCGCCATATCTTGATCTCCTCATCTCCAAGCCTCCATCTATAGAACCCATGGAAGAGGTAGGCCCAGACGTAGCCCAGGAAGATGATGATGGCCCCATAGAGGGACCACCAGAAGATGACTCCGAGGCCGGCCGCCTGCAGGCCACTGGTATAGAGTACAGGAATGAGGACGAAGAAGACGAAGACGAAGAGCCACAGCAGGAAGGGTATCAGGATGACCTTCAGGGCCCAGACGTAGATCATGCGAGGATGAGGCCTCGCCGTCTCGGCTTCTCTGTTGGCCACAGAGTTCACAGAGACCTATCGATTTCGCGTACTAGATACCATCGACGCCGTTCTCAGCTCGGGAGTCCAGCCTCTTGTGAGGCTATCTCCACGACACAAGTATCTCTTCCCTCTGGAATACCCTCAAGGCCAGATACGCGAGTCCAGTGTCGATGACCGCCACCGTCATGGAGAAGAGCAACAGTTCCATCAGCCCGAAGGCGAGGATTCCGAACATAGCCCCAATGAACAGGAAGATGGCTGGCAGGATCACCAGGGTCCCGAGCTGTTGGGAAGCTCTGACGTCGCTCACGCGGCTCGATATCAGGACGTTGGCGGTGATGCTCATGACGCAGAAGAGGGGAGCCAGGAGGAGTACGCCAATGAGCCACGGGGCGGTGGGAAGGGGTCCATAGCCCAGGATGGGGGTGACCATCCCATTGGTGAGCCAAATGAAGAGGGCCGCTGCCGCCCAGGTCACGGCCATGGTGGGGAGGAAGATGGAGAGGGACTTGCCCATCAAGAGTTCAGCATCCGTAGTGGGGGTTGCGAGCAGGGGTTCCAGGCTCTTGTTAAGCTTCTCGCCCACGAAGCTGTAGCTGGCGATCACCGCGGGCACCGCCGCTGGAATGATGATGAAGAAGAGCAGGAAGGAGTCCAGGACGGTGAGAAGGGTTGCCGTGAAGTCCTCACCCCTGTCCCCCAGGACGGCACTCTCGATGATGGGAGTCTTTTCCACTTCAGTGGAATTAATCAGGTTGGAACGGAGGACAAGGGACTCCTGGATAGAGACCCGCTCCAGGACACTCGCCTCGATGTTCACCCTGATGAGGGTCGAATTGACTATTCGCGACCCCCGGATGATGGAGTCGCGGATCACCGAGTCGATCACGCTGACGTTTGTCAGGATCTCGTTCGCGATGGCCTCACCGTCGTAGGTTTCCAGAATGACCGGGTCCAAGGGTAATGGCTTGTCTGAGGGCGCGACGGCCGCGATGGACCCGAGGGTTGAGAGGGGCAGGACGACGGCCAGCAGTATCGGCGGAAGGACGAGGCTGAAGATGATGTACTTGTTACTCTTGAACTCCGCCATTTCCTTCGTGGCCACTATCCAGGCCTTCTCCAGTCTCATGCACTCTCCTCCACGAGCCGCATGTAGACGTCCTCCAGCCCCCGTTCCTTCTCCACTATGAACTCGATTTCGCCTCCTGCCTCCAGGATGGTCCTCACGATGAGGGGGTTGAGCCTCTTCGGGTCCTCCAGGCCGATGTGCAGCTCGCCGTCAGTAACTTCCAGGCTCTCGACGAAGTCCAGGGCCTCCACTGCCTGAATGACCTCCTCCTTGGTATCCCTCAAGCGGACCACGGAGGCGGGCTTCCAGTAGCGTCCCGACAGCTCCTTGGCGGTCCCCTGGGCCAGGAGGGTGGTGTTGACGACGCCGATCCTGTCGCAAACCCTCTCAGCCTCGTACAGGTTGTGGGTGTTGAGGAAGATGGTCCCCCCCTCCCGCCTTAGCTCCAGTATGAAATCCCGGACGATCTTGGCTGCCGCGGGATCCAGACCCGCCGTGGGCTCATCCAGGAACAAGATGGAGGGTTCGTGGACCATGGCACGGACGATGGCAATCTTCTGCCTCATTCCCTTGGAGAAGGTGGCTACCGATTGATCCCTCCTGTCCCACAGACCCAGCCACTTGAGGAGTTCCTCAATCCTCTCCCGCCTCCTCTGCTCGCTCACGCCGTAGAGGCGAGCGAAGAAGTCCAGGTTCTTGAAGGCGCTGAGCCTCTCGTATAGCCCCGGCGTCTCCGGCAACAGGCCCACAATCCTCCGGATGTTCATCGAGTCGGGCTCCCGGCCCACTTGGTTCCCTGCCACGAAGGCCTTGCCCTCCGTCGGTCCGATGAGACAGCACAGGATGCGGACGGTGGTTGTCTTCCCCGCTCCGTTGGGCCCCAGGAACCCGAAGACCTCTCCCTCCCTGACGTGGAGGCTTAGCCCCTCGATGGCGACCACGTCCCCGAAGGACCTCCCCAGGTTCACCGTCTCAATGAACTCCATCATCTTCGCCTCCCCGATGTTTCGGAAGAGCTGAACAGGAATGACCACTTACAGCAGGAGGATAAGGGTTTCGCTGTCTCCAGGTGCAATCCTCTGGAGAGACCCGAGAGCTGCACATCCGAGGCCTATGGGCTTCAATCCTTTGTCGTTACCTCTCTGGTTATCAAGAGGAGATAGGTCAGGAGGATGGCGGCAAGGGCGACGAAGACAGGTATGAGGATGGACCATGTGAGGTCGAGCCTCGTGATGTACTGCGCCAGGAGGCCAAACTCCACGATGTTGCTGCCCAAGGACCAAAGGTAATGGGATATGCTGAGGAGGGGCACGTCCCCCGGCAGCTGGAAAGCGATGGGCTCCCACAGGAAGCCGTAGAGGAGGCCAGCGGTCAGGGGCCTCTTGAGGAGGAAGCCCATCAACAGGAAGAGCCCACCGTACCCCGCCGAGCCAACGGCGGTCATGACGAGGAGGGCCCCAAGGACCTCGATGTCATCCTCCAAGGGGATGCCCGCATTGGTCATGGCCAGGAAGTAGCTGGCGATGAGGGGAGGCATCAGGATCAGGAGGGTGCTGCCATAGTACCCGATGAACTTGTAGGCCACCAGGCTTGCCTTGGATACCTTCCTGGTTGTAAGGTAGACCAGGGTGTTGTCCTCTATCTCCTCCCTGAAGAGCCGGGTGCCGTGGACCAGGGCGGTGACGATGAGGACCACCTGGAGGAAGAGGGGTACTACGATGTTCTGGTAGAGGATGATGTTCACCTCCCTCCCGGAGATAGCCAGGCCGCCCACTAGGTAGAGGGGCAGCAGGGCCACGGCCCAGGTCACCGCCCCCTTGCGGGAGCTCAGGGTGGTCTTCGCCGTCAGACCCGCCAGTGTTGTGAACCTTCCCACCTCACCGATCATGCTCATCCCACCAGGTATCGGAAGACCGCCTCGAGGTTGTCGTCTGGGCTCTCCATGGCGTGGACGGGGATGCGGGCCTCCACGACAATTCTGGGCAGCTCGCCGTAGAACTGATCGGGGTCCCGCGTCCGCACCACCAGGCTCCCGGCGGCGTTGAATGAGATCTCCGCCACGTGGTCCTCAGCCGAGAGCAGCTGGGCCAGGTCCCTGGGGCGAGGCGTGGTGAGGACAACAGTGTGCGGATGCTCGTCTATGAGCCCCCGGATCTCCTGAATCTGGCCCGAGGCGATGGCCTTCCCGTGGTTGATTAGGACGACACGATCTGTCAGCCTCTCCACCTCGAAGAGGACGTGGCTGCTGACGACGGCGGCTATGCCCCTTTCAGGCAAGCGTCTGATGACCCGCATCATGTGGGCTCTCCCTACGGGGTCCGTCCCGTTGAGAGGCTCGTCCAGGATGAGGAGCTTGGGGTCGTGGGCTAGGGCCTGGGCCAGCTTGGCCCTCTGTCTCATGCCCTTGCTATACCCTGCCAGGGGTCTGTTCATGTGGGCCTCCAGCCCTACCAGCTTCATTGAATCCCTCGCCTTCTCCATCGCCTCTGCACGGCTGTAACCACTCATCCGGAGGAGGGAGTAGACAAACCTCAGGCCACTCATGTAGCCGTAGACCTGATTATGCTCGGGGCAGTAGCCCATTCGAGCCATGAGTTCGCGGTTGTTCCAAGGCCTCTGCCCCATCACCTCCAGGGTTCCCTCGTCCTGCAGCAGCTGGCCCGTCACCAGCTTGAAGAAGGTGCTCTTGCCGGACCCGTTGGGTCCCACTAGGCCCGTGATTCCCTCCCTGAAGGTGGCCGTGAAGCGGTTGAGCCCGAGGACCTCACCATACCACTTAGTGAGGCCTTCTCCCTGAATGACATTCATGGGGCCACCACCTCCATGCTCCTGACGCGGAAGTAGGCGATGGCAATGCAAACGGCGACCACGGCTAGGATGATGCTCAGGGAGATATGCCATGCTAGGCCGTTGCCCTCCACACCGTAGAGGACCCGACCAACGGATAGGAGGTTCTCGTAGAGGGACATGTAGAGGATCTCCTCGGACTCGAAGATGTTACTCAGAGGCTGGCTGATGATCTGGAGGGCCAGGCCCGTGGAGAAGGTGCCAGCGGCGGCGACTCCCTTGCGGGCCGTGAGGCTGGAGAACAGGAGGACGACGAAGGAGAAGAGGACCGTTGTCATTGCACCGAAGGCCAAACCCGCCAGGAGGGCCTCCAGGGCGACTTCCCATGTGACGTACACGAGGATGCCGGCCACTATGGGACCCAGGATGCCTGGGAAGGCCACGGCCAGTATTAGGGCGAAGGCCACTATGGAGGCCTTGGAGAGCAGGTAGTCCACAGTAGTTATGGGCCTGCTGAGATAGAGGGTTAGGGACATGTGCCGAATGTCGTCACTTATGAGGCCCGAACCGAGGGCCGTGGCCACCAAGAGGATGAGGAGGAGGACCGCCGGGTTGACGAGGGTCCCGTAGAAGTAGGAGGCCGTTATCTCCACCCCTGGATTGATCAGGGGAGCCAGGAAGATGTTGAAGATGGTGGTAATGACCCCAAAGGCCACCGCCAGGAAGAGTACGATGATGTTCAGGGGCCTCTTGAGTTCCCTCTTCACCCCGGAGGCGAAGATGGTCAGCAGTCGGTGCGATCGACCCCTCAGGGGCTCCTCCCGCCGAGCATAGGTGGGCAGCTTGAGAGTCACCATCAGCGGCCACCCTCCACTATCTGAAGGAAGACCTCCTCCAGGCTGCGAGCCTCCACCCCCAGGTAGCGTATCTGCACTCCCGCCTCGAAGGCCGCCTGGAATATCCGATCCTCCACCCCATCCCCCTTGTCAACCCGGACGAGGGTGGCATCTACCTGCGCCACCACCCCCTTCTCTTCGAGAGCCGTCCTGAAGGCGTCCACGTCGCCCTTGATGCGGACCCTCAGGGTGTTCAGACCCCGTCCGAGGAGTTCCTTCAGCTCACCTTCCGCGACCACCTGGCCGCCGTTGATGATGACCACGTGCCTGCAGATGTTCTCCACATCGGGCAGCAGATGACTAGATACGAGGAGGCTCTTCCCCTTCATCCTCGAGATGGCCTTGAGGAGGTCCAGCATCTCCGACCGGCCCTCCGGGTCCAGGCCCGCCGTAGGCTCGTCGAACAGGAAGAGGTCCGGGTCGTGGACCAGGGCCTGGGCCAGCTTGGCCCGCTGCCTCATCCCCGTCGAGTACTCCTCCACCTTCCTGTACCTCTCCTCCCCCACCCCAACGAAGTCCAGCATGTCGTGGGCCCTGCTCAGGGCGGTGTTGGCGTCCAGACCGCTGACCCGCCCCATGTAGGCCACCAGGCCAATCCCCGTCATCTCCGGGATGAGGCACTCGTGCTCAGGCATGTAGCCTATACGCTCCCGGATGGCCAGGGGCCTGGAACTACAGTCGTAGCTCATCACAGCGGCTCTGCCCGAAGTAGGTCTCAGAAGGCCCAGGAGCAAACGAAGGAAGGTTGTCTTCCCGGCGCCGTTGGGGCCCAGGAGTCCGATGGTACCCTCGGGCATGTCGACGGTGAGGCCATCGAGGGCGAGGACGTCCCCGAAGCGCTTGGTGAGGCCTTCGGCTTGGATGATCATGCTGACATATCGTAGTCACGGCTTCGGAAAAAGGTTTCCTTTCAGCACTCGTCACAGCCCCTTCCTGCGCTCCCTCCAGAAGAAGTAGAGCAGCAGGGCTGCAGGTATGACTAGGATGCCGCCCAGGAAAGCGGGCTGTTGCCAGAAGGGTGTCTCCGACGGCAGGGAGTAAGAGTACGACTCCAGGGTGGCATTCCCCATCTCGACGTCCCCGCTGAAGAACTGAAACAGGACGGCGTTACCCACCTCGTTGGAGTAGAAAGCCACTTGTCTGGTCCCCTGGAAAAGGATCAGAAAGGGCAGGGCGGCCGTGCCATTGACCGTCTCTGTCTCTACCCTGAGGGCCTTGAAGGTGCCCGCCGGAACTTTCACGTCGTGGCCTCCTGTGATGTTGAGGCGGAGGACAGACTCAGCATCGATGGTCGAGGTGTTATCCACCTGGCTTCCGCCGAAAGAGAAAGTGAAATCGGACTCCAGGTGGGTGGGGACGTCGACCACCCTCTCTCCCACCGTAAGGGGATACGCAGGAAACGAATCTCGGGGAGTGTTGCTCAGCAACATCTCGAAGCTCGCGGAGTAGTCAATAGTTAACACGAAGGCCGTGACTGAGAGCTCAAAGTCGGCACTGGCCTGGACCTCCAGGGGCATGAAGTACGGCGTCTCATAGCTCTCCACCTGGGACACCCCCACTGTTCCCGCCAAGGTGGCTACCACGTCCGTCTGCTCCACGGTTGTAGATAACTCACCTTCGAGGGAGAAGTCACTGGTCCAGGACAAGGTGGTCCGTGACCCCTCAATGGAGGTGACCCTTGCGTCACTGATCCCTCGGATGCCGACGGACCCTGCTGAGTCGTTGAAACCCGCCAGACCGGCAACCTCGCCCTCCACGGTGTACCTCCAGCGGTTGCTGACGTCGTAGGTTGGAGCGTTCAGAGCATCGTCTGGTTGGGCTGCACTGAGCGATGCAAGGAGCAGGAAGACAGCGAGAAGGCCTACCGCAGCACGAGCCAGGCTCATCCCTCCTTTCATGCCCTGTGCCTATAAGGAGCTATTGATGCGGGTCCGTGGCGTAGCGATGGGGATGCGCAATGGACGGGGGCCGAGGGGCAGGACTACCATCTCGGTATCGCCGCCCCAAGGCTGAGGCACTCCGGTGTCCCCCCGAAGACCCACCTGGACCGGTGGCTGGAGTGCTCTCAGGGGCATGGCTGGCTTCAGTCGAATCCTCCGGCTCTTCATCGAGACGAGGGGTCCGCTCAGTCCCAGAGCCTAACTGACGAAGGTTATCCGGAGGCTGAAGCTCTCGGCGCTGTCAAAGACCGCGTAGCCCACGACGTACAGCGTTAGCCTTGTGTTCTTCTTCAGATCGGTAACACCGGCGCGCTCAGGCGCGTTCAGCGTCGCTCCATCGACGTTGAAGGTGTCCCCGACCAGAATGTAGAGGTCCAGATCCGCCGTTGGGTATGTAGTCCAGTCGTTAGACCACCAGAGCTCAACGATGGCCCCCGTTGCCCCCTTCGGGAGCTTCAGGCTGAACGCTGCCACGCCATTGTGGGGAACTGATCCCACCAACTCGAGGTCAGGGGCCATGTCTGGCTTCTCGGTGACACTGATGGCGACCTTCCCAGAGACGGGACCCTTGCTGGTCCAGTCGTTCTCGATCACCACTTTGACGAAGCCGGGTTCGATGGGGGCTCTGCGGGTGAATGGATCGAGGAATACGCCCGTTACTGCGCCAGACCAAGACGTCTCCCAATCCGTCACCTTGAAGCTCGCATCTCCCCAGACGTTGGCGCTGTCGATGTAGTAAGCGTAGGTGGTCCGCTTGGCACTCTGAATGTAGACCTCGAAGCTGTTCAGTCCGAGGGGGTTCCGGACACCCACGTCCACTCCTGTCAGGCTCACCGTAATGGAGTCGGTGTCAGCAGTGGCGACGAAAACGTAGGTGAGGGCCATGCCCGGCCCCAGTCTGTCAATCATCGCCGTGAACTCTCCGGAGCCGACGATATCGGTGTTCCTGATGTCCTCCAAGTGTCCTACGGGGTCTAGGGGCGTGGCGACGTCGCCGTACGATGGGTCCGTCACGAGGGCGACGAGCGCGTTCCAGGCATTCAGATAGCCGCTTCCCTGATCCCACGGACCGTAGCCGTCAATCCACACCGCTCCTCCCGTTATGGCCTGCTTGAAGTCCTCGGGAGAGGCCGCAGGGATGAGGGCTTCGGCGTAGGTGTTCAGGAGAGAGACGGCTCCTGAGACCGCAGGGGTTGCCATGGAGGTGCCTGAGACGAATGCGAGGCCGTCGGGTGAGGTGGGGCTTGGGAAGGCAGAGAGGACGAAGAGTCCTGTCGCACTCACGTCGGGCTTACCCCGGCCGTCCGAGGTGGGTCCCCTGCTGCTGAAGGCATAGATCTGCGGGATATCGCTGACGAAGAGGCTCTGGCCTATCCCGGGAACACCGAAGTTCCAGTCCCAGAAGGCCTTCGTGTTGACGGGGTGCGCGGCGGCTGCTATGGTCAGCCCAGAGTTTGCTGATCCCGGGCTCGCCACCGTCATCGGTGCTGGACCCTCGTTCCCCGCAGCGCTTACGACGGTGATGCCCACGGAGGAGGCCACGTCGACGGTGCGGTCCTCAAGGTCCCTACCATCGAACATGTTGGGGCCCCCGAGGCTCATGCTGATAACGTCAACGTCCATTCCTTGGTTGACCTTCAGGTCGATGGCGTGCTCGATGCCAGCAATGATGATGGACTCAGAAACGCCGGCCCCAGTGTGGGGGAAGACCTTGATGATGTAGAGCGGGCTGAGGGGGGCCATTCCCAGGAGCGGGACTATCTTGTACCCGGGGAAACCGAACACGCCGGCATCCTGCAGTGGGAGACCCGAGTACCTCTTGATCGCCTGGAGCAGCGAGCTTCCTGACTTCAAGATTATCGCCCCGTGGCCCGCCAAGATCCCGGCCACATGGCTTCCATGCCAGTGATTCTCCACCGAATCGAAGCCCTCAAACTCCGTCCCCACGTCCGGGCTGATGTCGACACCACCGATGACTGAGCCCGAGAGCATGAAGTGATTGGACCAGATGCCCGTGTCTATGATCACGGCCAGGGAACCCTGGCCGAGGCTTCCAGTGGACCAGACCGCATTGGCACCCATCGCCACGTAGTTGTAATAGGTGTTGGGCTCCAGCAATCCGATCTGCTCTTCGGTCAGAGTGATGGCCTCCGCGCCATCCAAAGAGAACACCGATGGCATCTCGACGAGAGCATCTAGCTCGGCCATACTAGGACTCGAACTTGCCATCGACCTCTCCACGTCCAGGTAGATCATGGAGACGGCCGGTAGCATGGCCAGGTCCAGGATTCTGGAAGCGGGCATGGTCGCCGCCAGGGCATCGATGTATCTGTAGGAGAAGGCCACCGTGCCTCCCCAGGCCTTGATGATGCTCTGCACTTGATTCGCGGGGCCGTTCGTTGCTATCAGGAGTCTAATCGACTCCTGGCCGTCGCCCAGGGCCTTCAGGACACCTGGGGACAGTTTGCCGTACGGACTGGTGTCGAGAAGGAACCCTCCTGGAACGGCCTCGAGGCCTACCAGAGCGCCCAAAGATAGGGCTGAGGCTCCTGCGACCACCAGTGCGACCAAAATCGAAAGCGTTTTCCTTCCTTGCAACACAATCTCCCCTCCTGAGAGAGTAGGTCGTTGTAGGATACTCTGGTATAAAAATCTTTGTAGAATGCGGTTAGTCTCATTGTGGTTTAACTTAACTTCGAAGCTTCTTTATTATCATTATCGAGAGCATACATCCAAGAAGTCACGCAAATGACATGCAAGTTCTTGGGCTGGAATCTGTGAGACTTCGCCGTCTCATTCCTCTTCGCCGTCGCTTCCTTTTTATCCTAGAAACCATAGAAGCCCTGATGATCGAAATCGAGTCCCTTGTCAAGGTGTACAACGGACGAAGGGGCACGAAGGCCCTGGACAGCATCAGCTTCACAGTCCCTCGCGGGGATCTCTTCGGCTTCCTGGGTCCCAACGGAGCGGGGAAGACGACCACCATCCGCATCCTGGCCACCCTCCTCCGACCGACCTCGGGCACGGCCAGAATTGACGGCCATGACATCACGCGGGAGCCCCTGGCTATTCGAGACATCATAGGCTACATGCCTGAAAGCCCCGGATTCTACCCTCCCATGCGGGGCATGGAGCACCTCCTCTACTGGGCGGAGTTCTACGGCATACCCAAGGCGGAGAGGTTGAAGCAGGCGAAGGAGCTCCTAGCTCTCGTGGAGCTCCAGGAAGCGGCCCAGATGAAGCTGAAGGCCTACTCCCACGGCATGAAGCAGCGGCTGGCCCTCGCTCAGGCCCTTCTGAACGATGCCCCCGTCCTCATCATGGACGAGCCTGCTGGAGGTCTGGATCCCGCAGGCATGCGCTTCTTCCGGCAGCTCATGAAGCGGTTGAATTCGCAGGGCAAGACCATCTTCCTCTCGTCCCACCTTCTATCCGAGGTAGAGATGACCTGCGACACGGTGGGCGTGATCAACAAAGGGAAGATTGTGGAGGTCAGCGACCTGTCGACCCTCCAGAAACGGATAGCATCCACTCGAGAAAACGCCATCCGGATAGAGACCGATGGTGTCAGCGAAGAGGCGGTTGCGGCGGTGAAGTCCATCGAGGGAGTTAGGCAGGTGGAGGTGAAGAACAACGTCCTTACCGTCGTGGTGGAGCGCGGTAGCGATCTGGCAGCCGACATCAATGCTGCCCTCGTCTCTCGGGGCTCCAAGGTGAGATCTCTCCGGCAGGAGGACGTGCGGTTGGAGGATGTCTTCGTGGCCCTGACGGGAGGGAAGTAGGTGACCTACAACCCCCTCAGACCGATATATGTCGTCTCCAAGAAGGAGTTGAGGACGAACCTCCTGAGCGTCAGAATGATCGTCCTGGTCTCTATCTTCGCCCTGGCTGTCGTCGGTGCCTCCTACGGTTTCTCTGGATTTTCCATCGCCCCCGGTACAGAGGAGCAGTTGGCGGTGTGGGTACACCCAGTGATGCAGGAAAGTGAGTTGGGAATTGTGACTTTCGTCTCTGATGCCTGGGGTTTTCCCCATGTCGATACGGACGTGCAACTCTACAGGCAGCCCGACCAAGGGTCTCAGGTTCTCCTGGATACGAAGAAAACGGACAGCAATGGCTTCGTGCGTTTCCTCAACCTCGCCGAAGGCTCCTACGCAATCACCGTCAGTCTGGGAACCTTCAGCTGGGGCACTGGAATCTACCTGAGCCCCGAGGTGCTGCAGCGCAACCTCTCATTCGAATATCAAACCTTCGACCTCGATGACTCTGGGTTCAGGGATGAAATGGCCATGCACTTCCTGGACACAGGAGGCGACATTCCTCAAGGAGTTCGGGTTTACTTGGAAGGTGATGATGTCGGAAGTCCGGATTCCAAAGGCTTCCTCTCTGTCCAGCTCAATGAGGGGGAAAACAACATCACCATCGAATACCAGGGTGAGAGTTACGATATCACAGCTTTCGCATGGGAATCACCGGTTGGGATGGACCCCTTCACCTTCGGACCTGACGGCGTGCTCTTCTTCATCGCCTTCATCTTCGGGGCCCTCCTCCTCCCCATCGTCGCCATCGCCCTCTCCTTCGACAGCATCTTCAAGGAGAAGGCCCAGGGCTCGGCGGACCTGCTGCTGTACAGGCCCGCTTCCTGGAGGTCTGTCGCGGTAGGGAAGTTTCTGGGGGTTTTCGCAGCGGCAGCCCTGCCTGTGACGGCCGTCAACCTGACCGGCGTCCTCATCATCACCGCGGTGTCGGGAACCTCACCCAGCCTCGCTTTCGCCACGGGCTTCATCGTGTTCTCCCTCTTCCTCCTGGCCGTCTACATCCTCTTGGCGCAGACCCTCTCCACCGTGGCCAAGACTGCAGGCACAGCCATCCTCTTTGCCATCGTCCTCTGGTTCGTCTACAACGCCCTCTGGAGTGTTGTCATCTTTCTCGTCACGCTGGTCCTGGGCCTCGGCCCTGGTTCTAGGGAGTACTTCGTGATAGCCGCCTACCTCGGCCTCGCGAACCCCAACGGCATCTACCAGAGCCTGTTCGGGTTCGTCCTTCCAGAGGGTCTGGAGTTCTTCGGGACACCGGTCGGCGGTTTTGCCTTGCCCGCATGGGCCATTCCCGTCGCCGCTATCCTATGGTTGGCAATTCTCGTCGTCCTCTTCCTAGAGCTTTTCAACAGGAAAGCCGCTGCCTGAGCCGAGAACTGGAGAAGAACGTTTGCGTCTGCCACGAAGCGGACCCGCTATCCCTCCTCCGTGAACCTGATATACAGGTACATCGGGCCCGCCATCTTTGCCACGGTGGTACCCCTCTCCGTCAGGGAGTAGAGGACCCGAGGAGGCCTCCTGTCGACCACCTCCCGCTGAACCCATCCTTTCTTCTCCAGGGACCTGAGCCTAAGAGAGAGGGTCCTGGAGCTGATGCCCATAAGGAGCTTCCCAAGCTCCGAGAAGCTGAGCTCCCCCGTCCTGTATAGGAAGTAGATGATGGGGACCGTCCACTTCCTCGTGACAGACTCTATGATCCTAGCGCTCGTCTCGGCCTCCTCAAAGGGGTCGATCTCCTCCTGCATGTCTTCGGCCAGCCCCTCGGTGAAGCGCACACACTGGTTCGCGAACTTGGCGAACCTCTCTTCCAAATCCCTTCTCTGCATGATGCCTCCTTTACCAGAGATTACTAATGGCTGATAAGGAAACTGAAGGGCTTTTATACATTTTAAATGTAGTGTCCTAAGTAAACCACTAGGTGTCCCGATGAAGCCCTACAAGCCCCTCGCCCTCTTCTTCGCCACCATCGGCATCGCAGCGGCCCTCGTCACAGTATTCGATCAGATTTACGGCTTGAGGATTGGCTACCTAGACCCCTTCTACGACGGCGTCGGCCAGGAACTCCTAATCACTACCCTGATCCTGATCCTTGCGGGCTTATTCCTCGTGCTGCACCAAGTGAGGGTCCTCAGGGAGGAGCTGGAGGAGAGAAGGCGAGAGGACGTCGTCAACGGGCGGGTCGGACAAGGAACGTCCCAGGTCGTCGTGGCCCCGCCGGACGGACAGCCCCTGGTGAGGGCAGTGGGCATGACCAAGGTCTACGACACTGGGAAGGTGAAGGTGGATGCCCTGAGGGGCATCGAACTCGAAGTCAAGAAGGGGGAGATGGTGGTCATCATGGGTCCCTCAGGCTGCGGGAAGACAACCCTCCTCAACTGTCTTTCCGGCATCGACGACGTCACCCAGGGAGATGTCTACATCCGGGGCATGAACCTCTCCGACTTGAAGGACGCGGAGAGGACGGACTACAGAGCGGCCAGAATGGGCTTCGTCTTCCAGTCCTACAACCTCATACCCGTTTTGACGGCGGTGGAGAATGTGGAGCTGCCCCTCCTCATCCTGGGGGTCGATCCGAAGGACTCCAGGCGGAGGGCCCTGGAGGCCATGGTCGCTGTCGGCCTGGAGGAGGAGGCCCTGAGGAAGCCCATGGAGATGTCCGGGGGCCAGCAGCAGCGGGTCGCCATTGCTAGGGCCATCGTGAACGAGCCTGAGGTGGTCTTCGCCGATGAGCCCACGGGCAACCTGGACAGTGAGACGAGCCAGGAGGTGGTGTCCCTCCTGAGGGAGTTGAACAGGTCCAGACGCCTTACATTGGTCATGGTCACCCACGACCCGACCATAAGTCAGCATGCGGACCGCATCCTCACCATGAGGAGCGGCCAGATCGTGGAGGAGAAGAGGCTCCAGGAGGCTTGACCTTGGAGCTCAACCTGGCGACCGTATCCTTCATCCTAGCGGGCATTGTCTTCCTGACCATCCTCTTGGCCGGCCTGAGGAAGAGGATTCTTGTTCGGATAGGCTTCAGGAACGTCATCAGGCGGAAGACCCAGGTGGCCCTGGCCATCGCGGGTCTCACGGTGGCCACTTCCATCATATCGGGTGCCCTCGTCATCGACGACAGTTTCGATTCCACCGTGGTGGCCATCGTCCTGCGGGGAACGGACCACGTCGACGAGATCCTCTACCTGTCGGACGAGTACGGACGGCGGACCACCTTCGAGCTCTCCGTATACCAGGATTTGAGGGACAAGCTCCCCACCATGGAGAGCGTGGATGGTCTGGCGCCTAGGATTCACCTCGCGGCGTCGGCCAAGGACAACAGGACGGGACTGGTCCAGCCATCGTCTACCCTCATAGCCTTCGACCCCGCCCAGGACCTGGGCTCCTTCTACCTGGTGGACGGGACGGCGGTGGACGGCAGCGATCTGGGCGACGACGAGGTCTACGTGAACGAGGCCCTGGCCAGTGAGCTGGAGGCTCAGAGAGGGGATGAGCTCCAGGTCTTCGTCAACGGCGAGGTTCTGTACGTCCAGATCAGGGACGTGGTGCAGGACAAGGGGAGAGGCGGGTGGCTCACAGGGGAGAACATCTTCGTCCGGCTGCCAGTCCTCCAGAGCTCCCTCGGCCTGGAGGGCAGTATAAACCTCATCCTGATCTCCAACGTCGGGGGTGTGGAGGACGGCCACGAGGCGACGGATGACGCCCTGGCGAACCTCCAGGCGGCCCTGCCCCCCGGCCACCCATACACCATCCACGCCATTAAGCGGGAGAACATCGACACCTTCAACAAGCTCATGGACCAGCTAAGCCAGCTCTTCACCCTGATGAGCGCCTTCACCGTCATCGCTGGCATCCTGCTGATCATGAACATCTTCTCCATGGTGGCGGAGGAGAGGAAGACGGAGATGGGAATGGCCAGGGCCCTCGGCATGAGGAGAAGCCACCTGGTCCAGGCCTTCATCTTCGAGGGATTCCTCTACGCCCTGGCCTCCTCCGTCCTGGGCGCCTTCGCCGGCCTCGGCGTGGCCACGGTCATCATGGAGGCCTTCCGGCAGATCTTCACCTTCTTCGCCCGGGACCTCCGGATTGTCTACGAGCTGGGGAGCCTGATGACGGCCTTCTCCCTGGGACTGCTGCTGACCTTCGTCACCATCACCCTCGCCTCCTGGAGGATCAGCAAGCTCAACATCGTGCGGGCCATCAGGGACCTTCCGGAACCCCCCGCAAAGAGGGCCAGCGTGCTGGAGATCCTGGCAGGGGCCATCCTCGTCGGAGGCGGGGCCTTCGGGCTGTACTACAGCCTGGTGGAGAGGAGTGAGATGCTCTACATCGTCGGGGCGCCCCTGGTAGTCCTTGGGCTGGCCCAGCTAAGCGTCCGTCGATTCGGCCCGCGGGTGCCGCTTACATTGGCCGGCGTCTTCGCCATCGCCTGGGTCCTGAGCCCCTATCGGCTGATTGGCGAGGTGGAGCCCAGCATTGAGAACTTCATCATTGCCGGCGTCCTCCTGGTGGCGGGGGGCGTCCTGATCGTCATGGCCAACAGCGAAACCCTCCTCAAACTCGGACCTCGCCTCACGAGGGAGGGGAAGAACCTGCCCGTGGTGAAGGCCGCCATCGCCTACCCCATGGCCAAGAGGTTCCGCACGGGCGTCATCCTGGCCATGTTCGCCCTGATCATGTTCACCATCACCGTCATGAGCATGGTGATGTCCCTGACGAGCTCCACCGTCGATGTCTTCGCCAGGATGGAGTCCGGAGGTTACGATGTCATAGGTTACGCCAACCCCTTCGCTGAATTGGACGACCTCGACCAGAGGCTGACGCAGTCGGGCCTCGGAGCGAGAATCGACTTCCACGACGACCTGCTTCTGTCCCGGGGGTTGGTCGACGGTCCAGGGATCGACTCCGTCTCCTACCCGTTGGTGGGGATCTCGCAGGAGTTCGCCAATCGCAATAACTTCACCTTCCACATGCTGGCCGACGGTTACGAGACCGATAGGTCCGCTTGGAACGCCCTCATGACGGATCCCAGCCTTGTCGTGGTGGACCGGAACGCGCAGCCGGTGGACTTCGGCCCCACCTTCGACTTCCGGGTGGACGTGGAGGACCTTCTCTCCCTGACCAATGCCCGCGGGGAGGTGATGGAGGTCACCGTGATCGGCATCCTTGATGCCAGGTTCGTATCCGGCGTCTTCATGGCGGGGGACAGTCTGGAGCAATTCACCGGGGTGAGCCAGCCCACCCTGTTCTACTTTGGGGCGGCCGAGGGCGAGGACGCGGCCGCCGTGAGCAGATCGCTGGAGCGGGAGTTTGTGGACCACGGCCTGCAAACTTTCGTCATCATTGATGAGGTGAAGGAGAGCCTGGAGGTCACCCTGAACGTCATGCAGCTCATCCAGGCC
>JABAOD010005848.1_pt2 | contig 19185 bp, 18 predicted proteins | sample 7062151 | NCBI WGS metagenome assembly JABAOD01 (sample SAMN14538626, study PRJNA623070) | marine sediment metagenome | biome: marine biome [ENVO:00000428]; feature: marine pelagic biome [ENVO:01000023]; material: deep marine sediment [ENVO:00002113] | place: India: Gulf of Khambhat ... | reverse complement strand
AGCTGATCGGTTAGGGCGTGATATGTTTTCCCGTCTTGCCTATGGGACACGCATCTCGCTTTCAGTTGGGCTGGTCGGTGTCATCATGAGCCTTTTCCTAGGGGTGGTCATCGGCGGCTTCGCCGGGTATTTCGGCGGTTACTTTGATGCAGCCGTTCAGCGTGTGATTGAGTTTCTGCGATCCTTGCCCACCATTCCGCTTTGGATGGGGCTGGCGGCGGCGATGCCAAGCAGTTGGTCCCCTCTGCAGGTCTATTTTGCGATCACGGTGATCCTTTCTTTGTTGGGTTGGACGGAACTTGCGCGAGTGGTTCGGGGGCGTTTCCTTGCCCTTAAGGGCGAAGATTATGTCATAGCTGCGCGGTATGATGGATGTTCGCATACGCGTGTTATCTTGCGTCACATGGTACCGTCGTTCACCAGCCACATCATTACGGCGGCCTCTCTTGCTGTTCCTGCCATGATCCTTNNCTTCTTGGGACTTGGGCTTCAGGCCCCGGTGATCTCATGGGGTGTGCTTTTACAGGAGGCGCAGAACATCCGCACGCTTGCTACCGCTCCGTGGCTTTTGCTGCCTGGCCTCGCAATCGTGATCGCGGTTCTGGCAATGAATTTTGTCGGCGACGGTCTGCGTGATGCAGCCGATCCCTATTCGCACTGAGGTTGATACAATGGCAATGAATATCGAGACGAACGGTGCAAATGATACCATTCTCGAAGTCCGAGGACTGAGCGTCGATTTCCCAAGTCGCCATGGCGCAGTCCCCGCGATTCACGATGTGAGCTTTGATTTGCGTCTCGGCCAGACCACCTGTTTTGTCGGTGAATCAGGCTCGGGGAAAAGCGTGACAGCCCGCGCCGTTATGAACATCGTTGAACCCGCGGTGATCCGATCCGGCGCGATCAACCTTGTTGATCTGGAAGCAGGCCAAAAGCTTGAGCTTTCGGGTCTTGATCCTGATGGCGTGGAAATTCGCGCGGTGCGCGGAGCGCGCATCGCCATGATTTTCCAAGAACCCATGTCCTCGCTAAGCCCGGTTCACACCATTGGCGAACAAATTATCGAAGCAATCCTGCTGCATCAAGACGTGGATGCGGCACAGGCGCGCGAGATCGCAATCGAGGCGCTGCGCGATGTGCAGATCACGGACCCGGAACTGGCAGTAGATAAATTTCCGTTCGAGTATTCGGGCGGAATGCGTCAGCGTGCAATGATTGCCATGGCCTTGGGGTGCCAGCCGGATATTCTGATTGCAGATGAACCGACCACCGCACTCGATGTGACGACACAAGCCGAAATATTGCGACTGCTGCATGGTTTGCAGGAAAGCCGCCGTATGGCGATGATGTTCATCACCCATGACATGGGGGTGGTTGCGGAAATTGCTGATCGGGTTGTGGTGATGCTGCATGGCAATGTCGTCGAAACCGGCGATGTCGACAGCATATTTTACGCGCCCCAGCACGCCTATACGCGCAAGCTTCTTAATGCTGCGGTGGGGGTAGAGCAATCTACGGCGCGTCCAGCAACACAGGGGGGGATGGAACCTCTGATCCAAACCCGTAATATTTGCCTGACTTTTGGCGCAAACAAACGGAATAAGAGTATCGGCGTCAAGGCGCTCGATGAAGTTTCGATCGAGCTGAACCGCGGTGAAATCCTCGGCATCGTTGGGGAATCCGGTTCCGGCAAGACAACGCTGGCGCGGGTTTTGATGGGCCGCTTTCAACCACAATCCGGCGAAGCCAGCTATAAGTCGCGTGCGGGGCAACCCATCGACCTGACCAATACCTCCAGCTTTCGCGACGGGACCGTCTATCGCGAAATGCGTATGATCTTTCAGGATCCCTATGGCTCGCTCAATCCGCGTATGACAATTGAACAAATCATCGGTGAACCACTTTTGGTGAACGGAATTGCCAAGGGTGGGGAGTTGCGCAAGCGTGTGGGTGAACTTCTGGAAAGAGTGGGGCTATCTGCAAGTATTATGGAACGATATCCGCACGCCTTTTCTGGCGGGCAGCGTCAACGCATAGGGATTGCACGCGCCATCGCGCTTGATCCTCAGATCCTTATCGCAGACGAGGCAACTTCGGCACTTGATGGGTCGATCCGCGCGCAGATTTTGGATTTGCTTCTGGAACTCCGAGACGAGCTTAATCTGTCGATCTTGTTCATCGCGCATGACATCGGGGTTGTTCGTTATTTCTGCGATCGCGTTGCAGTGATGCACAAAGGGCGTGTCGTGGAAACAGGCACCGCGCTGCAGATCTGTGACGAGCCCCGAGAACCCTATACGCAACGGCTGATCTCGGCTGTTCCGGTCCCGGATCCGCGCAAACGCCGCCTCATCCCTGCAAAAGTGACGGAATGACATTCACCATTAACGCCAATCCGTTAGAGGGGAACCCTTTGCGCACGCGCGAGGATGCCCAACAGGCGGTTGTGGATTTGACCACCCCGTTGCTGTCTGCCTTTTCACCCGGAAAGGCGCGGGTGCATTTGGGCAATGCCGATGCCTTTTTCGATACGGCGGCGGCACATCTCGAAGGGCTGGTCAGACCACTTTGGGGTCTTGCCCCGCTTTTGGCTGGCGGAGGACATTTCGACGGCATCGCGCATTTTGTCGAAGGGATCGCCAATGGTGCCGACCCGGAACACCCGGAATATTGGGGGGCTGTGAACGATCGTGACCAACGTATGGTAGAAAGCGCCGCAATCGGCTATGCGCTGGCCCTCGCGCCCGAAGCCTTTTGGGACGGGATGACGGAAAAGGGTCGCAACAACCTTGCGAACTGGCTTTTAGGCTCTCTCGATTGCGCGCCGCCAGACAACAACTGGCACTTTTTTCATGTCATGGTTTCGCTTGGGCTGACAAGGGTCGGCGTTTTGCATGACACATCGATCATCTCTGCCGACCTCGACGCGCTTGAAAGCTATGCGATGGACCACGGATGGTATCGCGATGGCATGGATCGTCGTGCCGACCACTACATACCATTCGCCATGCATTTCTACGGGTTGATTTACGCAAAGCTCGGCCCTGACCTAGATCGTCCACGCCGCGAAAGGTTCATCGAGCGCGCCCGTGAAAGCATGCCCCAGATCGCCCATTGGTTTGCGGCTGATGGCGCTGCCTTGCCTTATGGTCGATCCCTGACCTACCGCTTTGCGCATGCCGGGATTTGGGGTGCCTTGGCTTTTGCTGACGTAGAGGCATTGCCCTGGGGAGAAGTCAAAGGCTTTTGGGCGCGCAATCTAAGATATTGGTCACAGATGGACATTTCTGATCGAACCGGTGTGCTTTCGATCGGGTATGGCTACACCCAACCAGCGATGGCCGAGCGGTATAATTCTCCTGGCTCACCTTACTGGGCGATGAAAGCCTTTGCGCCGCTTGCTCTGCCCGAGGACCATCCGTTCTGGGCCGCCGAAGAAAGCTTGTTTGAACCCCGCGATGAGGTAGTGTCCATGCCACAACCGGGGATGATCAAATGGGAAGACGAGGGCGACGTCACCGTACTGGCCGGTGGACAACAACCCATGTTTTTCGGGCGCGCTGCCGAAAAGTACAACAAATTCGCCTACTCGACGCGTTACGCGTTTAGTGTCGAAGCGGAAGCTCGGAGCTTTGCCAATGGTCCACATGACAGTATGCTGGCATTTTCCGAGGACGGAGCTGTCGCGCATTTTCGCAGTCACGAAAGTGCAGCGCGGATCGGGCAGAACTGGATGTTTTCCGCATGGTCACCTATGCCCGAGGTTGAGGTTGAAACCTGGCTTTTGGCGCAGCCGCCGTGGCATCTGCGTATTCACCGCGTCCAGACCGAGCGACCTCTCCATACCATCGAAGGCGGGTTTTCGATTCCGCGTCGGGACACCGATCCCGCAATTTCTGCTCTTGCCCCTTCCCTAAGAGACGCCAACCCTACGGGCACGGCAGGCTTGGCCACTGAGACAGATACGACGATCCTGAAGGACGCATCGGCGCCGATTGCTATTCCGATCAAACGCGAGGCCCGCGTGATCGCGGCGACGCCATGCACGAACATCCTGTTCCCACGCAGTTGGGTTCCGCAACTAACGGCGTCCCTTGAGCCCGGGGATTGGGGGTTTGCGTGTTGGGTTCTGGCACATCCCAATGCAGGCAGAGACACCCCAAGCGTTACCCAATCCACCATGCCGTCAGCGACACTGCTGGATGAGATGCGAAGAGGCGGTGAAATTGTCTCTGTTTGGAATTTGCTGGCAGAGTGACAGATACAGATCAGCTCTTATGCCGCAAAGGATCACTTATGCCGGAGGCTTCTCAACGTGCTCATTTTGGGGCGCGTCGATAATGGGCGCAGAGGTTACAGGCTGTAAACCTGTCGTGCTGTTCCCCCGAGAATTTCCGCAATTTCCTTACGGCTCCGATCAGCGAGCAAATGTTCCATTTTCTCGAACTGACCGGGCAGGGGGCAATTGACCCCCTCAACCGGAAGGTTCGAGCCCCACATCACACGGCCAGAGCCCAAGTTGTCCAGTAGGTGGGTGACAAACGGATGCAAGACCGCAGCGGACCAACCCTTGTCAACGGTCCAGAGGCCGGAAAGTTTTATGAAGACGTTTGGGACGTCTTTTAGTGCCGAGATGCCCGAACGCCAGAGTTCCGCATTTTCGTCCTGTTCGGGTTCGAGCGTTGCGAAATGATTGATCACGATGGTCAGCCGCTCTTCCTCTCTTGCGAAAGCGGCCACCTGTTCGAGCTGAGAAGGAACGACGACACATTCCAGAACTAAACCGTGCTGGGCCAGATGCCGCGCAGAGCTTCCGAATTGAGGGTCGAGGATCACATCCGGGCGCGAAGCAACGCGCCAGCGACCGGCGTCGTCCCAAGCCACAGGCGTTCTGATCCCGCACAAGATCGGATAGGCGCGATGGCGGTCGATCTGGGCAATCGCATTTACATCCGTCAGGTCGACTTCCGCCACGGCCGCGCTTGGCCAGCCGGTTTGCGCGGCCAGCTGCTGTAACCAGCGCGTTTCCAAGGCCGGATCCTCTGCTCCGCAATTCGCCTGAACATGCACACTCCCCGTGAGGGGCAATCCTTCCATCTCCTGTAGATATTCAGGCGGAAGAAAGTTCTTTCGGATCAGGGTCTTATCTCCGAAGCGGGCTGGCGGTGCCGAAGGAGAAAGCCAACGATAGGGGAACAGATCAAGATCCCAGAAGTGGTGATGGGCATCGACCACTTCAAGATCGTGAAGCCAGGCATAAGGATCGTCTGAAGCGTCGCGAGCGGTCAATATGTTGCTCGCCCACCGGAAAGATCAAACACGGACCCCGTGGTAAAGCTGTTCTCGCTCGAACAAAGCCAAGCAATCATTTCGGCAGCCTCATTCAACTCAAGAAACCGTCCGCGCGGAATTTTGGACAGCATATAATCGATATGCTCTTGGCTCATCTGATCAAAGATCCGGGTTCGTGCTGCTGCAGGGGTGACGNNTTCGCGCTGCTGCAGGGGTGACGCAGTTGACGGCGATATCGAGCTTGGCAAGCTCTTTGCCAAGCGATTTCGTCAAACCGATCACCGCCGCTTTCGAAGCCGAATAAGCTGATGCGTTCGGGTTGCCTTCCTTGCCGGCTACGGAGGCGATATTGACGATCCGCCCATAGCCAGCGCCGGTCATCGAGGGGACAACCGCGCGGTTCACATGGAAGGTCCCCAGAAGGTTGATTTCAGTGATCGCCTTGAATTCATCGACAGGGTAGTCGGCAAGAGGCGCGTTGGACCCCGCGATGCCTGCTGAATTAACAAGGATGGAAATAGGCTCTCCATCCTTCAAAGTCGCGTTGGCAGCGCTTTCGACACTGCTCCAGTCGGAAATATCGACAGCATGGGCAGTGGCCCCGTTGCCGATTTCCTTGGCAGCTTCCGCTGCAAGTGCTTCGTCGCGGTCCCAGATGGCCACCCGAGCGCCTCCTGCTGACAATCGTTCGGCCACAGCCCGACCGATACCTTGCGCTCCGCCGGTCACGACGGCGATCTGGTTTTCAAACTGTATCAAAATGATGCTTCCTTCTTGCTTTGCGAAACGATGATTTCTGCGCATTTTTCTCGTCTTGACGCCAAAAGCGCGTCCAGCGTTTCTACTGCGCGGGCACCTACGTCGCCTGCGCTTTCATTGGTTCCTGACCCCAATGCCAAGTCGACAAGCCTGTTTGCCGGGCCTTCACAGCTATAGGTCCAGTCGCCCTTGGGCGCGTCGATGACTTCGCGCTCACCTCCGGGTAGTTTGAGAACAAGCCGCTCTTGCTCAATATCGAGCAAGAGCGATCCGTCACGACCATAAAGGCGGATATCCACCTCGAATCCATGCCCGTTTGGAATGGCGCAACTGCCAGAAAGAACACCTGTCGCGCCATTGGTGAACCGCACAGCCGCGGCATCATGCAGATCAATAGTCGAGGGGGCATCGTGCGTCAGAGCCTTGACCGACTCGATGCGCAAACCGGTTGCCCAAAACAATATTCCCAAGGCGTGCGAGAGTTGGCCGTGCGCAAAGCCCCCGCCAGCATCAGGCGCTTCCCACGTGCTTCTCTCCGGTTGGATCTCGATATGTTTCCACCGTTCGATACCGCCACCGGTAAAGATCGACCGTGTAAAGGAAGCCATATGGCAAACCACGTGTTCAATTGACCCAATGCGTGCGACCATATTCTTGATCGCATCAAGCCCGGGCTTGTAGTTCCATCCATAAGCAACAAGCAGCTCTTTTTGTGCCTTTTCGGCAGTTTCAACCAGCTGCCAAGCCTCGTCCGGCCTAAGGCACATCGGTTTTTCGACCAGAACATGACAGCCTTTTTCAAGAAAGGCCTTCGCTTGTTCAAAGTGCAAGTTGTGCGGTGAGGCAATGATCGCAATGTCGATCTCGCGTTCGAGCACTTCGCGCCAGTCCTCTGTTGCAAACGCAAAGCCGAATTTGTCGCGGATTAACTCCAGTTCCTGATGGCCAAGCCGGCAAACGCTGTCAAGTTTGACTTCGGGGCGTGCTGCGAGCACGGGAATATGCATTCGATAGGCAAAATGCCCGGCACCGATGATCGCGGCGTTCAAGAGAGGCCGGGTTGCTTCTGGCAACACTGTCATGTGCTTTTCCTGATTTTCAGACTGTAGCCAATGTCGTCGGTCGCGATGCCGGTATGGCTTTCTTGAAGACGGCGAAAGACGATCTCGGCTGCACGCTCACCGATCGCGCGCCCCCTGATCTGCACCGTTGTCATTGGAACCGGCAGGAGTGCAGAGTGGCTAAGATCACCGAATCCGGCGATGGCGACATCGTCGGGCACTCTGACACCATTTGATAGGCACCAAAGCATCGCGCCTTGTGCGGGCAGTTCGGCCAGAAAGAAGACCGCATCAGGGGGATTCTCTCTTTCCAGAAGTTGGCGGATGAGCGCACCCCCACTTTCGATGGTCGCGGGGTGTTCGAATTTAACAACTGTATCAGAGGTGACAGTCCGCCCTGCCGCTTGCATCGTGTCGATAAATGCGCGTGTTCGATCTGAGGCCTGGTCGTTGTTCGCGGATACGCCACCCGCGACCACGATATTGCCATATCCCTTTTCAATCAAAAATCGCGTCATTTCTGCCGCGGCCGCGTAGTTGTTGAACCCAACCGCGCTATCAATCACGTTGTCCGAAATGTTCCAGGATTCGACGATCGGCCCATCGAATCTTTCGAGCATTTTCCGAGTTGCGTCAGTGTGTGTAAAACCAGTCAATATGATCGCGTCGGCTTGCCGTGCGATAAATGTTCTTACTGCATCTTCTTCAGCTTCTTGCGACCAGTTGCTGACTGAAAGCAACACGCGAATCCCATGGCTATCGAGCGCTTCCGTTACACCCTGCACGAAATCGCCAAACAGCGAGCTCGCCAGAATTGGCACGACCACACCGATCATGTCTGACTTTTTCGACGTCAAGGACCGAGCTGCCAAATTTGGAACGTAGCCAAGCTCAGCGATTTTTTCCTGAATTCGCTTACGGGTATCTGCATGAACAGTTTCCGGCTGCCGCAGCGCCCGCGAGACGGTAATCAGCGACAGGCCGGCAGCCTTTGACACATCTTTAAGAGTCACAGGTTTTTTTGAGTCGATCGCCAAGAAAGCAACCTTTCCGTTGGAGTTTCGGTTCTGCCCGTCGCCGTTTGGGGCCGGGTAAAGAAATGCATTGACATACGGGTATCATTAGATTTAGGTTCAGTCAATATCAAATGATATTCGAGTATCATTGGATTTGTCAGGGGTCAACTTTGGCTCTTAAGGGAGGAAGATATGAAAAATTCAATTAGCCGACGGGGCTTCTTGGGCACCACTGCAGCCGCTGGGGCGATGTCATTGGCGCCATTTAATACCGCACGCGCCGCGTCCGGCGAAGTTTCTGTTTGGAAGTTTGGGGGCACGCCGACCGAGGTGGAGCAATGGGCCGCGCGAAACGAGATGTTTGCGACCGCACAGCCCGATATCAGCCTTGATTATTCCTACTTTAACGGTCAGATCCGTCGGCAGAAAATTCTTGCCGGCTTTCAAACCCGCCGCCTTGCAGACGTCATTATTGCCTTCGGCCAGGACATCCCTGAATTCGCAGGCTTTGAGATGATCCAACCGCTTGATGTCATCGCTGCCGACAAGATCGACGGTTGGAAAGACCGTCTGGTTCCTGAGGTGATGAATTCCGGCATGCATGAGGGCAAGCTCTATGGCCTTCCCACCTACGTTGATATGGCCAGCTTCCTTGCGGTCAATCTGGACGCGCTGGAAGAGGCGGGCTTTGATCGTCCACCCGCGACGTGGTCAGAGTTGCGGGAATATGCCAAGGCAATGACAAAGCCTGACCGTCCCGGCATCGCCTTCCCGGCGACGACCGCACCGGTTGATATCAACATCTTTGAAGGCATTGCCTACGCCAATGGCGGACGTATCTTCGACGAAGAATCTGGCAAAGTCACCCTGAACGATCCGGGCGTCGTGGATGCGTTGCAGCTCTATGTTGACCTGATTGCCGATGGATCGACTCCGCAGGCGACTTCGCTCACCGAAACGTTCTTCCGCGATACAGCTCAACTGTTTGGCCAGGGTCGCTCGGCAATGTGGATTGGTCTGTCCTGGCTGAATACGCCTTGGGGCGTGAACGAAGACGTGCGCTGGACTGGTGTTCCAATGCCGCGGCCGGACACGCCGTCAGGTAGCTTTGCTCCTGTCAATGCGATTATGGATCCGACCGCAATTCTCATGGTTTCTTCGCGAGCGAAAAACCCCGAAGCGGCGGTCGAATATCTGGATTTCTGGTCGCAGAACGAGCAATTGGAAATCTGGGGTGGTCAGCCAGAGGTGGCGCGCATTCCCGCAGGCAAAGCCGCCTGGGACAATGCAGAGCTGGCCGAAGTCTGGCCAAACTGGGTCGAAGCGTACAACGCCGGTTCGCTCTTCGAAGGAGCGGCACCGATGCCGCGCTTCATCGGCGTTTCGGCAATCGAGTCCGCGCTTGGCACTGCTTTGCAAGAGGCCGTGCTTGGGCAGAAGACACCTCAGCAAGCGCTCGATGATGCGACAGCTGCTGCGCAGGCTCAGATCGACCTGATCCGCGGATAACTGAAACCTCCCGAGGGCCCGACGATGATGCACAATGACCGCCTTTTGGCGTATTTCATGATATTGCCTGTTGTTGCGGCAGTCTTGGCGTTTGTCGTCGGGCCCACTTACAACGTTGCCACACTCAGCCTGACACAGGTTGTGATGGGGCAGGAGCGTGGCTTTGGAACGCTGGATAATTTCCGCGCGCTTGCTGCCGATCCGGTCTTTTGGACCGTGATAAAAAACACCGCCATTTGGATCATCGGCGGCACCATTCTGTGTGTGTGTGTTGGCCTTGGCGTCGGAGCTTTTCTGTCGGTCGACAGCAAGATGACCATGTGGCTGCGTGCACTGATCCTTCTGCCGTGGGTGCTGCCCGACGTGGTTACGGCCATGGCTTGGAAATGGATGTTGCACGGTCAGGTTGGGATTATTGGCCAAACCCTTGCATCAACCGGCTTCACGGAAGAAACCATTTCCTTTCTGGGCGACCCGGACTTGGTCATGTGGACGCTAGTTGTCGTGCTGATCTGGCGCAAAATGCCACTGGTCGNNTGGTCGCATTGATCCTTTGCGCCGCGATCCGGTCGGTTCCGGACGATCAGCTAGAGGCCGCCCGCATGGACGGGGCAACTGGTTTCGAACGGTTCCGCTTTGTCGTGCTGCCCAATATTGCCTTTTCGCTAACCGCGGTCACTGTCATCTCGATGATCTGGATTACAGCCGAATTCGCTCTGCCCTGGATCATGACGGGCGGAGGTCCGGCCAACTCCAGCCAGATCATGGCGACCTACATTTATCAGCAGAGCTTTGAGTTCTTTAATTGGGGCGTCGCCTCCGCCATGTCGGTGGTCAATCTGGTGATGCTGGCGTCAATCGTCGGGCTTTACCTGTACATCAATCGCCGTTCCTGGGCCTCGGAGGGTTCGCAATGAACGAGACAGCGCGCACCTGGTATTGGGTTGGCCTGAGCTTGGTCGGCTTCGTAATTGCCATCTATGTCCTTTTCCCAGTCTTCTGGCTGTTCCTTGCATCCTTCAAGACGCAAGCCGAACTGGCCCGCCTTCCCATCGCCTTCTGGCCAGAGGCCCCGACCCTCGAAGCCTACACGGCCTTATTCTCACCGACGCATCAAAAGGGTCAACTGCTGGATTGGCCGCAATTGATCGGCAACAGCTTTTTCGTCGCCGTTACGTCGACCATCCTTGTCGTCTTTTTCGGGACTCTGGCCGGATATGCCTTTGCTCGGCTAAATTTTCCCGGCCGTGATCTGATCCTGGGCGGGTTGCTGATAAGCCGGATGTTTCAGGGCGCGGCACTTCTTTTGCCAACCTACCGACTGATGAACATGCTTGGGCTTCAGGACAGCCTTATTGGCCTTGTGCTTCTCTACAGCGCATTCGGACTGCCATTCGCAACATGGATCATCGCGTCTTCGTTGCGCGAAATCCCACGCGAGTTGGAAGAAAGCGCCATGATGGACGGGGCGAGCCGGCTGCAAAGCATGGTCATGGTGGTACTGCCTTTGGCGACGCCTGCCTTGATCACCGCAGCCATGTGGCATTTTGTTGGCGCCTGGTCCGAATTCGCATTCGCCTCGATCCTGCTGGAATCGAACGACAACAAGACCGTCACCATTGGATTGGCGAGCTTTGTCGAACTCTTCACGCTTGAATTCCAGTTCGTCGGCGCGGCGGCAACCATTGTTGCGCTGCCTATCATGCTGGTCTTCTTTTTCGGTCAGCGCTATTTCACGCGCGGTCTTCTTGCTGGGGCGGTAAAAGGATGAAGATTACCTCTATCACCGCCCACGCCGTCGATGTGGGGTTTCAAAAACAGGCGCTTCAAACCACGCGTGTCGCCTCACCGATGTCACGGTTCCCGCGCTTTGCCGAACAGCGATCAAGCTGGATGTGGCCCACCAAGAAGACCTTTGTACGGATTGAAGGTGACGAGGGCGCTATAGGCTGGGCCTGCACCAATGGCGGCGAGATTGTCGAGATGATCGTTAACGCGCACCTTTCCCGCCTACTTGAGGGTGAAGATGCCACTCAAATCGAGTTGCTCTGGGATCAGATGGTCGCGGCCCTTTTGCCCAACGATCGGTCCGGATTTGCGATGATGGCCGTGGCGGCCGTCGACATCGCACTGTGGGATCTCAAATCCCGTGCAACGGGTCGCGCTCTGGTTGATTTGCTGGGCGGAGCAAAAATCGATGCGTTGCCTTACTATATTACGACACCACAGCCCGAAAGCGTCGCTGGTCTGACACGGCGAGGATTGAAAGCAGCTGCGCCCTTTGGTCCCGAAGCTGGTGAAGAGGGGCTGCGAGAGAATATCGCACTTATGCGCCGTTTTACCGAAGCCGCAGGGCCGGGCAACCCGGTAATGATAGACGCATTCATGGCTTGGGATGCAGACTATACCCTGCGCTTTGCCGAGGCCGTCCGCGACCTGCCGCTGGCCTGGATCGAGGATCCGCTGCCGCCAAATGACATTGACGGAATGCTAAAAGTGCGTCGGGAAATGGACCCGGATCTACCGCTGGCGCTTGGCAATTTCGCATTTTCCCGGGCCGACTGCGCCGAGCTTTTGCACCACGAGTTGCCGGGAATTCTCCAGCCAGACATGGCCTGGGCAGGCGGTATCACAGAGGCGCTGCGCATTCTCGACATGGCAGAGGCCGCGAATGTTCCGGTCATCCTGCACAACAGCTGCGAACAACCCTGGGCCCTTGCCCTCGCGGCCGCCCGGCAAACTGACCCGCTGGTCGAGTTTGTCGACCGTGGACCTGACTCGCCGCTTTACCACCTGATGGGAACCCGCCCGGTTATGACTGAAGGCAAGGTCGCGGTTCCAAACGCAGCGCCGGGCAACACACCGCCAGATGTCGCGCTGTCTTCGTTCAAACCCCTCGTCTCGGAAGGAGCCTGAGCCATGGGATCCGTTACACTCAAAAACATCCGCAAATCCTACGGCGCCGTCGAAGTGCTGCATGGCATTGATTTGGACATTGCCGATGGTGAATTCACAGTGCTGGTCGGTCCATCGGGCTGCGGAAAATCGACTCTTTTGAGGTCAATCGCTGGACTTGAGACGATCAGCAGCGGAGATATTTCGCTCGATGACACGGTCATCAACACCTTGCAACCCAAGGAACGCGACATCGCGATGGTGTTTCAGAACTATGCACTTTATCCGCATATGAATGTCGCGCAGAACATGGCGTTTTCGCTTCGGTTGGCCAAGGTCCCGAAGGAAGAGCAAGATCAAAAGGTGCGTGCCGCCGCTGACATTCTCGACCTGACGCCGCTACTGGATCGTTACCCGCGCCAGCTTTCGGGAGGGCAGCGGCAAAGGGTGGCCATGGGCCGCGCCATTGTTCGCGATCCGAAAGTGTTCCTTTTCGATGAGCCACTGTCTAACCTAGACGCCAAGCTTCGTGTTCAGATGCGTTCCGAGATCAAGGAATTGCACCAGCGGCTGAAGACAACAACGATCTACGTGACCCACGACCAGATCGAGGCCATGACCATGGCCGACAAGATCGTCGTCATGCGCGACGGCCATGTCGAGCAGATTGGCGCGCCACTCGAGCTCTATGACCATCCGGCCAGCGTTTTTGTGGCTGGGTTTATTGGCTCACCCTCAATGAATTTCGTCACCGTAAGCGTTGCTGGCGGCAAGCTGCAAGCCCATGGTGGTGCCGTTTTCGGACCTGCCCCCGCTGGTGTGCCTGATGGGCAGGCTGTCACCGCCGGGTTCCGGCCCGAGGACATCATGCTTTCTGACACTGGGATCCCGGCGACGATCAGCCTGGTTGAACCCACGGGGGCAGAAACGCAACTGACCTTGAAATCGGGCGATGACACGATCGTCTTGACGACCCGCGACAGGATTTCAGTTGTGCCTGGTGACGCGGTTCACTTCACGGTGGCCGATGGCAAGTTGCACAGCTTCGATGTCAAGACCGAGTTGAGTCTCGCTCAGAACGCGGGAAAACCATGAAAATATCAGACGTCAGGGTCATTCGCTTCCGTACCCATGCAGACCGCTGGGATATTGGACATGGACGGTTGAAACCCGGCGCCGAAGTTATTCAAACGGTTACCTGCATTGATACGGACGAAGGGCTGACTGGCTTCTTCTTTGGCGGCGGCAAGCATGGCGACCAGGACGGAATGACACCGGATGAACAGCGTCTTATTGAAGGTCAGGTGCGGGAAATGATCCTTGGCGCGGACCCTTTTGACCGGGAACTGATCTGGAAATGGATGTGGGTTCGCAACATTCCCGAAGTGGTGCAAAGCGTGATCGACTGCGCGCTTTGGGACTTCGCCGGGCGTCACGCCGGACTGCCGGTCTACAAGCTGATGGGCGGTGCGCGGGACAAAGTTCCGGCGTATGCCTCCACCTATCCCAATATAGGCCAGCCCGAGACTTACGCCGAACACGCACTTGCCTGTCAGGCCGAGGGCTACAAGGCCTACAAGATCCATCCGCATTATTTCTGGAACCCGGACACGCGAACTCCCAATAATGGCCGCCCGTCAAACATCCGTGCCGATATCGAAACTATCAATCTGGTGCGCGAGGCGGTCGGCCCGGACATGGTGCTGATGTATGATGTCTGGGGTACTTATCACACCATCGAAGAGACCATCAAAGTCGGGCGCGAGTTGGAGCGACTTGGTTTCTATTGGTACGAACACCCGATGCCGGAATACCGCGTCGAAAGCTATCGTCGCCTTTGCCGCGAATTGTCGATCCCCATCCTCGCCCCCGAAATCGCCGCTGGTGGTGTCTTTACCCGAGCCGAGTGGATCTTGCAGGGCGCGTCTGACATGAGCCGGATGGATATTCGCCGCGGCGGGGTCACGGGCTGCCGCAAAACGGCGGTGGTNNTGCGAAATCCACATGGCAGGCTGGGGCAATCTTCAAGTCATGGGCGCGACCCATGAGGACACAAGCGAATGGTACGAAAAGGGCTTGCTGGCTCCGGGTGTCGATTATGACGCACCGCACCCCTATCTGGATCAGAACTGCGACCCTATGGACTCAGAAGGATTCGTCGCTCTGCCAACAGGTGAGGGTCTGGGCTACAAACCGGTCTGGGACTACATAGAAAACAATCGGGTGCCGACATGACAACCCAACTCCGCGCTTGGACAATGCGACTTCGCGATGGTGCTGAAGCGGCCTATGACGCGGCCCATGCCAACATCTGGCCCGAGATGGTCGAACAAATGCGCTTGGATGGCATTTGCCGTTTTCACCTGTTCCGCGCAGGTCAAACCGTCTTTGCTGTGCAAGAGCGGGTGGGATCACTTCCGCGCGATGGTGCTGCCCCAAGCGAAGTCACCAAGAAGTGGTGGCGGGCCATGGAGCCGCTGATGGTAACCGATGCAAATGGCCAACCTGTCAGAAATTTTCTGGAAGAGGTCTTCAACCTCGAAAACTTGATATCCGAGGCGGAGATCCAAAAGTGACAGGTTTAACGGGCATTGTACCGATCCTGCTGACGCCGTTTCACCCGGACGAATCCATAGATTTTGCCAGCTTGCGCGCCGAAGTGGACATGGCTCTTCGAGCCGGAGTCCACGGGCTTGGAATCGCCATTGGTAGCGAGATTTTCAAACTCACCTCGTCTGAGCGTCTGGAGGTCTTGAATGCCGTCGCCGAGCAGGTTTCAGGCGAGGTTCCTCTTGTCATGAACACCTCGGCACCGGGCACCGAAGTCGCAGTGCAACTTGCCATCGAGGCGGCCGAGGCCGGGGCAACCCGCCTGATGATCTGGCCGCCCGATTTCTTTCCGACCGGCGCTGATTCCGTTGCTACTCATCTGTCCCGGGTCGCCAAAGCTGCTGGATTGCCAATCATCTTGCAGGATGTGCCACAGTCGCCGATCCCGCCCGCTTTGGCTTTGCGTATCGCGAATGAAGTGCCGCTGGTCGACACTATCAAGGTGGAAACGCAACCCAATGTTGAACAGGTCGACGCCATGGTGCGGGCCACAGGCGACCGGCTGACTATCCTTGGCGGCGCGGGCGGTGGAACATTGATAGAAGAATTTCGTCGTGGCGCGAAGGGCACCATGCCTTTCGCCAGCCAGTCTCGTGATTTTCTGGCGGTTTGGGCCGCGCTTGAAAATGGTGACGAAAGTAGTGCCGAAGAAATCATAGAGACGAGAATCCTACCGGTCAGTCGCATTGGTTTTCAGGGGCGCGATCTATTCTATCACGTCCACAAGGCGATCCTGCAACAGCAACGCATCTTTGGTAGCGCCACAGTGCGTATGCCAACAGCCTTGCCGGACGCCATAGCAAAAGCAGAGATCGACCGCCTTTTGGGGCGTCTCACTTTGAACCCGAGGAAATGAAGGAAACGAAACATGAAACTGATGCGTGTCGGAGCGCCTGGGGCTGAGCGTCCCGCCCTTGCCCATAACGACGGTACAATTCGCGATCTTTCGTCGATCATCGACGATGTCGCCGGTGACAGATTGTTGCCCGACAGCCTGACTCATATTCGCCAGGTTGATCCTTCAGATCTGCCAGTTCTTCCTGATAGCGAACGAGTTGGTGCATGTGTCGGGAAAGTGGGTAAGTTCATCTGCATCGGCTTGAACTATGCCGATCACGCAGAAGAAAGCGGCATGGCCATCCCCGAAGAGCCGGTCATGTTCATGAAGGCCACATCGGCCATTTGCGGCCCAAACGACGATGTGGAACTACCTCCGGGGTCCGAAAAGTCGGACTGGGAAGTGGAACTCGGGGTCGTGATCGGTAGCCCGACCAAGAATGTCAGCGAAAAGGACGCTCTTGATCACGTTGCCGGATACTGCGTGGTAAACGATCTGTCCGAGCGCGCGCACCAATTGGAAATGGGTGGTCAGTGGGTCAAAGGTAAATCGGCCGACACCTTTGGTCCCTTGGGCCCCTGGTTGGTGACGACGGACGAAATCGCGGACCCGAGCAATTTGTCGATGTGGCTCGACGTCAACGGCAAACGAATGCAGGATGGCTCCACACGCACCATGATTTTCGACGTTGCGACACTGGTCTCCTATGTTTCGCGGTTCATGTCGCTTCAGCCCGGCGACGTGATTTCCACAGGTACACCGCCCGGTGTGGGGCTGGGCCTGAAACCGCCAGTGTTCCTGAAGGCTGGCGATGTCATGGAATTGGGGATTGCGGGGCTTGGCGTGCAGCGACAAGTTACGCGACAAGCGTCTTGAACGCGAAGGGAATGACGTTTTTAGCTATTCCTTTGCATGGTCCCGAAGCTTGTCAAAGTGAGACTAGGATCGCGGCGAAAGCTGCGGTTCTCATTTTCCTGTCTGGCACGGCTAGCTTGATTGCCGCCCTGTTTGACGCGCCTGAAAGACCAATGAGCCATGACAGATCTTCTTCTACTTGGTGAACCGCGATCAGGACGTCTGACCATAGATTATCAACCTGCCGATGGTGAAGCGGCGGCAGAGAACCCGCCGCGCTCAAGTTGGTTGCCTGTGGTCGAAGATGAAGCGGTCTAAGTGCTGCGGGTGTTGCTAGATACTTCGTTCCCAGATAAGGGGACTTTGGTTTTCGCTGCGATATCGCTGAATTTCTTTAATCCCGATCTCGTGTTTGATCCGGGCGATTGGTTATGGTCATATGCGGTTTGGTCTGAGGACGGCCAAGAGCCCATGACAGACTGGATCAAGACACGTCGGCTGCGCATCGGCGCCGAATTACCACAAACGCCGTTGCCTAGCCGTGAGGCGCGGTAAGGCGATCTGGTCACGCAGCGCCCCCCCGCCTGTGGTTCAACGCGGACAATCTCGCCGATTTCCGCACTGCGCTCAAGGAGAATCCAGACCATTGCGGTTGGAAGTCCTACTTTGAACACTCGGTCACCCCTGGGTCGACGAGTCGATCAAACCAGATCGGCGTNNGGATCGACGAGTCGATCAAACCAAATCGGCGTTTCTCGTGTCCCTTGCTCTCGATAGAACTAACAATGATCTCAAAAATCCTGCGTTGATACACCGGTCTCGACCGGACATCTGCGCTAATCAGAAACACTGTAATATCGCGCGATTTTGAGCGTTTGTCGGCTTCTGTGGCCGCAGAAAGTTTGTCGCTCGCAAGGTCGTTAGCAACGGTCGCAAGTCAATTGGGATCGTCACGCGGTTCTGTTTGGCGCATGGCGTCAGTTCGTTCAGAAGCATCGCCGCTTCCCGAAAGCTATGGCGCGCCCATTTCCGCCTGTAATCGCCGAAGCTCTGGCGTGGCGTAGTTCGGCAAGAGGCGCGTCAGAGGAGAATGTGCGACTTTCAACGTAGGAAATCCCGACAGCCCACACATGCATATCCGAACACGGGGCGCTTCGACGGTTACCCGACCGAAAAGTTCGGCGATACTGCGTCGGCGGCGGTCATGAACCGGCCGATGGGTTCTGCAGAAACGGCAGACGCGACCGATTTCGCCTATCTCTTCGACCTAACCTAACAGAAGCGCGTGCTGAATCTCATTGAGTATTAACTTCGCCTCGGTCAAACACAGTCCAAGGTCTTCTTCCTATGCATCCACCGTTCTGCGCTCTACAGCACGAATCTCGTGCGATCGCGTTTCGCCCCAACCGAAATCCGTCTCTAACTTGATCCTGAGCTTCATCCCAATACCTTCTGAAAAAACCTACAAGACTATAGATCGGAAACTTCCGGTATCCCCACATTCTTTCCACTCCCAACTATCCGTTCGACCTGATTGGAAACGGCGTCAATCCATTTCTGTTTTGCTCCGCCGTCAAAGAGGCCCAATCCCACCGTATCCAGAATGCGAGAAACTGTATGTTGCCCCACGCCTGGTAAGAACATGGGTAACAAGTCTTCAATCATTGGGTCTGAAAGCTTCGCAGTCTCATTCGTTGCCACGGCGTGCAGATAGGCGATCCACATTGCGGATATGAAAGCGAAACTTTCAAAGTTGCCGCCATTGGCGATGGCGCGCGCGGCTGGTTCGAAAATCCGTTGCGGCAGTTTCTGGCTGGTGTCGGTGGCGATTTGATCGCAACGATGTGCAATGGCGGAATTGGCGAAGCGATTCATCAGCGAAGCGCCATAGCGGTTCGCCTCATCGGGTGAGATTCCTTCGAGAGTGGGGACGACCGCGCGCATGTGATTTTCCAAGAATGCCTTGAAATCCGGGTCAGCTACAACATCGCGAACATGAGTTAGGCCGGACAGTACTCCGATCAGGGCGATCGCAGTGTGCGTGCCGTTCAGCATTCGAAGCTTCATGGCTTCGAACGGTCCGACATCTGGCACAATCTGGGCGCCAGCGGCGGCGAGGTTCGGGTGATCTCCGACGAAATTGTCTTCGATCACCCATTGGCTGAACGGCTCGGTCTCAACCGCCACATCGTCTGCGATACCGAAAGCCTCTTCTGAAAGCGCCTTGGTTTCAGCCGTGCTGGCGGGTGTTATACGGTCGACCATGGTATCGGGGAAAGAGCAGGTGCGGTCGATCCATCGGGCCAGATCCACGTCAGTTCGACGGGAAAACTCGAGAACCAAAGCCCTG
>JABAOD010000479.1_pt3 | contig 19200 bp, 18 predicted proteins | sample 7062151 | NCBI WGS metagenome assembly JABAOD01 (sample SAMN14538626, study PRJNA623070) | marine sediment metagenome | biome: marine biome [ENVO:00000428]; feature: marine pelagic biome [ENVO:01000023]; material: deep marine sediment [ENVO:00002113] | place: India: Gulf of Khambhat ... | reverse complement strand
GCCGCCCGCCAGCGCATGCCGGGCTTGATCGTGCGGTGATCGTGGAACACCCGGTGCCCCAACGCCTCGAGCAACAGTCCCAGGCCGTTGGTGCGGATCCGGTCGATGCTGCTGTAGGAGATGAAGATCTTGCTCGCCGATCCCGTGTTCGAATCGTAGACGGTCATCGAACCTCAACCTCCCTGGTCTGGCGTGACGTGTCCGAGCCCGTCGCTGCAGACGGAGATGCCTCGGGCTCGATGTGCGGGGGACCGGGCGTGCGCCCGCGCCGCACGGCGGCGGGTCGCGATATCCGGGATTTCGTCGACCATAATCGGTGCGGTGGACCCCGGGCGCAACGCTTTCTGCAGGGTGGGAGGGGCTTCAACGCTGTGTTAATGTTATATCTAGGACAAAATATCGACAAATTCGCCCTGCCGCCGTATTCTACCGCCGGTTGACCGACGACGAACCTCAGCCAGCCGGACACGGAGAATCATGTTGCCCGATCTGGAACTTCATCGCAATCGCGCCACCCCGCGGCAACGGTCACAGTAACGGCCGGAAGCAGCCCCGGGCGGCGGTGGACATCGCACGGATCGAGGGAGCGGTTCGCGAGGTCCTCCTGGCCATCGGGGAAGATCCCGATCGAGAGGGGCTGATGACACGCCGGGGCGGGTGGCCCGCGCCTATCGAGGACTTTTCGCCGGGTTACGCGAGGACGCCGGCACCCATCTGGCGCGGCAGTTCGAGCAGGAGCAAGTCGGAGACGAGGTCGTCATGCTGCGGAACATTCACTTTACGAGCATGTGCGAACACCACCTCTTGCCCTTCACCGGTCGAGCCCGCGTGGCGTACCTCCCGGCGCACGGCAAGGTGACCGGGCTGTCCAAGCTGGCGCGCACGGTGGATGTGTTCGCCCGGCGTCCGCAGCTTCAGGAGCGTCTCACCGGCCAGATCGCCGACGCGCTGGACGAACACCTGGATCCGCGGGGCGTGGCCGTTCTGGTCGAGGCCGAGCACTCCTGTCTCAAGATCCGTGGCGCGGCGAAGCACGACGCGGAGATGGTGACGACAGCGTTTCGTGGCGTCTTGGCCAGCGATCGCGCCTTGCGCGCCGAGACCCTCGCTCTGCTGCGCGACCGCTGATCCGGCGGTTCCACCCCGCCGGCTCGCTGTTCCCACTCATGCCGCCGCGGAGCCGCCGCCGCCAAGCCCGTACTTCTTAATCTTGTTGTGCAGGGTGGCTCGAGAGATGCCCAGCAGCTCGGCGGCGCGCGTCCGATTACCGCCGCAGTGGGCGAGCACGCGCTTGATTTGATCCCGCTCGACCTCCTGCAACGATCGCAACGGGCCATCCGAGCGCGCCGGCTTCGTCGGCTCCCGCATGTCGGCCGGCAGGTGCTTCGGCTCCACGACTTCCACGCGGCCGGCGACGATGCGAGCCCGCTCGAGAACGTTCCTCAGCTCGCGAATGTTGCCGCTCCAGGGGTGGCGCAGCACCAGATCGAGCGCCTCGGCGGATATCCTCTGAGGGCCACCGGGCATCTCGGCGCGCAACTGCGCGAATATCCCCTGGGTGAGGTCGAGAAGATCTTGCCGGCTGCGCTCGCGCAGCGGAGGCAGCTCGATCGGCGCCACGTTCAATCGGTAGTATAGATCCTCTCGAAACTCATTGTGCTCGACCGCCCGTCGCAGATCGCGGTTGGTCGCCGCGATCAGGCGCACGTCGACCGATATCTCGCGCGTCCCTCCGACCCGCCGAAAGGTTTGAGACTCGATCACCTTCAGCAGCTTGGGCTGGAGCGCGAGGTCGAGGTCGGCGATCTCATCCAGCATCAGCGTTCCGCCATCGGCGATCTCGAACAACCCGCGCTTGGTGCTGCGGGCGTCGGTGAACGCACCCTTTTCATGGCCGAACAGTTCGCTCTCCAGCAATGTCCCTGTCAGGGTGGCCGAGTTGATCTCGACGAACGGTCCGGCGCTGCGGGGTGACAGACGGTGAATCCGCTCGGCCACCCAGCCTTTGCCGGTTCCGCTCTCACCCAAGAGCAGCACCGTGGTCCGGTCCGCCTGAGCCAATCGCTCGATCTCCCCGGCCAGCGCCCTCATGCGCGGCGAACCCCCCAGCGGCTCCAGCGACGGATCGCTGGCGATCCTGTCCTGATATTCTTGCGCACGCTTGAGCCGCGCCTTTTCCAGCGCGCGCTCGACCACGGCGTCCAGGTGCGCATCGTCGACCGGCTTGGTGAGAAAGTTCTCCGCCCCGATCTTGATGGCCTGTACCGCGGTCGGGATGTCCCCGTGCCCCGTCAGCATGACCACCGTCGCGCCCCGCTCGTAGATCTCCGCCAGCACGCTGAGGCCTGACATGTCGGGCAGCTCCAGGTCCAGCAAGACCACCTCCGGCCGGTGAACGTCGTAGAGATCCACGGCGTCCAAGCCGGTGGCCGCTCGGTGCACCTTCAGATCCCTGCGCCCGAAGTAACGGCTCAGGTAATGCAGCAGTGTCGGGTCGTCATCGACGATCAAAATCGAGCCTGTCATCGCGATTCCGCGCGGTTCGGATTAGCAGCCGAGGGAGGGCGGTTCGGCGGGCTCGGTCAACCTGACCGGATCTCCTTATACACCGTCAAGGAATTGAACGTTCGCCCCGCTTTCGCTTCGCGCACACGTTAAGCCTAACTGATTTAACAGCAACGACATAGCCAGTTTGGCGTCCCGGGCACAGCTATTGCCACCTAAAACGCTGCCCGCCGACGTGCCCACCCGCCAGAGGAACCCGCCGAGAGACAGACGGAGCGGCAATGAGAACAACCCAGACGAGGTCGCAAAACAGACTCTCGCGGCGACGGCCGTCCCGCTCCAGGGCCAGCGAGTCAGGAATCGCGCTGCACGACGTCCTGCTGGCACTGATGGTGACGGCGGTGCTCTCGACGATGGCCCTGCCGGTAGGTCGCTCGGGCGTGGCAACCTATGAGTTGAGCGCTGCCACGACGACCGTGTGCCGGGACCTGGAGCGAGCGAGGCTGAAGGCGTTGGAGGCGAACGCCGAAGTGATGGTGAGTCGCGAGTCTGAGCGGTCGTATCGGATAGCGGAAAGGGTGCAGCGCTTGCCAAAGGGAGCGCGCTTTTCGAGCACGAGCGCCGATTCGCTGGTGTTCAACCGACTGGGTGCCGTGAGCGACGGCGGCGTGGCGACGTTCGTCATCGAGCTCGGGGATCGCTCGCGCGAACTGCGGGTCGGTGCCGCGGGCGCCGTGGAGGGTTGCCGGTGAAGATGTCGGAACGCGGATCGTCAATCGTGGAGGTCATGGTCGCGCTGATGGTCCTGGGCACGGCCGTGCTTCCCGTCACGGGCCTGCTGCGGACCGGCTATCGCTTCCAAGGGCAAGCGCGTCTCGATGTCGAGATGGCCACGCTGGCGGAGGCCAAGATCGAAGAGCTGCTCGCCATCTCGGGAACCAGTCTGCCCGACACGGTCGCGCTGACGCCGGGAGGTAGCCTCGTATCCGACGTGGCCGATCACTGGGACGCCGTGGTCCACGAGGATCGCTCTTTCACCCGTCGTTGGAGGGTCGAGTCCGGACCGGCAGGCGTGCGTGACATCACGATCCGCGTCATCCCGCACCGGCCGGCGGGCTCGCGAGCCATCGAAATGTCGACGCAGGTGAATCATGACTAGGGGACGGTGGGCAAGGGCAACCCGCTCTCAGGCCGGGTTCAGCACGGTCGGTGCACTCGTGACGCTCGCCCTGTCGGGACTCGTGCTCGCGCAGTTGATGAGCATGGTCATCGACTCCCAGCGCGGATTCATCCTGAGCAGCGCGAGTGGCAGTGCGGCGAGCAGCGCCCGACACGCGCACCTGGCCCTGACCCGGCTACTGCGGCTGGCGGGCAGCGATCCGCAGGGTATCGCGATTCAGGGGATCGATCCGGACCCGCTGAGTCACGGGGTGTTCGACAACGTCCGTCTTCGGGCCGACTACAACCCGCCCGACGGAGACATCCTCGACCCGGGTGAGGACGTGACCTTCTGGCTGAGCGCCGACACGCTTCTGGTGCAATGGGGCGCCGATGCCCCCGCAGAGCCCTACCTGTTCGGCGTCGACTCGCTCGCCTTCGAATACTTCGACCGCAGCGGCGGATCAATCGTTGAGGCGGAACGGATTCCTTCACGTGCCGAACTGGTCCGCCTGACTGTGCGCGGGGTCGCGTACGGGCACGGCGAGCGGCGCCAGCAGCTGCTGGTCGGTCGCGTGAAGCTACGGAATGGAGGGTAAGCGAGTGGATCGGACCGTGCGCTCGAACGACACAGGCATCGCGCTCCTGGCCGTTCTCCTGGGTCTGGCGCTCCTGGGGACGGTTGCCGCCGCCGTTGTGGCCGTCGGGATCGTCGAGTACCGGGCGTCGCGCCATTACCTCTCGGCGACGAAAGCGACGCTGGTCGCCGAGGCCGGGGTCAGCCACGCCATCGCCCTAGTCGGTGGTCCCCTCAAGACGCGAAGCTTTGACGAGTTCCTGACCGGCGCCGATGGCACGCAAACCGGGAACGGCGCGTATTGCACTTCCGATCCCGCTGACGTACCCACTCTAGCCGAGTGCACGACCCAGCCGCCCCCCCCCACCGTCGACGACTGCGCCGAACTGTATGAGTGGTGCGCCGCGCAGAATCCGAACGGTGCCGATTACGAGAAGTACTGTTTTGGCCTCGTGACCGTCACCAGATGGGACTACGACTGGAGCTGCGTGGGCGACGACGGGGGCGACGACGGATTTCTAGCTGGATTTGCCGAGTTGCAAGCCGGCGACGAGCTGCCACCCGAAGGCGTCGGCTACCGAGATGGCAACTACCAAGTGCGGCTAGTGAACGACGCCGAAGATCCCAGCGCGGATCCTTTCGTCGACGCTAACGACCGAATCGTGGCCGTGAGCCGCGGCGCAACGAGTAACGGCGCCGAGGCATTCGTGAAGGTCATGCTGGAGGCGCCACCCTACCCTGCGCTCGTCGTCAACGGCTTCCTGCGCATGGCGGCNNGTACGGGCATCGTGGTCCAGGGGCCGATCACGGCCTCGGACAGCGTCATCCACTGGTGGTACAACGGTGAGGACGTCAACCACGCCACCGAGATCAAGTCTTTCCAGCCGCGGATCGAGGTGCCGCGAATGAACCCCCTCGACTACTGCGCGGATGCCGATTACATGCTCCGCAACGGCTGGAAGATCAACATGACCGCCACGCCGGACAGCACGCAGTTGGGCGGCGGTACGGATTGGAGCTACAGCAAGGCGTCCAACACCTACAAGCTGGGCGGCCAGCCCAACAGCCTCGGCACCTTCTGCGCGCAGGGCAACATCGCATACACCGCCTCCATCGGCTCGGAGACGGAGCCTGCACCCATCACCCTCATCGCCACCGGTGCTGTCTCCGTCGGTGGGAAATCCCTTATCGCTCCCGCACACCCGGACGGTCTCCTGATCGTGGCCGGCGGCGACATCGACATCGGCGGTCAGGCGGGCGCCCGCTACTCCGGATTGATTTACACGGAGAACCAGTGCGTCTTCGGCGGCAATGCCACCGTCGAAGCGCTGGTCCTCTGCCATGACGATCCCGACTCCTGGTCCCCCGAGGCCGAGGACATCACCGATTGGAACGAAGTCGGTGGCAGCACGACGATCACTTACGACTGCAGCGGACCCCGGCAACCCCCACGGGTGACGGCCTGGTGGGAATGAGGCGCAAGGCCTTTCATGTTTGAGCTGACGACCCGATTTCGAGCCAGCGACTTTGATCGCCGAAGGGCGCGCCGCGGCGTGCCGCGCCGGCGTCGGCTCGGTTTGGGCGCCGCCTTGCTGCTGTCGGGGATCACGCTCGGCGCACCCGCGGCGGCCCAGCAGCTCTCCTCACCGATCGCTGAGCAATACTCCATGCTCGCCCGGATCATGACCTACGATCGGAACCTGAAGGTGCGGGCCGGTGACACGCTGGTGGTAGGGATCCTCTATCAGGGTTGGTACGCCCCCTCGCTCGACGCCCGGAACCAGCTCGGTCGTGCGATCGATCAATCGCCGTTCAAGCGGATTCGGGGTCTTCCGGTACGCTACGTGTCGATCGATATCGGTAACGCTCTTCCGTCGTCCAACGAGCTGACGAGCCACGATATAGACGTCCTTTACATCACGCCCGTGTCTGGCACCGACATCCGAGCGATCGCCACGCTGTGCCGCGAAGCCGGGATGACCAGCGTGACCGGCGTGTCCGAGTACGTCGAACAGGGGGTCGCGATCGGAATCACGGCGGGCGCTCTGCAACCCACCATCACGGTACACCTGCCCGCGGCCAAGGCGGAGGGCGCCGACTTCAGCTCCCAACTCCTGAAGCTCGCGCAGGTTATCAGATAGGTTCGTCAAGGTGATGGGGTTCGAGCACCTTCGCATCAGACCGACCCGGTCGACGCTTCAGGGTAAGCTGGCCATCGGCACGACGGTTCTCATCGGCCTCATCTCTTTCTTCATCTTTCTGTTCTTCCCCGCCCGCCTGGAACGACAGGCCGAACGCGCGTTCCTGGACAAGGCGACCCGCATCGCCGAGACGATGGCCTACGCCGTCAGCCCGGCGCTGGTCTTCGAGGACTTCCAGACCCTCGATGAATACCTCCGAGACGTCGGAGGCAACCCGGACGTGATGTACGTCGTGGTCCTTGACGCAGCGGGCGATGTGGTGGGCGCGCTCAACCGCGAGAGGGCAGAGCGATTCGCGCTCTCGGCGCCCGCGGACGAGGGCCCCATACCGAAAGGCGGCGCGCTGGTGAGAGCCGCCAGCCCCGTCAAGTATGATGAGGCGGTGATCGGCCAGCTTCACCTCGGTCTCTCGCTCAGCGCGTTACGCCAGGAGGTCCGGTCAAGCCGCGCCTCGATCGCGGTGATCAGTTTTCTGATCTTCCTCATCGGACTGCTGGGCGCGGTCGCCATGGCCGCCCGTCTGACCGGCCCGCTCGCTCAGATCGCGCGGACCTTCGACGAGATCGCCGGTGGCGACCTGTCGAAGCGGGCCGCGGTGACGACCGGGGACGAGGTCGGTGACCTGGCGCGGTCTTTCAACCTGATGGTCGATCAGCTCCAGACGGCTCACGACTCACTGAGGAACATCAACGTCGATCTGGAGCAGCGCGTGGCAGATCGAACCAGCGAATTGCAGCTGGAAGTCGAGGTGCGGCGGCGTGCCGAAGAGGCGTTCCGGGCCAGCGAGGAGCGATTCCGCGCGATGTTTCGCTCGGCCGGGATGGGGATCGTACTGCTGGACCGAGACTGGCGACTGCACAAGAGCAACCCGGCGATGCAGCGGCTGCTCGACTTTGAGGAGGGTGAGCTGCTGGATCACCGCCTCTCGGAGTTTCTGCATGAGGACGACCGACCCGTGGTCGAAGGCCTCTTCGGCGAGCTGGTCGATGGCAGGCGCGATCATTTCGACGTAGAAACGTCATATCTACAAAAGAATCGTGAGCCTAGATGGTGTCGACTCACGGTCTCGTCGATTCCCAGCGGCAACGGCAAACCGCAGTTCGCCATCGGGGTGGTGGAAGACATCACCCAGCGGAAGCGGCTCGAAGAAGAACTGCAGACGGCCCAGAAGAGAGCTTTGGCCCGCGAGAAGGACGAGCGAAAACGCGCCGAGATGCTCGCCGAGAAACTCTCCCATATCCCACGGCTGAACCCCCAGCCGGTCATCGAGCTTTCGGTGGATGGAACGGTCACCTATCTGAACGAGGTTGCGGAGGCACTGGTCGGTTCAGCTGAAGAGCTCGAGCCGTCCGCGATCCTGCCGGCGGATGTTGCCGCGATCGTTCGAGAGAGCCTCTCGAGTGGCCGGACGTACAGCGGTTTCGAAGTGACGGTCGGTCGTCGTACGCTCACCTGGTCGTTCTACCCGCTCGCCACGGACCAGGTCGTCTACGGCTACGGCTTCGACATCACGGAGCGCCTGGAGCTCGAGACGCAGCTGCGCGAGGCGCAAAAACTGGAGGCCGTCGGCCGGCTCGCCGGCGGGGTCGCTCACGACTTCAACAACGTGCTCATGGCGATCACCGGTCTCAGCGGAATGCTGCTGGAAGATCTGCCCGCGAGCGATCCGATGCGTGACGACGTCGAACAGATTCAGAAGGCGGCCGATCGCGCCGCCTCCTTGACTCGCCAGCTCTTGGCTTTCAGCCGCAAACAGATGCTGCAGCCGACCGAGATGAATCTCAACGTGGCCATCACCGATATGGAGAGGATGCTCCGGCGGCTGATCGGCGAGGACGTCGAGCTGGTTACGGTCCTCGAGCAAGACGTCTGGACGGTCAAGGCCGATCCGGGCCAGATCGAACAGGTTTTGATGAACCTGGTCGTCAACGCCCGGGACGCGATGCCCGAGGGAGGCCGCGTGACGATCTCGACACGCAACGTCGCCATCGACGAGGGCGCCGCCCGGGACCTGGACTGCCGGATCGGGGATTACTGCATGCTGCGCGTCTCGGACACGGGGATGGGCATGGCTGAAAACATCCGCTCTCGAGTGTTCGAACCTTTCTTCACGACGAAGGAGATGGGCAAAGGCACAGGGCTAGGGCTCTCCACCGTGTACGGGATCGTGAAGCAAAGCGGGGGCTCCATCACGGTCGAGAGCGAGCCGGGCGAAGGAACGACGTTCACAATCTTGTTGCCAAAGGTCGACCCGCGCGCCGAGGAGCCGAAGATCGGAACCGCGGGCGCCAATCCGCTGCGAGGGTCTGAGACGATCTTGCTGGTGGAGGATGAAGACACGGTCCGTGAGCTGGCGTCCCGCGCCTTGCGCAAGAAAGGCTACTCGGTACTGGAAGCGGGCAACGGAGCGGAGGCTCTGGAGCTCAGTGAGCGATTCAACGACAAGATCGACCTGGTCGTCACCGATGTCGTCATGCCGCGCATGAGCGGCCGCGAGCTGGTCGAGCGACTGTCCATGCTACGCCCCGAGACCAAGGTCATTTTCATGACCGGGTACACCGACGATGCGATCCTTCATCACGGCGTGCTCGACTCCGGCATCGAGCTGATTCAGAAGCCCTTCAAGCCGGCCGTCCTCCTGAACAAGATCCGCGAGGTCCTGAGCGGAGACCCCGCCGCCCTAGCGACCCGTCCCTGAGAGCCCGGCCGGGGCAAGCAGCCCGGGACCCGCCCAGGGGGCGCCCTCCCGAATTTCGCGCCCACCCCCGGCCAAAGCCCTGCCGGCACAAGCCATTGACAGAATCCGCTCTGACTGCAATCTTATGCGCTGTCATGAAGACCAGCGACACTTAAGGGGACCTGGGCTGCACGCGGGTCCCTTTTTAAGTGATCGCTGCAGATTCGGCTGAACGGCAGTTGAGCCGGCGGCCGAAGAAGCCCAGCGCGGGGGCAAGGTCCGCGCAGTCACAGTAGTCGGTAGTTGCGGCACAGCCGGACTCCGACGAAAAGCTACACAGGAGGAGTACGGCTGATGCGTACGACCGGTATCGTCAAGTGGTTCAACGACGCCAAGGGCTTCGGCTTCATTACGCCGGAGAACGGTGAGAAGGACTGCTTCGTCCACCACACGGCCATCCAGGCCGAGGGCTTCAAGAGCCTGAAGGAGGGCGAGCGCGTGGAGTTCGACCTCGTCCAGGGTCAGAAAGGCCCGGCGGCTCAGAACGTCGTCAAGCTGGGCTGAACGAGCTCTACACATAGCGCGACGATAAAGCGGGGCCGCTGCGATTCTCGATCGCGGTGGCCCCGCGCTCTTTTGTGTCGTCGCTGCGTCCCACGGCCGGCTGGGCCGTGTCGTCGAGACGCGCGACGAGCATCGCGACGATGTCGGCGGCCTCCAGGCGACCCGTCGCCCACCGGATCAGCTCCTGCGACTCCCGAGACGCATCGGGGTGCCGGTCGAGTCCCCTCTTCAGCCCACACCCGGGCGGGCGCCCCGGACACAAGCCAGGGACTGCTCGGCGAGCGCCAAATCCTGCGCGCCCGGGGACTCGCTCGAGATGACTGGCGCGGGCCTCTGCAACAACAACACGACCGCCGCCAAGACGACGGCGATAGCGGCGACCAGCCAGCGCGCCTCTTGCTTCGTGATCATCAGTCTTTACCCCGGCCCATCGCGTGAGCGACGCCGCGACGGATCTCCAGATCTTGGTGGTCGAGCGCCGCCACGCGCGCCCGATATGCCGCCGGATCCTCGATCTCGGCCAGCCGCTCGAGTAGGTCGTCGGAGACCGCCGTGTCGGAGAACCGTATGAGGGCCAGCACCGCCTGCACGGCCGACCCCTGGAAGAAGGTGTCGACCAGATTGCGCAGCGCCGTCGTCCGCGCCTGCTCGGCCGACACCGCCGGCAGGTAGACGTAACGTTTGCCGTCCTGTTCGTGCCGGGCGTACCCCTTCTCCTCCAGCTTGTTGAGCATGGCGCGCACGGCGGAGTAGCTCGGCGGGTCCGGCAGTTCAGCGAGGACGTCGTTGACCGTAGCGCGTCCCAGCCGGTAGAGGGCCTCGACGATCTGCCGCTCGCGGCGCCCCAGGTCGGCCAGTTCGGGTTGATGCGGTGGCTGCATGGGGTGCCCCTTCCGTCGGCGTTCGGGAGCGTCAGGCGGCGATTTGAGGCGCCGCACTGCTACTCCAGTAGCAAGGTGCTGCTACAGTAGCATCTCCGCCCGGATCTGTCACCGGGCAGCGCGACTGGCCCCGGCGCGAAATCGAATTCTATTTTCTCGTCGCCCGGGGCGGAGACCGCATCGAGCCCCGACCCGCAACGCCATCACACCCGAACTTCGGCCGAGTCCGAAAACGATCATCGTATGACCGAACAAAACCAGATCGTCACCGAGCCCTGGGTCCGGCTCGCCGAGCTGCTCGAGACCGAGGACGCCGCTCGGATCGAAACTTTTCTGGCCTCACTGCCACCCGAGGAGACGGCGCGTGCCCTGTCCCGACTCGGCGAGCCAGAGCTGGAGCGGATCCTCTCGACGCTGGGACCGGAAAGGGCAGCCCACCTCCTCGAGCTGATCCCGGACGTGCAGGCCAGCGAGATCATCGAGGAGCTGCCGGCCTCGCAGGCGGCGGCCATCGTGGAAGAGCTGCACAGCGCCGACCGCGCCGATGTGTTGGCGGGACTGAGCGAGGAGGACGCCGAGGCCATCCTGGAGCGGATGGAGCCGGCCGAGGCGCGCGAGGCGCGACAGCTCATGGGCTACGAGCCGCACACGGCCGGCGGCTTGATGATCACCGAATACCTCGCTTATAGCGAAGAGCAGACGATCGCGGAGGTGATCGAGGACCTTCGGCGGCACGGCGAGCGCTACTCCGACTACGAGATCCAGTACGCCTACATCACCGATGTCGACGGCGTGCTGATCGGCGTCTTGCGGCTCCGCGATCTCTTGCTCGCGCGGCGTAGCGGTGACGCGATCCGCTCGATCATGATCCGGGACGCGCTTCGCGTGAACGTCGACGCCGAGCTGGACGAGCTGAAGCGCGTGTTCGACGAGCGCCCCTTCGTCGGCTTTCCGGTCGTCGACAGCTTGGGCCGGCTGGTTGGTGTCGTGAGGCGCGCCGCGGTCGAGGCCGCGTTGGGAGAGCGCGAGACACAGACCTTCTTGAAGATCAGCGGCCTGGTCGCGGCGGAAGAGATCCGCACGATGCCGACCTTCCAGCGCTCGTATCGCCGGCTATCGTGGCTGTCCGTCAACATCGTGCTCAACGTCATCGCCGCCAGCGTCATCGTCCTTTATCAGGATACGCTCGCCGCCGTCATCGCGTTGGCCGTGTTCCTGCCCATCATCTCCGATATGAGCGGCTGCTCGGGCAACCAGGCGGTGGCCGTGAGCATTCGCGAGCTGGCACTCGGCCTGGTCAAACCGTACGAGTACCTGCGTGTCATCTTCAAAGAGGGAGCGGTAGGAATCATCAACGGACTGGTGCTCGGTATATTGTTGGGCGCCGTCGCCGCAGCCTGGAAGGGGAATCTGGTCTTGGGGCTGGTCGTCGGCGGCGCGCTGGCGCTCAACACGCTGGTCGCCGTGCTGCTGGGCGGCTCGATACCGCTGATCCTCAAGTCGTTGAAGCTTGACCCGGCCCTCGCCTCGGGCCCGATCCTGACGACCGTCACCGACATGTGCGGGTTCTTCCTGGTCCTGAGCTTCGCTTCGCTCGCCCTGTCGAGGCTGGCAATTTGAGCCGTCTCGGCTCTGATGCCGAACGGTTGAGCCCCCGAGGACGCCATGGCTTCGCGCCCTTTGACAGAGTGCCTCGCACTATTATTATCGGTCCAATCGACTTCTCAATCCTAGCCCACTTTCCATGGACAGCCGTGTGTGCTGCTCTCTCCTAACCTCTCAACGTTCTTGCCTTTAGGGGCCGCAGAGCATCGTGTCTCCCCAGGCAGGAACCTTGTGCCTGAAAGGAGGAATGGGCGACTCATGAATGGCAAACCGCGCAGGAGTGTCCATCGCGCCAGTTACCTCGCAGGGCTGCTCGCCTGCGTTCTGGCCGTGACCGCTTGCCCGCCCCCGCCGGTGCCAGAGCCCGCCCCCGTCGAACGGGGCCGAGCCATCTTCTTCAACGAAACGTTCAATGGAAACGGCCGGACGTGTGGTACCTGCCATCGTGAAGAAGACAACTTCGGACTCTCACCCAACTTCATCGCGACGTTGCCGGCGGACGATCCACTCTTCGTCGCCGAGCGGGTCCCCGCTCTCGCCGAGAACTTCGAGAACCCACGGCTGATGAGAGCCTTCGGCCTCATTCTCGAAAATCAGGACGGATTCGACGACCTGGTCAACAACTTCAACATGCGCGGCGTCCCGCACACGCTGGCGCAGCGCACGTCGGTGGACAGCCGCGACGGGCCGCGAACCGGCTGGTCCGGCGACGGGGCGCCGGGTGACGGCAGCTTGAGAGCGTTCTCGACCGGCGCCGTCATCCAGCATTTCACGCTGACCACCAACCGCGTTCCCGGCGTCGACTTCCGCCTGCCCACCGACCAGGAGCTTGACGACCTGGAGGCGTTCATGCTCTCGCTGGGCCGGCAGGAAGACCTGGAGCTGCCGCTCCCGCTGAAAGGCGCTTTCGCCGCACGCGGGCAGGAGATCTTCAACGACATCAACGGCGGCAAGTGCTTCGGCTGCCACGTCAACGCCGGGGCCAACGCCAGCCCGGCCGTCTTCGGACCGGGAGCCGGCAACCTGAACTTCAACACCGGCGTCGAGGATCTGCCCGACCAGCCAGCCGATCAGATCGGCGAGAAAAACCCGCCGGATGACGGGTTCGGGACCCCCGGCAACGGTGAGTTCAACACGCCGCCACTGGTCGAGGCCGCCGACACCCCACCGTTCTTCCACAACAATTCGGTGGCCACGATCGAGGGGGCCGTCGCCTTCTACAACGGCGACGCGTTCAACAACTCGCCCGCCGGCCAGCTGGTCGCCGGCGCCACGGGAGGGCCCATCAACCTCGATGCCACTCAGGTCGAGGCGGTCGCGGCGTTCTTGCGCGTGATCAACGCGTTGGAGAATATAAGAGAGAGCATCGCGCTTTTGGACAAAGTGGTGGCCGACGACCGTCGCGCCGACTACGAGCGGCTGCGCTTCGCCAACGAAGAGACGGACGACGCCATTATGGTCCTGGCGGGCGCCAGCCTGCACTCACAGGCGGTGCGGCACCTGCGCCAAGCCAGAGCGCTGACGGCGCGGGCGGCCGAGCGCTTCTCGAGGGATTCGGCCCGTGACGCCATCGCCGCGCTGCAGCGGGCCCGAGACGAGCTCGTCGAGTCGCAATAGGAAGGTGGTAACTATGAAACGACAAGTGAGCGGCCTGGCGGTTCTCGCGGCAGCTCTGTGCTGGGCGTCGAGCGCGCAGGCGCAGATGATGACCGAACAGTACATCCCGATCGGCCAGTCGCCGGGCATCTCCGGCACCTACTCCTACATCGGTCAGGTCGAGTCGGTCGATACGAACAACCGGACGGTGACGGTCCGCGGGGATCAGGGCAGCCGCACGATCAAGGTCACCGACAAGACCTGGATCTGGTTGGATCGCTCGCAACAGCGACAGCCGAACGTGCGCGGCGCGATGTCGGATCTGCAGCCTGGCCGCCGCTGCGAGATCAAGTACACCGACTACCAGACAAAGGACACGGCCGCCTGGATCAAGGTCGCGCCGGGTAGCGGCTGACCCCCGGCGTTATCGCTCTGAGCAGAAAGGCGCGTCGCCACCGCCTAAGGGGTGGCAACGCGCCTTTTCTCGTCTTGCGGGTGATTGTGCCGCTAGCCAGCGCGCCGGCGCGCGCGGGCGTTTCGGCGTTTGGCCGCAGCCGCTTTTCGCTTCCTCGCGGCACTGGGCTTCTCGTAGTAGCGCCCCTTCTTCATGTCCTTGAACAGACCCGAGCGGATCATCTTGCGCCGGAACTTCTTGAGCGCCCACTCCAGGTTGTCGTTCTCGTCCAACACCACCTCGACCATGGACCCCTCCGCTGACAACGCCAAAAAAAGACACGAGATGCGACTCGATATCCGATCCCGTGATCGAATTTGCCACATGTGGCAGCGGCAGCGACCGCTACGCTATGTGCACGAACGTCTTATCCTAACAGCTCGCCTTTCTCCTGTCCAGCATGACACCGTCCGATCTGCGGCAACGCTCCGCCGCCCAACGCCGGCGCGGCCGACAAGAGCGGGGACCCGGGCCCCAGCGGGCCGGCAAAAGCGGCCCCGAACCGACCTTCGACGGTTGTCCGTCATCCGATCTGTATTATATTGCGCGTTAGCTGTCCATCGATTCCGTCGCTCTCCCCTTCGCCCCCAAGCAGCCACCTTCCCCGCCCCTCGTCGGTCCACACGCCTTCATCGGCGCGGCTTCGCTCCGGTGAGAATGGGCGCTAAGGGGTGCTGGCGAGCTTGAACCGCGAACGGCAGGAGCCAAAGCCAGGGAGACATCAAGTGAAGCCGTTGGGAACCCATGAGCTCTCGTGCTGGATCCGGAAGAGCTGGACCTCCAGCTTGGGAATCGTGCTGCTCTGCCTCGCCTTCGCGCCGCCGGCCGCCATCGCCGCGCCCCAGGAAAAGGACCCGGAGGCCGAGCCGGTCGAAGTGAAGCCACCGGAGCTGCACCGGGCGCGCGTCATGTCGCCCGAGCCGATCTGCCTGCGACCGAGCACCGTGGTGTGCGAGGACTTCGAAAAGCCCAACCGATCCGGGTGGGGCGAGTACGAGAACGCCGCCTTCTACATCGAAGACGACGTCGCGTTCGGCGGAGAGCAGTCGATGCGGCAGTACTACGACCGGGGCCAGTCCGCCGCCGGCTGGCTCGCCTGGCATTTCGGCGATCACCCTGACAGCCGAATCCGCAAAGGCGCGAAGTTCGACGAGATCTACTTCCGCTTCTACCACCGGTTCATGCGCAACTGGCCCAACCAGTTCCCACCGAAGCTGGCGCGGGTCCGCAGCCGCTATGTGCAGGGCGAGCTGCTGTACGCGTGGGAAGAGCAGCTGATGGTCAGCGCCCGGATGCCCGGCGGCACCGCGATCTCGATTCCGATCAGCGGTCTGGCCGAGCCGAGCGGTACCACGCACCAGGGCGACAGCAACCTGCGCTGGCTGGAGCGAGAGGCGCTGGACCTGCGGTTCGCCGAGCACCCGGGCGAATGGATCGCCATCGAGATGCGTGTGAAGCTGAACACCGCGGGCCAGAACGATGGCCGCATCACCTATTGGGTGAACGGGAAGCCGGCTCTCGATCGAACGGGCGTGAACCTGCGGGGCGCCTATACGGCGACGACGATCAACGAGGCGATGCTCGAGGCGTACTGGAGCGGCGGCGCGCCGCGGGACGAGCTGATGCGCTGGTTCGACAACGTGGTGGTCGCCACCGAGCCGGTGGGCTGCGCGACCTTCACGGTGCGCAAGAAGGAGCTGAAGGACCAGAGCGCCTGGCACCTTCAGATCGCGACGGCCCCTTCCGAGTCGGCGGTCGTCTGGGACTCGGGCAATGTGCCCGGCGTCGGCACGCAGATCGACATCTCCGAGCAGGCGGGGACGTTCGCGGACGGGGCGGAACGGTGTCTGCGCCCCTCGGACGAATACGTCATGCGAGCCAAGCACGCGGTGGGCGAGACGTGGTCGGAGTGGTCGGAGTGGAAGCCGATGTTCAAATGAGGCTTCACCTCAAGCTGCGCTAAACCTCCGAGTCCAGCCCTTCGGCTTCCGCTTCCATCTGCCGCACACGCGCATGCGTCGTCGGTGGATGGATACGTTCGCCTTGCCGCTTCGGCGCGTCCCACACGGTAATCATCTCCACCAACCCCTATCGAGAACTCGCAGTTCCAAAGGACAAGAAGAAGAACTGGTAGCGACTCGCTGGTGAGGACTTTGCGGGAACGACTCATACCAGTTGCGACAAAACATCAGGAGACCAATTCGCCATTCGAAGCGCCGAAGATTGGATACGCTCCCGTGACAACTCGAACCCTGCACGCCGCCCTCCTGATCCCGCTCGCCGCCGTCTTCACGATCGGCCTGACCTTCGCCACGGTCGAGTTGCCGTATGTCGCCGATCGCCTCCTTCAGGGAACTCTTGTCACACCGGCCATCGACTCCCACGTCGATGAGATCAGCCGGCTCAAGACCGAACTGTTCATCGCCCACTTCAATCTGCGCCTCATCGGCTACGTCTGCTTCGCGCTCATCGTCATTCTGGTCGTCGCCGGGTTCGCCACCCGCAAGACCGGCCTCGCCACGATCGGCGCCGTCGGGTTCATGCTGCCTGTGTTCGCCCAGTTTGCCGGTGTCATGTTCTTCCTCGCCGGCCTGGGCCTGCTGAACGCCGTCTGGCTTCCCATCCTCGACATCTCTTTCGAGCTGCAGCGACTGGGGTTGATCATCCGCGCCCCGTACGATCTGCTCACCCGGATGCTCCGACAGGTCGGGCTCGACGCCTACTGGCCTATCGTCTACCTCTGCCTCGGCGCTGGGTTGCTCATCTTCTTCCTGGGCACGCTGGCCTGGCTGTCCGCGCGGGCCCGCAAGATGGCGGTCGCCGATTTCTGGGTGTACCGGATCTCGCGGCACCCCCAGTACCTCGGCTGGATCATCTGGAGCTACGGGGTCTACCTGCTGCTGCTGCGCGGGCTGTACCCCAAGCGCTCGTGGGGCATCGATGCGAGCCTGCCGTGGCTGCTCGCGACGCTGGTCATCATCGGGGTGGCCATGCTGGAGGAGGTCAACATGCGCCGGCGGCACGGCTCGGGGTACGAGACGTATCGCCAGAGCGCGCCCTTCCTGTTTCCGCTTCCCAAGGCTGTGCGGATGCTTTTCGCGCTTCCCTTTCGGGTCCTGTTCAAGAAAGAGGCGCCCGATCGAAGGCGCGAGGTGGCCGTGGTCCTTTCGCTTTACGGCGTCGTTCTGATCGGTGCCTCGGCGTTTTTCTACGGGCCCGGTTTCGAGCGGACGGCCGAGCTGGTTACCCCCGACGAACGACAGGCGACCCGCATGGAAGAGATCGCCATGCGTCTGGTGGACGAGCCGAACCGGAGGGCGAAGTACTTCATCGCCGGGCGGTTGGCGGCCTACGGCGATCCGGCCGTCGACTATTTCATCCCGCTGCTCGAAAACGAGCAGATCGAGGTCCGGATTCTCGCTGGCAACTACCTGGGTAGGATCGGGTCGGAGCGGGCGGTGCCCGCCCTGGTGGACGCTCTGGATGATAGCGTCGCCAACGTTCGCATGAACGCTCTGGAGGCCCTCGGGGCGATCGGCTCCGGTGATTGGGCGGACGACGCGCTGGTCCTGATGGAGGATCCGGCGCCGGAGGTTCGACGAGCGGCCATGCGAGCGCTGGCCCGGCTGGGGGTCGAGGAGATCGTCGCACTGGCGGAAGAGCCGTTGCAGGATCCCAGCAAGTGGGTCCGCATCTCGACCCTCGAGTCGCTGGCGATCCTCGGGTCGGAGAAGGCCGTGCCGCTGGTCGCGGCCTGCGTCGACGATGAAGACGCGTGGGTCAGGCGGTCGGCGGTGGTCGCCCTGCTGAGCATCGGCTCACCGCAAGGGCGCGAGGCGCTGTTGCGCGCTTCGGCAGATGAAGACTGGGAGGTGCGGCTCTACGCTAGGGAGGCGCTCGAACTCCTGGAACCCGTGATGAGCGGCGGCCCCTAGCCCACGCATCGCCGTTGGCGCGCGAGGAAGCGCCCGGAGAAGCGATCGCGTCAACGCGCCTGACGTCAGGCTAGACATCCACACCGTGGCGGTTATCGTGGTGTCGATGAAAGCTGCCAGGTTCACTGCTCTAGCCGGCCTCTCTGCTCTCGGTGTCTTGCTCGCCTGCGGCGGCGACGGCGACGGCGCGCTGAGCGGATCGTGGGCGGCTCGTGACTCGGTGGGAGCGTACGTGGGGCTCGCGTTCGGATCGAACGGCACCGGCCTCTGGATCACCGAACGCGTGCCGGGCGTGCTCGACACCACGGCCATCCGCTTCCGCGTCGACACCACTTCGACCCCGGCCCAGCTCGATCTCGCCGGGTTCACGAAGGGCCCACTGGCCGGCATGGTCTTCTACAGCATCTTCGAACGGGCCGGACCCGACACGCTACGGTTCGATTATCGAGCCGCGATCCCAGGGCAAACGGCCGCCCGGCCGGACTCGCTCACCACAAGAGCCCTGGTCTTCACGCGCACGCGCTAGGCTCGAAGGGGTCAGACCGAGACATCGCGGAGCGTCTCCGGCGTCTCATTGCACACCACCGGCCCCGACCGCATGTTTCACAGGTTGCGAGCGTCCTCGAGCCGGCCCCCCAGATCCCAGCCGCTGAAGTCGAAGAAGAGCGCGGCACCCGCAACGCGCACCTGAACGAACTATACTCGAAGGTCGGCGCACCGTGAAACGTCTGATGTCGGGAAACGAGGCCATCGCCCGCGGCGCCTGGGAGGCCGGCGTCGGGTTCGCCGCCGGCTATCCGGGCACGCCCAGCACCGAGGTGCTGGAGCGGCTGGCCGAGTACGAAGAGGTGGACGCGCACTGGTCCACCAACGAGAAGGTGGCGTTCGACGAGGGCGTCGGCGCGGCGCTGGGCGGCGTACGCACCCTCGTGACGATGAAACATGTGGGGCTGAACGTGGCCGCCGATCCGTTCATGGTCTTCCCCTACGCCGGGACGAACGCCGGCTTCGTCGTCTTGGTCGCCGACGACCCGGGCATGTACTCGT
>JABAOD010030000.1_pt1 | contig 19205 bp, 15 predicted proteins | sample 7062151 | NCBI WGS metagenome assembly JABAOD01 (sample SAMN14538626, study PRJNA623070) | marine sediment metagenome | biome: marine biome [ENVO:00000428]; feature: marine pelagic biome [ENVO:01000023]; material: deep marine sediment [ENVO:00002113] | place: India: Gulf of Khambhat ... | reverse complement strand
CATCAGTACTACGTCGGTGCGGCCAACATGTACGGCCACAACCCGAGAGATCTCGAGTACCGCTTCCAGCGCGTCTCACCGATCGAGGTTTCGCCCCACGACCCCGAGGTGGTCTACCACGGATCGCAGTACGTGCACGTCACCCGGAACGGAGGCCAGACATGGCAGACGATCTCACCGGACCTCACGGCGTTCGAACCCGACAAGCAGGTCATTTCCGGTGCCCCGATCACGCGGGACATCACCGGTGAGGAGTTCTACTCCACGCTCTACGCCATCGAAGAGTCACCGCTCGAGCCGGGGGTCATTTGGACCGGGGCGAACGACGGACCGATTCACGTCACCCGTAACGGCGGCAAGAGCTGGTCGCTCGTGACGCCCCGCGGGCTTCCCCCTGGCGGACGGGTCCAGACCATCGATCCATCCCCGCATCGCGCGGGCAAGGCGTACGTGGCCGTGTACCGATATCTCCTCGGCGACTGGCAGCCCTACATCTATCGTACCGTGGACTACGGCCGCTCGTGGACACGCCTCACGTCCGGGACGAACGGCATTCCGGCCGACCATCCGACGAGGGTCGTGCGTGAGGACCCGGATCGCGAAGGCCTGCTCTACGCGGGGACCGAGTTCGGCATGTTCGTGTCGTTCGACGACGGTGCTCGCTGGCAGCCGTTCCAGCAGAACCTCCCGGTCACGCCGATCACGGACATCAAAGTGCACCGACAGGATCTGGTGCTGTCGACCATGGGCAGGTCGTTCTGGATCCTGGACAATGTGACCCCGCTGCACGAGCTGACGCCGGCGATCGCCGCCGCACCCTTCCATCTGTTCGAGCCAAGAACGTCATACCGGATGCGGTACGGGTCCTCTGGCCGGGCGTCGAGCGATCCCGAGTATCCGTCACCGGGGGTGACCATCGACTACATGCTGTCACACTCGGCGGATGGTGCGATGCGGCTCGACATCCTGGATGCAGACGGCTTCGTAATCCGGACGTTTGCGCCGGGCGAGCTGCAATCGGCAGACGCGCCCGCACAGGGAATGCGCGGGCCGTTCGGAGCGCGACGAACGCCAGCACGACTCGAGCGTACCCCCGGAATGCATCGGTTCGTGTGGGACATGCGGTATCCCGGCCCCGTCGATCCCCGGACCGGGGAGGCCGACCGGAACGGGCCCCTGGCCGCGCCTGGCCGATATCAGGCGCGCCTCGTCGTGGGCGACTGGAGCGCCACGCGGGACTTCGACATCGCGATCGATCCCCGCGTGGCGGCGGACGGAGTGTCGACGCAAGACCTCGTGGAGCAGCTCCACGTGGCGCTCCAAGTGCGGGATCTCATGAGTGGCGCCGGCGCGACGCTGGCTCGCGTGCGCATGGCGCTCGACGCGGAGGACCTGCCCACAGGCGCCGGAGAGACCCTGCGCCAACTGGAAGCGGAACTCGCGACCGCGGACGGGATGGCCTACCCCCAGCCGATGCTGGTGGATCAGATCCGATACCTGTATGGGATGTTGTCCCGTGCCGATCAGCCGCCCGGTGGCGAAGCGGTGGCGCGCCTCACGGAACTCACCGAGTGGCACACGGATGTCGTCCGTCGGGTGGATGCGGCCGTGGGGGCCGCCGGGGGTCGCTGACTGGGGCCCGACGGAGGCAGTCCCGCCATTCGGGAACTCACCTATCAGCCCAAGCGCCGGCGGGGCGTGCGATGCCCCGCCGAAGCGCAGCACGTGTGATCGGTGACCTTCACCCATGCGGGATAGGCGGTCACATGACCGCTATCACTTCAATCATCCCCTCGCCGTGATGCGTCGCCCCCCCGTTTGCCCGCCTCGCGGCGGGGGGACAGGTTGCGGGTGCGAATGCACCCCAGGATGGCCGTCACCTTCGGCTCAATGATGCGATAGAAGACGTGAGCCCCCTCGCGACGTCCCTCGACCACGTGCCGCGCCCGCAGCGTTGCGAGTTGCTGCGACACCGCGGACTGACTCGCTCCGCTGTAGTCCTGCAGGTCGGTGACGGTCTGCTCCCCCCGCTCGAGCGCTTCGAGCAGTCGGAGCCGAAGCGGATGGCCGAGACACTTGATCAGCTCCGCAGCCTGCGCGAGTACCTGCTCGTCGATGGCCTCACGTGGTGGGGCCGAGTTCGGCTTCACGGGAAATGTCACCGTGTGGCGGGGGGGCGGGATATGTATATATGACACTATTGCATTGTTTGTCCACCTCCCGCAACCGACCCGTAGCCGCCTCCACAGTCGCCCGCCCGGGACCGCATCACCACGGGTCAAGATCACGGCGGCGGCCTCATCGCCGCGGCCGTGCTTGCCTCCACGCCGTACACGGGGAGAGCTCTTCTTCGCATCGGCTCCGGCTCCGCCCGATCTCTCCGGGCGGAGCCGCGCACCATTCCTGCGCCTTCGAGCTAGTGGTTGAGTGGCCGCGACTCGCCGAACACCTGTACCCGAAGTCCGTTGGGGCCCTGTTCCCCGACGACCCACACGCGACGGCCAACGAGGGTCGCGAGCTCGCCTGGCAGCGCCGCGAGCCGCACAATCTCGGTCCGCGTGACTTCGATGTGGTGGGTATCCTCGCGCTCCACGAGCCTGCCGACCACGGGGCGCTGGCCGTTGAACTGAACGATCTCGTACGCCGACACCTCGATGGCCCGACGCGGTGCGGGAGGGGCATTGGCGACGGGCTTGCCCCGAACGCGCACCTCCGCACCCACGACCCGAGCCAGCTCGTCCTTCAGTGGGCCCGCCAGGGCGACGTCGCCCTCGGCCGTCTGCACCACCGTTTGTGCCAGCGGCATCGCGCCCACCGCGCGGATCACGCCGGTCACGGTGGTGTCACCGGCGGGCTGCTCCCCGGGCTGCACCGGGGACGCTGTTACCGCGGGTATTCGGGGAGGCAGGGCCGGTGGGGTCATGGAATCCGGCGCGGCAGCCATCACCGGGGGGGCCGTGTCGGACCTCGTGTCCCGCCCCGGCTTCAACGACTCCTCGGTTCGCTCGCCGCAGGACGCCACGACCCAGGCGATCACGAAGATCGGGCCAAGTTTCCGCATGCACGCCTTCATTTCGTGCGCACGACCCACAGCTGCGGCCTGGTGCCAGTGCCAAGCACGGCGTCGCTCAGATCGCGCACCCGAACGGCGAGTGCGGGACGGCTCGCTCCGCCGGCGAGCAACGTATACACCGTGCTGCCGGGGCGTACCCGCTCGGTGATGGCGAAATTGCCGAAGGTCCGCTGTGCTGGCACCAGCGGGGCCGCAGAATTGAGCGAGCTCAGGACGTTGTGGACGTTCCAACTCGTCATCTGGAAGCTCGTGTCCGAAGCGACGCCCGTGCGGCCGTCGACGTAGTTCTGCGCCGCCCAGCGGGCGAACACGGAGTCGAACTGCACCCCGAGCAGCGCCTCGACGTTGGGCACCCCGGAGAGATCGCTCTTGTCAATCCAGTTCCTGGTGAGCGCGACCTCACCACCCGCATAGCTCGCGCCGAACCGATCGGCCACGTAGCGTTGGAACGACCACGAGGCACCATAGAACCAGAACGGCTCGCACGGCGTGCCGTTGTTGAGCGCCTGCGTGCCGAACAGTGTGCACTCGTCCGGGGCGTTCGCGTTCTTGCCGCCGCCGTTGTTCCACCCATAGTACCACCCGAGGCGGCGGAAGATGAACCGGTACCACGCCGCCCCTGAGCCCGAGAGCGCCACCGAGGCCCCGTAGTCCATGCCCGACATGTTTCCGAGAATACTGTGCCCGACCACCTCTTCGGCCAGGGTCGCCTGCCCCTCCGCCTCCCACGTCGACAGCGACCGTGACCGTCCCAGCAGCACGATGCGTCGGCTCTGCTGGATGTTGTGGGTGAACTCGTGCGCGATCAGCGACGGCATTTGGAACAGCACCGAGTTCTTGCTGCGCGCTCCCGTACCGGCCGAGTTGCCAGGATCCGGAACGTGTCCGTAGAACAGCTCCCCAAAATCGGAAGACGCGCAACTCGCTGAAGAGAACAGGTCACCGGAGAACACGAACCCGGCGATTTGACCGCTCAGGAGCTTGTTCACCTCGATCGTGAGCACCACGAACACGCGCTGGTTCACGTCGCGATCGCTGGGTGTGCCGAAATACGTGGTGTCGGCCGCGTAGATGTGGAGATCGAACGTGTCGCTGTACGCCTGAAGCTCGGCATCCGTCAACGAATCCGCGGCCGGGTTGTTCAGGTCGGTCACGAAGATTCCGGCCGTGCCCACCGTCTTGACGACCACGTCAATGCCGATCGAGTCGCACGCTCCCGTGGTGTTCCCCGTCCCGCCCGTGTTGTCGATGTTCGGCACGTGGAGATGGAGCGTGTCACCGACGTTCGGTACCGCCGCGGCGGCGGCGGCGCTGCGTTGCGGCGCCAGACGCAGCGCGGGGTTCGTCGCCGGGTCGAGGAACTGCCGCTCGAACGCCCGAATCCGCTGCTCAGCCCGGTCGTGCGCCATGCGGCGTTCCAGCTCCCGCAGATCTGCACTGGACAGCGCCATACGCCCGCTCGGCGGAGCGAAGACCGGTGCCACAGCCGGCGGCCCCGGCGCCGCTGTCCCCTGCACGGCGGTCATCGTGTACGAGAGCATGAGCGTGGGGGATTCAGCGGCCGCGCCCACGCCGACGNNAATTGCAGACAGAAGTCGGCGGGGTCCTGGATCGTGACCATCTCGCCCGGGGCGAGATCCAACAGACTGGCCGGACGGACTGGGTGGCTCACCATGTTGCTGCTCGCGCCAGCCACCGTTACCTGGACATCGACCGGCCGGACCGGCTGGCACGAGAAGACCGGAACCGTGACGTCCAGCGTCGTCGCAGTTGCCGACGTCACGGTCGCCTGCTGCCCGCCGACCATCACCGTGTTGTTGGCCGGTGCCGGGCTGAAACCCGTCCCGGTGAGCGTGGCCGTCGCGCCTTCCACCATCGTGTCCGGGCTGACCGCCGCGAGCGACAGATCGGTGCCCGTCGCCGTGAATGTCACCGGGTCGCCCTTGAGGCCCGTCCCGCTGGCCTCCAGCGTCTGCGGTCCGAGCGTGGCACCGAGGGTCCAGGTCGTCGAGGCCTCGCCGTTCGGCCCCGTCTGCGCACTGGTGGGTGACACCGATCCACTGCCCGCCACCGGCGCGAAGCCGACTGCGACGCCCGGCACCCCGTTGGCGTATTGATCAACCACCTTCACCACGATAGGCTGGGCGAGCGGCGCCCCCGCAAGGCCGTTCTGACCATTGCCCGAACTGGCGAAGATGGAGTCTGCTGCCACCGGGGTTGCCGTTCCGGTGAACTGCGCCGTGACAGTGCCTCCCGTCGGCGTCGCATTCACCGCGTGCGCACCCGCCGTCGTCCCGAAGGTCCAGTGCGTCGCGACGCGTCCCGCCGAGTCGGTGATGGCACTTCCCGGCGATACCGTCCCGCCCAGGGCGGAGGCGGCAAAGGCGACGTTCACTCCGGGAATGGCGTTCCCCCGGCTGTCATTGACGACGAGCACCAGCGAATCGGCGAGCACGCTCGTGACCGGTCCGGTCTGCGCGTCGCCCGACACCTTCTGCAGTTGTCCCGCCCGCTGCGCGACTGTGACACCCGCTTGCGCGCTGGTCGCCCCCGCCGACGCCGTGACCGTGGCGGAGCCGTTGGCGACAGCCGTGACAACACCGGTTGGGCTCACGGTGGCCACACCAGCGCTCGACGAGCTCCACGTGACCGCGGCGCCTCCGATGGTATTGCCGTTCTGGTCTCGCACCGTGGCCGAGAGCGCGTCGGTCGCCCCAAGCGCACTCAGCGACACGCTCGTTTTGCTCAGCGTGAGGCTGGCGGGGACCGGATCCGGGCCGGTGCCCCCCTCGGAGCAGGCGAGTGCGACCGCGACCCCCAGCGCAAGGCCGAGGGCGGCGAGACGATACGGCAAGGAGGAACGCATCACGGTTCGAGTGCCTCGCGATGGGGTTGTGTGGCGTACCCTGCGGTACGCCGACGCCACGAACACGTCATGCTACTGCGTGCCCGCCGATCGGTGCCGTGACCCAGCGCACGCGGGTGCTCATCGACGCCTTCCCCTTCCTGGCGTCACGGGTGTACTGTAGACGGCGATGTCCCTTTGCCCACCGTCTATTCGGTGTTTGCGCGACATAGCGCTCGGGATCACCATGCTGACCGTGCTTGGGTGTGGCCAGCGGACGGCGTCAAGGCAGGCTGGTCTGCGCTCGGACATCGATCTCTCGGGATCGTGGGAGCTGGATGTCCAGCCGCCCGTCGACAACCCGACGTTCCGACCCTGGCTCACGCTGGTCATCGACTCAGTCCACGCTGGGGTGATCCACGGACGCTTGGAGCATTATCTCGTCGGGAACTCCGGTATCGACCCGAAGGAGTTCCCACATTTCGATGGTCGCATTGGGGAGGGCGACTCGGTGCGCATCGACATCCGTCACGTCGATCCCACCGTCCTGGGACTGCGATTCGTGGGCCGAGTGGCGGGGGACACCATCCGCCTGGACACCCTTGTGGCCGGGCCCCGGGTCTTGGTCGGAAACCACACACAGTGGCTGCTGGTCCGCCGCTGAGGGCCGCCCTACTTCACCGGGAACGACAGGCTCGACCCGAATAGCCCGACCAATTCGGCAGTGGGAACTGCGAGCTCCATGAGCGATACCGAGTAGACCCCTTCGGCGTCCCGATCGGAGACGAGGACGCGGAAGAGCGGACCCGCCGAGAACGTGCCAGTGACGACACCTCGCAGCTCGCGGTCGGATACGCGCAAGGTGAACACGCTGCATCCGGGACAGTCCGCCGTCGCGGACTCGACGGCATACGGCTCGATTGTGGTGACTCGGAATGACGCTGCCGCGAGGTCCGTGTACGGGGTGGTGAGCTCGGCCACGATCTCGCCGGACTTCGGACCCGAGTCACAGGAGCCGGCGAGCAAGGCGGCGACGGTCGCGGCAATCAGGCGGAGCATGGCGTGTCGCGTCATGGCCGTCCCCCTCCCCGGCGCTGCAACCGGGCGGCGAGTTCCGGGGAGATCTGCTGCCCCGTGGCCTTCACCCACGCCAGGAAGTCCCCGACGTCAACCCGTCCGTTCCCGTTGCCGAGCAGGTCGAGATACGTGATCTCGTCGTCGGAGAGGGGCCGAGCGGCTCCGACGACCTGTGACAGTACGGTCTCCATCGCCAGGAACGGCGCGATCACCTCGAATTGGATGTCACGGGACTCCGTCTGCGATCCGGACACGACCGTCATCGTGAGCGGGAACGTCCCCGTCTCCGCCGGCCGTCCCGCTATCTCACCGCTCGGGTTCAGCGCGAGACCCTGTGGCAGCGTCCCGGCACTCACGCTCCAGGAGTAGACCCCGGTCCCGCCCGCGGCCTCGAGCTGCACACGATACAGCGAGCCCATCACGGCGTCGGCCAGGCTGGATGACGTGAGGGCGAGTGGTGCGGCGAACGTCGCGGTCAGCTGGAAGGGCCGGGTGACGTCGAGATCCAGCGTGTCGCCCGTGGCCGTGGTGTCGCCCGACCACTCTTCGAACACGTGCCCCGGCCCCGTGGCCTCGGCCATCAACGTGACGGCGGTACCGTGAAGCACGAACTCGCCGGCCGCGAGGTCCAGGGTGGGTTGGGCCGTCACCACACCGGTCCCCGTCCCGCCCGTCGCCACCGCCACGCGATGCTCGACCTGCACAGTGGCGATGATCGAGTCACCGGTTGCCGAGGCCGTGAACGTGTGTGATCGCGGCTGCCCGTTGGACCACGATTGCCAGACATAGCGACTCTGCCCGGAGCCGGCGAGCTGGACGGCGTCCATGTCCACCATGTGCTGGGACCCGGCCGGAAGGCAGGCCTTGAAACTGGCGTACGACGCGCCGTTGACGCGGACCACGGCACCCGTGTCCGTGGCTTGAACCACCGAGGGTCGGTGGAGGCAGAACCGGGCCACCACGTCCGGCGATCCCAGCAGCTGGTAGATCGAGTCCACTACGATGTGGGTCGGCGTCCCGTCGTTGCGGGCGCTCGATGGATTTGTGTTCAAGCCGAACACGCGGTTCAGGGTGTTGCCGGGATACGGGTCGCCAATGTCTCCACGGTGACTGGAGTTGTTCTGCAGATCGTTCCGACCATCTGCCTGCTCCAGCGCCAGCGCGTGCGGCAGCGTGGCGTTGACCTGGTTCCCTCGCGTGCGCATCAAGACGGAATCGACATGCCAGATGAGCAATCCCGTTCCGTGGAGGGCGGAGTCCGACCCCAGCGCCTGGCGGTTCTCCACCAGGAAGTACTCGTTCGAATTGCTGATCGGCAGCACGAAGGCCGTGTCTGCCGTTGCGATCGGGCTGAACCGTAAGGTCGTGTCGGCACTGAGCACGACCTCCGTGATCCAACCGAGTTGGGACCGCGACCACGCTTCCATGTGGGCGGGCCGGTTCGGTCGGTTCCAGTTGCCGGATCCCATGAGACCCCAGTGGCCGATCCCGGCAGAGTTCCCGCTCACGTCGTAGAGGTCGGGCAGGCCGAAGATGTGCCCCGTCTCGTGGGCGACCACCCCCATGGCCTGCGGCTCGTTGCTGGCACACCCCCCGTCGCCGCCCTGGCCACCCTGGATGATGTAGTCCCGGATCTTGACCATCCCACCACTGGCGGCATTCGACGGATCACCCGTCGACACGGCGCTCACGAAGTACCGGTGCGCCCAGATGTTGGTCTCCGACAGCGGGTTAATGTTCCTGCACGCGCCATCGACCTCGGGATGCATGAGCACGATGGCGTCCACGAAGCCATCATCGTCACCCGAGTTGGGGACGCCGTCGGGGCCGTCGTTGTCGAAGGTCCCGAAGTCGACGGTGTCGTCGTGAGCGACGACCAGGTCCTGGATCATCGCCCGCAGCTGCGTTCGTGCGCACAGACCGTTGCAGCCTGCCTCGTAGTAGGTGTCGTTCTGCGAGACCTGTGTCCAATCGAACACCGTCCCGTTGACGATGAGACGGTCGCCGGACAGTTCGCGGTAGTAGGTATGGATCGAGTACGGTGGAGCCGGGCTGGTCCCGTACAGCCGGGCTTCGAGCGCCGTCCTGGGCACGTTCTGAACGAGCGTGGCCAGGTTGGTGTTGGCGTAGGCGACGAGGAACACAGGCACATTCAGGTCGCCGCTGAGCTCCCCGCCGGGGGCGTAATGCGCCAGCGGGGCAAAGCTCACCCCCGCCAGGGCCACCTGGGCCCGCAACGCGTTCCGACGTGCCACCACGTCGCGTCCCCGCCGGATCCACCCGTTGTCCTGCGAGAACTGGAATGCCGAGGGATCGCGGCGCAGCACCTCGTAGTACTCGGGCGGCGGACGCGCTCCGCCCAGCACCCTTCCCAACTCCTCGACGTCGGTCTGGGCAGCCGCCGGGTCCGCCATGAGCAGGGCTGAGACGCCCCCGAGGGCAGCGGCGGCACGCCACCACGTCGGCGGGCGGCCGGCGTGCCAGTTTCGAAGGGCACTCAGCACAAGTTCCACAGTGTCACTCCTGGTGCCGCTGTAGTACCCAGATCCGCCAAATCCGTGCCCTCTTCGGTTGCGGGCTCTCAGAACCTAAGGGTGTGGACTAGAATAGCGACGCCGCTCCCCACCAGGGCTCCCACAACGACATCGGACGGGAAGTGCTTCGCAGACGCAACACGCAGCACCGCGATCCCCGCCGCCGTGGCCATGGCTGCCAGCTTCGGCGCGAGCCCCCGCTCGGGATTGTTGAGCCAATAGCTCGTAGCGATCGAGAACGCCAGCGCCGCGTGACCCGACGGCATCGAACGCTGGTTGATGACCTCGTTCGCCGCCTCGGGCGCGACCTCAGTGTAGAGCACGGGCCGCTCCCGAGCGATCAGCGACTTGCTCACACCGATCACCCCCATGGTCCACGCCATGGTCTCGAGTTCGGCCAGCACCCGCCGCTGGCCCTCCGGGCCGAACAGGGTGTGCGCCAGTGTGCCGCTCGCCAAACCCAGCATGAGCAGGTCGCTCGCGGTGGCGTAGCTCCGAACCGGCGGCCGGATGATCCACCGGTCGAAGGCCGGCACCGACCGGGGGTCGCACGGCGCGCACGGCGCCGGTCCCTCCCCCGTGTCCAGCAGCAGCGAAAACCCGAAGACCGCCCCAGCGCCGCCGAAGGACACGGCCTGGTCGGCGTGGACCCACGGATCCGCAGCAAGCTCTTGCGAGACAGCCGATTGTGCACCGCCCGCCACGAGAGTGGCTAACAGCAATAGGGAGGCGCACTTGTGCGACACCGTGACGCTCGATAGTATGGTAGGATTCAAATCGCCCGCTCCAGGCGCATGGGGTTCCTCCAACCGTCTTCTTCACCGAGTCGAGGGCTCGTGGATACGCAGACGTTACAACAGGTCGCGCTGTTCGAGAAGTGCAAGAATTTTACTCGGGCGCGTGAGGCCCAGGCGGCCGGCCTGTATCCCTACTTCAAGCCGATCTCGAAGGCGGAAGACACGGTCGTCGTCATCGAGGGCAAGGAGCGGGTGATGATGGGCTCCAACAACTACCTGGGACTTACACAGCATCCCAAGGTGTTGGAGGCCGCCAGGAACGCGCTCGAGCGCTACGGCTCTGGCTGCACGGGGAGCCGATTCCTCAACGGGACGCTCGACCTGCACGAACTGCTCGAGGCCCGCCTGGCCGAGTTCTTCGGCAAGGAGGCGGCGCTCGTCTTCTCGACCGGGTACCAGGCCAATCTCGGCTTGATCTCGGGCTTGGTGGGTCGCGGTGACGTGGTGCTGATCGACAAGCTCGATCATGCCTCGATCGTCGACGGCGCCAAGATGTCGTTCGGCGAGACGCAGCGGTTCGGGCACGGGAACCTCAAGCAGCTCGAGCTGTTGCTCCAGCGGTATCAGGATCGGGGGACGCTGGTCATTGTCGACGGTGTGTATTCCATGGAGGGGGACATCGCCGACGTCCCGTCGCTGCTGAAGCTGACGCAGCGGTACGGGGCGGCTCTGGCGGTGGACGACGCCCATTCGGTGGGCGTGCTGGGCCCGAAAGGCGACGGGACGGCGGCACACTTCGGGCTCGCGAACGACGTTGAGCTCGTGGTAGGGACGTTTTCGAAGTCGCTGGCGTCGATCGGCGGTTTCGTGGCCGGCTCCGAGTCCGTGATTCACTTCCTGAAGCACCACAGCCGGCCGTTGATCTTCACGGCAGCCCTGCCGCCGGCCAACACCGCAGGCGTCTTGGCGGCGCTGGACATCCTGATCGCCGAGCCGGAGCGTCGTGCCCGGCTGTGGGACAACACGCGGCAATTCCAGGAAGGGTGTCGGAGCCTGGGCTTCGACATCGGGAACACCCAGACACCCATCATTCCCGTGCTGATCGGCTCGCTCGAGCACACGTTCATGTTCTGGCGCCAGCTGTACGATGGGGGCGTGTTCACCAATCCGGTCGTGCCGCCCGCCGTGCCGCCGGACGAGTGTCGGCTCCGTGTGAGCCTCATGGCGACCCACTCCACCGATCAGATCGACGCCGTGCTGGAGGTGTTCGGACGCTTGGGCAAGGCATCGGGGGTCATTTGAGTGAGCCCGTGGTCGTGCGGCGCGTCGAGGGCGCCGCCGACCTCAGCCGTTTCATCGATCTTCCCTACCGCCTGCACCGGGGCGACCCGATCTGGGTCGCCCCGTTGCGAATGGACGTCCGCACCCTCCTCTCCCGCACGAAGAACCCGTTCTTCCAGCGGGCCGATGCCGTCTACTTCCTCGCCGAGCGGAACGGTGCCGTCGTGGGGCGGATCGCCGCCATTCACAACCGCGCGCACAACGAGTTCCACGACGACAAGGTCGGGTTCTTCGGATTCTTCGAATGCATCAATGACCAGGCGGTCGCCGACGCACTGTTCAAGCGCGCGGCAGCGTGGCTCGGTGAGCGGGGGCTCGACACCATGCGCGGACCGGCGTCGTTTTCGACCAACGACGAGTGCGGTCTGCTGGTGGGCGGGTACGAGCACCCGCCGACGGTGCTGAACCCGCACAATCCTCCTCATTATCAGGCGCTGATCGAGCAGGCAGGGTTTCAAGGGGTGAAGGATCTCCTCCTGTACCAGAGCGCGGGGACGGAGCTTCCGGAGCGGCTCGGTCGCGCGGCCGAGAAGGTCGCCAAGCGCATGCACCTCACCCTACGGTGTCTGGACATGAAGCGGTTCTATGAGGAAGTGGACCGCATCAAGCCGCTCTACAATCAGGCGTGGGAGAAGAATTGGGGCTTCGTCCCCATGACGGATGCCGAGATCGACCATCTGGCGAAGCAGTTGAAGCCGATCGTGGATCCGAACCTCGTGGTGTTTGCGGAGCGCGAGGGCCAGCCGATCGGTTTCGCGGCGGCCATCCCAGATATGAACGTCGCACTCAAGGCCAATCCCTCCGGCCGGCTGTTCCCGGGCATCCTCAAGGTGTTGTGGCGGGCTCGCGGCATCTCGCGGCTCCGCATCCTGCTCCTCGGGGTGATCAAGGAGTTCCGCGGCACCGGGGCAGCCGAGTTGATGTATCACCACATCTGGACGACCGGCGTGGGGCGAGGGTACACCTGGGGCGAAGCCGGTTGGGTTCTCGAGGACAACGTGCCCATGAACAAGGGATTGGAGTTCATGGGATTCGAGAAGTACAAGCGACTCAGGATGTACGACCGACCGTTGTGAAGGTCTTCGTCACCGGCGCGACCGGTTTCGTCGGTTCTCACCTCGTCAACGCCCTCCTTCGCCAGGGACATCGCGTCTCTGGCCTGGCACGCAACCCGGCGAAGGCGGGCCGTCTCTTCAGCCCCGGCTCGTTGGACATCGTTCGGGGCGACCTGGACGATTCAGCTGCCCTCGCGGCCGGCGCGACAAACGCCGACCTGGTGTTCCACGTCGCGGGACTCACGGCGGCCCGGGACCTGGACGAGTTCCTGACGGTGAACGGCGCCGGGACCGAGCGGGTGCTGAACGCCACCGCCGAGGCGGCCCCGCGGCTCAGGCGCTTCGTGTATGTCTCGTCGCTGGCCGCCGTAGGCCCGACGCACCGCGGGTCGCCCGCAACCGAAGACACCGGACCGCGTCCCGTGAGCAACTACGGCATGAGCAAGCTGGCGGGAGAGGCGGCAACGCGCGTGAGTCCACTGCCGTGGACCATCATTCGACCGCCCGCGGTCTACGGACCTCGGGACCTCGAACTCCTGCGAGTGTACAAGCTGGCCCGTTTCGGTCTCGCGCCCGTGTTCGGCGACGGCAGGCAGGAACTCTCGTTCGTCCACGTCGCCGACCTGGTGAACGCGCTGATCGTCGGGGCTACGGAAACCGATCCCGGCAGGGTGTACTTTGCCTGCCACCACGAGATCGTGACGATGCGGGAGTTCGTGGACCTGGTGCACGACGCGGTGCAGCAGGTCGTGTCCGCGGACCGCCGTGACCGTCGCACTCCTCGCCGCCTGCGCATTCCGATCTGGATGGCCAGGCGCGTGCTCACTGCCAATGGGNNTGTTCCGGCGCCGGACGCTCCTCTCGGCCGACAAGAGCCGAGAACTCCTGGCCGACGCATGGACGTGCTCGTCGAATGCACTGGAGCGTGACGCCGGTTGGGCGGCCCGGATCCCCTTGCAAGAGGGGTTGCCGGCGACAGCCAGCTGGTACCGCGAGCACGGGTGGTTGTGAGGCCCGTCGACTGGCTCCTCGCCGGGTACGTGGCATTCGTGACCGGTCTCGTCCTGCGCCGAGGAGGCATCGGTGCGTCCACACCGTGGATCCTCGTGGCCCATCTCCTCTTCGTCGTGCTGCTGGTATTGTTCGGGCGGCATCGCTCGTACGGGCGCCTGGGCCGCACGCTCCACGATCTGTACCCGCTCATTCTCCTCATGCCGTTCTACACGGAGCTTGGCATCATCGGCATGGATCGGGGTCTGGAGCGCATTCTGACCAACGATGCCGTGGTGCAGCGGTGGGAGGAATGGTTGTTCGGAAGTCAAATCTCCTATGAATGGATACGTCGCTCGCCGTCCGTATGGTGGTCTTCCGTCCTGCACCTCTCCTATCTGACCTACTACCCGATCGTCGTCGTGGGTCCCATCCTGCTGGTGATGCGTCGTCGGCGGACCGAGACGCATCGGGTGGTGTTCGTCACGATGGCTGCCTACGTGGCGTGCTACGTGGTCTTCCTGTTGTTCCCCGTCGCGGGACCGAACTACGCGTTCCCGCACCCCACCGGCCCTGTGCGAGATACGTGGAGCGCCGAAGCGGTCTACGCCGTGCTTGGCAGCGGGTCGTCAGTGGGTACGGCGTTTCCTTCATCGCACGTTGCAGCCGCCGTGGCGGCGATGCTCGGGCTGTGGTCGGAATGGAAGCCGCTCGCGTGGGCGCTGGCGATCCCCGTGGGCCTGCTCGTCGTGTCCACCGTCTACTGCCAGATGCACTACGGCATCGACGCCCTCGCCGGGATCGCCGTCGCCGTGGCAGCAATGATCGCCGGTCACCTCGTCGGACGCGACTCGACGGATACGGCCCCGCGCCTTGCCTTTTGAGTGCGATCGCCGAACTTGTCACACACCATGCTGAGATCGCTCCCCACCATCGGACACGCCCAGGACACGCCCCGCCAGGAAGGGAAGGGGGGTGAACGCATGATGCCGGCTCGCGGTCTCCGACGGTGTCGCCGACTCGTCAACGGGTAAGCCACCATGCCGACGCCTCCCCAATGCAGCGGCATCGGCCCTCAGTGCCGTGAACTCGAGGTGACCCTTCACATCGCCGATCTGGAAGAGGACAATCCCACGTTCCACGACGCCGCCGCCACCTGGCTCCTGGGACACACCGAGCGGATTCACATGGGGAAGCCCTACGTGCTCGGCACCGATATGCTCGTCGATGCCGTCATCCGCGTGCCGTGCAAATACCTCGACCTTCAGGAAGACGGCATGACCAGAGACGGAACCGACGGTGCTTCGCAGCGTTCGGCGCACTGTCGGGCACATGGCTTCACGGCACTCCCGCCACGCACGCCTCCTCCGCACCCGAACGGAACGCAGGAGCGCCAGCTTCGGAATGGGAAATACGTCGTGGTGTTCAAGGGGCGGCAACATGCCTTGCCTTTGCCACTCAAACGAGCGGTCCAGCGCGCCCTCCCCGTCGTGAAGCAACACAACCCGTGTGTCGGTGCCCCGTGCCGCACCGCCGACAACCGGCGTGGTGCCGCGTGTTGCCGTGATCTGACGCTCGACGTCGTCGTGCACGAGTCCGAAACCGACCTCGAACGGCTGCTCCGGTCCCGGAAGTCACCGTACGTGTGCAAGCTCAAACGCACCAGTCCGAACCTCGTGGAGTGCGAGGTGATTTCGGCGTGCGCCTATCTTGCGGATGACGGGATCAACTGCGCCTTGCACGACCGGCTCCTGCCCAACGGCCGACCGGCCAAGCCGGCCATCTGCTCGGAGTGGCCGGATCTGGACCCGGACGACACTGGTCATCCGGGCTGTGTGCTGTTGAAGGATTGACGCGGAGGGCGAACACGTCCCCGACGGCGTCGCGTCAGCGGCGGCGGACTTCCCGACGAAGCATGGCCAGCACGTCCGGATCCAGCGGATACTGTTTCTCGAACGCCGCCGCAGTCCCCCGCCCGGTCCACGCACCGCCCGCCGCCTCGAGGAAGGCCCGGCGGTAGCCGGAGAGTTGTGCCGGCGAATAGAACTCCAGCAGGATCGCGCCGGACCGCACGGCGGCACGCGCTCGTACCTCCTCAAGCTCGGACGCGTCGTAGCGCTCGGGATCGATGACACGGTCGACCACGGCGAACGCGATCTCCTTCACGATGCCGTACAGCGGCGCATCGGCACCCCCATCAACGGGCATCCACACCGCGATCAGTTGGGGCTGACCTCCGGCCGGATTCGCTTGCTGCAGCCGGCCTTCGGGCCCGAGCGCGGGTGACGGAATCAGAATGCCGGAGCCGAGACCTGCGCGCGCCAGGAACCGATCGAGATCCAACGCCAGGCCGTATGTCCAGCGGCGGTTCAATTCGAGCAGCTGATCGGTGGCCGCATTTCCACCGCGTTCCCAGAATCCGGCGAAGAACACTGCGTACTCCTCCTCAAGCGCCTCCACCAGCCTCCTCATGACCCGACGCTGGCTGGCCGTCTGGAGCGCCTGCGCCATGACCAGGGCTCCGAACCGCACGTCGCGGCCCGACCGCAGGGCATTGCGCGCTCTCCCGTCCGCCACGGCGTCGAGTGCGCGAAGCATGTCGAGGGGACCCGCCGGGTAGAAATAGAGCGGCGCGAAGTGCAGGAGCGAGAGCGTCCCGTCGCCCTCGATCGCCTGCTTGATACCGGCACCGGCGTCATCGAGCTTCGTCGGGTAGACCCCCAGCCGCTCTTTCTCCTCCCGAACCCTGCTGGCGTAGGCCTCACTGTACAACGGGAGCAAGCCGGAACCCTCGACACCGATCACCGCCAGTCCGTGGAACCAGAGGTCCACCGCAGCGTTTCGCTCGAGTTGCCACACGCCGCGGTCCGCGTGGGGCTGCCGCGGGGCAGATGTGCGCTCGCCCCGCCGTGGCTGGCGCTGGACCTGGGCGTCCAGGGAAGGGACGGTCCACGTGAGCCCGACAGCGAGCGCTGCCACGACCTGGATGACCGTCGTTCGTTTCGACAACTGGGAACACTGTGGGACCATGCTCATGACCCGAAGTATCGACGACCGGTTGATCTCGAGCAAGCGCGCACGCACCGGCCCCGATGTGCAAACGAGAGGGCCTCGCTCGTCCTCCTGGGTAGACCATGCAGCGAGGAAGTCATGAAAGTCCTTCTCAGCGCATTGCTTATGGGCCTGATCGCGGCCCCGCTTGCGGCACAGGGCTGGATCGAGCCACCGCCACACCGCCGGCCCGAATTCGGCGTCACCAAAGTCCGAACGGTGGTCTCGGTACGGGTGACGGGTCGGGTGGCCGCCATCGAGGTGGAGGAGTGGTTTCGGAACGAGGGCGGCGGCTTGGGCGAAGGCGACTATCTGTACCCGCTCCCCGGAGAGGCGGTGTTTTCCAACTTCTCCCTCTTCCAGGGTGACGAGGAGCTGCGCGGCGAGACCATGGATGCCGCGCAGGCCCGCGCGATCTACGAGGAGATCGTCCGTCGCAAGCGCGACCCCGCGCTCATCGAGCTGGCTGGACATGGCCTCATCCGGGCCCGCGTGTTTCCGATCGGGCCGGGCGAGACGCGCAAGATCACGCTGCGGTACACCCAGGTTCTGCGCCGGAGCGGGGACGGGCTGCAGTTCCGCTATGCAGCCGGTGGGCGGACGGGACGCTCGTCGCTCGAAGGCGTGACGGGCCTGCGACCGCAGCAGGGAGCACCGGTTCCGCTTGCCTTCACGCTCTGGATCGACAACGCCAACGAGTTCCGTGACCCCTTCTCCCCCACCCATCAGGTGGACGTGACCCGGGATGACGGCACGTTGCGTGTGCGGCCACGAGGCGAGCTGAACGGGGACTTCTCGTTGTTCCTCCCGTTTGCCCGCTCGGTGGTCGGCATCACCCTGGCCACGCATCGCGCCTCGGGTGAGGACGGGTACTTCATGCTCACACTGTCACCAGGTCGGCCCGACGGGCGCACCGTGCCGAGGGACGTGACCATCGTGCTCGACGTGTCGGGCTCGATGTCCGGTAGCAAACTGGACCAGGCCAAGGCGGCACTTCATCAGCTGCTCGGCTCGCTGGAACGCGCCGACCGGTTCCGGCTCATCGCGTTCAGCAGCAGCGTGCGAACTCATGCCGCCACATGGTCGGGCGCGGGAGCGGGCGATCTGCGTAGCGCCCGTCACTGGGTGGACGGGCTCTCCGCCGACGGTGGGACGAACATCGCCGGTGCCCTCGAGGAGGCCTTTCGCGTACGCACCTCCGCCGGGCGGCTGCCGATCGTGGTCTTCCTGACCGACGGACTCCCCTCGGTGGGCGAACGCAATCCCGAGCGTATTGCCGCCCAAGCTGAAGCAGATCGCGGTGGTGTCCGCGTCTTCGCCTTCGGGGTCGGCCACGACGTGAACACCTACCTCCTGGATCGGCTGTCCGCGGCCGGACGCGGCAGCACCCAGTACGTGCAGCCAGGCGAGGACGTGGAAGTAGCCCTGGGCATGCTCGCCGCGAAGATCCGCCATCCGGTGCTGACCGACCTGGAGATCGCGGACGCGCCCGTGGAGTTGACCGAGATCTACCCGTCGACGCTGCCCGACCTGTTTGCCGGTGAAGAGCTGATCGTGTTCGGGCGGTACCGCGGAACGGATCGAGCGCGCACGGGTGCGGTGGCGATCCGCGGTCGTCGCGACGATCGGCACGAGCAGTATCGGACCCAGGTGACGTTTCCCGTGCATCAACTCGACAACGATTTCATCCCCCGGCTCTGGGCATCGCGCAAGATCGGCGTGCTCGCGCGTGAGATCCGGCTCGGTGGACCGAACCCCGAGCTGGAGGAGGAGATCCGGCGCACGGCCCTGCGGTACGGCCTGCTGAGCGAGTACACCTCGTATCTCGTGCAGGAGCCGCAGGACGTGGCGAACGTTCCGGCAGGGGCGCCCCCGCGTCGGTCCGCCGCCATGCCGTCGACAATGGTGGGCGCGCGCGCCGTCGCCGCAGCGGAGCAGGCGCGGGCACGACGCGAGGCCAAGTCGACGCTCGAGCTCGAGGCCGCCGACGAGGTGTTGCTCGGCCGCGGTCACGTCGGCCAGGCTCGCCACGTCGCCGGTCGCTTGTTCAAGGACCAGAACGGGGTCTGGACCGACCTTCAGCATGATTCGGCCAGGCGCGTCGTTCGGATCGCGGCGTTCAGCGATGCGTACTTCGCGGTGCTCGCCGCGTTGCCGGAGCTCAAGCCGTATGTGACGGAGTTCGGCTCGGTCATCGTGTCCGGTGATCGCGTTGCCATCCACATCGATGACGCGGGCACCGAACGGCTGTCGGCCCAGGCGGTCCAGCGGCTAGTGCGTGAGTTCCGCGCCCGCTAAACTGCTCACTGTGAGCACCGATTGGGCGGGCGTGTATCGAGAGACGTTTGCGGACCTGGTCCGCTTCCTCCACCGCAAGGTGTGGGACGCGGACCGGGCCCAGGACCTCGCGCAGGAGGTGTTCGTGCGAGCACTCGGACAGGATCCGGAGAACCCCCGCGCCTGGTTGTTCACCGTCGCGGCCAACCTCGCGCGCGACGAGGC
>JABAOD010018959.1_pt2 | contig 19207 bp, 10 predicted proteins | sample 7062151 | NCBI WGS metagenome assembly JABAOD01 (sample SAMN14538626, study PRJNA623070) | marine sediment metagenome | biome: marine biome [ENVO:00000428]; feature: marine pelagic biome [ENVO:01000023]; material: deep marine sediment [ENVO:00002113] | place: India: Gulf of Khambhat ... | reverse complement strand
CAACTTCGAGACCATCGGCGGCAAGATCATAGAATGCCACTTGCGCTTTGCCGACCAGTGGGTCGATCTCTACGGCCCCGGTTGGGTCGAGAGTCTAGTGGAGCTATACGCGAACCACCGCTGGACATTCCCCGACGGTGACCGCCGCACCGGCTACAGCGTCGTGCTTTTCGGCGGCCATGGCTTGCGCTACCGGAAGGTGGATCGCAGCATCGTCGACGAGCTCTTGCAACAACCAGGCATCTCGAGCATCCAAATCACCTTCCACGAAGGCAAGCCACCGAAAATGCATGCGATGCCGCCAGGCGGTTTTCGTCTCGCCATCGTTAATTGTTGGGATCTTGACGCGGGGTTTGCCGCACGCGAGCAACTGGCCGTGGAGTTCTGGTCAACACAAAAACTGCATGTGAGAAAATCCCGATCAAGCAAATCGGCGGCAATAAAATGATGCCTGTCGCCTAACCCCATGACGAAGGTCGTCGAGTCATTTCCACGCGGAGTACGCGAGATCGAGAATAGATGGATCCCGCTATCCGACGGCTGTCGCCTGGCCGCACGCATCTGGCTGCCGGAGGACGCGGAGGCCGCACCCGTACCGGCCATCCTGGAATACATTCCGTATCGCAAACGCGACTTCACGCGTGCGCGTGATGAACCCATGCACTACTACTTCGCCGGCCACGGCTATGCGGCGGTGAGCGTGGACCTGCGCGGGTCGGGCGATTCCGAGGGGTTGCTGGCCGACGAGTACACCGAGCAGGAGCACGACGACGCGGTCGAGGTGATTCGCTGGCTAGCATCGCAGCCCTGGTGCAGCGGCAAGGTTGGCATGATGGGTATCTCCTGGGGCGGGTTTAACTCGCTGCAGGTGGCCGCACGCCAACCGGCCGAGCTTGGGGCGATCATCACACTCTGCTCTACCGACGATCGCTACGCCGACGACGCGCATTACATGGGTGGCTGTTTGCTGAACGAAAATCTCATTTGGGGATCCATACTGCTGACGTATAACGCCTTCCCGCCTGATCCGCATATCGTCGGCAAGCGCTGGCGCGAGATGTGGCTCGAGCGCCTGCGCCATGCGGTCTTATTTCCCGAGCTGTGGTTGCGACACCAATGGCGCGATGACTACTGGAAGCACGGCTCCGTGTGTGAGGACTTTGCGCAGATTACCTGCCCGGTTTACGCCATCGGCGGTTGGGCCGATGCCTATTCCAACGCCATTCCGCGTCTGCTCGAAGGCCTCACAGTTCCGCGTAAAGGCCTGATCGGGCCGTGGGCCCATACGTTTCCGCACGACGGCGTGCCGGGCCCCGCTATCGGTTTCTTACAGGAAGCCTTGCGGTGGTGGGATTACTGGCTTAAAGGCATCGATAACGGAATCATGCGCGAGCCGATGCTGCGAGTGTGGATGCAGAAAAGCATTCAACCACAGGCTTTTTACGAGGTGCGTCCCGGGCATTGGGTGGCCGAACCCATCTGGCCACCCGCAGATCGTAAACCCGAAAGGTATGTGCTCAACGCGGGAAAACTGGGCGAGCAAGCGGAACTGGAAAACGCGCTCGAGCTGCACTCGCCACAGACAACCGGATTGGGCGGCGGCGACTGGTGTGCCTTCGGAGCGGAAGGCGAGATGCCGGTAGACCAGCGCGAGGATGACGGCAAGTCCCTCATCTTTGATTCCGACGCGCTTGTCCAACCGCTCGAGATCCTCGGCGCACCGGTGGTAACGCTCGAACTGGCGGTTGATCGGCCGAATGCATTTGTCAGTGTACGCCTCAATGACGTTACCCCGGATGGCGCCTCTACTCGCGTGAGCTACGGCTTGCTCAATCTCACGCACCGCTCGGGTCACGCACAGCCACAAGCGCTCGAGCCCGGCAAGCGCTACCGGGTGGACGTGAGGCTCAATGACATCGCCCATGCCTTCCCCGCCGGTCACAGTCTTCGTGTTGCCGTGTCCACCAGCTACTGGCCGATCGCCTGGCCTGCACCGCAACCTGTGACGCTGACACTTTATACCGGGGCGAGCACCCTCGCGCTGCCGGTACGCGCGCCGTCTCCCGCCGACGCGACGCTCGCACCGTTCCCGCCACCCGAACGCGCGCCGCCACTGGAGCATACGAAGTTACGCTCAGCGCCGATGCGACGCACTATCGAACGCGACCTCGCCACCAACGAAACCGTTTATACCATCTTCAGCGACGGCGGTGAGTTTGACGGTGCAGCGCTTGCGCGCGTGGAAGCCATTGACCTCGATGTGGGTTACATGATCCTGAAACGATTTCGCATCAACGAGAACGATGCGCTATCGGCAAAGGCCGAGATCATCCAAAAAACGCTGCTGCGCCGGGGCGATTGGTTGACCCGGATCGAAACCCATACGCAGTTATCGGCGACTGAAGGTTTCTTTCAATTGAAGGCTGACCTGAATGCCTACGAGGGCAGCGAGGTCGTTTTCTCGCGCAACTGGGACGAGCGCATCGAACGCGACCTCGTGTGATCGGCGCCGCAGCCAATTAAACATTACCAGCAACACGCCTCTGTGCTGCCTCCAACAGCAACCGTAAAAACTCCGCATAGCTGTAGCCGGCAAAGCCGGCCATCATGTTGAGCTTGCCATCCCAACACCAGGCCGCATTGGGATTTATTTCCAATAGCTTCATCCTACCGCTGGCGTCGGCACGAAAGTCGACGCGCGCGTAGTCGCGGCAGCCGAGGCGCTCGAACAGGTGCCGTGCATGATGCTCCAACTGATTGCGCGTGTCTTCGTCGATTGCTGCCGGGCGATACTTAATGTCGCTCCAGTAAGGCGAGCTCGGCTCCGCCTTCGACTCGTAACCCAGGATACGGGGCAGTTTTGGATCGAGACCGGAGTAGTCGACCTCGAGCGGCGGCAGTACGCTCCAATCAAACCCGGGGTTGCCGATCAGGCCGACGCTGATCTCGCGTCCGGGAAGAAACTCCTGCACCAATACACCGGCCTCGGGCAATTCGCGGCGCAAGCGATCGATATAGGCCTGCGCCGCGACGCGGTCCTGCACCACCGACCCTTGCGTCAAGCCGAGGCTACCGTCCGCGCAGCGCGGCTTCACCAGTGCCGGAAAACGCATGTCGGCGACACGGTTCGGATCGTATATGGCCAAATCGAGCTGCAACGGCACCGGGATCCCGAGCTCGCCGGCGATTGCGCTGACGAGCGCCTTGTCATAGCACAGCGCCAAGGCCGCCGGTCCTGCACCGCTGTAAGGGATCTGCTGCGTCTCCAGCAGTGCCGGCACGTGCAGCTCTTGAGCGGCCTTGTTCATGAAGCCGGTGTCGCAAAGGTTGAACACGAACGACGGGCGGGCGCTTAGCAGGTCGACCAGCAAGGTCGCGTGCTTGTCGAGATAGCTAAAGCGGTACTCGTGTAGATCTGCCAGCGCTGATTTCATGCGCTCGAAGGCCTCGAAATCCTCTGGATTGAACCGTCCCCCGCGCTTGGCGCTGTCGTGTAATGAGGGATCGCCCAGGATTACGGTCACCTCCGGCAACGGCGGTGTGCGGGCGCCAGCCTTCTTCTTCATAACGCCTTGTTACCGCTCGGTTGGCGGCGCAGAACCCCCTGGGCAGTGCGCCGAACCTTCTTCAGCCATCTGCGTGCCCAGGCGAACTCGAAACCCAGGATCATCAACCCCAGCGGGATGACCAGCACTGCGGGCCCCGGCAACACGATCATGGCAATACCAACCAGGCCCACAGCCGAGCCAATCAGAAGTATGACGATCCGCCGTGCCTGGCGGTAGGTCACGGTTGACAGCCGCTCCAGATCATCAAACAGCGGTGAGGCGAGCTTGGCAGTGTCACTCGCGCCCGCCACGGTGGACGCGAGCACGCCGACCGCCAACAGGCCGGTGACGACGGCAAGCGATACCAGATTCGGTATGGCGTAATGATTGGACAGCATCATCTTTACGCCTATATAGGCCAAGACGAATACGAGGCTCATCTTCACATAACGGAAGCGATCCACCAGCCCCGCCACAGCAAAATAAAGCGCCCGCAGACCGAGAATGGCGAACACGTTCGAAGTGAACACGAGAAAGGGATCGCGGGTGATAGCGAAGATTGCCGGGATCGAATCAATAGCAAACACGACGTCGGTACTCGCGACCAATAACATTGCCAACAGCAACGGCGTGATGACTTTTTGCTCACCAACAGTACTGGCAAACTCACTGTTGCGGTAACGATCAGTGACGCGGAAGTGGCGCCGCGCCATCCGCACCAGCAGATTCCTGTTCAGATTGATGTTGTCATGGCGGATGACCAGCATTCTAGCCGCCGAGACTATGATAAACGCACCGAACACGTAGGCCATCCAATCGAATCGCCAGATGAGGATGGCGCCGAGCGCTATCATCACGCCACGCAGCAGAACCGCGCCCAGCACACCCCAAAACAAGACGCGGCGCTGTTGCGCCAGCGGCACGTGCAAGTAGGCGAAGATCATGGCAATGACGAAGACGTTGTCGACCGACAATGACTTTTCAAGTAGGTATCCCGTTAGGAACTGTGTCGCCGCCTGTTGCCCGGTGAGGTGGTGCATGTAGATATCACTCCACCCGAACAAGTTGTTCGCGTACAAAAAGTAGACCAGCACATTAAATACGAACGCCAGCACAACCCACATGACTGTCCATGCCAGCGCCTCCTTGATGCCCATGGCCCGGGGTTCACGCTCGAACACACCGAGGTCGAGCAGCACCAGAGCCAGGATCACGGCGATACATATGACCCAGACGAGGATTGTCATTGGTCGGCGGTCTACAGGTAGGGGAGAATCAGTACGGCGCGCACGTTATTTGAAGTACGCCTTGGTCACATACTCACGTAGCATGCGCTCGGTATTGAAGAATGAGCCGTTGATCGCGATCGCGTTGCGCATGATTTCGATAAACTTGTCGCGATCTTGATAATACATCGGCACGATGACGTGCTCGAGCTTATCGTAAAGCGAGCGCGCGTCGTGTTCTGGATCGCCGTGGTTTTCAGCTGAAGCGTCGCGCTCGCCGATCGACCAGCCGGTAACCCCTTCGATACAGCCTTCAACCCACCACCCATCGAGGACACTCAGCGACGGCACGCCGTTAACGGCGGCCTTCATGCCGCTGGTGCCGGAGGCCTCGAGCGGCGGTTGCGGCGTGTTGAGCCAGACATCCGCGCCCGCGACCATGAGCTTGGCGAGCGCCATATCATAGCCCGGCAGATAGGCAATGTTCACTTTGTGTTTAAGCGCATCTCGCATCCGATGGATGTGTTGGATCAGCTCCTTGCCATGGCCGTCCCGAGGGTGTGCCTTGCCGGCATAGACAACTTGAATCGGGCCTGCCTGCTCTGACAGTTTTCGCAGACGTTCGACATCCCGGAACAGTAAGTCAGGCCGCTTGTACGCCGTGGCGCGTCGGGCAAAAGCGAGCGTCAAGACATCGATGTCCATGCCGGCGTTCGTCGTGCGGTTCACATAATCGATCAGTTGTCGACGTGCACTCACGTGCGCATCCCAGATTTGCGCTGTTGGGATCGAAACGGCATGCCGTAAGCTGGCGTTGTCCGCGCGCCAGCCAGGCACGTACTGATCGAACAATTGCTCCATCGGCGCCGATGCCCAAGTTGCCGAATGAATACCATTGGTGATGGAGTCGATCGGGTAGCCGGCAAACATGTCGCGTGAAACGGCACCATGCGTTTTGGTGACACCGTTTACATAGCCGCTGTTATCAAGCGCAAGGTAGGTTAGATTCAACACGCCGTCACAGCAGAACTCGCGCTCGTGTTCGGCAAACGGGCCAACAGGCCCGAGTACCTGGTGTACGAGCTCCAACGAGAATTGGTCGTGCCCGCTCGATACCGGCGTATGCGTCGTGAACACACAGGCTGGCTTCACCAGATCGATATGCTTTTGCGTCACAATGGACTCATTCGTTGCCCGTGCCTGCTCCATTAGCAGCTCGAGTATTAGCAGGCCTGCGTGCCCCTCATTCATGTGGTACTTGCGCAGCTCCGAATAACCGAGCGCGCGTAGCATCCGGATGCCGCCGATACCTACTATCACCTCTTGACACAACCGATAACGCGAATCGCCCCCGTAAAGGCAGTGTGTCAAGCTTCTGTCGTCTTCCGCATTGCCCTCGATGTCACTGTCGAGAAAGTAGACGGGCACCTCATGGCCACTGACGCCTCGCACCTGGTACTCCCAGCACCGCAATGTCACCTCGCGCCCCTCGATCCGCACCACAGCGCGTGCCGGCGTTTCCTTGACATAATCATCCACTGACCACGCAACCGGCTCCTCACTCTGCCAGCCCGACTCGTCGATCTGCTGATGGAAGTAACCGTTTCTCGCCAGCAAAGACACGCCAATCATGGGGACACCCAGATCCGCCGCCGATCGAACCGTGTCTCCTGCAAGTACCCCTAGTCCGCCGGCATAGGTTGGCATGGCGGAGCTCAAGGCGATCTCCATGGAAAAGTAAGCAATGCGTGCTGGTTGTGCCATGTTCGTGCTGTCTTACAGCCCTTATAGGCTACCGGAGAAATACTTAGGTGCAGTGTCTGCTTTGATCTGAATCAACGGACGGCGATCGCACCGGCGTTAAGCTTTTTTCCAAATTACCCTCGAGGCTAATTGTAAGGAGAACACACATGTCTGGGCCACTCTCCCGACAAGAACTGAAAGCCATGGATGCCTACTGGCGAGCAGCCAATTATCTCTCCGTCGGTCAGATCTATCTGTACGACAATCCGCTATTAATAGAGCCGCTCAAGCTCGAGCATATAAAGCCCCGCCTGCTCGGACACTGGGGCACCACACCTGGGCTCAACTTCATTTACGTACACCTGAACCGGGTAATCAAGCAGCATGATCTTGACATGATCTATATCGCCGGCCCCGGTCATGGCGGCCCTGGATTGGTAGCCAATGTCTACCTGGAGGGCACTTATAGCGAGTTCTACCCGGATATCTCGCAAGATGTCGAGGGGATGAGAAAGCTATTTAAGCAGTTCTCGTTCCCGGGCGGTATCCCGAGCCACGTGGCACCGGAAACCCCCGGCTCGATTCATGAAGGCGGCGAGCTGGGCTATGCCGTCTCGCATGCGTACGGCGCCGCCTTTGACAATCCGGATCTGATCGTCGTCTGCGTCGTGGGCGATGGTGAGGCAGAGACCGGGCCGCTGGCGGCGGCCTGGCACTCTAACAAGTTTCTGAATCCTATTCATGACGGGGCTGTGCTGCCGATCTTACATCTAAATGGGTACAAGATCGCGAATCCGACATTGCTTGCGCGCATAAGCAATGCGGAGCTGGAAAACCTGTTCATTGGCTATGGTTACAAACCCTATCTTGTCGAGGGCGCTGAGCCCGAGACTATGCATCAGACGATGGCACAGGCTCTCGAGACGGTGATTGCCGAGATCAGGGCCATCCAAGACCAGGCTCGGAGCAGCGGTATCGTCGAACGCCCGCGCTGGCCAATGATCATCTTGCGTACCCCCAAGGGCTGGACCGGGCCTAAGGAAGTCGATGGCAAAAAAACCGAGGATTTTTGGCGCTCGCATCAGGTGCCCTTTGCCGAGATGGCGAGCAAACCGGCTCACCTCAAGCTGCTCGAGCAGTGGATGAAGGGCTACCGGCCAGAAGAGCTTTTCGACGATGCCGGCCAGTTAATGGCAGAGCTGGCAGCATTGGCCCCTGAAGGGAATCGGCGCATGGGTGCCAACCCGCATGCCAACGGCGGGATGCTGTTGAAAAACCTGCGCCTGCCGGACTTTTGCGACTATGCGGTCGAGGTGCCACGGCCTGGGCATGTTCTGGGCGAGGCCACGCGCGTGATGGGTCAGTTCCTGCGCGACGTGATGAAGCGCAATATGAGGCAGAGAAACTTTCGTGTGTTCGGTCCGGATGAGACCGCCTCGAACCGCCTAGGCGCCTTGTTCGAGGTGACCGACCGCACTTGGATGGAACCGACCATCCCCGAAGACGACCATTTGTCTCCGGACGGTCGCGTGATGGAGATCCTCAGCGAGCACACCTGCCAGGGCTGGCTCGAGGGCTATCTGCTCACCGGTCGCCACGGCTTCTTCTCCTGCTACGAGGCCTTCATTCATATCGTCGACTCGATGTTCAATCAACATGCGAAGTGGCTGAAGGTGACGACCAAGGAGATCCCCTGGCGGCGGCCGATTGCCTCGCTCAATTACCTGTTGACCTCGCACGTCTGGCGCCAAGACCACAATGGCTTCTCTCACCAGGATCCCGGTTTTATCGACCATGTGGTCAACAAGAAGGCCGATATTATTCGTGTGTTCTTGCCGCCGGATGCGAATACCTTGCTCTGCGTCACCGACTGGTGCCTGCGTTCGCGCGATTTCATCAATGTCATCGTCGCCGGCAAACAGTCCCAGCCCCAGTGGCTCGAGATGGAGGCGGCGATCAAGCACTGCACCTCCGGGATCGGCATCTGGGAGTGGGCAAGCAATGACAAGGATAGTGAGCCTGATGTGGTGATGGCCTGCGCGGGCGATGTGCCCACACTCGAAACCCTGGCGGCGGTCGATCTGCTACGCCAATACGAACCGGATCTCAAGATCCGCGTGATTAACGTCGTCGACCTGATGACGTTGCAGCCTAAGGAAGAACATCCACACGGCCTCGCCGATCGGGATTTCGACGCCCTATTCACCACCGACAAGCCGATCATCTTTGTCTACCACGGCTACCCCTGGTTGATTCATCGCCTCACCTATCGGCGCACTAATCATAAGAACCTACATGTGCGCGGGTATAAAGAGGAAGGTACCACCACCACGCCCTTTGATATGTGCGTGCGAAACGACCTTGACCGTTTTCATTTGGTAGCCGACGTGATCGACAGGGTCCCCAAGTTAGGCTACGTCGCGGCTTATGCCAAGCAGGCAGTGCGCGACAAGTTGGTCGAGCACAAGCAATACATCCGCAAGTATGGACAGGATATGCCTGAGATCCGCGATTGGAAATGGCCGTATGAGCCAGAGCGAACGGAGTAGTCAAGGTCCTAAGTCACAGCGCACCACCCGCTCGGCAAGTCTACGGATTCGGTGCACCGCACGCGTTCACCAAGAAGAGTGGGCAATATCCCGGAACATTGGCAAACCGGCTTTGGCCAAGAGACATTGATTGTTCGTATGGGCTTCAGAAAGAAAATCTCGTCACCGACTGACCCTAGAGCCTGGCATACCCTGACTGCGCCGTCAGCGTTCGCGGAGCTCGCCAGCAGTGCGGGTGGACTGTCACAGGAAGAAGCAGCCAGACGTCTTGCCCAATACGGCCCGAATCGCATTCGTCCGCCGAAGCGGCGTGGCCCACTCGTGCGTTTCTTGTACCAGTTCCACAATGTATTGATCTATGTTCTGCTTGTCGCCGCGGGTGTCACGGCAGCCCTTGCTCATTGGGTGGACACCGGCGTCATTCTTGGCGTCGTGATCATCAACGCCCTTATCGGTTTCATTCAAGAGGGTAAGGCCGAACGCGCCTTAGACGCGATCCGCAGCATGCTGCCCTACCAGGCCTGCGTGCGGCGTGACGGCAAGATCATCCCTATCGCCGCTGAGCAACTGGTGCCTGGAGACGTGGTGATACTGCAATCCGGCGATAAGGTTCCGGCGGACTTGCGTCTGTTCAAGCTCAGGAACCTAAGGGTCGACGAAGCGATCCTCACCGGTGAGTCCGTGCCCAGCGAAAAATCCGTGACTCCGGTTGCCCAACTGGCGAGCGTGGGCGATCGCCAGTCAATGGCCTACTCCGGAACCCTCGTTCGCTGGGGACAAGCCTCGGGGCTGGTTGTCGCCACCGGAGATGACACGGAGGTCGGGCGTATCAGCGCCATGTTGAGTGAGATCACCACACTCAGCACGCCACTGCTTCGCAAGATGGCGCAATTCGGCAAATGGCTGACCGGTGCCATCGGCATCCTCGCCAGCGCGACATTCGCCTTCGGCGTGCTGGTACACCAATACACCGCGGTCGAGATGTTCCTCGCAGCCGTCGGCCTGGCCGTGGCCGCCATTCCCGAGGGCCTGCCGGCGATCATTACCATCACGCTTGCCATCGGCGTGCAGCGCATGGCGCGGCGCAACGCCATCATTCGTCGCCTTCCGGCCGTCGAGACGCTGGGCTCGGTGACGGTGATCTGCACGGACAAGACCGGCACGCTCACGCGCAACGAAATGACGGTGCGTACCGTCGCGACCGCCGAAGGCGTATTCAGCGTGACCGGCGTCGGCTACGACCCCCACGGTGAGTTTGCCAAGGAAGGTAACTCAGTATTACCCGATAGCAGTGCGGAGCTACAAGAGATCGCACGAGCGGCGTTGCTGTGTAACGACAGCGAGGTCGACTCAGTAAACGGTGAATGGCGCGTGCGTGGTGATCCGACCGAGGGGGCGCTAATCGTGTTTGCCATGAAGGCGGGGTTGCAAGCGGCCTTGGCGCAGTCGCAATGGCCACGCACAGACGCGATCCCATTCGAGTCCGAGCATCGCTTCATGGCCACGCTGCATCATGATCACGCGGGACATGCTTTTATATACCTAAAGGGAGCGCCGGAACGCGTGTTGCAAATGTGCGGCGCACAGCGAGTCCGCAGCCAGGGCCAGCCGCTCGATCTGCCGTATTGGCACGAACGCATGGAGACCATCGCCCGGCGCGGTGAACGTTTGCTGGCAATCGCCCGAAAAGACGTGGCTGGCGATCATCACGAGCTGCGGTTTGCGGACGTCAAAAGCGGGTTGATCTTATTGGGAATGGTCGGAATCATCGATGCGCCACGCCAGGAGGCGATCGAAGCGGTGCGCGTCTGTCGCTCGGCCGGCATCAGCGTCAAGATGATTACCGGCGATCACCTGACGACGGCGCAGGCGATCGGCAATCAGATGGGAATCGGCATCGACAAGGCGGCACTGGGGGGCAATGACCTGGAAGCCCAATCGGATGAGGACTTAAGGCACTCGGCAGAAACAACAGACATCTTTGCACGCGCGAGCCCTGAACATAAGCTGAGGTTAGTGAACGCTTTGCAGGCCAACGGCCATGTCATCGCCATGACCGGCGATGGCGTCAACGATGCACCGGCATTGAAACGCGCCGACGTCGGCATCGCCATGGGTATCAAGGGCACCGAGGCGGCCAAGGAGGCGGCCGAGATGGTGCTGGCCGACGACAACTTCGCGTCCATCGTCCATGCCGTCGAGGAAGGTCGGACGGTCTACGACAACATCAAGAAATCCATCGTATTTATCTTGCCGACAAACGGAGGTGAGGCCTTTTCCCTCATCGCTGCGATTCTGTTTGGGCGCTTGCTGCCGATCACGCCAGTCCAAATCCTGTGGGTCAACATGATCACGGCCGTTACGCTGGCGTTGTCTCTGGCATTCGAGCCTCCCGAATCCGACGTCATGCGACGCGCTCCACGTGACCCGCGTGAGCCTATGCTCTCAGGCTTTATGGTATGGCGTACCGTGTTCGTGACACTGATCCTAGTGGCCGGGGTATTCGGTCTGTTCTTGTGGCAACGCGACCATGGCGCCTCGATCGAATACGCGCGCACGGTAGCCGTCAACACCCTGGTGTTGTTCGAGGCATTTTATTTGCTTAACACGCGCTACATTAATGCTTCGGTGTTAAGCCGTGACGGTTTGCTGGGTAACCGCTACGTGCTGCTCGCCATAGCGCTAGTCATCTTCTTTCAACTGTTGTTCACGTACGCGCCCGTGATGCAAGGCCTTTTTGCCTCAGAGCCAATTGTCCTATCTGATTGGCTAATCATGACCGCGGTGGCATCAACGGTATTTTTCTTGGTGGAGCTTGAAAAGTGGGTAACCGGCACGTACCGGAATGCCCGACGCAGAGTGGTAACGTGATACGAACGCCTTCTCGAGCTGTGCTAGCGGTGCCTGTTTGGCACGTGCCAGCGCTCTTGCAAGGACGGCAGGTTCTTGCGATGCGTGACCACCACCGCCTCGTCCCCGGCCTTGAGCTTCGTGTCTTGATCAGGCGCAATGAACTTGCCGTCGCGGTATATACAGACTATGCGACTCGGTTTTGGCAAATCTAGCTCATCAACCGACACCTCGTCTTCGCTGCGGGCGACGAAAGAAAAGGCGCGCGCCTCGTCGCGAATCATGGTGGAGAGCTCCAGCGGATCTTGACCCTCAAACATGTCGGCCAAATGCCGGCCGATGGTGCGTGCTGGAATGATCGTGTCTTCCAGTCCCAGCTCAATACAGATGTGCTCGAACTCTGGGTCCTCGATCTTGGTGACGACACGTGCAAACCCGAGCGAGCGCCCGACCAGGCTGGCAAGGATATTAGCCTGGTCATTACCAGTCAGACAGAAGAGCACGTCAGTCTGTGCAGGATCGGCCTCGCGCAAGATTGCGGGCTTGCTGCCATCGCCATGAAGGAATCCACAGTCGAGTTCCTCGGACAAGGCTTCGATCTGTTCCTTGTCGCGTTCGATCATAACGGCTTCATGACCGCGCTTCAGCAACAGGTGTGCGGTCATGATGGCTAATGAGCTGGCGCCGACGAAGACGGCCCTCATGCGGTAGTCGCCCTCTTACCGCACCAAGTGCGCGGATAAAGAATCACGAGCAGTGCGATGATTTCCAGACGTCCGAACAGCATATCGACACAGAGCACTATCTTCAATGCCCAATGCAACTCGGGGCTGGCGATGCCGGTGGATAGTCCCACGGTGCCCGTGGCCGACACGACGTCAAAGAGCGCGTCCAAAGGTGGATGACCGAACGCTACGAACACCGTCCAAGAGACCAGCACGACGGCGGCGAACAGCAACAGCAATACCAACGCTCGAGTAATATCTTCGCTCTCGAGCCTTTTTCCACCAAGCCGCGATTCCATGACTGCATGGCTTGGCATGGCACTGCGCTGGATCGCAAGCTGCACTAGGCGCAACAAGATCAGCACGCGCAGAATCTTGACCCCGCCGGCGGTAGAACCGACGCCACCGCCGACACACATCGCCGCAATCATGACCAGTTTGGATGCCGGATCAAGCTGCTGCACCTCGAGGGTTGAAAAACCCGTTGAGGTCTGTGCGGAGACGCCGAGAAAAAAAGCATGCGCGAGCGCCTCACCGGCTGGCAAGTTGCTACTTATGTACATCAGGCCAGTCAAGATCAGGCTAACGACCAGTACTGCCAATAGCAGTGCACGCAGCTCGACATCCCTAAACAACTCACGCCAACCGCGCTGGTAAAGCCGGTGGTACAGCACCAAGGGCACGGCTCCCAACAGTGCAAAGCTGATGATGACAAAACGGCCAGGCCAGTTATCGATGGCGGCGAGGTTGTCGTCGAAGGTTGAGAAGCCAGCGGTGGAAACGGCAGTCAAGATGTGGGTCAACGCCGTGAAGCCATCGCCCAGCAGAAGCCAAGCGCCAAGCACGCCCACCACAGTCAACACTACGTAAACCGTCAGCATTCGGCGCGCATACGCGCGCGCTGTACTAACCAACGACTCGCCGCTGGTGGGCTCGGTCAATCGCCGCGCGGCCATATGGTGTCCCATCAACAGTGCTACGGAGAGCACAACGATCCCCAGCCCGCCGTACCACTGGATCCAGGCACGCGCGAAAAGGAAGGTCGCCGCCTTGTCCTCTACGCTTTCGATCGTCGTCAGCCCGGTTGTCGTAATCGCCGAGACCGACTCGAACAGGGCATCCATCACTCCCACACCCGCGCCCATTATCGGATAGACCATCAGCAACGCCGAAACCAAAAAAGCGAGCGCAACGATGGTCAACGCTTCGTTCACTTGCATAGACGTCGCTGTCTCCAGCCGCAGCGTCGGCGCCGCGACGACGAGCAGGCCGACGACGACGGCCAGGTAACGCAGCCCCAACGCGTACTCGGCAAATACCAGCGACGCGGCCGCCGGGACTGACGTTAGCAAGGCCAGGGTGATGGCAAGCTGGCCGAGGTACTTAGCCAGCACCCGCCATCGAACGGCGTATGTCAGAGACCGGGAACCTTCGCTCATGACTGACTACCGGTGTCGCAAGCCCTCGTGTCGTACTCTAGCATCGAGCGCGCAGGCCGCGCGCTGTGGGGCTGCTAGCTGCTGCCAGCGGTCTTCCGCAGTATAATCGACCGTCCGATTGACGTACTTGCCGTTGAGTCGTTGGCCGGCAGGCGCAGTATTCTGGGGACTATGCCAACAAGAAAACCGAAGAGCCAGCAGGCCGTGCTCACCGACGTGGGTCGCTTCACCGATTACGACACCTTTCTGTTCAAACAAGGGCAGCATACGCGGCTGTTCGAAAAGCTTGGCGCGCACCTAATGAATGTTGATGGCGTCGACGGCGTTCACTTCGCTCTTTGGGCGCCCAATGCGACGCGGGTATCCGTGATCGGCGATTTCAATCATTGGGCTGCGGACGCGCACCCACTGCGGCCGCGCCAGGATGAGTCCGGGATCTGGGAAGGCTTCGTGCCAGGCGTTACGCAGGGGGCCATATACAAGTACCGCGTCGTGTCGCGTCATCGGGGTTACGAAGTCGACAAGGCGGACCCGTTCGCCTTCTACTCCGAAGCGCCCCCGCGGACCGGATCCATCGTCTGGGACCTTACCCACGCGTGGCACGATCAGGAGTGGCTGCAGGGTCGAGAGCAGCACGACACGCTGAACGCGCCCTGGTCGGTCTATGAAGTCCACCTGGGCTCATGGCGGCGCGTGCCGGAAGAGGACAACCGTTCGCTGAGCTATCGCGAGCTCGCCGAGCAACTCATCGCGTACGCGCGTGAAATGGGTTTCACCCATGTCGAGTTTCTGCCCGTCACGGAGCATCCTTTTTATGGTTCTTGGGGTTATCAGACGACGGGCTACTTCGCGCCAACCGCACGTTACGGCACGCCGCAGGACTTTATGCTGCTGGTCGACGAGCTTCACCGAAACGGCATTGGCGTCGTGCTCGACTGGGTGCCCTCGCACTTTCCGACCGACGAGCACGGGCTCGCCTTTTTTGACGGCACGCATTTGTTTGAACACGCCGATCCGAAGCAAGGCTTCCATCCGGAGTGGAACAGCAGCATCTTTAACTATGGGCGCAACGAGGTGCGCTCGATCCTTGCCAGCAGCGCCGTATTCTGGCTAAACCAGTATCATGTCGATGGGCTGCGGGTCGATGCCGTAGCCTCCATGCTTTATCTCGATTATGGACGTCAGCCCGGTGAGTGGATCCCCAACCGTTACGGCGGAAAGGAAAACATCGATGCGATCGAGTTCCTGCGCGCCTTGAACGTAGCTGCTTATGAGCAGGCGCCCGGCGTTCAGACCATCGCCGAGGAATCGACCGCCTGGCCCATGGTTTCGCGTCCGGCCTATGTCGGCGGACTCGGCTTCGGCATGAAGTGGAACATGGGTTGGATGCATGACACGCTCAACTACTTCTCGCACGACCCGGTACATCGTAAATACCACCATGACCAACTCACGTTCAGCCTCTGGTACGCCTTTCACGAGAACTTCGTGCTGCCGCTGTCCCACGACGAGGTGGTCCACGGCAAGGGCTCGCTGCTCGGCAAGATGCCGGGGGACGACTGGCAGAAATTCGCCAATCTGCGCTTGCTGTTCGGCTACATGTACGGCCAGCCCGGCAAGAAGCTGCTGTTCATGGGCGCCGAGCTCGCCCAGTGGCGGGAGTGGAATCACGATGATAGCCTCGACTGGCACCTGCTCGAACATGCACTGCATCAAGGTGTGCAGCGTTGGCTTAAGGATCTCAACCATTTCTACCGCGCCGAACCGGCGCTCTACGAGCGCGACTTCGAGACCGACGGCTTCGAGTGGCTGGAGGTGCACGACTGGGAGGGCAGCACGCTCAGCTTTCTGCGCAAAGGCAAGGCAGAAAAAGATCAAGTGCTGATCGTCTGCAATTTTACGCCCGTGCCGCGAGATAACTATCGCGTGGGCGTTCCCCACGCCGGCACATGGACAGAAGCCCTCAACAGCGATGCGACGCTCTACGGCGGCAGCGGCCGCGGTAATCTGGGAGGCGTGAACACGTCACCGGTGGCCTCGCATGGGCACTACCATTCACTGTTGCTCACGCTACCACCGCTTTCTATCTTGTTTTTCAAGCATGCCGGCGGGTAAAGCCAGACGATGACGCGACCAAGCGAGTACATGCGCAAGCACAAGGCGAGGCGAGGTCGCGAAGCGCTTGAGGGACATGCGCGCGTCGTGATCGAAGGCGTGGCACCGGAGATCGATGCCGGCCGCTACCCGATCAAGCGCACGATCGGCGAACGTGTGGTGGTCGAAGTGGATGCCTTTGCCGATGGCCACGATCGTATCGCCTGCACCTTGCTCTACCGGCACGAGAGTGAACGCGCGTGGACGGAGGTGCCGATGATGGGGCTTGGAAATGACCGCTGGCGCGCGAGCTTCCCCGTCAAGGCGTTGGGCACCTATTTTTACACAGCCAGCGCCTGGGTCGATCACTTCCAATCATGGTGTCATGACCTCGAGAAGCGACCGGAGACGGACAAGGATCTGCCCATCGCCTTTGCTGTCGGCGCCGAACTGATCGGTGCGGCCGCGAAGCGGGCGAAGGGGTCCGCCGCTAAGGCCCTCAAGGCAGCCGCCGATGCCCTGACCAGTGGGGCCAGCCAGGCCGAGAAGCGCCGTGTGGCGCTGGATGAAGAGCTGGCTGAGCTCATGGCGCGCCATGCTGAGCGCAAGTTCGTCGCGCGTCACGACAAAGAGCTTGCTGTCATCGTGGATCGGGAACAGGCGCGCTTCAGCAGCTGGTATGAGTTCTTTCCGCGTTCCTGCACCGATCACGCGGCACGCCACGGCACCTTCAAGGAGTGCGAGACCAGACTAGCCTATGTAGCTGCCCTGGGTTTCGATGTCGTGTACTTCCCGCCGATCCACCCCATCGGCCGCACCAACCGCAAGGGCAAGAACAACGCCGTGGTGTGCGCAGCCGAGGACGTCGGCAGCCCTTGGGGCATCGGCGCAGACGAAGGCGGACACAAAGCGGTGCATCCCGAGCTCGGCACGCTCGAAGATTTTCGCCGCTTCGTGGACAAGGCCAAGGAGCACGGCATCGAGGTGGCGCTCGATATTGCCTATCAGTGCTCACCCGATCACCCCTATGTGAAGGAGCACCCACAGTGGTTCCGTCGGCGTCCGGACGGAACCGTGCAGTACGCCGAAAATCCGCCGAAAAAATACCAGGACATCTACCCGATCCATTTCGAAACCGAAGACTGGGAGGCGCTGTGGGAAGAGCTCAAGGCTGTGGTGCTGTTTTGGATCGATCAGGGCGTGCGCATCTTCCGTGTCGACAATCCGCACACTAAACCGCTGCCGTTCTGGGAGTGGATGATCGCCGAGGTCAAGCGCGAGTATCCCGATGTGATTTTTCTGTCTGAGGCGTTTACACGACCGAAAGTCATGTACCGCCTGGCCAAGCTCGGGTTCACGCAGTCCTACACCTACTTCACCTGGCGCAACACGAAGTGGGAGTTGACCGAGTACTTCACCGAGCTCACGCAGACCGAAGTAAGCGAATTCTTTCGCCCTAACCTGTGGCCCAACACCCCTGACATCCTTAACGCCTACCTGCAGTTTGGCGGCCGGCCCGCGTTTGCGACGCGCCTGGTGCTGGCAGCAACGCTGGGTGCCAATTATGGCATCTACGGTCCGGCGTTCGAGCTGTCGGAGTATCAGCCGCGCGAGCCTGGCAGCGAGGAGTACCTGAACTCGGAGAAGTACGAGATCCGCCTTTGGGATCTCGACCGACGGGACAGCCTGAAGGACCTGATCGCGCGCGTAAACCGTGTGCGTCGGGAAAACCCGGCTCTGCAACACGACCGCAACCTGCGCTTTTATCCCGTCGACAACGAACAGATTATCTGCTACAGCAAAGCCACCGATGACTTGAGCAATATCATTCTCGTCGTCGTCAATCTCGACCCCCACCATACCCAGTCCGGCTGGGTCGAGTTGCCGTTGCAGGATTTCGGTCTTGATGACCACCAGCCCTACCAGGTCCACGATCTGGTCGCCGACGCGCGCTACATCTGGAACGGTCCGCGCAATTTCGTGCAGCTCAACCCGCAGGTCACGCCGGCACACATCTTCCGACTGCGCCGACGCGTGCAGACCGAGCACGACTTCGATTATTACATGTAGCCTTCCTGAGTGCTAACAGTCGATCTCCATGCCTGATCAGAAGCTCCCAGTCCTTGCCGATGATCCGCTGTGGTACAAGGATGCGGTCATCTACCAGCTGCACGTCAAGGCGTTCTTCGACAGCAATGACGACGGCATCGGCGATTTCCGCGGCCTGATCCAGAAGCTGGACTACGTTCAGGATCTAGGTGTCAACGCCATTTGGCTGCTACCGTTTTATCCCTCACCGATGCGTGATGACGGCTACGATATCGGCGACTACCGCAATATCTATCCCGATTACGGCACGCGGCGCGATTTCCGTGCCTTCGTGCGTCTGGCCCACCGTCGTGGCCTGCGCGTGATCACCGAGCTCGTTATCAATCACACCTCCGATCAGCATTCGTGGTTTCAAGCGGCGCGCAAGGCACCCTCCGGCTCGTCGAAGCGCGATTTTTACGTGTGGAGCGATACTTATAACAAGTGGCTCGAGACGCGCATCATCTTCACCGACACCGAGAAGTCCAACTGGGCCTGGGATGAAGTCGCGAAGGCCTATTACTGGCACCGGTTTTTCTCACATCAGCCCGATCTCAACTTCAACAATCCGCAGGTAGTGAGGGCCGTGACGCGGGTGATGCGGTTCTGGCTCGACCAGGGTGTGGATGGCTTGCGCCTGGACGCGATTCCGTATCTATGCGAGCGCGATGGCACCAATAATGAAAACCTGCCGGAAACGCATGCGGTCATCAAGGAAATGCGCGCCGTTGTCGATGCCCACTACAAGAATCGTATGTTTCTCGCCGAAGCCAACCAATGGCCCGAGGATGTGCGTGATTACTTCGGCGACCAAGATGAATGCCACATGGCCTATCATTTTCCGCTGATGCCGCGCATGTACATGGCCATTGCCTTGGAGGATCGCCACCCCATCACCGAAATCATGCACCAGACCCCGGAGATCCCGCACAGCTGTCAGTGGGC
>JABAOD010002579.1_pt1 | contig 19212 bp, 18 predicted proteins | sample 7062151 | NCBI WGS metagenome assembly JABAOD01 (sample SAMN14538626, study PRJNA623070) | marine sediment metagenome | biome: marine biome [ENVO:00000428]; feature: marine pelagic biome [ENVO:01000023]; material: deep marine sediment [ENVO:00002113] | place: India: Gulf of Khambhat ... | reverse complement strand
CATCTCAATCTCCTCACCGGGTAGCATCTTGCCTGGATTGCAGAGGTTACGGGGGTCAAAGGCTCGCTTTACCTTGCTCATTGCATCGAGGTCTTGAGGAGTATAGACGAGCCCCATGATGCTCATCTTCTCCAAGCCGATGCCGTGCTCACCACTGAGGGTTCCACCCGCATCGACACAGACCCTCAGAATCTCTCGGGACATCTCGAGGGCCTTGTGGAGCTGGTCGACGTCCCGCTCGTCAAAAAGGATGACGGGGTGTAGGTTGCCATCCCCAGCGTGGAATACGTTGGCGACCCTGAGGCCGTACCGCTTCCCGATCTCGTACACCAGCGGCAGAACCTCGGGAAGCTTGCTGCGCGGAATGACGCCGTCTAGCGTGTAGTAGCTCCGACTTATCCTTCCGAAGGCCCCAAAGGCTTTCTTCCTGCCCTGCCAGAGTCGCTCCCGCTCATCCTCGCTCTCAGCCGTCCTGACGGTCCTTGCCCCGCTCTGAGTGCATATCTTCGAGACCTGNNGCCTCTGCATCCTTCGGGTAGCCAGCGCGGGCGTAGTCTTCAACTGCTCCGAGGGTGACCCGATCCATGAGCTCTACAGTGGCAGGGACGACTCCCCTGGAGATGATGGTGGAAACCGCGCGGCTTGCGGACTCCACGGAGTCGAATGCCGACATGACTGTCTCCACTGCCTCTGGTAGCCGTGTCAACCTCACCACGATTTCCGTCACGATTCCCAAAGTTCCCTCAGATCCGACCATGAGGCTGATCAGGTCGTAGCCCGGAGCAACCTCGGCCTTTCCGCCGATGTCCACGACGCTTCCATCCGGGAGAACTACCTTCAGACCTAGGACGTGGTTTGTCGTCACCCCGTACTTCAGAGTGTGAGGGCCGCCAGCGTTCTCAGCGACGTTTCCGCCCAGGGTGCACGCCTGTTGACTGGAGGGGTCGGGAGCGAAGTGCAGACTCAGAGGCCGAACCTCGTCGTTCAGGTCCTGGTTCACGACCCCCGGCTGAACAATCGCTCGCAGATTTGCGGCATCCACCTCCAGGATGCTGTTCATGCGCACCATGGAGAGGAGAATCCCACCCTTCAAGGGCGAGGCACCACCGCTCAGCCCAGTACCCGCCCCTCTGGCCACGAAGGGGATGCTCATCCTGTTAGCTAGGCGGACAACGGCCTGAACCTCCTCCGTGCTTTCAGGCAGGACCACGACGTCGGGGAGGGCCTTGTTTATCGTGAGGCCGTCGCACTCGTAAACCAGCAGTTCTTCGTAGTCGCTGATCACCCTCTCGCGACCGAAAGTTCTGATCAGCTCCTCAATGAGGGAATCCCTCTCCAAGGGGGCAGCCTCTCTCGCCCCACTAGGACCGCGGGAGATAAGCGTCTTTCGACGTTACCAGGAATCCCTCTTCACGACTCAGGGGGATTTGGCGATGACAGCAGCGCCGATTAGCCAACCCATGACACCCGAGACGGCGTAGAGGGCTTGGTAGTCCGGGAATGCGTAGGGCGCTACGACGGCGAAAGCCAATGAGAAGAGGACGGCGGCTCCCCAGGTCATCATCATGTTGCGCGACTCTTTTGGCATTAACCTATAGTGGAGCCGAAGGAAGATAAAGGCGGTACCGAAGGCCATGACCAGCTTCTCGGTCGCCAAAACGGGGTCACCTGTCGCGCTCTCGGGAGCCACGAAATGGCTGTACCCGACGTAGAGTCCAAAGGCCAGGAACCCAAGGAAAGCGAGAGCTTTGGTGCCTCCCCATGCACCGGCGCGGTATAACTTCTCCCTCACCTTGAAAAACGCTAGGGTGGGCGATATTACCCGGGCCGCGAAAACAAAAGCCACTATGGGGGCGAGGAGCATGGGATCGCTGAAGATGAGCTCTATGAAGGTGGTGCCCACAGACGCCACGACGAAGGCTGGGACCAGGACGATGAAGCCAAGCGCCCACATTCCGCGCCTCATCAGCCGGTAGAACATGGGAGCGAACAGCAGCAGGGCTGAGCCCAGCACTAGCAGTATCGCGAATGCGGCGACTAGGTCCTCTGTCGCCATCTCCAGTCCTCTGTCCGAGGAGAACGATGGCGGGTGTCATCTGAAAAGCGTTTGTTTCCCAGTATTCGAGCTGAAAATCACCTGAGAGAGCACGCCGATTACGCCAGGCGCCAAATGAATATGAAGCCCGCCACCCATCCGGCCAGCCCCGCCAGTCTGTAGTATATGTCGTAGCCGGGAAACGCAAAGGGTGCTAAGACTGAGAAAGCCACAGACAGGAGGATGGCTGCGATCCAAACAGTGGGCCTCTCCCTGAGGGACTCTGGAAGGATCCTCGCGAAGAGTCGGATTATTATGAACGCGCCGCCCACGGCCATGAGCAACAGTTCGCTATAGTCAACCTGCGAGGAGGCGAAGCCGAACAGCTGTCCGAAGTAGTACGCCAGTATCGTATACGTGAGGTAGCCGGCGTAGGCCAGAAACCCAGCGGCCATCAGTATCTTCACTATGGGCCAGAACTTCCTCAGCTCGAATCTATCCCGAAGCGACCTGAATAGGAAGGTAGGGGAAGCGACCCTCAGGCCGAAGACGAGGACAACGAAGGGGATGAAGAAAAGGGGGTCAGAGAGGGCCAAGTAAACGACGTACAGCGAGAGCCCCATGACGCCTATGACCAGGGCGAGAAGCGCGTAAAGCTTCCACGATTTGACCTCTTCAGTGAGCTTAAAGAATAGCGGAGAGAGAAGGACCAGGAGGGTTCCAGCTATCAGCATACCTGCGAACATCGCTGGGAAGAGCACGTCGCCGTTGGCCATGGGTGCTGTGCCAGGTCCTTCGCCAAAAATAAACCTTTGGTCACCGAAACGAGGCGGGGGGACCCTGGCTATCTGCCGCGTTTGCTCAACTACTCCTGGCCTTCTGCTTCTGCAGATCCTGCAGAATGCGGAGCGTGAGATCTTCGAAGGCGTGCTCTACCCCTTCCCCGGACTTTGCGCTCGTGAGGGTGTATGGGCATCCCCATCGCTTCTTTGCGGCCTCCAGCTGATTAGTCTCGAGCTTCCCCTCGTCTACGAGATCGATTTTATTGCCCAGGAGATAGGATGGCACATTGCCTACAACGTTCTCCACAAAACTGCGCCATCCCTCCAACTCCCCCAGAGTCTCCGGCCTCGTCAGGTCGCATACCATAATCAGTCCCTGCGCCCCGTGGAAGTAGCCCTCCCGCACGAGGTCGAGGACCTTCTTCTGACCCATGATGTCCCAGATGAGCAGGGCGATTCTGTCCTTTCGATCTGTCCCAGGGACTACAACTTCAAGGTCCTTCTTCGTCACCTTTGTCCCCAGGGTGGCCACATACTCACCGGTGAACTGATCGTGAACGAACCTGTGGATGAGAGAGGTCTTTCCCACGGCTGCCTCACCTACGAGGCACACCTTGAGCTTCATGCGAGGCTCTTCAAGGGTCGTCAGCGTCTCAGCCACCATCCCGAGGTTTCATGTCCGAATGGCATTAGTTGAAGTTTTCCAGATGATTATCGAATCGGAGACAACTTTCATGGTGCCTTCCGTTCCCTGTCGGCGTAGGTCCTAGCGATTAGGGCCTCCGACACTTCTTCGTTCGTCAGGGGGGGCTCACACTCGAAGGACAGGACCCCTCCATTGATATGCGCAATCGTCAACCGCCACTCCGTTTTCTTCTGACGGAGGGCGTCCACAAGGACGAGAATCCATCGCTCTGCATCCTCTATCGATTGAATCTGGAGGTCAAAGAGGGTCGATGCGATTCCCATGGAGTGCGGAATCGTCCGCCCGGGGGCGTATAAACCTAACGAAGCCGTTATCGAAGGAGATGGGTTTAACGATAAGTTAGTCGAGGCTCCCCCTTGCGAACACCGCCTTCATGATAACAATGAAGAAAGGTATTTGTCGACTTGCCCAAGAATAGAGCCGTGCGCCGTGGACCCGCGAGTGCCATCGGCCTTGGCCTAGTCCTGATGATCAGTCTCATGATCACTCTTCCCTTTGCATCAGCCCACGCCTACCACCTACAGCTCGAGAACGACGATGATACTGGAGGCACCGACAGCCTCGGCTCAAACAACTGGATCGCCCAGTCGTTCATAGCCGAGACGCCATTCACGATCGCCCGCGTCTCCCTCCTAGTGGAGGACAACGGACCGAGCGCGATCCTGATAGCTTCCCTCCGGAATGACGCCTCGGGATTCCCGGCGACGACGGACCTTACCTCCGGAACGGGAGACGGTCCCAGCCTGCAGACCTGGGTGGATGTGGACTTCGGCACCTGGGTAGACCTGGAGGAGAACGAGACCTACTGGATAGTCACCAGGGCGACTCGGCCAACTGCCTGGGGCTATGACTGGTACCATTCGCCTGATGACTCGACGTACCCCAACGGGACGGGGGCGAGTTCGCCCGACGGTTCGAGTTGGTCTCCGGAGTTTAAGGACTACACATTCCGGCTATACGGCTACTTTCGTCCACACATGACATATGACGTCATACCCTCAGCTACCACGCTGGAGCCTGGCGATACTGGAAAGTTTAGGATAAACCTGAACAACTCTGGTCCCGGAGATGCGGAGGGCATCTGGGTCAACCTCACTCTTCCAGCAGAGTTAGCCTACTTTAGCGATGACTCGGCTGACCTTGGCGGGTTGATGAGCTGCTGTTACAGCTACCAGTTCTCCAATCTCACTCCCGGCTCGCACTCCTTCAACGTATCGTTCGTCGTGAACGGCGGCATCCCCGACGGCACACCAGCTGTGACGAGTCTTACCTTTGATTCATCAGATCACGCCGCGTACAGTCCTCCGACAGAGCTGAGGGAGATCACTGTAACGATTTCCAGCGGTAACCTCTCCACCTCTATCTCCACCGGCCAACCCTTTGTAGACCCTGGAGACATCCTTCAGACAGACCTGGGCCTAGAGAACCGGGGGAACGGGAGTGCCCTGAACGTGCAGGTCGACACGCGGCTAGACTCCAATGCCACCTACTCATCCTCCTCTCCAACTGGCACCTACGATGTCGGTAACCACACAGTCAGGTGGTCAATACCACTTCTCGGTCCAGGATCAAACCTCACCCTCGCTTGGATCGTCCAAGTCAAGGTTGGGGTGCCGAATGGTGCTTCGGTGGCGAGCACTGCAGACGTGACGTACGAGGACGCGTCTGGATTCCGACTTCCAACGATCAGGAGCTCAGTCCAGTCAACGGTCCAGGCACCATCATTCTCTCCTTCCCTCATTGTCGACAGGAGCACTGTCGAACGTGGGGATGAGATATTGGCGACAGCCTTCTACAACAACACAGGTTCTGTGCTGGCTCCCAACGCATGGTTGAACTGGAGCCTGGGCGGCAACTTCGAGGTTACAGAGGTTAGTCCTGAGCTGCCATACAGTGAGACGCCAGGATGGATCTCATTCGCACTCTCCAATGTAACGCCTGGACCTCACTCCCTCGCCGTGAGATTGCGGACGATTCGCGGCTTGGCAGACGGCGAGGATATTGGCATACGGGTCACCTGGGAGGCACGAGACGGCAACGGCAACACCCTCGCCACATCCACCCTCCCGGCTGTAATCATTCTGAACTCTCCGGAGGTTATCCTTAACCTGGAATCCTCGGCAACACAGCTGGAGGTAGGGGAGGTTCTCATCCTCAACATAACAATGAACAACTTGGGGATGGCGCCAGCAGTTGGATGGCTAAACCTGACGACCCCTGATGGCTTCGTGTATGCGGGCACTGACAGCGGTGCCTACGAGGCCAGTGTCGGAGGGAGTGTGGTATCCTGGACCATCGCAGAACTCAGTCCAAAATCAGCTGTGACCTTGGGCGTTAGGCTCCATTTAGTGGAAGCCAGAGGACTGACTTCTCTGCGCTTCAGCCTGACCTACACTGATGGGAAGGGAAGTCCAGCCGTGACTGTGAACAGCAATGCCGTCTTCGTCGAGCCAGTCCCGGTGGGACCAAGATTCGAGGAGGTTGCACTATGGGCCATCGTTGCTGCCTTCACCATAACGGCAGCGTTTCTGGTCATCCTAAGATTGCTAAGGACCGGGAAACTCAGCATCGAGGAGGTCTTCGTCATCCATCGAGATGGGATCCTCCTGGCACATCGCTCGAAGACCCTGACCCCCGATAAGGATCAGGACGTCCTGGTGGCCATGCTCAAAACTGTGCAGGACTTCATTCGTGATGCCTTCTCCAGCAGGGAAGACGCGCCTGTCCGGAGCCTCATGTTCGGCGAGTTCAACATACTGATAGAGCGAGGCTTGCATCATCACGTAGCGGTCGTCTACCGTGGCATCGACTCTGGGGCCCTCTCCGCGCGGCTTAAATCCCTCTCCCGGAGAATTGACCGTGACTTCGGCCAGACTCTCGACACTTGGAGTGGTGATATGGATGCAATCCGAGGGCTTCGCGACCTGCTACCTCTGTTGTGGGGCCCGAGAGCTGGAGTTGCGAAGGGAGAGCCAGGAGATGAGGAACCTGACAGAGTGAAGGCGAGCATTCTTCAGGCATGGAACTGGGCACGGGGGATGGGACAAGGCGTCTGGAAAAGACTGAGGTCTGGGGCGCCTCACGAGACGGCTGAAATCGAGGCCACTGCCAACGGTGGCTGGGAAAGAGGATGAAATTACTGGGCATCATCCACCGAAGAGCCTTGTATCCCATCGACTGCCGTCATGAAAACCTCGGCGTGCTTCATCACCTCTGATCCGGTGATGGGGCTCGAGCACTGAGTCCCGACGCATGCGTATACGGCTGGTGCAGGACTTTCAGGGTACTTCGCCTCCTTAAACGCCTCGGTTCCCACGCGAAGAAACTGCAACACTCGACGCGGCTGGAAGGAAGATAGAACCTCCCTCCGGAGATCCTCTGTCTCAGGACCAGCATCGCCGACTAGAACGAGCCTGAGGGGCCCTTTGAGGAAAGTGACGACGGCCATAGCGTAGGCTGAGGCGAAGATGGAGTAGCGTTCATACTGTCCGGTGAAGCCTTCAAGGATCCTCCTAGATGCATCGCGGAAGCTGACGTCGTTGGTCAGCTCGTATAGCCTGACAAGCAGGATCGCGGCCCTAGAGTTGTCCACCAAGGGTTTCTGGGCCACCTTCAGAAGGCCAATGTCGCTCTCCTTTTCTTGCCTGTCCGCTAGAAGGCCGTCATCGTCTAGCAGGTTCGCCAACATCCGGTGCGTCAGCGCGACGCACCTGTCTAGGTGACCTTCATCCCCAGTGTGTTCATAGGCGTCAAGGTACGCGGTGGCAACGTGGACGTAGTCTGACAGTAGACCATCCACCTTGGCCTCCCCGTCCCAGTAGTGGAAGATGTTGAAGTCAGGAGTGGACAGCCTCTCCTCAATAGCTCGGAGCGCAGCGAGGGCGGCCTTCTCGTACGTGTTCTCCCCCAAAGCAACCGCGGCACGGAAGTACGAAGAGACCGCCTGACCGTTCAGGTCCGCATAGAGAGTCTTATCAACGTACGGGGCATCGACCCTGCCCCTCTCCTTCCCGGATTTCCTGTAGTACTCCTCGTCGGCGTCCTGGCTACCGTAGAAGCCTCCCTCTGGGTCTCGAAGCGTGTTCTCCACATAGCCGAGGACGCCCTCCGCCACCTCCCTGTATCGTCGCTCGCCCAGCAAAGCGTAGGCGTTGAGGTAGTTCCTCAGGAGGCCGATGTTCACCTCGAGCATCTTCTCGTAGTGAGGTTCGCTCCAATCCCTCGTGACGGAATATCGGAAGAAACCTCCTTCGACGGCATCGTAGATCCCACCCTCCGCCATAGCTCCAAGGGTCTTCTCGACGACCTTCAGGAAGTAGCTGTTCCTGGAAACTTTGTAGTGGTAGAGAGCGAGATCTAAGGTTTCCGGCTGCGGAAACTTGGGCGCACCGCCGAAACCGCCGTAAGGCTCGTCGTACTGCTGCAGGAGATATCCGAGGACCTCCTCCATGATGTCAGGGCTCAGCCCGCCCTTGGAGGGCCGGACGACCACCTCGGGTGGCATCTTCCCCTCACGAGCCTTGCCGTCTGATGTCTCATAGTACCCCTTGACCTGCATGAGGGTCCGCTTTAGTTGGTCAGGTGGTATGTACGTGCCCCCAGCTATCACCCCGCCTTCGGCGTCGAGAAAGGCGGTCGTGGGATATCCGCCGAAGTTGTATCGCTCCCGTATGTCAGGTCGTTGATCGATGTCGACCCTAATTGCGACGAAGCTGTCGTTGATGAGGTCAATGATCTCGTCGTCAGAGTAGCTTGTCTCATCCATCACGTGACACCAATGGCACCAGACCGCCGAGAGATCTAGGAGAATGGGTTTACCGGACTCGCGGGCCTTGGAGAAGGCTTCTTCACCCCACTGGAGCCAGCGGATGTCTGTGTGTTTCCCCATGTCGAAGCTACGCTTCGGAGCGCATAAGAAGGTTTGGAGGCGCGAGCCACGGGGCTAACCGAAGAGGGAAGTGGCCGACTGGATGACGAACTCCATAAAGGGTAGGGCGAACACACCCGTCGCAACGATGCCCACCGTCGCGATCATTATGGCCAGGCTGTACGGCAAGGGCACGGTAACAATCCCCTCTGGCCCCTCCAGAAAATACATGTGCTTGATGACTCGGGCGTAGTAGTATAGGGAGAGAGCGCTGTTGAGGACGCCTGCAATCCCCAGGGTGACCATCCACTCAGTCCCAGCCACGCCTGCGGCCTGGATGGTCGACAAGAAGAGGATGAACTTACTGACGAATCCTCCCAATGGAGGGATGCCCGCCAGGGAGAGCAGCATGATCATCATTCCGAAGGCCATGAAGGGCATCCTTTTCGCGAGCCCGCTGTAATCGTCCAGCCTCTCTCCAATGAGAAGGGTACCTGTGATGGCGACTATGATGAACGCCCCTCCTTTCATGAAGACGTACACGATGAGGTGATAGAGGCCCCCTACTAGGGCAAAGGATGCAATGCCGCCGTCCGCGTGGCTGCCCACCACGACGGCTATCAGGATGTAACCAGCGTGACCGATACTGGAGTAGGCGAGCATCCTCTTGATGCTCTTCTGGGGCAGGGCCGCCACATTGCCCAGGGTCATGGTGGCTATGGCCAGGATGCCCAGGGCCAGAGTCCACTGAGCTGCAGCCCCCAGCAAGGCTATGAGGAAGACCTTGAACAGGGCGACGAAGCCCATAATCTTGGAGGCCGTGCTGAGGAGCGTCGTGATCGTCGTCGGCGCCCCTTCGTAGACATCCGGGACCCACATGTGGAAGGGCACCGTAGCTACCTTGAATCCGAAGCCCGCGATGAGCAGCACGAGTGCCAGGACCACCACCGGCTCGAAGGAGAGGAGGCCGTCGGCGATGGTGGTCCTCATGACCCGAAGGTCGGTGAAGGGGCCAGTCATGCCCTGCCCAGTCCCTACGTGCCCGCTCACACCGTATATGAGGGATATTCCGAAGAGGATGAGGGCGGAGCTCACGACCCCGATGATGAAGAACTTCATGGCCGCCTCCGTCGCGCGTCCCTCCCGTTTCCGATACGCCGCAAGGGCGAAGGTGGCTATGCTGGCCAACTCAAAGGCTAGGTAGAGGACGAAGATGTCGGTGGCGGCTGACACGAGCATCATGCCCACCAGGGCAATGAGGAGGAGTCCGTAGTACTCGCCCGGGTTCCTGTCCTCATCAGTGAGAAACGCCCGGGAGGCCAGGACGACCAGGATCCCAGTGAGAGTCGTGGCCATGAAGACGAACACAACGAAGGCATTTACCTCCAGCATGAGAGAGGGAAGGCCGACAGAGACCGGGCTTGTCCAGAGATCCAACCCCAGCCTCTGGAGAAACCCGACCCCAGTCATATCCAGGGATAGGAAGAAGGCGATGAACAGTCCAACGAGGGCGATGTCGGCCAGCCTTGCCTTCCGTTTGACCATGAACGTGAGGGCCAGCATAAGGAAGCCGAAGACGGTGAGAACGACGACCGGGAGTAGGACAAGCCAGTCCGGGAAGGCCACCTAGATCATGCCCCCCATCGTCTCAAAGAGCACCCTCGTCCAGTCCGAGAAGAGGTCCATTAGAGGCGTTGGGAAGATACCGAAGAGGGCGAAGAGGAGGGCCAGAACCGCCAAGGGCACGATTTCATAGGGTGCGATGTCTCGGGAGGCCCCCAGCCTCTCATTGTAGGGGCCGTGGACAGCTCGCTGGACCGCGTAAAGATAGTAGGCCGCCGTTAGGACCACGGTGAGGATGGGCAGGAGAACCCAGAGTCCGAAGGCCTCGTAGGTCCCGAGGAAGACGGCGAACTCCGCAACGAAACCGACGAGCCCCGGTAGGCCTAGGGAGGCCAGGAAGGCAGTGACAATGAAACCAGCAAGGAGTGGCATGCGGTTCATGATGCCGCCCAGCTCCGATATGTTGCGCGTGCCCAGGCGGTGGAGGACGGAACCGGCCAGCATGAAGAGAGCAGCGCTAATCAGGCCGTGAGCGAACATCTGAAAGATGGCCCCGCTCATGCCCATGACTCCGCTGAGCGAGCCTGCAGCACCGTTCCTGAAGGCGAAGAGCGAGGCGCCGATGCCCAGCATCACTATCCCCATGTGACTGATGCTGGAGTTCGCGATGAGCCGCTTGAGATCGTCCTGAGCAAGACAGACCAGGGCGCCGTAGAGGATGCTTATGGTTCCTATGACGGCGAAGACCCAGAAGAGTTCTGCGGAGGCCTGAGGGAGCATCTGGACGTTGCCCCTGATGAGTCCGTAGCCTCCCATCTTCAAGAGGACTCCCGCTAGCAGGACGGAGCCGGCAGTGGGTGCCTCCACATGTGCATCGGGCAGCCAGGTGTGCAGGGGCACCATGGGGAGCTTTGTGCCGAACCCTATCAGGAAGGCGACGAAGAGCAGCTGCTGAAAGGTGCCCGGCGGCACTGGGCTTCCCTCGATGATGGCAATCATGTTGAAGGCGTCGACCCCTCCTCCCATGTAGAAATAGAAACCCAGGATTCCCACGAGGACCAACAGGCTTGCTGCCTGAGTGTACAGGAAGAACTTGATTGCTGCGTACCTCCTCCTGGGTCCGCCCCATACCAATATCAGGAAGTACATTGGCACGAGCTGCAACTCCCAGAAGATGAAGAAGAGGAAGAAGTCCAGAGCCATGAAGACGCCCAAGATTGTTGTCTCCATTAGTAGCAGCATGGAGTGAAACTCTCGGACGCGGTGCTCTTCGTCCCAGGAGAAGATTATCGACAGGGGGACCAGGATGGCAGTCAGGAGGACGAGGGAGAAGGATAGTTCGTCCACTCCCAGGCGGTAGAAGACGTTGACCTGAGGTATCCACAATGCCTCCTCAAAGCCGCGGTACCTCCCCGTTGCAGCATCGGTGACCAAAGGCAGAACATCAGGGCGGAGAAACCCCATCAGCAGATAGGTGGCTACGGCGAGCGGTACAAGGGAGAAGAGTACCGAGGAGACCCTAGCGACCGTTCCCCGTCTTCCGATGAAGAAGGTTAGAAGGCCCCCGATAGCCGGGGCGAAGAGCATGATGGAAAGTAGCGGGAGCTCGGCCACTCAGGAACCTCCCGCAACCAGGACGATGGTGTTCTCAATCAACCTGCTGAACGGGTAGATCTGGTCGATCCAGATTGCTGGAAAGAGGCCCGTCAGGATTATCAGCGCGACAACGACAGCCATGGGCAGGTACTCGTCCAGGTGAAGGTCCCTGACCTCCCCCAACCTGACGTTAAAGTCCCCCATGAGGACCCTCTGCATGGTCCACATGTAGTAGGCCCCCGCGAGAACCACGGCTATCAGGGGGATGATCACTAGGAACTTGATGTCCACAGGAAGGCCCGAATAAGTGCCATTGAACACCATGAACTCGCTGACGAAGGTGTTGAGGCCAGGCAGCCCCATGGAAGCCAGGAAACTCACGATCACGATGAAGGCGAAGAGGGGCATCTTGGATCCCAGCCCGCGAAGGTGAGGGATCAGGCGACTTCCCGTCGCATGCTTCACCGCCCCCGCCAGCATGAACAGGACCGCCGTGACGAGTCCGTGATTAAAGAGCTGGAAAATCGCCCCTGAGATCCCGATGGCTGTGGCAGTGGAGGCCCCCAACAGGACGAAGCCCATGTGACCGATGCTCGAGTAGGCGATGAGCCTCTTCAGGTCGACCTGAGCCAGACAGACGAGAGAGGCGTATATCATGCTGACGACGCCCAGTACAGCGACAAGCCACCAGAGGCTCTGAGCCGCCAAGGGGAGCATCGAATATCCGATTCGGAAGATTCCATAGCCGCCCATTTTCAGGAGTACTCCAGCAAGAATGACAGAGCCGGCAGTGGGTGCCTCCACATGTGCATCGGGCAGCCAGGTGTGCAGCGGCACCATGGGGAGCTTGACGCCGAAACCGATCAGGAACGCCACGAAGGCCGGAACCTGAAGTGCCAGGGGGAGGAGAGGTGCACGCTGAATGATCTCAATCATGTTCAACGTGCCGATGTTGGAGGCTAGGAAGAAGATCCCGAGGAGCATGATCACCCCGCCCACATGGGTGAATATCAGGAACTTGATGGCGGCGTAGTGCTTGTTCGGACCCCCCCAGATGTTGATGAGGAAGTACATCGGAATCAGGACCAGCTCCCAGAAGACGAAGAACTGGAGGAAGTCTAGGGAGATGAAGACACCGATGAGGGCAAGGCTGATGACCTGGAGAATGGCGTAGTACTCCTTCGGCTTGTACGCCTCTTCCATCGGGAAGATGACTGCTACCAGGAAGAGCAATCCAGTAAGGAAGACCAGCGGGAGGGAGAGGCCATCGACTCCGACGCGAAAGAGTACAGGCACGTCGATTATGCGGAACCAGAGGTACTCCTCGTAGGCCACAAAGGCGCCCGTCGAATCGGAACTGAGCCCGAGGTCGAAGAGTGGGGTAATGACGGAGAGCAGGACCGTCAGCGAGATGAGGAACGTGAGGAAGGCTGTGACAATGGCGATCCAGCGGGCCTGCGTCCTTGTCCACCGACCCAGGAGAGCGATGATGGCTCCGACGGCGGGAAGCACTATCAGTGCTGACAGGTAGGGGAGGGCCAAACATCACACCCCCAGGAGTGGGAAGATTATCTGAACAAGGAAGAGGATCAGCGCTGCTCCGAGGATGATAACGGCCGCGTATGTCTGGACCTGTCCAGTTTCACCGCGACGCAGTGCCCACCCTCCTCTCACAGTCCTAAGGCTGATGCTGTTCACGATGCCGTCTATCCCCTTTCTGTCGAAGATATCAGTGCCACGTCCCGTGGAGATCGTGCCCCTGGCCACAAGGTTGACAAAGCCATCAATCAGGTAGCGGTCGATGAAGTCGCTCAGGCGCGCAAGGCCGTAGATGACCTTGGCGCCGATGTAGTCATACAGATCGTCGATCCAATACCTCCTCTCCAACATGGTATGTAGAGAGGATCGAGCCCTAGTGGCTGTGAAGACCTCGGGTGAGGGACGCCCAGAGATGTAGACGGTTCGCGCCAGCCCTAGGCCAGCGAGGGCAAGGAGGAGTGACGCGTAGGTAGAGATGCTCTGCGTTCCGGTAAAGGCCTTAAGCAATATGTCTAGAGGCCCGGTGGCCTCAGCATGGGCTCCCTCCACGCCTGGAAAGACGAAGTTGGCGAAGCCGCCCATGAAAAAGATGAGGAGGCCGGAGCCCACCGCGAAGAGCGAGAGTATCGCCAGCGGCGTCGTCATTACTCTCGGCGACTCATGGGGCTCAGCCTCCCAACGGGAGGTACCCCTGAAAGTCATGTACCACAGCCTGAACATGTAGAAGGCCGTCATGAAGGCCGTCAGGACGCCTAGGACCCAGAGAAAGAGGAAGGTCTGACTCTGGGCAGAGGCTCCAAAGACTGTCCCTAAGATCTCATCCTTGCTCCAGAACCCGCTGAAGGGGAATATGCCTGAGATGGAGATGGCACCTAGCAGCATAGCAAGCGACGTGATGGGCATCTTGGCGTGGAGCCCACCCATCTTGCGCATGTCGTTGGTCCCCACGGCGTGGATTACACTGCCCGCGCCGAGGAACAGGAGGGCCTTGAAGAAGGCGTGATTCGTTAGATGGAAGAAGGCGGCTCCGTAGGCCTCCCCCGAGCCTTCGAGGCCCACCTGGATGGCATAGGCGGCAGTGCCGAGGGCGAGGAACATGTATCCTAGCTGGCTGATGGTGGAGAATGCGAGCACGCGTTTGATGTCGTAGTTGGCAAGGGCCATGGTCGCGGCGAAGAAGGCGGTGAACCCTCCAATGAGGGCCACGACGAGGCTCGCGTCCAGAGAATTTGCCACGAGGGGTAGCGCCCTGCCCGTGAGGTAGACGCCGGCCTTTACCATCGTCGCGGCGTGGATGAGGGCGCTGACCGGGGTGGGGCCCTCCATGGCGTCGGGAAGCCACACGTGCAGCGGGAACTGGGCGCTCTTCCCCATGGCGCCGCCGAAGAATAGGACGGGGATAATGGCGATGAGGTGGACGGGAATCGTGGGCGCTAGGCGGGAAACCTCCAGAATGTTGAAGGTGCCGAAGATTGTGAAGACGGCGATGACCCCCGCGAGGAACATGATGTCCCCCACGCGGGTCACGATGAACGCCTTCTTCGCGGCGCTGGCGGCTTCAGGTTTGTGGTACCAGTATCCGATCAAGAGGTAGGAGCAGAGCCCCATAATCTCCCAGAAGATGAGGAGTTGGAGAAAGTTCCTGGCCGAGACCGTTCCCAGCATCCCTGTGACGAAGAGGGCGATCTGCGAGTAGTAGCGGGACTTGTCCTTTTCGTGTCCCATGTACCCGATGGAGTAGATGGCTATCAGCAAGGAGAGGAACGAGACTAGTGCAAGCATGAGGACGCTGAGGTTGTCGACTAGCATTCCGAAGTTGATAGCGAAGCCAGAGCCCTCGGGGCCAAGCCAGCGGTACCAAGTCGTCTCGACGGGCTCGAAATGTCCACCCAAGGCCCCGTCGAGGAGAGCGTGGGCCAGTAGAATCATCGACAGCACGAAGGAAAGCCCGATGGAGCCTATGGTCCACAGGGCGCCACCCTGCCACTGCCTTCTGCCGCTTACGAGCACGACGGCGAAAGCTAGGAGCGGGGCTGCGACGATGAGCCAGGAGATGTCCACGATCCATGCCAGCGCCGACACCTCACCACCTGAGAATCCTCACCTTGTCTAGGTCCACGGTGCCGTGGACGCCGAAGAGGAGGAGGAATATAGCGAGGCCGATAGCGGCCTCCCCCGCCGCCAGGGCGATGGAGAGCAGAGCCAAGATCTGTCCGGACGGGTCGTTGATATACGCGGAAAAGGCGACAAAGTTCATGATCGCCGCGCTCAGCATGATCTCCACGGACATGAGAACGATAATGCCGTTCCTCCGGACGAGGACGCCGTAGAGGCCGATGGCGAAGAGGATGGCCGAAAGGGAGAGTTCCCACTCCAGAGGAATCATGGTTTCTCCTCCCTTCGAGCGAGGAACACGCCTCCCACCATGGCGACAGCGAGGAGGAGGGCCATGACTATCATGCCGAAGCCGAAGTCCTGGAAGAGTGACTGCGCCACGTCCTCATTGGAGACTGTCTGCGCCTCTGGGTTCCAGGGAAGACCGAGGAACGAGGCCACCATCAGCACGGTAAGGAGGGCCAGTCCCACGAAGACGATGACCCTCTCTCTCATGGAACTTCCTCCATAACCTTGGTTCTGGTGAGCATGATGCCAAAGAGGAAGACCACCGGCACAGCGCCCGCGTAGACGATAATTTGGATGATCGCCACGTACTCCGAACGGAAGAGGAAGAAGATACCGGCCATAGTGACGAGGGCGATGGCGAGCCAGAACGCTGCCCACATCAGCTTCTTGGAGGTGACGACCAGGAGGCTAGCCACCACCTCGACAGCGGATATGAGCACGAAGACCAGGAGGACCCCCTCGACCAACCCATCACCCCCTCTCAGATGACCTCCACTAGATCCACCCCTGGTTGTAGGCGAGCATCACCAGGACCGCCAGTAGGATGTTGAAAAGGGCGAGGGGAATGAGCTTCCTCCACCCGATGTTCATCATCTGATCGATTCGTATGCGGGGGACCGACCAGCTGATCCAGATGAACACGAAGAAGACGAGGTAAATCTTGAGGACAAACCAGAACTCCTGCGGGAGGAATGGGCCGTCCCAGCCGCCTAGGAAGAGAAGGGCCACCAGGGCCGCTCCGATGAAGGTCCGCAGCCACTTGAAGCCGAAGACCAGCCCATACCGCATGCCGCCGTACTCGATGATCCAGCCGTGGACGAGCTCCTCCTCCGCCTCAGGGAGGTCGAAGGGAACCCGTTCCGTCTCCGCAACAATCGCGAGGATGAAAATGAAAAGCCCTAGAAACTGTGGTATGATGAACCAGTTCGGTATGCCCAGGTTGCCCAAGAGTGTGATGATTGACGGCCCCTGCTGTGCCTGGACAATCTCGATCGGGTTCAGGGTACCTGCCATGATGATGACACCGATCGTTGCCAGGATCATCGGAATCTCGTAGGACATCATCATCGCGGCGGCTCGCATCCCTCCGAGGAGGGCGTACTTGTTGTTCTGGGCCCAAGAGGCCAAGAGGATCGCCAAGGGCGTTAGGGAGAAGGCGGCAAGAATGAGGAGAATCCCCGCAGGAACGTTGGCTATCACAAAGGTCTCGCTAAATGGAAGGGCAACCAGGACCACGAGGGTCGAGGCTATGAGCAACGCGGGCGCCAAGTGAAACATGGTTTTGTCCGAATCCGCGGGAGTGATGTTCTCCTTCTGCAGCAGCTTCAGCGCGTCGGCGAAGGTCTGAAAGAAGCCAGTCCCCAGCCACCAGTTCTTCCGCAGTGGCTGAGAGAGCATGGGACCTCGGCGATCCTGCAATCGGGCGGCTATCTTCCTCTCCAACCATATGAAAACTAGGAGGTGGAGCACTGCTGCCCAGACGAGCATGAGCGTGGCGGCGACCGCCCACGTAAGGAACGAGAAGACGGGTTCCCAGTTGAGGAAGTCGGCGATGTAGCCAATGAACCCGAGGAGGGGCACGGAGGCGATCGCCCTCAGGATGACGGTGGCCACCCAGACGATGAAAGAGGTGAGGGCCAGACTGACCTCGTAGAGGTTGACCAGGGGGGCACTCATTTGTCTATCTCCCCCACACAGACATCGATGCTCCCAGATATCGAGACGACGTCCGCCACGGTATGACCCCGCAACATCATGGGGAGGGCGGACAGCGTGACGAAGATGGGCGATCGGATCTTCACCCGGTAGGGGCGGTCGCTTCCGTCACCGATGATGTATATGAGGGCCTCGCCCCGGGCATCCTCCGTGATGGCATACCCCTGCCCCTCTGCCCTCTTGGGCGCCTTGATGCGGTAGGGAGGGCCAGGGAGCTTATCCAACGCCTGCTCAACCAGTCGCATGGATTCCAACAGCTCCCCCATTCTTACCTTGTACCTGGCGTACGCGTCACCATCCTCGTAGATTACAGGCTCAAAGTCCAGTTCGTCGTAGGCGTCGTAGGGGTGCATCTCCCTAATGTCGACCCGCGCGCCGCTGCCTCGGATGTTCGGGCCGGTGACTCCGTAGTTGATTCCCTCCTCCTTCTTCAGTACGCCAACACCCCGAGTCCTCAGAAGGAAGGTCGGACTCTCGTCCAGAAAGTCCTCGTATTCCTTTAGCTTCGGCCGAAGATACTTGAAGACCTTCCGGGTCTCTTCGGCGAAGTGGGGTGGGATGTCGTTGTGCACTCCGCCTGGTCGGGGGTAGTTCTGGTTCATTCGCTGGCCCGTCATCTGCTGCAAGAGATCGAGGACCAGCTCCCTCTCTCGGAGGCTGTAGAGGAAGCCAGTGAGCAAACCCAGGTTCGCAAGGAATGCAGCGAGCCACATGAGATGAGAGGCCATCCTCTGCAGTTCGCAGCCGATGACCCGGAGATACTTCGCTCGGGGAGGGGGCTCGATTCCCATGAGGTCCTCTACGGCGACACAATATACGTGGGCCCACGTGAGGGAGGAGACATAACAGAGGCGGTCCATTAGGACGATGGGCTTCAGGTAGTCCCGAGCCTCGCTGATCTTTTCCACACCTCGATGAAGGTATCCTATCTCGGGATCGGCGTTGACGATTGTGTCCCCGTCTACTTCGATGCGGAGGTTCCAGAGGCCTTGGGTCATGGGANNCGTCTCGGCCACGTCACTCCCCCGTGTAGTCCTTCCTTAGCGGGTGGAACTTGAAGTCCTTGGGAAGGAGAATCCGACGAAGGTCCGGATGGCCTTCGAATTCGATGCCCAGCAAGTCGTAGGCCTCTCGCTCATGGTGGAGAGCCCCCATCCAGATGTCCGAGACGGTCGACACGCTCGGATCATCGTTAGGGATCTCGACAGTAAGCTGGAGGAGGCAGCCATTTTGGTAGGATACGATGTGGTATACGTTGGCGAGGTTCTCAATCCAGTCCACACCGGAGATGCAGGAGATGTGCTCGAATCCCTTCTCCTCCCTCAAGTAGAAGCAGACCTGCCGCAAGGCCTCACGGGAGACTGTCGCTTCAACCCTGGACGGGCGCTTCACCCTCGCCTCTGTAACGTCAGCGGGAAAACGTTTCTTCAAGTCCTTTACGATGTCCTCCTCGAAGGCCACTTCATCCCCCGCCGATAATCTAGGCTGACCTCACGCCCGTTCCTTCGGCGCCACCACTGTCCCTCAAACCGTGTAGACCTCCTCTTTCTTCAGGGAGTATAGGGTGGCCGCCGTAATTATCAGGATGAACAGAACCATGAGAATCTGGGCCTGGACCGATATGCCTCCAGCATAGATGAGACCGAAGAGTATGATGAAGATGGCCGCCACATCGAAGACGATGAACATGATGGCGAAGAGGTAGTACTGGAAATTGAACTGGACATTGGCCTCCCCCTCCGGAACCACGCCACACTCATAGGTGCTGAGCTTGAGCGGAGTTGGGCTGTCCCTTCGAAGGAGCCTGGTCGCGAAGTACGTCAGGAAGGGAAACAGGATAGCGATGACCACAAAGACAGCGACTGGATAGTAGAGCTCAAGGGCCATCCGCGCCGACTATAGTTCCCATTTATTAAACCTTTGTCACGAGGGAATCCAGTGCCAGGAGACCGTGCCCTGTTGGCCATTCACCACGGGAACGGACCATCTACCTGAGCCTGGTGGC
>JABAOD010004709.1_pt2 | contig 19225 bp, 15 predicted proteins | sample 7062151 | NCBI WGS metagenome assembly JABAOD01 (sample SAMN14538626, study PRJNA623070) | marine sediment metagenome | biome: marine biome [ENVO:00000428]; feature: marine pelagic biome [ENVO:01000023]; material: deep marine sediment [ENVO:00002113] | place: India: Gulf of Khambhat ... | reverse complement strand
TTCATCTGATCGCCCACCCTGTTGATCTGTTCCAGGAGGTCCGGGATACCCTTCATCGGGGAGAGATTTCGGCTCTTGAAAAAATTGACGTCCATCCCCATGAGATCGACGGCATCCTCACCGGCCCCTACCTTGGCACCCGGAGGCGTGGGATCCTCAATTTGGGCCTCCAGGATGGCCCGACTCCTTGCAATTCGCTTTGCCCGTTTGTTCGTTGGATAGTACAGGGTCGCGACGAAAAACACGCCCATCAAAATGGCAATTGTCGCAAGGATAGCAATCATATTGCGGACAGACAGCATGAGATTACCCTTCCGCAGGTTTCTGCAGTAAACGACCGCTCAGTTCGAACTCCATAAACTCCCGATCCCGGGTTTTGACCCGCTGGGTATAAACCAGGGCCAAGGGTTCGAAATCTCCGCTAAAGGTCGAGGACTCGTTCAGATTCGTGATGAGGCGAGCGATATGGTCGAGCGAATCCTTGCCCGGCGCCGCAAGGGTCTCACCCTTTATGGTCAGCACGGTTTCTTTTACCTTTCTCCGGGGTTGCTTTGGATCTGGGGTCTTTTCAACTTCCTCCATGCTGAGACGAGTCAAACGAATGTCATCTGGAACGAGCCGACTCAAGTCCACGAGTTTCTCTTTCCAAAGCACTCGCTGTCCTGCCAATCGAGCGAGGAGTGTATTCACTCCAGATTTCTGATTCGTATCGACTTGGGTCAGGAACTGTCGAAGCATCACAATCTGTTTTTGATCCGACCTCATTTTCCGCTTCAAAGTGGCGATTTGTCCCGAATAGAGGTACCCATAACCGAGGACGATCAATATGATGATTCCGACAAAGACAAAAATCGGCACGCGGCTGGGAGAAGGCTCCTTGGGGACGGCTTTTGCCTCCTTGATCTCCTTTCCTCTTCTGCCGGGTTTGTAGATATTGATCTGAAATTTCATTTGTAGTCTCTCAGAGCGAGGCCAACAGCCAGAGCAAACTGACTAACCGGGCCCGGAATCGTGGCCTTCTTGGTTTCAATATGCCGAAAGGGATCAAAAATCCTTATCGGGAGTCCGAGATTTTCTCCGAGGTACTGGGCGAAGCCCTCCATATGGGCACTTCCCCCCGTTAGGACGATCTGGGTGAACCCCTTTGTTCTCGTCTGGTTTTCGAAGTATGTCAGAGATCTTCGAACTTCTTTGATCAGTGCGTCAAGGGACGGCTTGATGACGTCAGTGAGGCTTCCAGAGTCCTTCCTGCTTTCAGGCGGGCTCAGCGCACCTTTTTTATATTGCTCTGCGTCTCCATAGGGAAGTGCGAGTTTCCGCTGAATATCACGGGTAAAATCATGCCCAGATATCATGAGATTACGCACAAAGTATTGGCCTGTCTCGCTGTAGATACAGAGGGTCGTATTGCGATCTCCCACATCGAGGACGATGATCCATTCGTCGTCGCCGATCTTTTCGTTGAAAAGGAAAGCGTTCATCACGGCCAGCGGGTTGACGTCAACAAGAATCGGATCGATGCTGGCCTCGTGAAGCAGGTCGATGTGCTGCTGAATGTGATCTTTGATGACAGCCACGAGGATTAAGCGGATTTTTCGTGAAGATTTATCGAAACCGAAAACTTGGTAGTCGAGCTGGACCTCTTTGATATCAAATGGAATGAAGTTTCTGGACCAAAGACCGACGGAGGAAGAGAGTTCTTTGGCTGACATCTTCGGAAGTTCCACCTGCCGGATGGCAGTGGAAACTCCACCCACCGAAGTGACGATCTTGGCCCTATGGGACGGGATGTTGTCCATGGCCTTCCTTATGGCACGTATCGTAGCATGAGTTCCGTCGCTCCCCTCTAAATTTTTCTCTTGCGGTGAAACTCGAACCGCCTCTGCGTGGAGTAAATCGGCCCGATTGGATCCTCTCTTTTCCAGATAAACGCACTTAATCGTGTGTGACCCCACATCGAGTCCGATCGTCCTCTTAGAGCGGGAAGGAAGAGGAAAACCCCGTCGACGCTTCTTCTCAATACGAGGACCGGGCACGGACGGAGGGGCCTTCTCCTCAGCCGCTTTCAGTGGTACCACCTCGAGTTCCGCTCTCTCGCCACGGATCACTGCGAGCAGTTGGTTTGTAGCGTCAATGTCTCTTTTCTTTTCTTTGTCCGTCAAACCTGACTGACCCCCGTTTGCGAAGCGAGTCGCACCACCGCCTCATCGACCACTTCGGATCCGCGAATCATCATCGTCAATAAGGCATGATGGCACAGGGTAATGATTCTTCGCGGATATCCCATGGTGTTCATAAAGATAGCCATATAGCCATCATCCGTAAAGAGGGGAGGTCCATTATTCATTCCTGCGACATTCAAGCGATATTCAATGAGTTTTCTCGTCTCGACCTCGTCGAGGGGAAGAAACTTGTACGTCATGTTGATCCGATCCGTGAAGTTCTCACGTCCTTGGACTCGCCGCAAGAATTCCATCTGGGCAAAAAGAATCACCTGAAGGAGTTTGTATTCGTTCGTTTCATAGTTGAGGAGTGTCCTCAGGATCTCAATATGGGAGGGGGAGAGCTTCTGGCCCTCATCGATAATGAGAACAATGGTTTTCCGCTCCTCAATCCCAATCTGCAACAGGTATTTCTGAATCGCCTGTCGGTAATCGAAGGTACATCGCCTGGGTGCATCGATTTCAAAGAGAGAAACCAAATTGCTGAAGAACTGGAAGTCCGAGGTAAATGCCGGGTCCAATATGTAATAGAATTTATAGATTTCTCTATCCTGCTCGAACCGTTGCAGCAGAACACGACTGAGCGTGGTCTTGCCGGTTCCCACTTCTCCAAGGATCAGATTGAGTCCTCGCTTGAGGCGAATAGAGATTTCAAGCTTTTGAAGACACTCCTTGTACTCGTCTGAGAGATAAAAGAAGCTCGGATCTGGAGTGCTCGAGAAGGGTTCTTTCTTGAGGCCTAAGAGTCTAAAGTATTCCATCGTTTTGTGGTGAAATACGCGACTTTTTTTGAAAATGTGAAAACAGCACGAACCCTTTCTCAGGGAAGAGGAGCACTTCTCAGGATCACAGAATTGAATTCCATTCCTGTGTTGTCGAAATTGTTGCCACGTTGATCAAATAAGCAAGAAAAATGCCAAACCCTCTATCGAAGCCAAAAAAAACCGGATGGACGAAATTGACGGATTGTATCCTACCCTCTGCAAAATGATGGCCCGATTTCCTCCATCTCAACTCAAATCAGAGGTTGGGAAGTGAACCCACGCAGCCTAAGCGCCCCTTCAGTTCCGGTGGCTGGTCGCTTGGGGTTAAGCGTCCTTCATCGAGATGTCTTCAGAAAGGGCATCTTTGGGCTCCTTCGCGCCGCAAAAATACACACATCCAGCCCTATCTCACAGGCATATATATATCGATTCACGGGACATGTCAATCCAGGGATTCACGATCAGACCGAAATCGACGATTTGGGGTGCAATGAAATCTGGCCTAAAACCCCGACGGATGAAACAGACGTCGCCCATGATCGATTCTCGGTCGCCCTTGTGCACCAAACAGAGTCGTGTCGTCGGAGACCCTCGGACCGGCCATATTGATTTTGCAACACAAAGATGCTAATTAGTTCCCACTGAAAAATGTCCTCGGAGCGAAGATAACGAAATTCTTGGGGTCCCCGCCTCGGCGAAGGGAGTGTCCTTGAAGGGGCGAGCCTCCACTGTTTGATCCGCCACAGCCGGAGAGTTTAGACACGAAGTGGCCCGTTAGGGTTCAGGTCGAATGACCGAGCCTCAGAGCGGGTCAGAAATATCGTTCGATGACAACGAATGAGTCGGGCTACATGGGAAGCTTCAAATGAAAACGGTGACCGGGGTGATCCTTGCTGGTGGGAGAAGCCAGAGAATGGGAAGGGACAAACTGTTTCTCAAAACCGGAGGCGTATCTCTTTTTGAGCGTGTTTATCGGGTTTTGAATCCGATTTTCGATGACCTCATTGTCATAGCCAACACTGCCAATCCGTTCCGTTCTTATGATGTTCGTGTTTATCCTGACTTGATCCCAAACAGGGGAGCTCTCGGTGGGCTCTACACCGGACTAAAATACGCATCGAAGGAGTCTGTTTTCTGTTTTGCCGCGGATATGCCGTTTCTGAACTCCCGGTTGATTCGATACATGATGGAGAAAGACGCCGATGCGGAAGTCATTATTCCCGAAACGCCTGACGGCCTCCAGCCTCTCCACGCGATTTACGCCAAGACATGCCTCAAACCGATTGAACATCTCATCTCGAGAACCAACCTGAAGATCGTTGATTTTTTGATGGAAGTCAACGTAATATATGTCTCCGAAGGAGAGATCGTAAAGTACGATCCCACGTTGAAATCCTTCCTGAATATTAATACTGAGGAGGACCTCAGGCGAGTAGAAGCAATGCTTATTCGGGATACTGGTGGGGACGATCGATGATTTTCCATAGAGGTCGACGTGCAATCATCGTGCTGATCATTGGATGGGGACTCCTTGTCGGAAACGGTAACCCCTCATCCGCTGAGACACCGTCTGAGGGTCAGATGGTGGCGGTAGCAGTAGGCGCGTATGAAGACCAACTGTACCCGGTCGTGGAGAGCCAAATCCTCGAGTTCCTCAAAAAATTCCCCGAGAGCCGCCACAGGCTGGAGATGACGTATCTCCTGGGAAGAGCCTATTTTCGCCAGAACAAATTTGACAAGGCCCGTGAGACATTTCTTGGGCTCATCAACGACGGTGCCGTAGATACGGTGGATCAAACAAACGGCCTGTTCTGGCTAGCCGAATCATGTGGACAGCTCAATCGATGGAAGGAGGCCAAGGCCTACTATTTGGAGTTCGTCGGAAGGACCTCGGATAGTCCCTTCCTAGAAAAAAGCTTCTACGCCTTAGGCCTCATCTCTCTTCAGGAGAAAGACCTCACAAAGGCTGAAACCTACTTCCGCAAAGGGGTTATGGCATTTCCGAATGGGCATTATCGATTCCAGGAACAGTACTATCGTGGTCTCATATACAGTCAACTCAAAAACTATCACCGGGCGGTCCAATTGCTCCGGGAAGCTATCTCAGCTCCCTCAGATCTCGCTGAACCCTTACGCCGCGACGCTCTTTTTCAACTGGCTGAAAATCGGTTGAAGCTGGGCCAGTTCCAGTTGGCCCTTCACCATTACGAGGAGTTTTACGGAGATTTTCCCCAAGACCCCCGTGCCCCCTTCGCACTGTATGGAGCTGGATGGTGCCAGTTAGAGACAGGCCAGAAAGACGCGGCACTCCTTACCTTTGAACAACTGGTGAAAAAGTTCCCGAAGTCAGATCCGACTCATGATGCCCTCTACCGGATGGGAGAAATCCACCTTGAAAGGAAAAACTATGCAAAGGCCAGAGAGGTGTTCAGTCAATTCGTTGGTCAGTTTCCGCAAAGCGAGATGTTCGCCCAAGGACTCGTCAACCTCGGATGGTCTCTCCTGAATCTTGGGGATTTCGATGGGGTGACTCGAGTCGCCCATCGTTTACTCAAACTTCCATCAGGCCAAGTAGAAAGGGCCTTGCCCCAACTGCTACTCGGGGAGGTTCACTTTCAAGGGGGCCACTACAAGGATGCCCTTCCCTATTTCTTCAATCTCCTCAACACACCATCTCAGAGGGAAAACGCGTTGTACAAGATTTCCCGATGTTATTTCTATGAGGGAGAGTACAAAGACGCTATCACGAATGTTGAGATTCTGGCTCTTGAATACCCTGATTCGAAGAAACTGGGCGAGTGCCTCTATCTGAGAGGAAGGGCGGCCATAAGCCTGGGAGACATTGAGAAGGCGATTGCCAGTTTCTCCGAAATCCTTCGAAAAGAGAGCGATGATTCCTGGACGGTAGCCGCGCAATATGAATTGGGGAAAATCTACTACGAGCGAAGGGATCAGAAAAAAGCCAAGGTCCTCTTTACAAAAGTTGCCCAGGACGCTTCCGGATCGGAAAGTGCGGTTCTGGCTTCCTACTACCTCGGAATCATATACTCGAAGGAGCACAACACCACGAAAGCCTTGGAATACCTCGACCGTGCCCTAGCGTCGAGCAATGGCGCAATCAAGGCCGAGTCTCATTATCGAATTGGGGAGATCTACTTTCAGAAGAAGGCCTACAACCTCTCGCTCTATCATTTTCAGACGATTGTGGAAACCCTCACGGACCAGAAGGGTTGGGTTGAGTTAGCCTTTTTCGAAATCGGGAGTGTGCGGCTCGCTCAGGGGGAATCTGACGAGGCTGAAAGGGCTTTTCAAAGAGTGCTTGACCTCTCAAAGGATCCAGACCTGAGAGAGGCGTCTGAGAAGGCGCTTGTTTCTGTCGAAAAACTACGCCTGAAGCCATGAGAACTCCGTTGATAGAACCGACGATTCGACCCATGTACTGCGAAGATATCACGGAGGTCCTAGCCATTCAGAGGCATGTGCAAGGCCCTGCTTGGTCACCGGATCATTTTTTGAATGAGCTCAGAAACGGTTTTTGTCATGCCTTCGTGGCTCACCTTGGACGCCAGATCCTGGGATATCTCATCTTCTGGATCATCCTTGACGAGGCTCATCTCCTCAACCTGGCGATCCACCCGAATTTCAGACGGAGCGGCGTCGGCAGGAGACTCATGGCATTTCTGATCCATTTTTCCCGTCGTCGTGGCGCGAGGTGGATCGCCCTGGAAGTGAGAAAATCAAACGGCCCCGCTCTAGCCCTATATTCCGAATTCGGTTTTCAACAAACGAGAGTGCGGAAAAGCTATTACCAGGACAATCATGAAGACGGAATCGTCATGGAACTCGAGCTCAAGCGTGAACCGACCTGACGCGGTTTCCGAATCACTTGAAACGAGGATCTTCCAATTCACGGGTGAGGTTGTAGAGAACCGGCTCGTTTCATCTTCCACCCATCGAATCGATCTGTCCCTGCCTCCTCTAGATTCGCTGAGGGTCAAACCGGGCGAGTTTTTCATGATTAGAACCGTTCCATTTCTCGACCCCCTTTTGAGAAGACCTTTTAGCGTCCATTCGGTGGGTCGCCTCGGTGCCAGAGTGGAACGGTTATCCATCTTATTTCGAGTTGTCGGTCAGGGGACGCAACTGATGGCTACATGGCGGAAGGGACAACCCGTGGATATGGTCGGACCCCTTGGAAGGGGCTACAGGATTCCGGAAGATCTGGGAACCGCTGCCATGGTGGCCGGAGGCCTCGGTATTGCCTCTCTTTTTGGTCTAGCCGAATCGATTCTGCAACGGAATAAGGGGGTTGATGTGCGGGTCTGTATCGGAGGGAACTCAAAAACGGATATCCTGATGAAACCAGAACTAGAGCGCATGGGAGCAACGGTGAACGTGACCACAGAGGATGGAAGCATAGGGATGAGAGGCGTGGCAACGGATTGGTTCGAGACAGAGGGTCCTCAACTGGCGAGTGAACGTGACACAATGGTCTATGCCTGCGGCCCTCTTCGAATGCTGGCGAAGGTGAATACCATCACGGAGAGGTTTTCCATCCCCTGTCAGGTTTCTTTGGAGGCCCGGATGGCCTGCGGCGTGGGATCGTGTCTGGGCTGCGCCGTAAAGGCCCGAGATCATGGCTACCACATGGTCTGCAAAGACGGACCTGTTTTCGATGCTGACGAGATCGACTGGGAAAGAACGAAACGACTTATTTGAGAACAGAAGTCAGTGATCAGAACTCAGGGCCAGAACCACAAAGGGGAAAGGAAAGGGTGTTCTGCCACGACAAACATAGATGGCTCTGGGGGGATCATGGAGACAGAACCTGATCTTTCGGTCAACATTGCAGGCATATCGCTCAAGAACCCCGTGATAACGGCGTCTGGAACTTTTGGTTACGGTGACGAGTATACCCCTCTTGTCGATTTGAATCGACTGGGTGCGGTCATCCCAAAGGGCATCTCATTACACCCAATCGAAGGCAACCCACCTCCGCGCATCGTGGAAACCGCGGCCGGGATGCTCAACGCAATCGGTCTGCAAAACGTGGGGGTTGAGGCCTTTCTCCGCGAAAAACTCCCTTTCCTTCAGCAACATGAGGTGCCGATCATCGTGAATATCTTTGGCTACTCCGTGGAGGAATACAGCCAACTGGCCCAACACCTCGATGGTCATGAGATTAACGGTCTCGAGGTCAACATCTCCTGCCCCAATGTAAAACGGGGAGGGTGTTTTTTTGGTCATGACCCTCGAATGGCTTTTGAGGTCATCCACGCGGTGAGACGCAAAACCTCACTTCCCATCATCGCAAAGCTCTCTCCTAACGTGACCGACATCACGGTCATCGCCAAAAGTGTTCAGGAGGGAGGGGCCGATGCAATCTCCCTTATCAATACCCTGCTCGGGATGGCTATTGATGTCAAGACTCGAGTACCGACGCTCGGTAATGCCACAGGAGGGCTGTCAGGCCCGGCCATCAAACCCGTCGCATTGAGAATGGTCTGGCAGGTCGCGAAAGTAGCGCAGGTCCCCGTTATCGGCGTCGGGGGGATTGTGACAGCCCTCGATGCTCTCGAGTTCATGATTGCTGGAGCATCGGCGGTCGAAATCGGCACGGCTCATTTCATCAACCCTCGAGCAGCCCTCGAGGTCGTCGATGGGATGATTCAATATCTCAGAGGTCATGGCATCGCTCGCATAATCGACATTGTGGGGACTCTGAAGAATGGATAAAACCTGGCGATTAAGGTCTTTCGATCTCGATCTCTCAGAAAACCTGGTGAAAGGTCTGGCACTCTCCCCACGAGCGGCTCAAGTCCTTGCAAATCGCGGCGTCAAAACTCTAGAAGAAGGAGAACGTTTCATTCGCCCTTCCCTGTCTCACATCCATAGCCCTACTCGGATGGCGGATATGGAGAATGCGGTCAGTCGGATCATTCAAGCCTTGGAGAATGGGGAAAAAGTACTCATATATGGGGATTATGACGTGGATGGCATCACATCGGCCGCCCTCCTGGTAGTCTTTTTGCGCGAGTTAGGGATGAAACCCCGGTATTACGTTCCCCACCGTCTTACTGAGGGTTATGGGCTCAACATCGATGCTGTCAAACGCTTCAGCGCCGAGGGCGTCAATCTTTTGATCACATCAGATTGTGGCGTGTCGAACTACGAAGAAATCCTCGAGGCCGGAAGGCTTGGCATGGACACCATTGTCGTCGATCACCATGAGCCTCCGGATGAGCTTCCTCCAGCACGAGCCGTTCTTAACCCAAAGCAAAGGGACTGTCCCTTCCCTTTTGAGGGACTTTCGGGCGTCGGGGTGGCGTTTCAACTCCTCATCGTCCTTCGAGCAAAACTTCGGGAGAGAGGATTCTGGCACGGCTGCAGTCCACCGAATCTGAGAAGGTACTTGGACCTGGTTTGCCTGGGGACCGTATCCGATCTGGTCCCCCTCCTTGACGAAAACCGAATTCTGGTCAAGTTCGGTCTTGAGGAGCTCACCGACGGAGAACGCAAGGGGATCAAAGCTTTGAAAACCATTTCAGGTCTGGAGGGAAAAGCCATCAACACCGGTCATGTCGCATTTCAACTTGCTCCGCGCCTGAACGCCTGCGGTCGACTGGGTCACGCCGCTAGGGCGGTGGAACTCCTTCTAACAGATAACGCGAAAGAGGCCGAGAAGATTGCCTCAGAACTGGAACAGCTGAATTCCCAGCGACAGACCCTGGAAGATCAGATCTTCAGCGAGATTTTGAGAGAGATTGAACAGCATCCCGAGGTTCTTCGCGACACGTGTCTCTTCTTCTCATCCCGTGACTGGCACCCTGGCGTCATCGGAATTGCCGCGTCCCGGCTGGTGGAGCGCTTTAGAATGCCCGCTGTCCTAATAGCGCTCAGCCAAGAAAACCTCGGAAAAGGATCTGCTCGCGCGACTGGGTGGCTGGACCTTTATCAGACCCTCAAGCAGTGCCAGGATGTACTTGTGGGTTTCGGCGGTCATCGAGCGGCAGCGGGCTTTACGGTCAGATCGGATTTACTTGGAGTTTTTCGGAAGACATTTGAAAAAGCCGCATCCCAGGAATTGACTGATGATGTGAAGGCCCCACGCCTTTACATCGATGCGGAAGTTAAGCTGGAAGAAATCGACGACCGCCTCGTTGAGGACCTGACACTTTTCGAACCGCACGGAATGGGTAATCCGAAGCCTCTTTTTCTCACAAGGAATGTAGCCGTATGGGAAAGAAGGATCGTTGGAGGCGATAGCCTTAAATTGAAAATCGGCGACCGAAAGGTATTCGACGCCATAGGATTTCGGATGGGTGATCGACTCCCTCTCCTGTCAGAGCCGATCGATCTGGTCTTCACCCCTCAACTCAATCACTGGATGGGATCTAGAAAGATCGAATTGGAGCTGAAGGACCTGACTCCCCACGCCGGGCGACAAGATCTCGCATCCTCTCAATGACAGGACGGGCGTCACCGAGAGGTCAAAGTCTGAGGCACTGCCTCAAGGCCCGCGGTTTGTCCAATTTCCTTCATATACCGTATGATACCGTCCCTGATTCCGCTGGCGAGTTCTTCAAGATACCGATCGCTTCCCAGCCTCTTTTCCTCGTCTCGATTGCTTATAAAGGAAACTTCAACAAGAATACAGGGCATGTTCGCACCGATCAGGACGTAGAATGGGGCCTCTTTGACACCCAGATTCTTGACTCGACTGTATTTGCCTCGGAGGCGGCCGTAGATCGAACCCTGGACCTGTTCTGCCAGCGCAAGCGATTCGTTGTACTTAACGTTTCGCATAAGGTCGTACAAAATGTACTCAAGATCGCTCAGTTTCTTTGTCGACACAGCATTCTCGATAGCTGCCAGCTCCATGGCCTCCTCGTCCGTTGCAAAGTTGAGCACATAAGTTTCAATACCTCTCGTGCTCCTTCCTCTGGCGGCATTTGCGTGGATCGAGATGAAAAGATCCGCCTTCTGGGTATTGGCAATCGCCGTTCTCTCGTCCAGCGGTAGGAACCTGTCGTCTCTCCGGGTGAGAATCGGCTCCAGCTGTAGCTCCTGCCGGAGTTTCCTTTCCAATTTCTTGGCAATCCTCAGGACCACGTCCTTTTCCTTGAGGCCACTTGGACCGATGGCACCCGGATCCTTTCCACCGTGGCCGGGATCGATAACCACTCTGCCGATTCCGAGGCCGAGTTGCTGGGGCAGTGAGGGCTTTTGAGACACTTGATCCTGACGTTCAGGGGTTACAGGTTTTCGCCCATTTCCGTGGACATCGATGACGATTCGAAATGGAGGCCTGAGCGGAAAAGTCTTGTAACTGCTTAGGGACTCCATATCGAGGACAACCCGAACCACGTCCTGTGTGTGTTGGCCCACTCTTGCTTTGGTCAAAAGCCCGTCCTGGATGGGTATGGGCTGGTGCAGTCCAGGGTCTAGCCGGGCCGATTCGATATCGACGTAGATCCTCGGGGGCTTGTCGAGTTTTGGGTCTTCTCTCAGAATATGGTGGTTATACGCCGTCTCCCCATCGAGATCGATCACCACTCGCGTATAGTCAGGACTCGACCAGTGTCTGATTCCTGTGACCTGAACCAGCCGTTTCGGCTTTGGACGGTATGGCTCAAGTTCGCCGAGACGTTGTCGGGCTTCTTCGACCATGTCGCCCGCGGGGAACCGCTCGAGCACCTTGGAGAAGCTTAGATAGGCTCTCTCATAATCACCGCTCTTTTCCTGGATGACTGCGATCCTGAACTGAGCGTCATCAGCGTAGCGACTCGCGGGGTAAAGAATTGTTAGCCGCTGGTAGGGTGAAATGGCCAAGTTCAGGTCAGACGCGAGACCCGAATAATGGCTGAGGTCCTCGTAGAGCCTACCGACCATGTAAAGTGCATCATCGGCACGGTTGCTCTTCGGAAATGTTTCGTAAACCTTCGCAAATCGGCGAATGCACCGCTTCCAGTAGACTCGTTTCTTCTTCTTTTCCTCCGACTTCTGAAGGGCATGATACGTGTCAGCGGCCTTCTGGTAGAGCGCTTCAGCCTCACTCGAGGCTGAAGCGAGGGAATCTGGGGGCAACATCCAGAGAATGAGGCTGATCAACATTACCCCCGCAACCGACCGAGCATGTGCCATCGATGCCTTCTGGAGTCTCATCATTGCTTGCTACAAGCAGTCAGGTTTTCGACGAATGATCCCATATCTTTCTTACCTTTTCTGAGAATGCCTGATAGCTGACCGCCGAAGCCCCGTTTTTCACATGCAGAGGCCGAGCCTGGAAATTCCTCCTGGCTCGGCCTCACTTTACCAGATAGCAGACTGGGTGACAAGCCGGTGCTACGGCTTATGCTGTATCCTGAACGATTTTCGGCGATATGAAGATCAACAGATCCCTCCTGTCATCGGATTTGACGGTCTTCTTGAAAAAATAGCCTAGGATTGGGACACTGCCGAGCAGGGGAACCCGCTCCACGTTGTCAGCCTTTTCGATACTGTAGATCCCGGCAATAACCACAATGTCACCATCCCTCACAAGAACCTCGGTGATCGCCTCTTTTTTGTCAATTGCGGGAACCCCTTGGACCGTAATCGAATCATCAGGCGTGTCTTTTGATGCCTTGATATTCATCTTGATATGCCCATCATTCGTGACATGGGGAGTCACCGTGAGTTTGATGTTCGCCTCGATGAATTCCGTCGTCGCCGTCCCCTCTGCCGTGAGCTTCAGGTAGGGAATTCTGAGACCTTGCTCGATCGAAGCCTCTTTGTTGTCAAGGGTGGCGATTCTCGGAGCCGAAATAATCTCCCCTTCTCCAGCAGTCTCCAGAGCGCTCAGTTCCACATCCAGGTTGGTTATGTCTCCAAGGCTGGCCAGGTTGAATGTGATGGCGCTCGTCGCTGCTTCAACCGGGAAATTGGCCGCCGTATCTGCGGGCGAGGCCCCTACGGCGCTCCCACTGACCGAAATCGTCCCCGTTTCACCGCCAATCTGGGTGTCGTCGAGCGTCCCTCCCCACTTGATACCCAGTTCTCGCGAGAAATTGGTGCTCGCCTCAACGATTCTCGCTTCGATAATGACCTGGGGTGTCTTCGTATCCAGACTCCCGACAAGTTCCCTGGCTTCAACAACATTCCTTGGAATGTCTTTCACAATCAGCGTATTTGTCCGGCTGTCGATGGAAACTGATCCTCGTTCGGTAAGTATATTCTTGACCTGTGACGCGAGTTCTTGAGCTGTTGAGTAATTCACCGGGATCAGTTCGGTCACGAGATCCTCTAGCTGCTCCTTTGTTCGCTTGGACGTGAGAACTTCCTCCTCCTCCTTTTTCAGACGTGCGACAGGAGCAACACGAATCACATTCCCCACACGCATCTTACCGAGATTATTGGAAAAGAGAATGATGTCCAAGGCCTGGTCCCAGGGTACATCAATGAGTCGAATGGTCACTTTACCTTTCACATCATCACCTGCCACGATGTTGAGGTTGCTCACCTCGGCTATGAGACGGAGGATATTCTTGATATCAGCGTCCTTGAAGTCAAGAGAGAGACGCCTTCCCGTGTAGACCTTCCCCGGTGTAATGGCGAATTCATAGATCGGTTTCTCCTCGGCTGCTACCTCTGGCTCCAGGATCTGGGGCTCCGGTTCGGGATTGTTCACTTCCGATGGACCCTTATTGGGCGTTTCGGCCTTGGCGACCTGAACCGGTGGTGATGCGGGAGCCTCCTCCTGCTCAGGGGCGGGTTCATTTGCGACCTTCTCCTGACCCGTCGCTGCCGGCGAACCCGATTCAGTTTCTCCGGTATCTCTCAAGCCTTCCGTTTCAACATGTTCCTCCTGAGCGGGGGCTGATTTTTGTGGTTCCTCAGCCTCGGGAGCCATAGCTAGGATTGGTTTGTCACCCTCCCCGGCTCCCATTTTCTGGGGTCGCTGGAAATCGACAAAGATTCGGTTGCCCTCCTGGAAGGCCTCAAAATCGACCATCTCTTTCAGATGAATGACGACTCTCACATCTCTCGAGGTCTCTGATCTCACATTGTAGAGACGAATGTATTCAACAGCGCTGTCAAAAGCCCGTGTGTCGAACGCCCTCTTGAGGTGTTTGGGGGCAGTCGTCTTCTTCAATTCCACGACGATATCTCGTTGAGAGACCTTGAAAATCTCGTAGTCAACCCTCTTCGAGCTGGAAAGGACCATGCGAGACTTGTTATCGATCTGTTTGAAATCGACAGCAGCGAGAAATCCTGCTACCCCTTGTTCCAAGGCGCCCGCATCGCCCAGACCAACAACCAAATTACTCTGCAACCGATCAATCCGGTAAGGGGGCAATTTGGAGCCCGATGCGTCGAAAACCAATCGCGTTTTTTTCGGATGTCTTCCAATACGAACTCGCTTGAGGTGGGGTGTTTCCGCAGTGACAACATTTTTGGGAAAGCGGCTTTTCAGGTTCCACAAATCGATCACGAGGCGTGGCGGAGACTCGAGTGTGAATGCATTGTAGTCTCCGACGATTCCATCCGCCAGGATCGTCACTTCAGTGATGTCACCTCGCTTCGCGATAGAAACATCCGTCAAAGCCTTGGCAGGTTCCAGGCTGGCGAGAGTCTCGACCTCCTCGGCTAACCCTGGCTTCTCACCTAGGACAAGCTCCCGCTCCGCCACTTTTTCGATATCGACATAGAGTCTATTGGCCTCCTGAGTGATGTTATAGTCCACCCTATCCACAAGCCCAATGTCGATCCGCCCGCTATCACCATCTTTCATGGCGACGATCTCGGTCACCGTTCCATCATTAACAGCAATGGGAGTCATAACATCCAAGGAGGCATTCGGAATTTTGACAGAGATCCTCAACGGGTCCTCGAGCAACTCAAGGAACTCATACATCACCTCACGAGATCCCTCGATTGTGACTCGCGTGTACTCTTCTTCCTCCGAAAAAGTGATTGCCGTTATGCTGACCGGCTCCCTCATGGGCGGAGGAAGCGTGGGTTTTTCTGGTCCCCGAAGGACACTGCATCCGACAAAGGAAGCCGCGAGGACCGCGGTTAGGAGCACGAGATTCAGTCCAATAAACCGTTTCCACCTCCAATCTTTCATTTCTTACCTCCTTCCTCCGGGAGCTCTATGACAACTTCTCGCATCTTTGACTGGGTTCCATAGAGGCTCAGGGGCTCTTCAATGACCACCCGGTCTAGGTGAACGGCTTTCACCTTGCCGCCCCGTTTTCCAATGTAGGTGCCTTTCTTGAGAGTGAACCCCTTGCCAGCGGAGTCTTCGACCATGGCGAAGCTGTCATCACCGCCCATCCAGACGATTGCAGTCAGCTTGAGCTGACTTAGATCGTATTCCTGGAGCGGGGTTCTAGGGACGCCCGTCACCGGCTTTCCTTCGGTGCCAATCTTGATGAAAGGCTTGAAAGGGTCGACCTTTCCCCGAGGATTATACGAGAATACAGGCTTTTCTTGGCGGGCCACTCGGGGTTTGGTCGGAGAAGATTTTCTCGTGTTTTTTTTCGGACGCTTCTTCGCTTGTGTGACAGGGGGAGGGGCCGAGGGTTTCTCACAGCCGGAGAAAGAAAACGCCACCCCCAGTAAGAGAATCATGATTTTCGTAAGCCTTCTAATCCGGCCTGAGTATAACATCGCCTTGTCTCTCCTTATTTCCTAGATTTGCTGTTTTTGTCCTACTACTTCTTTTGGCCCTTTCCTCTGGACTCCTCCAAGAAGCGAAACGTCGTCGCCACACACTGGGCTTTGAGTAATGTTTGGTCTCCAGATTTCTGGTTAGGCGACATCTTAAAGTTTTCCACATTGATGATTCGCGGCATTTTGCTGATTCGATCGAAGAACATCCCTGTGTTATGGTAGGAACCAAGAAAAACCAGTTCCAGCGGGACCTCCGCATAGAACTCCTTGGGGCGTTCCTTGGATGGCCGAAATCTCAAAAACTCGAGATTCGACTCTTTGCCCAATTTCGAGATGTTCTTCAACAACTCTGGAATTTCCCGCTGGTTTGGCAACTGTGTCAGCGCCTCCTTGAGTTGTGCCTCGAGTTGACCGACCTCTCTCTCGAATCTCTCAAGATTTTTGGCCACTGCGCGGCTTTCGCTCAGCTCTTTAAGCTTCTTATCTCTTTGATCACTAAGGCGTCTGATTTCTTCTCGTTGAGGCAAATAGGCGAGATAGCCATACAGGCCAACAATGACAAAAACAGCAATGAGAAGAATCATTACTTTCTTCGCCGTGGGAAGCTTAACAAATGTATCCATAGAAATTGCCATCGTCTCCTCCTTTATATTCCGATGGTGCAGACCATGGTGAACTGCTTCAAGTTGAGTTTCTGGACGTTCACTCTTTCGGTGACCACTAGTTCAACAGATGTGAAGATTTTTGACTGCTGCAATTCCTTCATGAAGTTGGCAATCGTCTCATCGTCGAGGGCCACTCCTTGAATCGTCAATTTCTCATTTTTTTTGTCAAGAGATTTGAGCCACATTTTTTCAGGGATTTTGGTGGCCAATAGACTCATGATTTGAATAGGTCGGGTCCTATTCAAATTTAAGGTATCGATAATATTCAACTTTTCCTGAAGGATTTTCTTATTGGCCTTGGCTTTGTTGATCTTGCGTTTGATAACCTCCAAGCGTTTCAACTCATCCTCTGCCTCCCTGATCTGGCTGAAGATTGTTTCCCGCTGTCGGCTCGACATCCACTGTGCAAAGCCTATGCCGACCAGAACCAGAACCATAGCGAGAACGAAGATTGTCGCCTCTTTCCGGATCGACTCTTTTTTCCGTTCTTCTCTTGCCACCAATAAATTGATTTTAATCATCGGTCTCCAACCCTCCTCAAGGCTAGCCCAACCCCGACAGCCATCATGGGGCTGATATCGTTGATGTAATCGAGGCTGAGTTCCTTTTTGGTGATTTCGATATTTTGAAAGGGATCGACCACCTCCACGGGTACCCCGACTTGGGCTTCGATCACCTTGCTTAGTCCTTCGATTTTGGCACAGCCACCACTGATAAAGAGTTTGTCAGCCTTCTGGTCGGACGTCTTCTGGAAATAGTCCAACGATTGGGCGATCTCGGAAGCGAAATCCGAAGACGCGGTCTTCAGAATACTATCAATGGCCCCCTGCTTGCTGTCATCGATTTTGCTCCCCACCTTCAAGGCCTCTGCCTCTTCGTGGTCAATATGGAGATGTTTTTGTATCTCTTCGGTAATGTAACTTCCCCCTTTGAAGACGTCCCTTGTGAATGCCGATATGCCATCCTTCATGACGTTGATATTCATCACGTTGGCACCGATGTCGACGAGGGCTACAATCTCTCCTCGTTTCATCGGATAATTGGCCTGATACATGTTTTCGAGCGCAAAAGCGTCGATGTCCACAATCACGGGGTTCAGTCCGGCCTCCAGGAGGACTGACAGATAATCGTTAATGATATCCTTCTTGGCGGCAACCAGAATAACGTCCATGAGTTCGTCGTTTCCCTCATTGGCCCCGAGAATCTGGAAATCGATATTCACATCACTGGCGTCAAAAGGGATGTATCTTTCAGCTTCCCACTGGATCGATTCTGCGAGTTCGTCTTCCGTGATGACGGGAAGGTTAATCTTCTTAACGATTACCGAATGACCGGAAACCGAAGTCACAACTTCCTTGGTCCTGATTTTGAAGCTTTTGATCAGATCGCGGATCGTGTCCACGATGACCACCGAATCCATGAGCGACCCATCCACAATGGCCTCGGGTGGGATATTCGCCAAGGCACTGTTGACCAATCTGTAACCTCTTTTGGTCTCGGTAAGTTCCACAACCTTGATCGAACTCGAACCGATGTCCAGACCAATGACGTCCTTCTTCTTTCCAAGTAGCATGTTTTTCTCCCCTTCTCAGGCAATAGCGTATTTTTTGATTTTCTCTCTCAGGGTGGACCTCGAAATTCCAAGGCTCCTGGCCGCTTTCGATTTGTTTCCACTGACCATAGAGAGGACCTGGGAGATATGCCTCTTCTCCATAGCTTCCAGAGAAGTGTCACTGGGATTCACCGATGCCGAATGAGCTACACTTTGATATTCCCTAAGTTCTATGGGAAGGGTCTCCGGAGAGATTACCTCGGTGGTAGATAGAATCATCGCCCTCTCGATGATATTTTTCAGTTCTCGAACATTTCCCGGCCAAAAGTAGTTGAACAATAAAGCCTTTGCCTCTTCTGAAATCTCTTTGATATTCTTTCCCAGCTCCCTGTTACCCTCCTCAATGAAAAGGTTCGTTAGAAGGAGAATATCCTCCCTTCTCTCCCTTAGAGGAGGGATGTCCAGGACCATGACCTTGAGCCGATAGTAGAGTTCCTTGCGAAATTTACCGTCGTTGACCATTTCAGCCAGGTTCCTATTACTGGCGGCAATGAAGCGAAGATCAACATGGATCTCCCGGGATCCTCCGACCCGCATGAAGGACTGGGTTTCTAAAACGCGAAGGAGCTTGGACTGAAGATACTGATTCATGTCTCCAATTTCATCCAGGAAAATGGTTCCTCCGCTCGCCAGCTCAAAGAGCCCTTTTTTGGTTGTTTTGGCATCTGTAAAGGCACCCTTCTCGTAACCAAACAGCTCAGTCTCTAAAAGGTTCTCGGGAATGGCACTGCAGTTGATTTTGATCAAGGGGCGGTGAGCTCGCTTACTACTGTAATGGATGGCGTTGGTCGCGAGCTCTTTGCCGGTTCCGCTCTCTCCCTGAATCAGAACAGAGGTTCTCGGTGTCTGAGCGATCATCTGAATCAACTCTCTCACATTCTGAATCTGTGGGCTGTTTCCAAAGATCTGAACATCTTGGTCCTCATTTTCGTGCTGTCTCTTGAGTCGGCGAACCTCGTTCCGCAGGGTCTGCGTCTCAACGGCTTTCTGGATGAGGAGCTTCAACTCGTCAAGCTCAAAGGGCTTGTTGATGTAATCATAGGCCCCTGATTTCATAGCGATTACAGCGGTTTGTACATCAGAGTAAGCCGTCATCATGACGACCATCAAATCGGTATCGATCTCCTTCATCTTCTTTAGGACCGCAATGCCATCCATGTCTGGGAGTCGGATGTCCAGAAGGACCAGATCGATCAGTTGTTGATGAATCGCCTCGATTGCCTTCGTGCCAGTATCTATCGTATGAACGTCATACTCTTGCTTCGTGAACACATCTGAGAGTGTCTGCCGCATGACCTCATCGTC